>Ga0114922_10000703_pt1 | contig 32214 bp, 26 predicted proteins | sample AartaG_FD_100975 | JGI IMG/M metagenome (GOLD analysis project Ga0114922, IMG submission 100975) | Deep subsurface microbial communities from Aarhus Bay to uncover new lineages of life (NeLLi) - Aarhus_00045 metaG | ecosystem: Environmental > Aquatic > Marine > Oceanic > Sediment | place... | reverse complement strand
TACCGCCTCAGTACCAAGGTCCTCATATGCCACGATCTTCACAGATTTCACGCTCTTAGCGATTAAAGCAGCGATTCCACCTGGAGCGACAAAATAAACACCTTTATACTTTTTCATCGCCTCAATGACCTCGCTTCCCCTGTTTCCTTTACCGATCATACCTTTTTGTCCGTTTTCGAGCATGAGAGGCGCATAAGGATCCATTCGATACGATGTCGTCGGGCCGGCCGGACCTATCGGATAACCGGGTTTTGCAGGAGCGGGGCCGACGTAGTAAATAACGGCACCTTTTAGATCAATGGGAAGAGGCTCACCCTTTTTTAAGAGTTCAAACAACCGTTTGTGTGCGGCATCTCTGCCCGTATAGATCACTCCGGAAATAAGGACCTTGTCCCCAATCTTGAGTTTTTCGACATCGCTGTCTGAGAGCGGTGTTTGAATTTTTATATCCACGGCAACCTCCTTTTATATGACTGCGCTCTTGTGTCTTGAGACGTGGCAATTCAGATTGACGGCCGCCGGCATGGTGGCGATGTGGCAAGGAAACGTCTCTACATGGACTGCTAAGGCCGTCGTCCTGCCCCCGAGTCCCATGGGGCCAATGCCCAAGTTGTTTATTCTTTCGAGCAGTTCTCTCTCTACCTCTGCGAATCTTGGGTCGGGATTTGGCGCACCCAAAGGTTCTCTCAAGAGTGCTTTCTTTGCCAGCATTGCACACTTTTCAAACGTGCCTCCTATTCCCACGCCCACGACGACGGGCGGACAGGGATTCCCGCCCGACCTTTTTACTCTGTCTACCACGAAATCTTTGACGCCTTCGATTCCGTGTGCAGCCGTGAGCATCTTGACTTCTGCCATGTTCTCTGCGCCACCGCCCTTTGGACAAAACGTGATTTTCACCTTGTCCCCTGGAACGATGTCCGTGTATACGATACAGGGTGTGTTATCTTTCGTATTCACTCTCGAAAGCACGGGGTCGTCAACGATGGATTTCCTCAGATAGCCCTCTTGGTAGCCCTGTCTTGTTCCTTCGTTAAACGCTTCGAGGTAATCTCCTCCGGTAACCAGGACTTCTTGACCCAGCTCGACAAAGAAGACGGCAAAGCCCGTATCCTGACAGAGGGCAAGTTTTTCATCTCTTGCGATTCGGTTATTTTCTATGATTTGCTCGAGTATGTCTTTTGCCGTGGAGGACTCTTCTTTTTCTCTGGCTCGCTTTATGGTATCCAAGACATCCACGGGCAGATAATAATTTGCATCAATGGTGAGTCGTTTTACGACATCGATGATTTCGTTTACCTCTACTTCACGCATTTTTACCTCCTCGCCCAGTACCTTAGCTTCGTTGCGGTTACCCAATCATCGGGTGCATCCTGCAATTTATGAGGATTCAGGATATTGTTTGGGTCAAACGCCTTTTTAACTGCCCTCATCAGATTGAGCGAATCCGCCTTCTCCTTTTTCCAGGAAGGTGCCTTGGAGAGAGCAATGCCGTGTTCCGCAGAAGTTGTCCCACCAACAGAACGCACGTAATCATAGACTTCGGCAACGGCCCGTTTTGCGTCTTCCCACTGGCTTTTTTTCATAGGGTCCATCAATATCTTCGTGTGCATGCAGCCCGAGCCGCAGTGGCCGTAAGCTGTCATCACCACATTATTACGTTTGGCAATATCGTGGATTTTCTTGGCACACTCCGCCATCTTGGAGTAGGGGACGGCCATGTCATCGGCCAGAGATGTACACGATAAACCCTCCTTATACCTTGATAATGCGGCAAACAATTTCTTCCTTCCCGAAAATATTTTGGTACGCTCTTTTGCATCATAGGTTACTTTAATTCCTGAGCCATTATGTTTTTCACAAATCTCTTTCATCTTTACTATTTCATAGTCAACGGCCTCTTTCAAATTTCCATCAGCCTCGAAGAATACAATGGCTTCTACATCGGGTAAGTCCAGTTTGAGCGTTGTATTCACAGCCGTGATGGCTATATTGTCCATCAGCTCAAGCATCGATGGTAATGCCCCGCTCGATATTATCTCAGAGATAGATTCACCCGCCTCTTCAAGTTTATTAAAATTTGCCATACCCAGACACCTGAATTTTGGCAGTGGAACAACTTTCAATGTGGCTTCGACAATGATGCCCAGAGTGCCTTCAGAACCGACCATGAGCCTGTCAAGCTGGTAACCCGAGGCCTCTACCCGTGTATTGGAGCCAAGATTCACAAGGTCTCCATTTGCAAGGACAACTTTCATGCCGAGCACAGAATCTCGCGTAGCACCATACTTTACCGACCTTATTCCACTTGCGTTATTGGCAATCTCACCACCAATGGTTGCAATCTTACTGGATGCTGGTGCAGCTGGCCAAAAAACACTGCATGGTTTAAGCGCGCGATTCAAGTCATCGTCAACAACCCCAGGCTCAACCTTGCAGAGTGTATCTTCCGGTCTAATTTCAAGGATACGGTCCATTAACTTTAAATCAATCACAATTCCACCGTCTATGGGAACTGCATGTCCGGACATTCCGGAGCCTGCTCCTCGGGGTACAACGGGTATCTTTTCAGAATTTGCATAGCGCATGATGTCTTGAACTTGCTCTACTGTTTCCGGCCTTACAACAGCCCAAGCCGCGGCTTCGTGAACCGATGCATCCGATCCGTATATGTACAGATCGGCCGGATCATCTCTTACGTTGTCCTTGCCTACAATGTCATTTAATTTATCCACGTCTACGTTTTTCATCGTTCACCCCTTTTCTTCTATCTCTTTTATTTTTTGTTTAAGCCATGGCTCGACAGTATCGCCATGATACAGCTTCTTGAGTTCCTCCTCCGGATTGGATGGTTTCACAACCATGATCCAACCTTCTCCGAAGGGGTCCTTGTTGATGAGCGAACAATCATCCTCGAGCTTCTCGTTTACCTCGACGATCTCACCGGATACGGGTGAGACAAATTTTCCAACCCACTTGGCCGATTGAATCTTTCCGCATATGTCTCCCTGTGCGATCTCATCGCCTTCAAAGGGCAAATCGACATAGGTTGTATCTCCTGCCAGCTTCTGGTAAAAATCTGTCATGCCAACCCTGATGTTACCGTCCTCCACTTTCACCCATGTGTCTTCTTCATGGTAGTAGAGATCGTCCGGCATGTTGTAACCTTCTATCGTTGCCATGTCTTCTCCTTTCTTTAAAAAAAAATAATTATACTATTAAAAAAGAATGTTATAGTGGGCCGAGTTTTATTATCTCATCAATAAAATTATTAATTTCTTCCTGGAATCGTCCGCCTTCACCCGCCGATATCCACTCGAGCCGAAGCCTGCGAGAATCGATTCCAAAATCCTCAATCATTTTTTTTAACAGAGGAATCCTTCTTCGGGTTTTATAATTTCCGCTGATGTAGTGGCAATCCCCAGGATGACAACCTGCTACCATGACGCCCCAGGCCCCCTTTTGGAAGGCCTTTAGGATCAACTCCGGGTCCACTCTTCCCGAGCACATCGTTCGTATGACCCTGAAATGAGGCTTTATCTGCAGCCTGGAGACTCCTGCAAGGTCTGCCCCGGCGTAAGAACACCAGTTGCAGGTGAATACGATGATCTTCGGTCTTGTCTGTTCATTCATAAGCCTACTCCAGTGCTGCGTCTACCATGGCGTGTAACTGTTCTTGCTTGAATCCTAGCTGTTGGGATGCGCCTGTTGGACACGCGGCCGAACATGAGCCGCATCCCTTGCAGAGGGCTTCTGTGACTTGGCAAACCCGTTTCCCATCTTTGGTCACGATTTCCATCGCCTCGTAGGAACAAAGGGACAAACAGATTCCGCATCCTGCACATAAGTTCTCATCGACAGAGGCAATTGTTGCACCTCCAAGATATTCTGGCTTTGACAATATTGTGGATGCCCTGCCGGCAGCAGCTGCTGCCTGGGCGATGGATTCGTCGATGGACTTTGGACCGTGGGCCATACCGGCTAAGAAGATGCCCTCGGTGGCAAAATCCACGGGACGGAGCTTCACGTGAGCCTCGAGGAAAAACCGGTCGCTGCCCAGGGGCACCTTCAGGAGTTTTGCTATCTCCTCATTACCAGGTTCCGGATGAATGCCCGTGCTCAGCACGAGAAGGTCTGCATCGATGATGAGCTGCTCTTTGAGGATGGGATCGAGAAGGGAGACCTTGATGGATCCATCCTGGACGATGAGTTCCGGTTTTTGATTTTCGTCGTAGCGTATGAAGGTCACCCCTCTGTCTCGTGCTTTCCTGTAATAGATTTCACGCATCCCGTACGTCCTTACATCGCGATAGAGAATATGTACATTGGCTCGGGGATTGATCTCAATTAACTTAAGCGAATTCTTTACGGCCTGGGTGCAGCATACCCGACTGCAGTAGGGATGTTCGTTTTCGCGGGAGCCCACACACTGGATCATGACCACAGACTGGGTATTTTTCATTGCTGATTTTCCGTTGGAAAGGATTTTCTCAAACTCGTGTTGTGTGATGACCTTGGGATGCTCGCCGTACAGATATTCGCTTGGTCTGTATTCGTTAGCTCCTGTGGCAACGATGATCACTCCGTGCTCTAACTGGAGACCGGAGACGGGCCTGCCCGCCATCATTTTGGAGGGAGACTGGAGACTGGTAAATGTTGTCTTATAATTTCCGATAAATCCGTCGATGGCTTTTATCTTTGCCGATTTATATACCTGAATAAAAGGGTTGCTTTCCACTTTTTGGATGAGCGATTTTAAATACTTCTGAACATCATGTCCATAAATATCATAATAGATGGATTTCGCATTTCCACCAAGTTCCTTCTCTTTTTCAATGATAAAAACCTCGAACCCCTGTTGAGCGATGGTCAATGCGGCCACCATTCCTGCTATTCCACCTCCTATCACAAGGCATTTCTGAATGACTGGCGTCGGTTTCACCCACAGAGGCTGGATGAGACCGGCCTTCACGACTGCCATTCTTACCAAATCTTTTGCCTTTCTGGTAGCCTCTTCAGGTTCATGCATGTGTATCCACGAGCATTGATCTCTGATATTTGCCATCTCGAAGAGATGTGGATTCAGTCCCGCTTCCCTTATGGTTTCCTGGAATAAGGACTCATGCGTTCTCGGGGTGCAGCTCGCTACCACAACCCTGTTCAGATGATGTTCTTTTATCATCTCTACGATTTTCTTTTGCATATCTTCAGAGCAAGTATAAAGATTCTCTTCTGCATAGGCAACATTTGGGAGGGACCTGGTATATTCTACAACTTCCGGAACATTAACATACCCACCTATATTTATACCACAGTGGCATACGAATACTCCGATTCTTGGTAGCTGATCTTTGACATCGATCTCCGGTGGATAGGCTTTCTTTTCTGTCAGTGTATCCCTTACTCCAGAAAGCAGACCCATAGCTTCACCCGCAGCACCGCTGGCCTGGATAACGGTCTCGGGTATGTCCTTGGGACCTGAGAAGGCACCGCAGACGTATACGCCATCCTTCGTTGTCCCGAGTGGGGAGAGCGCATCCGTTTTGCAGAACCCGTAATGGTCGAGTTCTATTTTCAGGTTTTTAGCTAAGTCTTCCATTCCCTCTTTGGATTCAAAACCAACCGATAGGACGACCAGATCAAATTTTTCGTCCCTGAGCTCCCCGTCCTCATCTTCATACCTCACGATTAAATTTCGGGACTCAGGGATTTCGCTGATCTTTGGCACACCGGCTCGTACGAATCGAACCCCGTAATCCTCCTTGGCCCGCTCATAATACGCATCGAAACCCTTGCCGTGCGTTCTCATATCCATGTAGAAAATCGTGGTCTCGAGGTCCACTTTCGAATGTTCCTTGGCGATGATGGCCTCTTTGATGGCGTACGTGCAGCACACGGAAGAGCAGTAATCGTTGCCACACTCCGGGTCGCGTGAACCCACACACTGAATGAAGGCGATTCTCTTAGGTTCCTTCTCATCCGATAGTCTTGTGAGGTGCCCCCCAAATGGTCCCGAGGCAGATAGCATACGCTCGAATTCTATAGAGGTCACGACATTCTTATACCTGCCATACCCGTATTCACTTTTTTTCCTGGCATCGAAAGTATCATAGCCGGGCGCAAGGATAACAGCTCCTACGGTTAGCTTTAATCTTTCTTCTTTTTGGTCAAAATTGATGGCATCTGCATCGCAAAATTCCTGACAAACCTTGCAACCTCCATTGAGGAGAGATACACAGTGTTCTTTATCTATTAAGGCAACGTTTGGAACAGCCTGGGGGAAGGGAATATGGATGACGGGTCTTTCTTTCAGGCCCTGGTCGAATTCTGATGGGATTGGTTTCGGTTCATTCTGAGTGATTTCTCCAAGCTTGATGGCCTGAGTGGGACAGATGAAGAAGCATGCACCGCAGGTTTGACAGACTTCCGAGTGGACATCGAAGGCGGGCTTGATTTCTCGTTTCGCCCCCCTGTGGGCAAAGCCGATCGCTCCTCTTCCCATTCTCTCGCTGCACATTCGGACGCAAAGACCACAGAGCAAACAATCTTCGTTTTTCTTCTCAATTCTCGGTTCCTCGATTCCCATCTGTTCGGCTAAACGCTTGACCGGTTCTGCATCGGGGCATCTTGCCAGTAGCAATTCTACCATTAACTTTCTGTTCTTTAAAACACGCTCCGTATCTGTTTTTATAACAAGCCCGTTTTCTGCCTTGTATATGCAGGAAGGACGAATGGTTGATTTCCCGTTTTTAACGATTTCAACGATACACACTCCGCATGACCCATAGGGGCTTAATGCCTTATGATAGCATAGCGTGGGTATCTCTATGCTCAGTTGCCGGGCTGCTTCAAGGACAGTAGTGCCCTCTTCAACCTCAATTTTCTGTCCGTTGATTGTCAGATTGGTCAGCTTTCCCAATTCATGTCCTTTCTTAATGTATCTTCTTAAACCATCCCGATTTACTATGTGGATAGGTGAGTGATAAAATATCAAACCTGCTTTTCTTTTATAAAGAAAAGCAGCAAAAGAAACCGCCTTTTATCCATATCTCCTCACTCTACGACAATTGCTTCGAATTTACAGGAATCGTGACACATTCCACACTTTATACACTTCGATTTGTCTATTCGATGGGATTTCTTCAATTCTCCTGAGATTGCATCCAAGGCACATTGTTTGGCGCACAGTCCACAACCGGTACATTTATCAGGATCTATCCGATAGGTAATTAATGGTTTGCAAACGGCTGCTGGACACTTTTTGTATTTTATATGAGCTAAATATTCGTCTCTGAAATGACGGATTGTACTCAAAACCGGATTCGGTGCGGTCTGACCGAGACCGCACAGGGCGACGTCTTTGATCCCGTTGCCGATTTCTTCGAGGAGTTCGAGATCGCTCTCCTTACCTTCACCGCGGGAGATCTTGTCGAGTATCTTGAGCATGGCATCGGTGCCTTCGCGGCATGCGTTGCATTTCCCGCAGGACTCGTCTTTGGTAAAATCGAGAAAATATTTTGCCACATCGACCACACAGGTGTCTTCATCCATCACTACCATCCCGCCGGAGCCCATGATGGAACCCGCTTCGGTCAAACTCTCATAATCGATTGGCAGGTCAATCAGTTCATTGGGAACACATCCGCCCGAGGGGCCTCCGGTCTGAACGGCTTTGAACTTCTTGTCTTCGAGAATGCCTTCACCGATTTCATAGATGATATCCCTCAGCGTGATCCCCATGGGAACTTCCACGAGACCTGTATTCTTCACCTTTCCCACGAGGGAAAATACCTTGGTGCCTTTGCTCTTCTCTGTCCCGATGTTTGAAAACCAATCGGCTCCCCTGGCGATGATGGCTGGCACATTTGCCCATGTCTCGACGTTGTTGATGTTCGTGGGTTTTTGGAAGAGACCCGATTCGGCCGGGAACGGCGGTCGTAACCTCGGTTCGGGGATGTTCCCCTCGATGGATGCGATCAGAGACGTTTCTTCGCCACAGACAAAGGCCCCGGCACCCTGGGCGATTTTTATCTCAAAATCGAAATCAGTGCCAAAAATACTCTTACCCAAAAGACCGGTTTTTTTTGCCATTTGCAGTGCTTTTTTCAACCTTTCGATGGCCAGGGGATATTCTGTTCTTAAATAGATGTGTCCTTCCCTTGATCCTATGGCATAGGCCCCGATGAGCATGCCCTCGATAACCGAATGGGGGTCTCCTTCGAGGATGCTCCGGTCCATATAAGCGCCTGGGTCTCCCTCGTCGGCGTTGCAGACGATGTATTTAGATTTCCCCCTCGCTTTTCTGCAGTACTCCCATTTTACGCCAGTTGGGAAGCCTGCACCGCCTCTGCCCCGAAAGCCCGATTTTTTTACCTCTTCGATTACCTTTTGAGGCGTCATCTGGGTGAGAACTCGATAAAGAGCACTGTAGCCCCCTTTGGCGATGTACTGTTCTATTCTCTCGGGATCGATAAAACCGCAATTCCTCAGGGCAATTTTCTGCTGTCTGGCAAAGAAGGGAAGTTCTTCATACAAGGGTACGTTTTGAAAGCCATCGGTAACACCATCTATGGGATATTCTATCCTTTTATCCTCGATCAGGTATTCCTCTCCGGTCAGTTTGCACAGGACCCAATCCCTCTTAATCCGGCCCTTTTCTATATATTGGACCAATTCTCTGACTCTATCCTGTGTGATTTCTCCGTAGATCAACCTCGGCTTCCCGGACTGAAAAACGTCTACAATGGGTTCTTTTTGGCAAAAGCCCAAGCAGCCTGTTTGAGCAAGGATCGCATCCAGTTTCGCGTTTTTGACTTCTTCCTCTATTGCCCTTAGTGTCTTTCCTGCTCCCGTGGCCAGACCGCAGGTCGCTGTTCCCACAGTGATTTTCACTTTTTTAGGGTAGAGCCTCTTTAATCCCTGGCCTTTTACTTTCTTGAGAGCTTCGGCTGTTTTAATATCAGTCATAATTCCTCAAAATTTTGGGTACCTCACGTGGTCTCAACCTACCGTACGTTTCTTCATCAATCCTCATGACGGGTGCGAGACTGCAGCATCCGATGCAGCGCACGGTCTCCAATGAGAATTTCAAATCTTCCGTCGTTTCACCGACAGTGATTTCAATTTCTTCTTCGATCTTACGTGTGATTCTTTCCGCACCCCGCACGTAACACGTCGTTCCCAAACAGATGCTGATGATGTGGCGTCCTCTTGGAGTCAGGCTGAAGGCATTGTAAAAAGTCGCGATGTTGAATAAAATACTCAAAGGTAGATTCAATTCCTGTGAAATGTGTCGCAACAGGTCTTGGGGTAGGTAGTTGTATTCACTGTTCACGCTCTGCAGGATGGGCATCAGTTGATTTTTCTCTCTTCCGTACTCCTCGAAAATCTTTTTGATTCTCTCCTGATCTTCTTTCTTCAGTTTAACCGGTTCCTCTTTCACTTCGTAAATGACGTTTCTGACCGGACAGTTCTCCATGCAGAGCCCGCACCCCGTGCATTTTTCTTCATCGACATAACGGGGCATCTTCTTCACAGCGGCCACAAAGTTACCGGCTTCTCCCTTTAAATCTTCGACTTCTGCATTTGTGATGAGTTCGATGTTGGGATGCCTGCTCACGGCCACGAGCTTGGGTGCCAGGATGCACATCGAGCAGTCATTCGTAGGGAATGTCTTATCCAGTTGTGCCATGACACCACCGATGCTGGGATTCTTATCCACAAGATAAACCTTGAAGCCCGAATCCGCCAAATCCAGAGAAGCTTGTATACCCCCTATTCCACCGCCGGCAATCAATACCGCGCCAATCTTGTTTTCAGTCATAACTATTTCCATATTTTCATGCTAACTTGTCAAGCAGGCTATCTACTTTGACTCTATTCATGTTGAGTCCCAGAAGCTTCTGATCAATGCCAAGAGCCAGGCCTAAAAGTTGGGGATAGTAGAGTACGGGCAAGTCGTAAGCTGCCCGAAACTTGGCTTCAATACGCTTCTGATTCTCATCGTACATGGCACCGCAGAACGGACAAATCACGACGATGCCATCAGCTCCACTCTCTTTCACGCTGGCCAACTTCTTCTGGGCCATCGATAGGGCAATGTCTTCATTGATCGCCAGAACCCCGGCGCCGCAACAATGTTCCTTCGCCAGATAATCCACCGACTCAGCGCCCGTGACTCCGATTAGCTCATCGAGTGAATGGGGATTTTCTGGGTCTTCATAATTATCGTATATTTTCGAAGGTTTGAGATAATGGCACCCATAATGCGCTGCAAGGGAAATGTGGGATAATCGTTTCTTTATCATCGATTCGATCTTTTCAAGCCCCACATCTTCGTGCAAGACCCGGGTGAGATGTTTTACTTGGATGTTATTCGCAAATCCATACTGACCATCCTGTTTTCCCAATTTCGACAATACCTTGCGTCTTGTCTTTTTATTTTCGGCAAGATACCGATTGACCTCGACCAACGTTCCTGCACAGGCACTGCACAACACGCAAATATTGAGACCGGCCTCTTCAGCAGCTATCAGGTTTCGAGCTGCCATGAGGAGAAAACTCTCGTAGTGTGCTGATTTCACGGGAAAGCCGCAGCACTCAAACTCGGGCAGGTCGACAATCCCAATTCCGAGAGTGTCAGCTATCCTCCGTGTGGACAACTCATAATTTCTCGCCTTGATAGGTGCCGTGCAGCCTAAGAAAAGGGCATATTCCATAGGTTCTCTTCCGTTTTTTTCTTCAGACCTATCTACCAGTAGGCAGAATATTTTTTAATCCTGAAGCCTCGAATACTTTGCCAGCGGAGCCTTCGCCTATCCACAATGTAGGTAAACCGAGTTTTTCTCTCCGCCAATTGTCGTACTCATCGACTTCGTACAACCTGCCGTGCTTTGCTAATAAATCTACTTGTGCTGAAAAGGCAGGATGAATAATCCCCTCCTTGACGGCAATGTTTTTAATCGCGTTGATGATGTTCGTAAAATTGACATTCTGAGGACAGCGCTCGGCACAGGCGTAACACGTGGAGCAAAGCCAGATAAAGTCGCTCTTCAGGACTCTTTCTTTCATTCCGAGCAGCACCATCCGAATGATTTTTCTCGGGTTGTATGCGCTGTCGATCTCCCGTACAGGACACGTAGCAGTGCATATCCCGCAGCCGAAGCACACTTTAATATTTTCACCACCAGGTTCCTGAGCGATCTCGTGTTTAAAATTCGGATCGAGGGTGCTGATCTGGACATACCTGTCGGTCTTTCGTTCAACAATTTCCCGCCTGAGCCACCATTGTATCATCGCGTCGCCGGAAAGCAGGTTGGCGAGCTCACCCTTCAGGTTGGAAGCACGGATACGGGCGATCCAGCCTTTCCCATAAGGATCGGTATTCAGCAGAGAGCGTTCCTTTTTAAGCCCCTCGTTCACCTCCACGATCTGTCCGCTGACCGGTGCCAGAAACTTGTACACCCGGCCCGCGACGCCTGTGATTTCCGCACAGGGATTCCCCTGCTCGATGATGGTGTTTCGGGAGGGGAGGTTGATGTTCGTGACCACACCGATGGTCTTCTGGAACACATCGTCGATTCCGATATCCACGGTCCCCTCCGTGATCCTTCTGACCCAGCTATGTTCTGGGAGGTAGTAGAGGTCTACCGGCATATTGTATTCGAAAGCGACACGGTTTTTCGTGGCCTTCGACCTCTCTTCACGGAGAAGGCGACGGCGTTCAATAGCTCTCCCCACGACACCGCGAAGTTCGTCCGGAGTGAAGGGCTTCGATAAATAGTCGAAGGCACCCAACTTCATTGCCTCGACCGCACTTTCTACAGTGGCATAACCGGTGATCATAATAACATCGATTTCGGGCTCTCTGTCTTTCAGAATTTCCAAAAATTCCATCCCGGTCATACCGGGCAGCTTTAGGTCTGTGACAATGGCATCGTACTTCGTGACTTCAGTTTTCCGGAGAGCTTCTTCTGTGGATAAGACCGTATCCACTTCGTAGCCGGTCTTTGTCAGGATGGCTTTGCACCCGTCCAGCATGACCTGTTCGTCGTCAACGACTAAGATTTTGGACATGTTTATCTTCCTAATTTGAATATTTAGATCAATCGCCTCATCGGTCCGATGTGCATTCTAATTCGCTTCAACAACTCTTTGGAATTGACTGGTTTATCGATAAAATCATCGGCCTTGTGGGTGACGGCTACGGCCTTGGCATAACCAGGCTCGGTCAATTTTTCCCCCACCGAAGTCAACATGATGACCGGAATCAAGCGGGTTTTTTCATCCTCTTTTATTTCTTTACATACGACGAATCCATCTTTCCGGGGAAGCATCACATCCAATAAAATAAGATCCGGATCCTCCTTTCTGGCTGCAAGTAGACCGTCCTCACCGGTATAGGATGTGACTGTCTCATATCCGTTTTCTTCGAGGGTTATCTTTATTGCCGCAAGGAATTCCGGATCATCATCGATAATGAGGATTTTCGTTTTGGGGATTTGTTTTGTTTTTACACTACTCTTTGCTATGAGTTCTAATGCTTTTTGGATGATCATTTCGGGTTCTACAGGTTTTTCCATAAAAACTTCAACATCGTGGCCCCTGGCCAGGAGTTCCGCCCCCACTTTGCCTTCATCTTTCTTGCCGAGTGATGTGAGCATGAGTATCGGGATGGATGAAGTCCGTTTATCGGCCTTGAGCTCATGACAAACCGCATATCCATCCTTTTTGGGAAGCATGATATCGAGCAGGATGATATCCGGTCGAAATTTACTGGCATTGACCAATGCTTCTTCTCCGTCTGAAGCTGTAAAGACTTTAAATCTATTGTTTTCAAACACGATTTGCAGGGCTTCTCGAAAATCCACATCATCTTCAACGAGAAGCACACTTGATTTTTCCATCATAACCTCCTACGGTTTATTTAAATCAAAAAATCTATTCATGAATATTCGCAGTCATTTCCCGAATTCTTTCTAAAAGGTCTTTCGGTTCGACCGGTTTGTCAAGAAAGCCATCTGTCGAAAATAAAAATGGCCTCAGCCGATCTCGAAAATTGAGGTTGGTAAATTTTTGGATACTCGACACGAAAAGAATCGGAATATGGGCCTCTGCATTCGTATCTTCCACTTCCAGGCGCTCTTTGACAAACCGGAATCCGGCAGATATGTCCTCCATCATGATATCCAAAATGATCAAATCGGGACTTTCCTCTGAAACCAGCTTGAGACCCTGGCGCATGGAATAAGCCTGGATACATTCATACTCTGCTCTCTCGAGGATCACTTTTATTGCTGCCTGAAAATCCGGATCGTCATCCACGATGAGTATTCTGATTGCCATGATGTCTATGCTCCTATCTTCACAGGCTCCTTTTCTTTCGCAAGGACTTCCATAACTTCATGAGCGATGGCCAGTTCTTCATTTGTGGGAATGACAATCACTGGCGTACTCCCTTTACTTATGCACGTTTCATTATTTTGATTTTCTATGGTATCTATTTCAATACCCAAGAATGATAAGCCTTCACAACTCATCCGTCTGACTGTAGATGAATACTCGCCAATCCCGGCTGTGAAGACGACACCATCCAGACCTCCTAATACCGCGGCATATGCACCTATGTATTTTTTAATGCGATGGGTGACTATTTTCAGGGCCAGACTGTGGCGTTCGCTTCCCGCCTCTGCCTTCTCTTCGATAGTTCGAAGATTACTATCTCCCCCTGTAAGTCCAAATAAACCACTTTTTTTATTGAGTATCCCATCCATCTGAGCCGGTGTGAGGTCATCTTCCTTCATGATATGGAGGGGAATCGCCGGATCGATATCCCCACAGCGTGTCCCCATGACCATACCTTCCAATGGGGTGAATCCCATGCTCGTCTCGATGGACTTCCCTTCCTTCACGGCCGTGATACTCGATCCGTTTCCCAGATGACAAATAACAAGTCTCAGTTCTTCTATGGGCTTGCCCAGCATCTGAGCAGCCCGGTATGCTACATATTTATGGGAGGTTCCGTGAAATCCGTATCGACGGATCCCTCGTTCCTCGTACCATTCATAGGGGAGAGCATATGTATAAACATGATCCTCCATCGATTGATGGAACGCTGTATCAAAAACCGCAACCTGCCTGGCGAAAGGAATGAGGTAGAGAGATGTCCGGATTCCTTCGATGTTTGGGGGATTATGGAGGGGTGCAAAACGGATACAAGCTTTAATTTTCCGGAAGACCGCCTCGTCGATGAGCACAGATTCGGTGAATGCTTCCCCTCCATGAACGACACGATGTCCTACCGCATCGATGTCACAGATACTCTCTATTATCCCGTACTCCTGATTACAAATTGCTTTGAGGATAATATCAAGGGCTTGCTCATGATCCTTAACGGATAACGACATCCTCTTTTCCTTATGCATGGGGACTTGAGAGATCAAACATGATTCCTTGGAACCGATTCGATCGATGTGTCCACCAATTAAATGTTCCATTTTTTCGGTATTAAAAAGCCGGAATTTTACCGATGAGTTACCACAATTCAGTACAAGTATTTTCATGATATAGTTTTTTCCTCCTTCAACTGATATTCGGGTAAGTGGACTGAAAAAACAGATCCTCTCCCGATCTCTGAGTTGACCTCAATGGAACCGAAGTGAGCTTCGACGATCTTTTTCACAATGGAAAGACCCAAACCACTGCCAACTATCCGTTTCTCATTTTTTACTCGGTAGAACTGCTCGAAAATTAAAGGAAGATTCTCTTTGGGAATACCGACTCCTGTATCCTTTACCGTCACCTTTAATCCTTGATATTCTTTTTCCAGGATTATCTCGACTTTACCGCCTTCACGATTGTACTTAATACCATTATGAACAAGATTCGTAAAGAGCATCTGCATCATCTCACGATTGCCCAGAACGGGAGAACCGTTTTTTTGTACCATAAAGGAGAGAGCGACTTTTTTTTCATCGGCCAGAGGTTGAAGAAGATCGACGACTTCACGGAGGACTTCCCTGAGATCAAGGGATTCCCTTTTTATCACTAATTCTCCCGATTCAATCCGAGTCAAGTCCAGCCAATCACTGATTAGAGAGATCAATCCCTTGATTCGTGCCTTCATTCTCAGAAGCATCTCTTGGGCCTTCTCCGGTAACTCTCCCACCATCCCCTCCATCAATACCATTAGATTTTGCTGAACGGCTGCCAGGGGAGATCGAAGTTCGTGGGACACCATGGAGATAAAGTTATTTCTCATCTTTTCCTTTTCTTCCCTAAGCGTTCTTGTCTCCTGGATGAATCGTCCTCGTTCTAATCCACGTCTTACGATGATGCGAAGCTCATCCGGTGTGAAAGGTTTAAGTAATAAGTCATAGGCACCGCGCTTCATCGCTTCGACTGCAGATCCGATGGTACCATAGCCCGTAATGACAATCGCAACAAAATCAGTGTCATACGTTTTTATTTCTTCAAGAACCGCCATCCCATCTTTCCCCGGCATTTTAAGGTCGACCAAAATCAAATCGGGTTTCGTCTCTCTTACCTTCTGTAAACCGATTTCTCCATTCCGAGCCGTCTCAGTTCGGTATCCCTCCTTATTAAAAACTTGACAGCAAGAATCGAGTATGACATCATCATCATCTATAATTAAGACCGTAGGTTCCTTTGACATTATACTTCTCCGTGTTATTACTATCCCGCATAAACCCTAACGCGCTAAAGCGCAAGTGCCTAAAGTTCACATCCCAAACACCCCATAACATCGATCAATAATTTTGTTAAAAATACAAAGTTATTCAGAGTAATATTATAAATATGCAACTATTTGATAACATTCAAAACACCCATATTTATAAATACTAAAACCTGTTTAATAAATAGACCTATCCCGAGAGAAACGACACCCAAGAAAAGGGCACATCCAACCATTACCTTGGATCCTTCCTTGACACCGGTGAATCTTGGATTGCCCAAGAACACTGCGCTGTACAATCGGATGAAATAAAGCATCGTCAAAATAGCAGCGAATACAGCCAATCCGGCAATCCAAACATTTCCTTTTTCAACAATAGCATTAATCACCATGAGTTTACCGAAGAATCCTCCAAAGGGTGGCATGCCGATAATCGTCAGGGCGCAGAGCGCGAACGCCGTACCCGTGACGGGCAAAACCTTCATCAAACCTCCCAGTTTTGTAATATCTCTTTCTCCACATTTTTGTTCAACGATTCCGGCACACAGGAATAATCCCGCTTTACCGATGGCATGAACAACAAAATACAGCAAGCCGGCTGCTAAACCCATTTCACTCAAAAGAGCAAAGCCCAGTAACATGTAACCAAGCTGGCTCACGGTCGAATAGGCGATGATTCTCTTCATATCGGTTTGCAGCAGGGCAGCCGATGCTGCCACGATCGATGAGATGATACCCAACATCAAAATCCAATCCCAACTCACATGAAAGGTCCAGCAGAATATCCTCATGAAAGCCAGTATGCCAATTTTCACAACGATCCCGGAGAGAAGCGCACTCATCGGCGATGGTGCCACGGTGTGGGCATCCGGAAGCCAGTTATGAACCGGTAGTATGGCGGCCTTCGTGATGATTCCGATAAAAATGAAAAACAGGGCCGTATGACTTATCATCCTGGATCTCAGGGCCACTAAATCGAATGTATGTGCATCCGAATAAATCATGATGAATCCCAAAAGCATGAAAGAAGATCCGGCAAAGATCATCAGGAATGTTTTATTGGCGACGGCAATTTCCTCTCTTCCTCTATAAAATCCGACCAGTCTCCAGGTTGCCAGGGTGGCCATCTCCCAGAAAATGTACATGAGGAGTAAATTCCTCGAGAAAGCAATTCCCATTAAGGAGCCTACCATGAGTGTCGTCATAGAGTAAAACTCTGTCAGGTTTTTAGATTTCACCATGTACTCAAAAGAGTAAATAACAACAACAGTCCCGATCAAAGAGAAGATGAGCGCAAAGACTAACCCAGGACCATCTCCGATAAAAGACAAGGAAAAAAATCCTGCATCGAACACCCGAATATCAATCTCAATTGTGAGTCCGTTCTGTATGGGCGGAATGAGAAAACATGTCAAGACGAGAGAAGAAAAAGTCATCAAAACTGCCAGCCCATTTCTTGTCCTCCCCTTGAGAAGCCAGATAAGAGTAGATCCTAAAAACGGAATAAAAATGCTTAAAAGTAAAAAGATTGTGTACATCGGTTGATCCTGTTATTTCATTAGAATGAGCAGTAAAACCGTTATCCCAACAAGAAACCAGATGAAATACGTTGTCAAGAGTCCCGTGTGTGCCTTTCTAAAATACTGGCTCAATTCGATGGTAACGATTTGAATCCCGTCGTAAAATCTCTCAATCATTCGATCGACACCTTGATAGAGGATCATGGATAACGTTTTTAGCACACTTTTCCCCCTCTCGTATATATCGAATCCACCACTCTTACCCTTTTCAAATAAAATCCGTAAAAAGCCCATCGATTCAATCGTATCGTAAAAATGGGTTCCGGATATCCTCACTTCTTCACCATCGATTGATTCTCCACCCACAAAGATCTCTCCATCTTTCACGTTTTTAATGCTTCCGAATCGATAGATAATGATCCCGCAGATCAGACTGAAGGAAAGTAAAAGGGTGGCCAGTGTAGGACTCCACATACCTGAAAAGGAAATGGCTTCTCCAAATCCGGCGAAATGTTGTCCCAGCACCGGCCCGATCACATATTTTAATGGGAACTGTGCAAAGATCCCAAAAAACACACATAAAAAAGCAAGGATAATCATTGGAATTTTCATCGAAAATTCCACTTCCTTTGGCTCAGAGATCTCTTTTGGCTTCTGACCCAAAAAAACCGAATGAAGGACCTTCACAAAAGAGGCTAAGGTGAGTGCGCTGCCGAACATCGCTGTTATCAAAAAGACAGGCCAAAAGGGGCCACCCATTTCAATCGTTCCTTGATATACCATCCACTTGGAGACAAATCCGTTAAAGGGAGGAACTCCCGATATGGAAAAAGCCGCAATTGCACAGGCAATAAAAGTAACAGGCATGGACTTGCTCAAGCCGCCCAAATTCTCCAGATGAGTTGTCTTCGTCCGGTGTTCGATGGAACCTGCACACAAGAAAAGACAGGTTTTGTAAATGACATTATTTAACATGTGGAATAATCCACCTGCAATTCCTACCATCGTTCCCGTACCTATTCCTAAAACCATGTACCCGACTTGAGAGATGGCATGAAAAGAAAGCAGCTTCTTCAGATCCTTCTGAATCAGGGCCATCATGACTGCAGCGATGATCGTGATACTACCAATGGTCATCAGGAGTATTTTCATGCTATTATCTAACACGAAAAGATCCAATGTCAATCGTGTCAAGAGGTAGATTCCGAGCAACTTATCCAATGCTGCAGGAAGAAATGCCATCACCGGTGTATATGTAACCTCGGCGGCATCCGGTATCCAACTATGAAAAGGCATCGCTCCTACCTTGGCTATAGCCCCAATCATCAGAAGAATGAAAGCGGCCGTCGGCAATCCTCCTCTCACAGGTATGGTCATATCTGTCATCGTGAGACTTCCAGAAAGTTGCCAGACGATAACCACACCCAACAGCATTAAAAAATCGGACCCTCCCACGATAATGAAGCTCTTTTTGGCCGCCTTTTCGGCATGTATTCCAGCCGAACGAATCATGAGATAAAGCATGATTGCAATCATGCCCCAGAAAATCAGAAGGATGACAAGATTGTTGGAAAGCAGAGCTCCGTTGGCAAAGCCAACAGTCAAAAGGAGATAGCAGTAATAATCCTTTAAGTGGTCTTTGTCCTTCATCTGTTTTAAAGAATATATAGTGACCAATAAACCGAAAAAGGAGCAGGCCAGGAGAATAAAACTGCTAAAATGGTATGCGTAGAGGTCAAATTCGATCCGGAAATAAGAGAAATCAATCCATTCCATTCGTAGCCTGAGACTGTCACCAAGCAGAATTACCAATGCGGCAACGGATGTCAGGAACATGCCGAAAAATGTGAGGACCTCAAGGATTCGTCGTTTGGAAATGAGCAAACATAAAAGTCCGGTAACGACTGGCAATAGAATGGGAACAATTAAAATTGAATTCATTTTATATCCCTACCAATGCAAGAATCATCCCGGCAACCGCGGCTGGAGTCACAATCCACCAGAAAAACTTCACCGCTTGATCGATCCGTAGACGAGGGTGGGTTGTTTTAACCAGGAGGATCAGCAAAAGAATGACCAGAAACTCTACTAATGCGACAAGGATGCCTTTTACGTTGAAATGAATTTTCCCCAGAAAAAGTGTCATCAAAAAGAGAGGTAGAATGAAAAGCATCATGGCATTGGTTATTTTAAAAATCGCCAGAGAGACACCCGAGTATTCTGCAAGAACACCTCCGATGATTTCGGTTTCTGCCTCCGGAATATCGAAGGGGATGTATCCTAATTTTGCCTGCATGCAAACGAGACATACGATAAAAGCGATCCCACCAGATGGGTGGCCAATCAACACACCGTGAAGGGATTGAAAACCGACAATCTCTCCTAAGAGTATGGTTTCTGTTTTTATGATGACTGTCGAGATGGCGATAATAAACGGTAATTCGTACGCGAGCATCATCTTCATTTCTCTACTTGTACCCAGAGCCCCAAAGGGACTCTTTGATGAAGATCCACCCAAAATGAGGGCAAGAGATGGTAATATCAACAAATACAAGACGACAATCGAGTCACCGATAAAACTGGCACCGGGTCGAATGTTAACCCTCCAGACGATTGTGGAAACCAGAGTCATTCCTGCCAGGCCCACGAGGGGGGCGAGGAGAAATCCTGCCCTCCTACTCCCTCTGGGTATAATCATCGTCTTTCCCATAAGTTTGACTATATCGATGAAACATTGATACCAAGGAGGTCCGATTCGACTTTGAATACGAGCTGTGACTTTCCTGTCGACCCAGCAGAGTAAAAGACCGACACTACCGCAGAAAAGTAAGCCCGGAAAGACAGCGACATAAAAAATACCCTTTACGATTTCATCCATTTCTCAAAGCCTTCATCTTTTAGGGTTATTGGAGCAACTTTCTTCTCAATCAAACCTAAAGCGACGGCTACTCCATGTATAATGGCTTCGGGGCGCGGAGGACAACCGGGGATATAAAAATCCACGGGAAGGACCTTATCGACTCCTCCAATGACATTATATGCGTCGTACCAAATTCCCCCACCTGCAGCACAAGATCCAATGGCAATCACGAGTTTAGGATCGGGTACGGAATCGTACAGGTTTTTCAGTGCGGGGACAATCTGCCGTGTCACCGGACCGGATACCAGAAGTGCATCGGCATAGCGTGGACTACCCACCAATTTGACACCAAACCTCTCAACATCGTAGTAGGGCGTCAGCACATTGATGACCTCGATGTCGCAACCATTGCATGCTCCGGTATTGGTATGATAAACCCAGATAGATTTTTTAAAACATCTTTGAAACAGATCCTTAAACATGATGGTTATCTCGATAATTTTTTTTTCTTATTCTTTCGGTCTTATCTCGACTCAGTCTTAACAGATCCTGGCCGTTTAATCCCTTTTTGTCAGTTTTATGGTCCACAACGACCATTCTTTCCGTACAGGAAAAACAGGGATCGAGGCTCCCGATGGCAATGGGGATATCGGCGATCTCTTCGTTTTCAATCATTGACGGAACGGACTGAAGATTTGGATAGGTCGGAGCCCTCACTTTCCAACGATAAGGTCGATTCTCACTGCCGGTTAATATGTAATGGACGGCCTCGCCTCGGGGAGCCTCCACGACCACGACAGCCTCTTTATTGGGAGGAATTTCTTCCACATGGCCCATGATCTCTCCATCGGGCATATCCCTGAGTGCCTGTCTGACAATCTTTATGGCCTCGAACAACTCTTCCAGTCGGACGAGGGTACGGGACCAGCATCCCCCTTCTTCGTGGACCGGAACCTCGAATGATAGTTTATCGTAGGCGGCATAGGGATGATCTCTGCGAGAGTCGATATTTACTCCTGAACCTCTGGCGACAGGACCAACCACACATTTATCCAGGGCTTCCTTCTTTGTAATCACACCCACATTTTTCAGCCTGGCATGGAGGGAGGAGTCCCCTAAAACAGCATCCACCAGGGCCTTCAATTCCTTTTCCATGTGATCGAGTGTTTCGTTCATTTTTGGATGCATCGCCTTGGGAATATCCCTTCTTACGCCTCCGATGAGATTCATCCCATAGGTCTTTCTGTTACCCGTCATCTGCTCACACAACCACATCACAGGTTCTCTGATGCGCCAGCTCTGCATCAGCACGGTATCGAATCCGATAATATGGCCGGCAATGCCAAGCCACAACAGATGACTGTGAATTCTTTCCAATTCCAGCAAAATGGTGCGAATATGATGAGCTCGAGCGGGTACCTCAATCTGAGCGGCTTCTTCCACGGCTTCACAGTAGCAGGTCGAGTGAGTAAAGCCGCAGATGCCGCAGATCCTTTCGGCGATAAAACAGATTTGATTGTATGTCAGCACATCGTCCCCCATCTTTTCAATCCCACGATGGCTGTAGAATCCCCGATAGTCACAACCGACTATTTTCTCACCTTCGACAAACACTTTAAAATAGGCCGGTTCCTCTAAAACCGGAAAAAATGGCCCGATGGGTACAACCTTGGCACCTTGAGGGGGGGGCGCCAATTTCACCCGATTTTCTATTTGGGAGGCGGGCCGATGATTGTAAGGAAAATCCTTACGCAAGGGATATACACCATCGGGCCAGTCATCTGCAAGGATCAACCGCCTGGGATCGGGGTGATTCTTTGGGTGAACGCCGATCATGTCCCGAACTTCCCGTTCTGCCCAGTTCGCTCCGGAAATGAGCGGAGTAATGGAATCGATGAAGGGTTCCGCAGGATCCACGGGTACACGGACGCACAAAAACAATTTTTCCTTGTCAAGGGAAAAAATAAACGAAATGACATAATGACCGTTTAAATGGACCTCATCCGAGCCAACATTTACCAGGAAACGGAATCCACAAGTGTTGATCACATAATCTGCCAGAGGAATCAACGCTTTCGGTTTGATGGTAATAAAAACTTTTCCGGGCGTCTCCTCTTCCGAACGGGATATTTCTTTTGCAAAACGGCAATGCAAATCTTCGATTAATTGTTTTCCTGTCAGCATCTATTGCCCCCTCAATCCAGTCGTCATGAGTTTATCCAGGGGATGTTTTGGAGTAAAACAACGTCCGCATCTACCACACGTCCCCATGTAAACCTCAACAGACATGTGCAAGTCTTCTTTTGAATCGGTCGCAGTCTCGTATTCTTGCGTCATTGTAATTGCATTCTCAGGGCACACTTCTTCACATCTGCCGCAATACGTACATCTTTCCAGGTAGAAGTCGATCCTTCGCCAATCGCTGTTTAAATCCGTAATCACAATGGCACGTGATGGACATACATTCGCACAACCGCCACAACCGACACATTTATCTTGCTCTATCTCCGGTTTACCCCGAAAACCATCAGGAGCCAGAGCCGGTTTAAAAGGATAAGAAAGCGTCACCCTTCCTGCTTTCAGGCAAATCCAGACTTCTTTTAATTTACTTAATATCATCTATTGGACTCTCATCTTTCACTTGGAGGTTTATTTTTAATCTCAAGTTTTCTCTATATGGTCTCACGCCTCTTCCGACATCTCCTTCATCTCTTTGTAGGAAAAAACGGGGCCGTCCTGACACATATACTTATCTCCTACACAGCAGTGCCCACATTTTCCGACACCGCATTTCATGTGTCGCTCAAGAGTCGATATAATGGCCTCATCCGAAAAGCCTATTTCTAATAAATCTCGAATCACAAATGGGATCATGATAGGTGGACCACAGACGAAGGCGATCGTCTTTTCACTGGTCATATCCGCTTCAGGAAATAAGGTCGTGACGACTCCTACATTTCCCTCCCAATGCTCGTCTCCCCGATCTACTGTTACCAGAAGCTTGACATCCCGACGTTTCGCCCATTGATCTAGTTCTCTGCGGAAATCCAGATCGGATGGTGTTCGTGCTCCATAGAGGATAGTAAATTCAGCAAATCGATCTCGATAATCGAGAGCATAATTGATAAGAGACCGTAACGGGGCCAAACCTATACCGCCGGCCACGAAGAGCAGGTTTTTTCCAAAGGCCTTCTCATAGGGAAATCCGTTCCCAAAAGGCCCTCGGACACCGATCTCCGAGCCCCTAAAAAGTTTATGTAAGGCGCCCGAAACCAATCCGACATTTTTAACGTTGAGTTCCAGGAATCCGGGGCGTGAAGGTGTAGACGTGATGGAAATAGGAATTTCACCAAATCCAAATATTGAAACTTCTACGAATTGTCCCGGTTTGTAATCAAAATCTTCCTTTAATTGTTCGTCCTTAAACCGGATGGTAAAAGTCGATACGTCCCCGGTCTCCTCGATTATGTCATCGATGACAGCGATATCCGGGACATAGAGATCCTTCAACTTGTCACCCCTTTTCTGATTTTCTCGACAACGGCCGGCATGGAGATATTGGCAAAACAAGTCGTAATGCATCTCCCACAACCTACACAGCCATGCCTGCCGTTTCTCTCGATGTAATGATAGGACAGTTTGTGAAAGAATCGTCGCTTTAGTCTGTCTTTTTTCTCGGAACGCGGATTGTCACCACCCGCCATTTTTGTGAATCCTGCAAAAGCACAACTGTCCCACGTCCTTACCCTCATTCCCTCGTTCTCGTTGATGGGCACATCCACGACGTTATAACAACAACACGTGGGGCAGACATAGGAACAGCCTCCGCAGTCCTGGCAACGGATGCTCAGGTTCTCCCATAGCGCATCGGGGACCTGGTCGAGGGTGATCTTTTGAATCGCCTTGCTGAGATAGGCACGCGTGTCTTTGAATTTCAGGATGGCCTCATCCATGATCCGGATCAATTCCTTCTCCTCTGCTTCAGTGGCCGACCGGAATAAATCTTCATGACCATAAACAATCTTGAGTCCCCGGGCAGAGCCCACTTCTACAATATATTCATCATCGCCCATTTGCGTGAGTTGGAGATCAAAATTCTCTTTAAGGAAAGGTCCTGCATCACAACATACGCAAAAACAGTTTTCTCCAGGCTGGTGGCATCCGAAGGCAATGATGAAGGTATTGGCACGACGTATTGCGTAGTAATTATCCTGAAACGATTTCATTTCCATATCGGATGTCTTTCTACCGATGGGACCTCCCCCAAAAAACCGATCTAAAAAAACAAGGGCGTTCACATCGCAGGGCCGAATACCGAAAATCATTCTGACCCGATCATCGTATGTGGGCGTGATTTCCATGCCCTGTGCACTCTTTTTGTAATAGAACAATTCCTCTGTCTGGGGAAGAAAAAACCGCTTCGGCGGTAGAACCGTATTCACGTATGTCCAGTCCCAGGCTACATCTTCTATGGATTCGATGGGATAGAAGATGACCTCACCCCCATGTCCCTTGATAGGGGCAATGACTTCCCTGTCTGTCAGAAATCGGGACATCAGGGTAAAGAGATCCTTCCTTTTGATAATTCTTAATTCTTCTCCGTATCCGCTCATAACTTTTCAACTTTCACTGCACAGAGTAATTCTGGCACTTTTGCTGTTGCCAGAATACTCGGGTTTATCAACACCTTTGTTGCAATTTCTTTATAATGAAATGGAATAAACAGGGTCTTTTCCTGAACCATGTCTGTGAGTAGAGCGGCCGTTTCGAGCTCGCCCCGTCGGGACAATACACGAATGCGTTCACCGTTGCGAATCTCAAGCCGTTCGGCATCCTTTGGATGAATGGCTGCGAATACTTCAGGATATTCCCGGTTCAGCGTTGCCGAACGTCGCGTCATCGTACCGCTGTGCCACTGAAAGTATAAACTGCCCGTCGTGAGTGTAAAGGGATACGCTTCATCGGGCGGTTCTATCAAAGGAATATCTTCTACTGGTGTAAAATGGGGCTTCTCCAAACCCTTCTGTTCGACCAACGAAAAACGGGACTGAGATCGATCAAAATAACCCATATGCAAAATTGGCGTACCTGTATGTTTTTTATCCGGACATGGCCACTGGAGTCCCCATGCTTCGTCTAAGCGATCATGCGTTATCCCTGCGTAAATCGGTGTGAGGGTCGCAACTTCCCTCAGGATATCCTCCGACGATGCATAGTTCATGGGATATCCCAGCTTGTTTGCCAGTTCGGTGATGATGAGCCAGTCCGACTTGCTTTGATCCGGTGGATCGATGGCTTTTCTGATTCGCTGAATGCGTCTCTCAGTATTCGTAAATGTCCCATTCTTCTCGGCAAAACATGCGGCAGGCAGGACCACATCGGCATAAACAGCGGTCTCAGTTAAAAAGATGTCTTGTACGACCAGAAATTCCAAGGTTATTAAGGTTTCTTCCACATGCTTGACATCCGGAGCGGTGACCATTGGATTTTCACCAGCGATGATCATTCCCTTCAAATTGCCCGGAGTTAACATTTCGAGGAGCGAGAATCCGGAATGGGTTGGCAATTCTACATTCCAGGCTCTTTCAAATTTCACCCTACTCGGAGTGTGACTCACAGCCTGGTAACCAGGAAGGAAATCGGGTAGTCCCCCGACATCGTTGACTCCTTGGCTGTTGTTCTGTTCCAGAAGCGGCAGGATACCGGTTGATGGTTCACCCAGATGTTGAGTCAAGATGACCAAATTGGCCAGTGCCCGGACATTATCCATTCCAACAATTTGTTGAGTAAGGCCGGTCGAGTAAACAACCATGGCCTTTTTTTCTCGCACGTAGATTTCGGCTGCATTCCTGATATCTGCTTGGGGGACACCGGTAATATTCTCAACCCTTTCGAGATTATAATTTGTCACCATCTCTTTCAATTCGGGTAGATTGGCCGTGAGTCCGGAAACTTGTTTCTCATCGATGAACGCCTCGCATAAAATTGAATGGATTATACCATTAATTAAAGCAATGTAGGTACCTGGTCTAAGTTGAAGGTGGATATGGGCAAATTGTGAAAGATGGGTCTTTCTTGGATCGATTAGGATGAGTTTTGCACCGTTGGTGACGCTGTTAATGATACGGGAACTCACCTGTGGATGTACATGGGTAGGGTCGGCACCGACGACCCAAACGAGTTCTGCTTGCTCAATTTCATTAAGTGAATTCGTTGAGGCGCCAGTGCCCAGAACAGATGCCAATCCAGGCCGGGTCGCTGCATCGTAAATGGTACCTCCATTATCGATGTGATTTGTCTTCAATACGGCGCGAGCCAACTTCATTAAAACATAGTTGTCTTCATTGGTACATTTCGCCGAGCAGATCACACCCAGAGATTCACTTCCATATTCTGATTTGACCGCCATCAACCTCTCTGCCACATGCCTCAATGCCTCTTCCCATTCAACCTCTCTAAAGATAGATTTGTAATCCCGACTACGCTTCGTTTTTAAATCTTCATACTTGCTTCCTACACGTATAAGAGGTTTCGTGAGCCGGTCGGGATGTTGTATGAATTCATAGGCATGCCAGCCGCGTGCGCACAGTCGCCCACGAGAGATGGGATGTTTCTGTGAAGGGGTCACTCCTGTGACTTTTCCCCCTTCAACCTGGAGATACATCCCACAACCACAACCACAAAAAGGACATGTTGTTAATACATCTATCATTAGAAAACATCCTTATTTATTCAGAAGCGCCTCTATTCTCTGCAGTAAGTCTGTCGCTTCGATAGGCTTCATTGCATAGTCATCCGCTTCAAAATATTCTCCATCTGTTTTAGGATTAAATTTAAATCCCGTTTTCTCCGTGATGGAGGATATACTAAATACCGGGATATTCTTGAGGTCCGGATCATGTTTCAGTTTATAACAGATCGTGAAGCCATCATCCAAGCGATCCATCATGATATCCAGGAGAATTAAATCGGGTTTGACCTCTTGAATCTTATCCATGGCTTCATTTCTGTTATGGGCAACATCTACAGCATAATCATTTTTCTCTAAGATAATGCGGGTTGCATTTGCAAAATCCGGATCATCGTCCACGATGAGAATCTTTGCTGGCTGGTCCATTTTCTTTACCTCCTTCGATTTACCTATTTTTTTAAAGACATTGTCAACGGCCAAGATCAGCTCTTGGTTTTCGAACGATTTAATATGGTAATAAAAAATATCCTGCTCTCTGACTTTGATCTCCAATTCTCTCGAATTATTTGAAGCCGTGATAATGACTCGTACCTTGGGATTAAAATTTTTTAATATTTTCACTGCCTCGTAACCCTTCATTTCCGGTAAATCGACATCCATAATGATACAATCAAAGGGTACCTTTCTTATTTTTTCTAAAGCCTTCGTGATTCCCGATCGAGTAATAACCAATGAATTCTCACTGCTGAAGAGAGAAGCATATGCTTCTCTTTCCTTTTTATCAGGATCTATGATGAGGATTTTTCTTTTTCTGTCTTTCATCATGCCTCCGACTAATACGGTATTAAACAAATGACATACCAATCGTCTCTCAACAAAAAAAACCACTCAAGGATATCTCCCAAGTGGTTATAATAAGACAAGTTATTGAACGTCTATTTGAATGGGTATTTTATCGCGAAAGAGAATAAGATGGGGGTATTTCTCTCCCCAAAGGGGCATTTTACCCCATTTTCATTCCCTTTTTAAAATGTTATTCCATATCTTTTCACCTTCATTCGAAGGGTTTTCCTGTCAATCCCCAATATGTCGGCCGTTTTCTGCATATGTCCATTGCATTGCTTCAAAGTCTTTTCGATGTGTTCCTTTTCAACATCGACCAGGGCTTTTTCACTAAATATGTCTGACTCTGCACCCAATCCATAATAATAGAGATCGACAGGTTCTATGACCTCATGATTCGTCAACACAACGGCTCTCTCAATGGCATTTTCGAGTTCGCGTACGTTTCCGGGCCAACCGTAACCACATAAGGCTTTCATGGCTCGATCCGAAATCCCACTGATAGACTTTTTTCTCTTATTATTGTACTTAACCAGGAAGTAATGGGCTAATAATGGGATATCGTCTTTTCGTTCTCGCAATGGAGGTATATGAATGGGGACAACACTTAACCTGTAGAAGAGATCATCCCGAAAGGACCCTCCTTCAACCGCACGCTTTAGATCTTTATTCGTCGCAGCGATGATTCTGATATCAATTTTTATAGATTGAGTACTGCCGACTTTGGTAATCTCCCGTTCTTGAATAGCGCGGAGCAGTTTCGCCTGTACCGTCGTACCGATATTACCAATTTCATCAAAAAAGATCGTTCCACTGTTTGCCAGTTCCATTCTCCCGTGCTTTGTTGCAGTAGCGCCGGTAAAGGATCCTTTGACATGACCGAACAACTCACTTTCAAACAGATTTTCAACCAGAGTGCTGCAATCTACAGTGACAAAAGGCATTTCTTTTCGCTGACTGTGGTTGTGGATAGCCCTGGCCACCAGTTCTTTCCCTGTACCACTCTCACCGGTAATGATGACCGTACTATCCGACGGCCCCACTTTTGTGACCAGGTCACCCACATCTCGCATGACTCCGCTCTGACTGATAATGTCATCCGATTCGAGAGCCGTCTCGAGTTCCCGTTGTAAATAGAGATTCTTGAGTATCAATTTCCGCTTTTCCATTGCACGATTGACGATAACCCGCAACCTATCCGGCATGAAGGGTTTGGCAATGAAATCATAGGCGCCATTTTTCATCGCCTCCACGGCCGAATCTATTGTCGCATAACCCGTAATCACGATCACAATTGTATCCGGGCTGTCTTCTTTTATCCTTTTCAGGACTTCCATTCCACTCATACCGGGCATCTTCAAATCAAGGATGACAATATCAAAGAATTCGTCTTTCATGATATCGAGGGCCTTTTCACCGGATTCAGATACTTTTACACTGCATTTGAGACTTGAGAGAATCTGGCTGCAGGAATCGCGCATGATTTCCTCGTCGTCAACGACGAGGACTTGAGTCGGTATATCCAATTATTCCTTCTCCTTGGCTATCGGCAGTCTGATGATGAAGGTTGTCCCTTTTCCTATTTGGCTGTTCACCTCTATCGTCCCTTTATGGCGTTGGATGATTCCATAACTGATTGCCAGACCGAGCCCGGTACCATGACCCACTTCTTTGGTCGTGAAGAAAGGTTCGAACAGCCTCTCGATATTTTCCTCGGAAATACCGCAACCCGTATCTGTAAACTCAATTTCTATTAATTCATCATCATCTGACATTCTTGTTTCGATAGTGAATGTCCCCTTCCCTTCCATTGCCTCGGCAGCATTTAAAATAATATTAATGAAGACTTGTTGAATTTGAGCACTATCGACCATCACGAGGAGAGGAGTTGGGTTTAAATTTTTTAATATGTAAATATTCTGGAAAATCGCCTGATTTTCCACGAGGGATAAGGCTTTCTCTAACAGTTTGTTTCCGTCGGTCAGCTCTATCTTGGGTTCAGTCTGACGCGAGAAATCGAGGAGCCCCTTTACGATTCCCTTGCAACGCGTGGCCTGAGTCGCAATTTTAACTAAATTATCTCTGTGAGGATCATTCTCATCTATGTTTTCAAGCAGGAGATGACTGTAGATCAAGATACCACCGAGGGGATTGTTTATCTCATGGGCCACTCCTGCGGCCAACTGACCGATTGTGGCGAGTCTTTCCGATTCCATGATCTTCTGTTGAGCATGCTTCTTGAGTTTTTCATCTCTGTCATTGAGTGATTCTGCCATAAAGTTGAAGGTTTCTGCGAGTTCACCGACTTCATCTTTGGATTGAAGATCGACTCGATAGGATAAATCCCCCTGAGCCAGCCTTTCGGAAGCAATGACAAGATGTTTAATGGGTTTTAAGATCCCGCTGGCTAAAAAATACGAAACGATGAGAGCCGCTACGACACCGGCCAGGGCGATACCCAAGAATATTAAAATAGCCGCCCGTCTCATATCGGTAAATTTATCCTCAAGTATGCCCACGTATAATATGCCGATAATGTTACCGCTTATGTCTTTAATGGGTTCGTAGGCAGTAATATACCAATTGTTGACCACAAAGGCTCTGGAGATCCATGGCAGCCCCCTGATTAACACCTGATCGTACACTTCTGCCGAGACGCGGGTTCCGACTGCTCGACTTCCATCTTCCCGTTGGACATTTGTGGAAATTCTTAAGTCTCCTTGGAAGATAGTCGCCGTTCCCATGTCTTTCCCTTCGTATATTTCGCCCTGGTAAACGGTATCTTTAATCTTATCCACTATTTCAAATCGTCGATTAAGCAGGACGCCTCCGTATAAAACACCCAGTAGTTTATTGTTATTATCCAGAATGGGCGCAGCCGCCTTCATCATCATACCTGCCGTCACTTCATTCTCGAGTCTGGGTTTTGCTTTGGGTGTAGGAATAAACTTGAAATAGGATCGTTCCGCCAAGTCTTTACCTTCTTTCATCAACTCATCTCTGGTAACAATCTCCGTAGATGCTGTTACGATTTTTTCTGATAAGGCCAATCTCACGATCTCGCAGCCCCTTTGATCGTCCCCAAAGATTTCCGGGTTTCGTGTTCTGAAAACAACCCGTCCACGACCATCCGTTATGGTCAGAATGTCCAGTGATTCAAGTTTTCCGACTTTTACCAACTCGGTTTTGATGATATCTCTGTGGCGACCTTCGAAGCTTTGTTTCAAGAATAATCGTGTCGCTGTCAGGCGCACAATATCATTTATTTTATTTTGCCTTTCCAGATAGATTTCTCTCGCTGAGTTCAAGTCAACCCGAACCTTGTCCTGAGCCTGCCGGATGATGCCATTACCAATCAAGCGCACTCCCACCCAGGTAGTAACGATGCCACAAATAGAAATCACAATTAAAAAATTGATTATGAGTTTTGTTCTTAATGAGGATCCCATTTACCTATTCTGCACTATAAAAATGAAACGAATTGTGAGTCATTCTCTCCGTGAAATTTTATAAAAATTAAAAAACTTCTACGAAGAAAACAAGAAAATTTATTTATTGTTATTTTCTTTAAACGGCTGAAACAATGGCCTTTCATTTAATATGGGCATATGCTCATAATATACAATATAAAAAATCCTTGACCAATCAAGGATTTTTTATATTTTGACCGCTAAAGAAATATCTTTTGGTTCTATTCATCTGCCACAATGAACTTACTTTACAGAAATATTTTCTTTTTGGTTGGATTTTCTCCCATCTCCTTGATCTTTCCCGTAAATTCCGTACTGACTCGTACAAACCGAGTCCCCTCTGCAGCCGATATCCAGGCCAATCGAAATCTTTCCGATTCTAAACCAAGAGAATCGAATACCTTTTTTAAAATGGCAAAACGCCTTCGAGTCAGATAATTACCCGTCTGATAATGACAATCTCCGGGATGGCATCCGGCTACCATGACACCATCCGTACCACTCATGAAAGATTTAATCACAAAAACAGGATTGACCCGACTGGAACACATGACTCTTATGGGCAAAATGGAAGGCGGATATTTAAGCCGACTCGTCCCGGCCAAATCGGCTCCGGAGTATGAACACCATTTACATAAAAAACTCACTATTCGGGGCATGAATTCTTTTGACATGATCTATTTCCTCCTTAGAACACAAATAAACCGTATTTAATCCTCTCCAAGTTCAGAGAGTTCCTCTTCTTTGAATACCGTAACCGGGACCGATTCTTCCACATCACGGCCTGGTACATAATCAAAGATTTCGGCAACCTCCTCTCCGGTTTTTTTGAAAATCGTAGAAACCGGGATATCCACCGGACAGACTTCGGTACAGAGCCCGCATCCCACACAGGAGTAACTCATATGCGTTAACCTGCCGATTTGATATAAAATGGTATCTGTTGGGAGTCTCAAAGCACCCTTCAGAGAAAGCTGATTCTCAAACAGAGAGACATCATCATCAAAATGATGAGATTCGAAATCACAAAGTATACAATAACAAGTCGGACAGATACGGCTGCAACCGTGACATCCGATACATTTTCCAAATACATCAATCATCCCATCCAGCCCGGAATCCTGAATTTTTATCTC
>Ga0114922_10000702_pt1 | contig 32225 bp, 19 predicted proteins | sample AartaG_FD_100975 | JGI IMG/M metagenome (GOLD analysis project Ga0114922, IMG submission 100975) | Deep subsurface microbial communities from Aarhus Bay to uncover new lineages of life (NeLLi) - Aarhus_00045 metaG | ecosystem: Environmental > Aquatic > Marine > Oceanic > Sediment | place... | reverse complement strand
GAAATTGAACTGCTGACTGCCCTTTTCAGTCATTTGCATACTACCAAGTGGATTTTCATCCAAACTCAGAAAAAATTCAGGACCATCTGGACCCGGGCGCACACCCTCTAACTGAAATTGACCTTTCTCGTCCAGATTCCCTTTTTTGACAACAATAGAATTGTAGTGAGGTATAACGTAACTGAAACTGTAGCTTTTACCCACTGCCGGTTCGCCCCCATATTTATTTACTGTTACTATCGCTTTTGATTCGCCTCGCCAGGAATTCGGTTCGTAAGGTGCATAGGCCAAATTGATTGTTTTCTGTTCACCAGCGTCCAATTTGAATTCCAACCGATCCCAATAACGACGACCTGCATTGTCTTTGCCGCTGACGTCCTGCTGCTTTTTGGGTATCAGTTCCATTGTGAGCCAGTAGTTATTTGGGGGCAGGTCGTCAAGAGTTGTATTAAAATTTATTTTGTCATTTTTCTGCAGCCAGACTGTGTAGTACTTAGCTGCGTCCGGGATATGTGAAGCTATTGAGACCGAGGAGAAATCATATTGCAACCGTTCGACGGTGTCGGGTAATTCGAACTTGATATTAAGTTTGGCGGTTGCAGGCAGTTGCCATTCGATCCGTCCGTCGGCAAGCTCATCTTCACTAATCACTTTGGTCTCTATTAATCGCATAAAACCTGGCTCGTGTATAGAAAGGAAAAATGGAGGAGTTTTGGCCGGAACCCGGAATTGATAATGTCCCTTATCAACAGGACGCACCTTCGACATCTCAAAATCGAAGACACGACCCGGCCTGATATTTTCGGGCATCCGCCCGGCTCGCACCCGGCCTGCATAGTCTGTGTAGACCACCAGAGGTATAACATTCTTGGGAATCGCTTTATCATCTGCTGTTTGGACCGAAAGTTCGACAAGATGGCCGGGTGTTAAAGTCACCGTTCGTTCAATAAGTCCTCCTTTGTCATGCAAATTCAGGAAGGCCGGCGCCAGGTCGGGCGCACGGATAATCACCTGAAAGTATTTATCATCCCTGAGCCACAAACTGTGTGTATCGTCGGCCCCAAAATGAATTTTGCCATCTTTACCTGGTTGCCATCGGACATAGCCCTCATGGTAAGTGTGTAACATGGCTTCGAAATTTGGAACGGGATTGCCGTCGGTGTCATTGACTATGAGCAATAGATTGATCTCACGGGACCAACCTACCGCAGAGGATGGCCTCACAAAGGCAGCAGCAATGATGATAGCGAAACCAAATACCATAAGGAAGGGGAAAGAAACACTCCGGATTTTTTTGGCGGAACTCTGTAGCTCTTTAAAGATCTCCATAAATCACCTCACTTTCTAGTTAAATAGTGTAGTTAAATAGAGTTAAATAGTGATAGTCACCAATTAAATCTACTCCATACCACACTATCAAAATATTCGCTTGCTAAAATCGAAGTCTAAGTCATAAAATCGCCTACGGAGGGCCCAACAACCTCCTAAAACATAAACCGCTAATCAAAGATGCCCTCTCTCAGTAATGAGAAATTTACACAATTGAAGCCGAATTTTCAAGATAAAAGTTCACCCCACGAGATTTACCCCGTGAGATCATTCTTTACTATCTCATTGGGCTGTCTTCTGTCCTTTGTCTTCCGTTTTCTGTCATTCGCTTCGCTGGCAAAAGCTTTGCGGAGATTGCTAAAAAAAGTGCTTTTTTTGGTCATTTTTTTGTTGACTATTGTTTGAAAAATGTTAAAATATCCGCATGTTAGCCAGCAGGCAAACATAAACCGCCAGTAGGCGCCATATATAGCGGAGAACCGCACGAATCGTCCCGCACCAAATAGGCTGTTGCCGTAATTTGGTGCTGGACACGCCAAAAAGCATCGTTCGTAAATATCGAAGATCCGCCGTCTTTTGGCGGAGCCAATAGTAAATAGTCAATAGTAAATAGTAAATTAGGGGGAATTGCCAATCATGAGCATCGATAATCTAACTTTAGCTCACTTTAGGCACTTTAGCTCACTCTTTACTAACTTACCTGCCTATAAGGCCCTGTATTTACCTGCCTATAAGGCAGCAGATATTTACGTGCCTATAAGGCACTACATCTGTAGAGAATCCTCTACAAATCAGCTACTTTTTATGCAAAACAAACCCAATTTCCTAAAAAGTCAAATGAACGTAAACATATTAGTAACAATGGATTATGAAAATATATGCGATTGGACAATTGGTCAAAACAAACCCAATCAAACCCAATCAAAGCTTGTCCTGAGCGCAGCCTGCCCTGAGCATGGCCGAATGGGCCAATTCGTGTGGATTCCTGCTGGAGTTTATCCCGCACAGAGTTTACCCCACACTTCAATGCGGGGATGTGGGGCAGGAATGACAATGCTGGAGGATAATGAATGAAACCTAAAATCAGACCATTGACAGTTCCGCTCCTTGTGGGTAAGGTATCGCTTAATTCGGACTGTGGTCCTGGATCTTGCTTTGTAATTTTTTGACGGTACTTTTTATGAAAATTTTACTTAATTGGTTAAGTGATTATATTGAGTGGCACGGGCATCCTGCCCGTGTTCACGGCCTGGAAGGCCGTGCCACTGATAGTGCCGACCAAATCGCTGAGGTATTGAGCGATTTAGGCTTTCCGTGTGAGGGGATAGAACATCACGATGACGATGTTGTAATCGACGTTGAGATAACCAGCAATCGCGGCGATTGCCTGGGCTATATCGGCATTGCCCGTGAGTTAGCTGCTGCGACCGGCAAAGAGCTAAAGATGCCGGCTGTTGAGCTGGACGAATTGGACAAAGACGTTACAGAATTTGCCGGTGTCGAAATTGTTGCGCCGGATTTGTGCGGCCGATATACCGCCCGGATTATTGACGGCATCAAAGTTGCCCCATCACCGGATTGGCTCAGGAAACGACTTGAAGCTATGGGGCTGCGGAGTGTCAATAATGTGGTTGATGCGACCAACTACGCAATGATGGAGACCGGCCAGCCGTCACATGCCTTCGATTATGCCAAGATTACTGATGGCAAAATAATAGTCAGAAAGGCCATTGCCGGTGAACGTCTGACCAGCATCGATGGTACGCAGTGCGGTCTTAATACTGATATGCTGGTTATCGCCGATGCACAAGGGCCTGTGGCAATAGCCGGCGTTATGGGTGGGCTGGATACTGAGGTCAGCGAAACGACAACCACAATTCTTCTGGAGGATGCCTTCTTTGACCCTGTCAGTGTTCGCAAAACATCCCGCGGGCTCGCACTGCCTTCGGATGCCGCCTATCGATTTGAACGTACTGTCGATATCAAGATGGTGGACTGGGCCTCAAAACGTACTGCACAACTGATAACTCAGGTAGCAGGGGGTAAAGTGGCTAAGGGCGTGGTTGATATTTATCCCAAAAAGCCGGAACAAAAAGAGGTAACGCTGCGGCTTTCACGCTTAAGCGGATTGCTTGGTATCGAGGTCCCTTGCGAAGAAGTGATGAGAATTCTCTCTGCCTTAAGTTTCAAGCCGCAAAGCAGGGATGATTTGATAGTTTGCTTGGTACCTTCGTGGCGATGTGACGTTTATCGTGAAGTTGACCTGATTGAAGAAATCGCACGTGTTTATGGCTACAACAAAGTACCAACAGAACGGAAAATCAAAATCGAAGTGGTGCCGGTCGATACACGTCAGAAGTTGATTGAGTCGCTCGGAACGTATCTTAACGGCTGTGGCTTTTATGAAACGATTAACGTTGGCTTTGTTGACAATTCTGTTGCAGAACTTTTCACAAAGGCAGGTGTTAAGGAACATTTGGCGGTAAAAGATGTATCCAGAAAAAGTGCGAATCTTCTTCGCCAGACCCTTATCGGCTCTCTGCTGGGAGTTTTCAAGACAAACCTTAACGCTAAGAACTTGCCTTGCAGGATATTTGAGATTGCAGATACTTTTGTCCCGACACCTGAGCAGGGCGGTGAGCTGCCGATTCAGAAGACCGAACTGGCCCTGGTTTCTGATAGTGATTTCAGAGATTTACGGGGAGTGATTGAAGGGCTCGTAAAAAGTATTGATAGAGATGCACAAATTATTTTTATCCCTGCGGACCTTCTCTGGGCTCAGACTGGTGCCCAAATCATCGTGAATTCTCAGACAATCGGTACCATAGGGATTGTTTCACAGGCGGTAAAAGAAAAAATTGATTTCAAATACCTCTCGCCCTGCGCTGCAGACTTGGAATTTGGACAGCTTTTGACTCTGCAAAGAGGCGCCGTAAAAGTCAAGCCGCTACCAAGATTCCCTGCGATACAGCGAGACCTTTCGATTATCGTGGACGAGAATGTCCGTTGGGCTGATATTATTGAGGCGGTTAAAAGCAAGGCCTCCGTAGAGCTTGAAGAGATTCAATTTGTAGGTATTTACCATGGCAGGGGCATCCCGTCCGGCAAAAAAAGTGTTACACTTTCGCTGCGCTTTAGAGATGAAGACGGCACATTGACCCACCAGAGAGTTGACAGCTTTGAGGCTGATATTGTAGAGAGTTTGGCTCAGTCCGTACGTGCGGAACTACGCACTGTCTGATTTGTATTACATGAAAAATTCCTTCTGAAAAGTCAATAAAGCACGATAGAGTCAAAAGCGTAAGCGAATGGTCAATAACCAGGTTTTCGGTTAGCCTAACGTAACGAATGGGGCTATTTTAATTTTAAGTTTGTATTTTTCTTTAGAAAAGAAGGGCCAAAAGCCGAAAAAACTAAAGATAGAAAGGTTTAAGAATTTAATTATTAGTCTGTTTTTTTTGATATTTTATTGACTTTTTGTTTGGAATCTGGTAAAAGTAAAGTTGCGGGCTAACCCCTGCGGTGTTCGTATAGGAAGCAGGTGTTTGAAAGAACCGATACCCGTATTCAGGGAAATCAGGCCTTGATGGATCGGAAAAGCCTACCCGATAGGACTTTCGGACACAAGCAACGATTGCCCACTTGGAAGTAATGGGTCCTTTTCAAACGCTTTCTTACGGCACTCGTGGAGGAGGGCCACGCAACTAAGATAAAAGGCCTGTTTGTTCAGGCCTTTTTTTTTGTTTTTTCCACAAAATGGGGGATATATCGGACATTTCAAATTTGACAAACTTAGCATTTGCTTTGGTTTTTCGGGTTAAGACAATCAATATATTTGTCGATTAAAGTTAAACGGAGATTAATGGGGAATTTCTATTTGGCAGAAATTATTAAGGTTTATTATTAAGAAGACTTTCGTTGTGGAGAACTAAAAATGCCGAGTGTTCGCAGCTTTACAGTTTTACCGGCTTTGCCAGAGTCCTTAGAGGACATCGAGTTTATCGCCAGGAATATGTTTTGGTCATGGAACCCTGAGTTTGTAGACCTGTTCAAACGTGTTGACAGCAATTTATGGTCGGCTTGTGGTCATAATCCCGTCAAAATGCTTGGGAATATTTCGCAGGCAAAATTGAACGAGCTGGCTGAAAATAAAGGCTTTTTGGCCCAGTTGCAGAACGCTGCCGATAAGCTCAAATCATATCTTGATAGGCCGACCTGGTACGAAAAGGTTTGTTCAAAGTTCAGTGAACCGATTATCGCATATTTCAGCGCCGAGTTTGGTATTCATGAATGTTTGCCTATTTATGCCGGAGGGCTGGGAATCCTGGCAGGCGACCATCTGAAAAGTGCTTCTGACCTCGGTGTTCCGTTGATCGGAGTTGGTCTTTTGTATCAGAAGGGTTATTTCCGCCAGGATTTGAGCATCAATGGTGAGCAGCAGGAGGTATATTTCGAGAATGATTTCTATAGTATGCCAATAGAGCTTGTACACAAAAAAAGCGGCGGGCCCTTGACAATCAGCGTTGAATATCCAGGCAGATCTGTAGTGGCACAAGTTTGGTGCGTTTCCGTTGGCAGGGTAAAATTATATCTGCTGGACACAAACGTACCTGCCAATTCTTCCACGGACCGTATGATTACATGCAGTCTCTATGGCGGCGACCGAGAGCTGCGTATTCGCCAGGAGATTATGTTGGGAATTGGCGGCTTAGAGGCTTTGGCCGCAATGGATATCAAACCAACCGTCTGCCATATGAATGAAGGACACGCTGCTTTTATGGCATTAGAGAGAATCCGTGAATTAAGAAGCGACAAAAATATGACTTTTGATGAGGCGGTCGAAGCGACAAGGGCGGGCAATGTTTTTACGATGCATACATCTGTTAAAGCCGGGCTTGATGAATTTTATGTGGAGGTGATGGATAAATATTTCGGCAATTATTTCCCGAAGCTTGGTATAAATAGGAAGCAGTTTTTGTCATTGGGAAGGATGCTTCCTGATGATGATAGTGAGACATTTAAAATGACAATTTTGGCATTACGCCTAAGCGGTTATATAAACGGAGTAAGTAAATTGCATGGCCAGGTATCACGCGGAATATGGGGCAGTCTTTGGCCCAGAGTCCCTCTTGATGAAGTGCCCATAATATCGATTACAAATGGAATACACATAAAAAACTGGGTGTCGGACGAGATGAACTCTGTATATGAAAAATATCTTGGCCCGAATTGGGCTGACGAAACCATAGATAAGTCTGTTTGGAAGAAAGTCGCTCAAATTCCTGATGAGGTATTCTGGCAGGTACATCAGCGATGTAAAGGGCAGTTGATTGTTTTTGCGCGCAACCGCCTTAAAGCTCAAATGAAACGCAGAGGCACTTACCACACGGAATTGAACCGTGCCGAAGAGATCCTTGACCCTGAGGCACTGACTATCGGTTTTGCCAGAAGATTTGCCAGCTATAAAAGGGGCAATCTGTTGCTTAAAGACCCGCAACGGTTTCTTAAGCTGCTTACTGACCCCGAACGGCCTATCCAGATTATTTTTGCTGGTAAAGCTCATCCAAACGACTTGGAAGGTAAGGGCATTATAAGGCAGATTGTTAACTTTGCAAACCAGCACAATCTCAGACGCCGAATAGTATTTTTGGAAAACTACGATATAGATATGGCAAGGGTTTTGGTTTGCGGCGTTGATGTCTGGCTTAGCAATCCACGCAGACCGATGGAGGCAAGCAGCACGAGCGGAATGAAAGCAGCGGTTAATGGGGCTCTGAATATGAGCACTTTAGACGGCTGGTGGTGTGAGGGTTACACACCTGAGGGAGGCTGGACCATTGGTGCAGGCCAGAACTATGAGGATACAGACTATCAGGATACAATCGAGTCGCAGGCTACCTATAATATATTGGAAAATGAGGTTATCCCGTTGTTTTACACCCGCTCGGCTGACAATTTGCCCAGGGCCTGGATAAGCAGAGTAAAAAATTCTATCAAGTGGATAGCGCCACGGTTCAACACGCACAGAATGGTTGCTGACTATACGCAAAAGTTCTACAATCCCGCTCTGGCAAAATACAGCTATCTATCCGCCACAGATTGCAGCAGAGCCAGGGAGTTCTCGAAGTGGAAGGCCCAGATGAGAGAGGCCTGGCCAGATTTCGGCGTAGAAGATGTCAAAATAGAAGTTCACAACGGTGATGGTAACGAACAACTAAATTCCAAACAGCAAAAATTAAAAGTTGGCTCGCAGTTGTCCATCAGGGTTTTGGTTAAGCTCGGAAAGATTAGCCCAAATGATATTTCAGTTGAGCTTTATCATGGGCCTGTCGATACCTCAGGAGATATCACGCAAGGCTCCGCTGTGAGAATGGATTACAAAAATGCTGCCGAGCAGAAGGGTGAGCATTGGTTTGTTGGCTCAATGTCTTGCAGAAACACAGGCCAGCAAGGCGTGGCTGTAAGAGTTCTGCCTATGCATGAAGACCTCGTTAATCCTTATGAAATGGGCCTCATCCTTTGGGAAACAACGAATTAGTCCACTGTTACTAAGTTCGCAGCTCATAGGCTATGAACTACAAACTGCCGGCAAACACCTATTGGTTCTCTGTATCGTTCAGAAGCTCATAAACCTCCTCAGCGGAGGCGGCTTGTTCAAGTTTTTGTTTGAATTCTTGATTCAGCATCAGTCTGCTTATGCTGGCCAATGCCTGAATATGTGGGCCGGTCTGGTCAGCAGGCGAGACCAGAAGAATGAGAATTTTTACCGGTTTTCCATCGACGCTATCAAACTCGATCGGCTCATGTGCGATTCCAATCGCCATGACCAGTTCCTTAACGGCATTGCATTTGCCGTGAGGAATGGCTATTCCGGCGCCCGTTCCGGTGCTTCGTGTTCGTTCACGTGTCAGCACCGCGTCCAGGGCAACATCTCTGTCTAACAATAATCCGTTCGCATCGAGCAAATCCAAAAGTTCGGTTATCACTGCTTCCTTGTCTTTGTTTTCTACCGGAACTTTAACGCAGTTTGGTTGCAATATTTGTGTCAGAATCATATTTATTATATCCAATACACTAAGCGACTTACCTAATTTACACAAACCCATTATTCTATCAAACTATCGACTTAATTGCAAGGGTTTTGTAGGAAATTTTAAATATATTTTTAGGTGCTCATTTCATCGTCAGCCTTTTGATTGCTGATTTTTCACCCTTTACATTCCGATATTACCAGGATAAAATTATGCACGGAAAGTGCGTGAATATATGGAGCGCAGAATTTCCAGTTTTTGATACTATTCTGTAACATCTAATTTGATGGGTGGCAGCCTCAAGCGGGTTCCGAAAAATCGGGACAAGCTTGGGGATGGCTTGGAGCAGCTTCCATTAACCACCAGGAAGTTATCGTGTTAAAGACCAATAGTCCAAATACGAGATACGAAACGATGGAAAAAATAAAGCTTTATGATACCACCCTTCGCGATGGTATGCAGGCCGAGGGTGTCAGTTTCTCCCTCGAAGACAAGCTCGCAATAACTAAGTGCCTTGACGAGCTTGGCCTCGAGTATATTGAAGGTGGATATGCAGCTTCCAATCCAAAGGAGATGCAGTTCTTTACCGAAACCCCCAAACTGGGCTTAAAGAATTCAAAAATTGTAGCGTTCGGTACCACTCGCAGAGCTGATTATAACGTCTCAGATGACCTCTCCCTGAACACAATGCTTGCCTGCAAAACGCAGGTTGCTACTTTAGTTGGAAAAGCCTGGGACATGCACGCAACGGATGTTTTGGGCTGTTCTCTCGATGAGAACCTTACTATTTGCGCCGAGTCTGTCGAGTATCTTAAAAAGCATGGCCTGGAGACTATTTTCGACGCCGAACACTTTTACGATGGCTACAGGAAAAATCCGGAATATGCGATGAAGGTTTTGACTGCTGCTGCACAGGCCGGTGCCGATGTGCTTGTGCTTTGCGACACTAACGGTGGTTCTCTGGCCGACGAAGTGTACGAAATCACGAAGACCGTCTGCGAGCAGTTCAGCACTGTGGTGGTTGGGATTCACACGCACAATGATACCGACTGCGCCACAGCCAACTGCCTCGCTGCCGTTCGTGCAGGCGCCAGACACGTCCAGGGCACAATTAACGGCCTGGGTGAACGCTGTGGAAACGCCAATTTGTGCGTGGTCGTGCCCAACCTTGCATTTAAGATGGGTTTCGATGTCCTTAGCCATAAAAAAATCAAATCCCTGACCGAGGTATCTCGCTATGTCTTTGAAATAGGCAATCTAACGCCGGTGATGAATATGCCCTATGTTGGCGAAAGCGCCTTTGCGCACAAGGGCGGCCTGCACGTGGACGGCCTGCGAAAAAGAAAACAAACTTATGAGCACATTTCACCGGAACTTGTAGGAAACGAAAGGCGGTTTCTTATATCTGAGCTAAGCGGCAAATCAACTGTCTTAGCTGAGCTGGAAAAGGCAAAGATAAGTGAGGATAAGAAATTAGCCCAAAAGATACTCAACCGTGTTCAGGAGCTTGAGAACCAGGGCTATCAATTCGAAGCCGCAAACGCCAGTTTTGACCTGCTCGTAAAGAAGATTATGGGCACATATAAGCCGTCTTTTGAGCTTGTCAAGTATCATACAATTGTTGAGAAACGCGCCACGGGCGGTATGGTTACCGAGGCAACGGTAAAGCTCATTCGGCCGGACGGCGTAACCGAGCATGTTGTTGGCGAAGGTGATGGCCCGGTCAATGCACTTGATGCTGCTTTGCGAAAGTCACTCGAGAATTTTTACCCCAGTATCAGGGATGTTCGACTGATTGATTACAAGGTTCGGGTAGTAAATGCCAAAGCCGGTACTGCTGCCCGTGTACGTGTAATAATTGAGTCGCGAGACAAAAGCTCTATCTGGGGCACCGTCGGCTGCTCCGAGAACATCATTGAGGCATCCTGGCAGGCACTTGTCGATAGCGTCGAGTACAAGCTACAAAAAGATGCCTGCTAACTGGTTTTGAACAGTTTCTAATCTGGAATTCTTACAAGTGAAATTGTTCTTATGCGTTGTTCAACGTAGGGGGCAACACCACGTGGTTGCCCTGATTACCTCGGTCATTTCGACCGAAGTCCCGCACCAATTTAGGTGTAAGCCTAATCTTAATTGGTGCGGGATCCTCTGGGCTGCGGTGCATACTATAAATTATGAGCACATAAAAAAAGCCCCTGCTTTTAGCAACAAGCGAGGTTTTAAAGAGGGAACTGAGGCATTGTCCAAATGACAGTATGATTATAGACCTTTTTGTTAGCGAGGTTAAGTGTGTTTTGGCGGTTATGATACTCCTCAATAAGAGTTCGGCGTTTAAATGGCCTGCTGAACGCTTTAAATTGAAAGATGAGGGGGGGGCTTTGAGATTGTACAAATAGATTTAAACTGTCTTTTTATTGAGCACGCCTGCCATAGGTCGAAGAAGCCACCCCAAAATGAGCGATATAGTCTTGCCCTTTCCGCTTTTTACACAATCTTGCCAAAAATATGGCGAATCGTGTGAATATTTTTATTGACGGGAAAGTGGATAGTCTGGTATAAATAATGTTGATTTTGTGTCCGCACAGTCGGGCATCTGTGGTTTTTGGGTTCTTCAGCGGGCAAATTTCTTTTGGTTTTTCTATAGAGGAGGAGTTGGTGTGTGGAGTACGGAGTTGCAGTGAAAACTTTGTGCTTCGCAATGAAAATATTTTTACATTTCAATTAACGGCTAATATTGAGTTTTCGGAAGGAAGGAGATAGTTTCAAGCAAGTCGTAAAAACTCATCTTGGGCAGATGATGTAGTGAGTGTGAAAATTATTATCAGTCGTTTTGTTTGAAGTTGCCTGTTAAAGGCAACGGGTGTTTTGGTGTGTAGCCAAAGCATAATCCCTGATTATTTCAACTTTTTTTGAACCCCGCCCATCGTCCGCAGTCCCGAAAGGGACGCCTTGCGGCGGATGCCTTGCGGCAAAGACGGGACGGAGTGAAGAAGCACTATTATGTGTAGAAAAAATGTTAAATGTACATTAAAAGAGGTGACGCATCTTGCGGGGCGGCGGGCGTCGCTCGCTCACCTCTGGAAAGGAGAAGAACAATGAACAGACGATATAGGATCCTATTGGCCGTGGCGGTGACCACGCTCGCTATCACGTGTAGCGCGAAGGCACAGACCATACAGAGGAAATCCCCCACTTCCGAGGCTGTTTCCGTGCTGGAGAGTGGCGGCACAGTGGTCTTCGAAGCGCGTTGTAGCGGCCTGATATGGCCGTGGCAATGGCATGCGGCTGAATGGTATGTGGACGGCGAACTCAAAAAGACAGAGGGCCTGAGCGGGCAGACCGCCGAGACCAGTTATGCGTTTCCTCGGACCCCTGTCGGAACGCACGAAGTCAAGGTTCGTGCCAAATATGATACCGTCCCCTTCGGCATTCACGCGTGGACCCGCTATCAGATCTGGACTGTCACCGTCGTTTCCCCCGACACGTACACAGTGGAAAGGATGCTCCGGTCTGAACAGTCTACAGAGATAGTGCACAATGTTGTAGGTTGCGGGGCACAGTTCGGTGGCATCGTGTCGCAGGCGACCTGGCAGCAGGTCGAATGGTATACGGATGGGGTACTCTACAGCACGGGCGCCCTGAGCGAGGGGCCGTTCGGCTACATTAGCTACATCCATCCCACATTCACTATCGGAACCCACGAGGTCAAAGTCCGTGCCAAATGGAGCCTCGGTGGTGAGGAGGTGTGGACGGATTACATGACCTGGACTATCGAAGTCGTTCCGCATCCCCCGACCGCCTCGTGTGTGGCCCCGAGCAGTCCTGTGAGTGTGGTGCTGGGCGGCACGCAGGCGTTCACCGCGAGGGGAACCGATGTGGGAGGGATAGAGCATTACCTGGAAATCGCCGAGGTCAGGTGGTACATCGACGGCGTGCTGCAGAGCGACGTTGAGATTGGCAACATCCCGGCCCCGACTGTCGACAACACGTGGAGCCACACCTTCGATACGGAGGGGACTTATCAGGTCGAAGCTGTCTTCTATGACCACGAAGGGTATTCCTCGGCCAGCGGCCAAGCCGTGTGGACTGTCGTGGTCGAACAGCAATACCACGAGCCCAGCGCAACCATCGTCAGCCCGGGTAGTCCCGTGGCGGTCTATGCGGGAGGTTCAGTTACATTCAAGGTGACGGGGACTGATGCAGGCAACGATCTGCGGCTTTGCGAGGTGTTGCTCGACGATGTGCCCCAGACGAACACCTCTTTCAGCGGCGCCGCCAGTGGCAGCATCGCCGCATGGACCCATACGTTCAATACGCCGGGGACGTACCGGGTTGCATTCGTTCCCCTCGATTTGGCCAACAGTTACGGAACCGAAGTAGTGTGGATCGTTGTGGTCAAAGCTGACCCAGGACAGGCTGGGCTGAGCGGCATGGTCATCGAACTGGATGCTCAGGGACGAGCCAGGGGGCCTTTGGCCGGCGCAGAGGTCGATCTTACAGGCCCGGCAGCAGGGACTGCGACCACGGATGGGCAGGGTAAGTTCGCGTTCGCCGGATTGAACCCCGGCACATACACGGCCAACGTGGGCAAGACAAGGTTTTACGCACAGAGCCGAGGTGTTTCGTTGGCGGCGGGCGAGACAAAGGATGAGGTATTCCGGCTGACGCCCGAGTCGCCTGAGCCGGCAGCGTTCGACTTCTCCTTGCCCAACGGCAAGCACTTCTTTGAAGGAATGCCGGGGGGACCTGTCTTTCTCCGTCATCGTGGCGTGGAACGGCTCACCCGGCTCGGCGTATTTCAACGTGGGAGGGACTTGGCATACAGCGAAGATCACCGACCTTGGGGGCGGCAAGGCGTTGGCCGAGGTTAGCGTCCCCTCCGAGGCCCCCATCTCTGAGTGCAGTGAAGTGTCCATAAACGTCACGAACCAAGAAGGACAGACAATCATCCTGTATACAGGCGTATTCTTGTATGGCTTAAATATGGCCTCCGGCGGAGCGTTCGCAGACCCTCCTAATTGGGAATTCTCGGAAGGAAAGCTGTACAATAAGTTAGACGGATCGTATACCTTCTGGGACACCAGCACCTGGAACAGCCCCCTGTCCATCAAGGCTGCGGTCGGTTTCCAGGAATAGGTGACTTATGACCCGTTTGCTGGAACGTTCAAAAGGTTGCTCGGTGGGTCCGGCAAGATCAGCATGACCATGGAACTCCCGTCGCTGGAAGTGCTGGGCGAGGGAAGCATCGAATTGAGCGAAGAGCGGCTTATCACACTCAGTGGCTGCGACACACCTGCGGTCGAATCGAGTTGGAGGCTGTCTTACACGGGGAAGACAGGAGTCGGAGCCCCGGTCGTCAGCGTGATAAAACTCGTCTTTCCGCCGGCGACCGCGGCTGTCACTGTACTTGAGAAGACCCCCGTCGTGGGGGACCTCGTCAAGGCCATGAAGTTCCGCCTATATCTGATTACGGGAGGGGCACTAACAGGAAAATACGAACCCGGCGAGCCCGCGGTCTGTTTTCTCGGAACAACGTCAGTGACCGGCTCGATCACGGTTGGAATCGAAGGCCAATTGCTGATTGCGGTGAAGAGATGGGGCTGGAACCTCGAGGCAGGCGTCTATGCCGGTGGGACCGGAACCCCGGAGTTCGAAATGTGTCCGGACATCGCATTCGACGGTCTCACGCTCAGAGCATATGCTGGAGTTTTTGCATCGGCCTGGTCGTTCCGGCTCGCGCAAGAGGTGGGGATGACGATCAAGTTCATACCCGGCGACGGAGAAGCAGGCCTTGCCATCGCGTCGATCTCCAAGCCATCCGTCGGCAGCGCCTGGCAGCCGATTGGCGACAGTTGTCTGCGCTGGGGCAGGACGAACCTTCTGGTACGCGAAGGCAGTCCAGGTACGCGACTGCTCAGTCTATCTGCCCAGGACGAGCCCTCGCAGGAGACGGCGCTGGTCGAGAACGTCGTGCCGATGGCGAGTCCCGTCCTGTTCTCCGGGTCTTCGGAAAAACTCATCCTGTTCTGTCTGCAAGATCCGAACAAGCCCTGGTATGCGGCGACGGATATCGGCACGGTGCGTCAAGTGAACGATCAGCCGTGGGCACTCGACCGAATCACTGATGACGAAGTGGCGGAGTTCAGCCCGAGTATCGTCGCGGCGGATTCCGGCACGACCCTGGCCGCGTGGGAGCGGGTATCAGGGGATATCTCGGACGCCACCGAGCCGGGGCAGATCGCTCCTCACCTGGAGATTGTTGCTGCCTGGTTTGACCCAAGCACAGGCCTCTGGAGCACGCCGGAACAACTCACGTCCAATGCAGGGATCGACTCCCAGCCGATGGCGATTGCGTTAGGCACGACGCACGGCATCCTGTGGATTGCCGGCGAAGAAAGTGCCACCGCTGGAGACGGCGGTTCCGGCGGCCGGCTGATGTTCGTGAAATGGTCGAGCAACGGGTGGGACGAGCCACAAACGTTGTGGTCGGCACAGAAGAGTATCGTGGATTTTGCATTCGTAGCCGACGACTCGGGCGAGGGACATGTGGTCCTGGCCGTGGACGAAGACGGAGACCCCAACACCACGACGGATTGTGAGCTCTACCTGCTCTGGACCGCTAATGGCGCCTGGCAGACATCGATTCAGCTTACCAGTGATTTTGTCGAAGACGCGATGCCGACGCTGGTCGCGCCGAACGGCGTGCCGATATGCGTCTGGAGTGCCGATGGGACGCTGGTCTATTCGCCATTGGACGATTGGAATCCACGACCGGTTTACAGCGAATACACACTGGCGAACGAGGCGCCGTCGCTCGACGGAGTGACGATGCCGGGCGGGGCCGCCATCGCCTACACGGTACAGGGCCCCAACGGCGTGGACATTGTCGCGTCTTTTTATGATGCATACCTCGACTGCTGGTCTTTGCCGCGACAACTGACCGTCGATGAGCACGCGGAGACGGCGCTGTCGCTCACCTGGGATGTCGACGAACTGGTCATCGCCTACCTGAAGACGCAGACGCTGCGGACCGGCATGGATGTGGAAATCGACGGCCAAATGCATCACCTCGAGAATATCCCACAACCCGGTCGTACGGACCTGTATGTCCTGCGGCACGCGCTTGCCAACGACCTGGCCGTAGTCTCTGAATCCATGGTTGTGGACCCTGCGAATCCTGCGCCCGGCACAGTGGCGACGATTCGCGCGACCATCGAAAATCGCGGCGATCTTCCACTGCAGGATGTGGACGTTGTCTTCTATGACGGCGATCCCTCCAACGGGGGAGTCCCTATCGGCGATCGGCAGGTGATTTCCGGGACTTTGATTGCGGGCGGCAGGCAGCATGTATCCGTCTCCTGGAACGTGCCTGCGAGCCAGCGCTCGCACGAGATCTTCGTTGCCGTTGATCCATCTTTGGCAGTCGAGGCCAGGGACCGGTCGAACAACGAGCTCTCGGCGCGCACGGTGTTGCCGGACTTGACCATTGAGACCTGCTGGAGTACAGAAGTCTCAAGCACCACCATGGCCTTAACGGCCAGGCTTGTGAACACAGGCGTTATCCCTACGGATGTATTTGATGTCTCCTGGCGGCTTGGAGCACCCGACGGTGAGGAGATCGGCACAAGTACGATCGAATCGCTTATTGCCGGCGGAGCGTATGAGACTACCTTTATTTGGGATACCGGTGGTTATTTGGACCCCGGGCAGCCTGCGCAGGTATTCGCAGTGGCGGACTCTACGGAGGGCATCCCTGAATTTGATGAAACCAACAATGTCAGCAACCTTGCTGTTTTTCATCCGTCGGTTCTCTCTGAGTGAATCCTGACATTGCCTAAGATCGGTGCATCAGGTATTTGCTGGGATTTGATCGTAGATATTATTTTTGTTACCAACCACCGTGTGGGTGCCTTTTATAGATAGGGCGAAGGCTTCGTAATACGAACCAAACTAGCGCTCAGTCCACAGAATAAAGACTGTCAGGTCTTTTTGCCGATAGGATTAGCATAACAGTTAATCCCTTAATCTTGCAAGGAGGCCAACATGAAGAAGTATATTGTTGAATTGACAAGCCAAGAACGCTCTGAACTCAAGGACATCATCAAAGCTGAACGTATGGCGGCCCATAAACGGCGACATGCCCGTATTTTGCTTAAGGCCTACCAAGATCCACAAGCCACCGCGGCAATCTCAAATTCTAAATTCGTCATTCTACCCTCCATTCTACCTGTCCCGATGCGTTGTTCAACGTAGGGGCAATCCCACGTGGTTGCCCTGATTCCCTCGGTAATTTCGGGATTTTTTACCTTTGATTTAGCCCCCGCCCCGCGCGGCGGGGGTTTTTCTTTTCTCCCGCAATTTGGTGCAGGATCATTGCGAGCAAATACTTAGAGCTTATCCGAATAACCGGGTCGTTATGAGGCCGAGCGAAAAGTCCGAGGTCAAGGCGGCAGGCCAAAAAGGCTCGCCAGAAGTGGTTTTCTCCACGTTGAGAACGTTTTTGGACGACAACGCAGGCATCGGGCTTTGCAGCCGGACGTAATAGAGCGGGTTATTCGGATAGGTTCTTATGTGCCTATAAGGCACCGAAGCAAGCTCAATACCAACTCAAAACTAAACACTTAAAACTCAAAACTATCTCTTCCCTGCCCTGAGATTGTGCCCAAGGTGCGAAGTCGAAGGGTGAGCGAAGTGGATGGCAATTCTACGAACATCCAGAATCCAACTTTAGCCCACTTTAGGCACTTTTATTTTCCGTGTTCACCTTCACCATCGCCGGCCGTGTTTCTACAAGCCAACGGCGAAATTAACAAAATGCCCGCAAGCGCGACTGTCAAGAATCTTGATTTGTTCATAATGCCTCCAGGGTCATCTAATGTTCAATTTCATCTATCTGGGATTTACCATTTAAAAACTAAGAACAATCACCTATTCTTCTTCTGCATTCTAAATTCTTCATTCTACATTCTAAACTCGCTCCTATATCATACCATTGGCCTACCAATAATTGCAAAAATCAAAGCCCTACAAATAAAGGTTTTTCCCCTTGCAAAACGCACGTAAACACGGCTCAAATCGACGAACTCAGGCGAACCTATAGTTAGCGTACTTATTTATAAATATTGTGTAGGACAAGCGGTTTTTTCTTGCAAATCTGGCTCCTGTCGTATAGATTCCCCTTAGCGGTTATTACAGATATTAAGGAGATACAACAAATGGCGAAATCAGAAACTAAAAAAAGCTGTTTCATCATAATGCCCATCACAACACCGGAGCATTTTGTAGAACGATATAAAGGTGATGCTGACCACTTTGCCCATGTTCTTGATCATCTGTTCATTCCAGCGTTGGAGAATGCAGGTTTCAATCCTATCTCCCCTGTGTCAGAGGGGTCGAACGTGATACAAGCTGAAATTATTAAACAGTTGTCATCGTGTGAGCTGGTACTCTGTGACATGTCAATTCTCAACCCAAATGTATTTTATGAATTTGGGATAAGAACAGCACTTGATAAACCTGTTGCTCTGGTTATCGATAACAAGACTAAGCCCATTCCTTTCGATACGTCCATATTAAACTTTCACACATACGATAGTTCTGTGGAATTGTGGTCTATTGAGAAGGAAAAGCAGGCATTAACAGAGCACGTTCAGGAAGCCTATAAGAAAAGCAAAGACCACAATGACCTCTGGAAATACTTCGGTGTAGCCCAAACAGGTATGTTCAAACCTGAAGAAGCGGAGATGGGTGAAAAAATCGACTTTATAATGAATAAACTTTCTGCACTCGAAAGTGAGCAAAAGGAATTGGTATTATACAAGAAGTTCGAACCGGTGGCATCAGACTTTTCGACTTATCAACAACCATTTTTGGTCACACACCCGCACGACTGGGGTGTCTCCACATCAAAATCTAAGTCACAAAGTGATATAAATTTTCTTAATATACATAACGAACTTGAATCAATACGGAAAGTTCAGGAGCAATTGAAATCAAAAGTGGAAAAATCCGCTCAAAAAAACAAGCCCGAAGAACCAGATTCGAGCAACAATTAGAATGGTGTTATGAGGACTTTTACTTAAATCCCCTTAACCCCACCACCCTACTACCCTCTCAAACTCAAATTTTGAAACTATCCCCATCTCATCTTTATATATTCTGCTGTCTCTTTGTTATCAAATGGCCTAGTCAGGTTACCGCTTCTTACATAGAAATCATTCCTGCCTTCTTTTTGCACCCAGACTGGTGACGGACTAGGTTGGATAGTGACGATACACACATCTTTCCCTTTATCCGAAACGAATCTGATTTCAACAAGTTGGGAAAACGCACCACCGAATGTATGTTGTATTATGTTTCTCAAGTGCAACTCAAAACCATCTTTTGATTGTTTGTGTAGAGTTTCATAGTCCTCAGCAATACCACGTATTGTCCCGTCATCTTCAACACCAATAATTAGAACACCACCTTTAGAATTCATAAACCCGACGATTGTCTTGATAACAGAAAACTCGATTATTTTATCCTTCTTTTGCTCCTTGACGTTCCATCGTAGTGTTGATTTAAACTCGATATTATGGCCTTCCCCCGCCGCTATTATGTCTTCCAGCGACAATCCGCCTGCCTTACCAAAGTCCTCGGGTACACGCGGCAAGTTAGCCCTTCTCATCAGAAATGTTTCGAGCTGAGCGCTAGGGTATTGACCTAATACCCTTATTGTAAGCACCAGTGCTTCCTGGCTACGCAGTTGCTCAATAGCTTGAATAATGCTTGACACCTCACCGTTCCGCGCAAGAACGTCAATGAAGAACCAATCCTTCCAATTCACAACACTCGGCGCACGAACAGGAGACACCTTCACGCTTCTTACATCTACGTTAGTTTCGGAAAAAACCTTGAACGCGTCAGCTATTGCTCCAATTCTGTCAAGCAATACGATCCCCATAGTCACCTTTTCGTCGATTGGTCCTTTAGGTTTGCGAAGTGGTTTCCTTCCGATAATGAAGAATCTCGTAGCATTGCTCCTTAAATCTTGAATAGATTTTGCAATGGTCTTCAAACCATAAAGTTTAATCGCCAATGAGCTAGAAATTGCTGCTCGATCATGTTCGCCTTTCTCTGCTACTATACAGGCTCCCCGGGACGTTGAGCTCTCAGATATTAATTCTACATTCCCTGGCAAGTTTCTGGAAACCCAGATTCTGCACTGATCCAACGCCTCTTCTTTTGTGTGAACGTATTTTATCGAATCAAGAGAAATATCAGCACAAGAACAAAGATTGTGATAAATCGGGTGGTATATCTCTCCTTGGATCTTTACGGTCGTGTTCTGTCCCTGTTCTACCAGCTTATGATATGTAAGAGCAATGATGCCTTGAGTGGAGTTTTCCACTGGCAACACTGCATAGTCCACTTCATCAACGAAAACGCTATCGAATACATCTTCCAATGTTCTCTTTTCGATCATGTAATGCCCTGAGAACCTTGATATAGCCGCTTCATGAGTGAAGCTTCCTTCCGGTCCCAGATAAGCTATACGTTTAAGTTTTTTTGCCATAAACAATCTCCTTGGTCTTTTCTAAAAAGAATGAGATTCATTAAGAACTCCAAGACTAAGTTATAATCCAGAAACTAGATAAACTAGGGACAGTCACGAATGGCGGTCCGTTAAGGGATTTATGCGTAAAAAACTCCCTCACCGACAAGAGGGCGCGTATGAATTGGAAGATACCGCTCTTGCCGCAAAAGAGAACAAAAACTACCTTTAGAAGTAATTTCGTCAATCGGGGTATGAAACCTCCAATAATTACGGAAAAGACCGATATACGGCTTAACGGAGCACCATTCGGGACAGTCACCTATAAAATCCACGACACACCTCATTATAAAAATAATAGCCCGCCAAAAGTCGCAGATCCGCCTACGGCGGGCCCAACAACCACCCAAAACATGAACCGCTAATCAAAGATGTCCTCTCTCAGTAATGAGAAATTTACACTACTTCAGCCAAATTTACAAGATAAAAATGACGTTTTTTGTATCTTTCCTTCTGTTTTCTAATTTGGTCTTGTGTCTTTGGTCTTGAGTCTTGTGTCTTAGTAGCCGTTAAAATAGGTAAAATATTAACGAAAAATCAATCAAAAACGCTGATACCTCAGAACAAAAATCAAATTTTTTAAATAATTTTAACTACCTTGCTGACATCGAGTTACAAGCGATGAGCGATGAGAAACGGTTATATTTTCGCAACAAACGTGCAGGTAGCTCTAATTATAGAGGCTTACTGTTTTTTGCCTCAGCCCGGCACGGCCAATAGGCCCAGTCAAATTAACCATTAGTCTTTCGTCTTGAGTTTTGAGTCTATTATGAATCATTCATCATCCATAGTCTTTGGTCTTGCGTCTTTAGTCTGCTGTCTGGAGTCTGTTATTTTTTGTCTTGCGTCTTGTGTCTGTTGTCTGTGGTCTGCCAACGGCCCCTCTACATCTGTAGAGAATCCTCTACAAATCAGCCTTTTTATGCAAAACAAACCCAATTTCCAGGATGCTCAAATGAACGTAAATCAATACAATAAAATGAATTACGTAAATAAATCTAATTGGACACTTGGTGAAAACAAACCCAATTCAAACCCAATTAACGCCAATCAAAGCCAAAACAAACCCAATCCGTCAGGCCTGCGTTGTTTGCTAAGGAGTTGCCGGACTGATCAAATCCAATTTCCAATCAACCCCATTGGAGCTGTTCTGCCATCAGAGTATTATCAAAAAACTTGTTTTTTATCAAAAAATACGCATTTTTACATGAGAAATTCACACTATATCTCTAAGTCCCTGCAAAGCAATAACTTGCATCAGCTTTTAACTTTTCGAATCTTTTGCATAAAGCCTATGTTGCCTATTTTAACTAAAGTTTTATCTAATCACTCTCCGATATTTACATTGCTCGATAGAACAAATTGCCCAAATTAACTACTGGTGATTGAAAACTCGAACAACTGTAAGGATAGGCAAAATAAATAAAATAGAATGACCTGATGGAGAATAAAATATGATAAAGGAAAACATTTTAGCCCGTTATTTAGAATCCCTCTTGCTTGGAGATAGAAAAGCTTGCCGGGCTGTTATTGAGGAAGCCCTTCAAAGCGGCATACCTGCAAATTCCGTATATGTCGAAATAATATGGCCGATTATGGTAGAAATAGAAAAACTGTTGCGCCATGACAAAATAACTCCTATCCAGGAGCATTTGGCAACGCGTGTTAATCGAACTATCGTGGACCAGCTTCAAAATAAACTGCCGCGCAGGCCCAGAAAGAACAAAAAGGTAGTCGTTTGTTGTGCACCGGAGGAATTACAGGAGCTGGGTGCTCAAATTATGACGGATCTGTTTGAAAGTAATGGCTGGGAGGTAAGATTTCTTGGTGGGGGACTGACAAACGACGATATACTTGCCTTTACGAACGAATATGGTCCCGACATTCTGCTAATTTATGGAACTGGTCCAAAACAGGCGCCAGGTGTGCGGCGACTGATAGATAAAATAAAATCTGTAAACGCTTGGCCAAATATGTGGATTATGGTATCAGGTGGGCTATTCAACCGAGCCGAAGGACTCTGGCAGGAAATGGAGGCCGACTTATACGCAGAGACAGCTCTTGAAGCGCTACAGGTAGCTTCAGAAAATAAGCCGGTTGCGAGCTGTGAGCAAAGAACAATAAACCGTCGCAAAAAAAGACGCCGGACAATACCACAAGACTTATTGGCCTTTTGAGGCCGGTGTGATAAGATTGTGAGAAATTATTCAGATTGCGCTTGGGATCAGCACGGCTTGGTCTACACTAACTACTTCCAGGATTCGTGTGGTATTGACATACCAGAAAGGCAGTTCCAGCGGTCGAACCGAACTGGAAATCTGGAAAGACAACTAATCCGAAGGCACTGCACCAGCTATAGATATACAAGACGCCGTCCGCCGAATCTATGTTTTTCCACATTTACCGTGATCAGCAGACCCGGTAACGGCATAGACGCCTATCACACGGTTTGCAATTCCGCCTTCGCCTGAAACATCCTACCAATTGTCCGTTCGAAAGGAGGAAGCGGGCAGCCCGTTTTTGTTCATCAGATTTGGTTCGGCAATATTGTCCCATGCAAAACGCACTGCAGCGGGGGAGGCGACTTTGTCAGAAGAGACTATGATCATGTTTCCTGCTATTTGAGCCTTGGCAGGTTGGAATTGCTTATCTTTGCCGGCAATTTCAAACCAGTCGGGCTCTTTACCGTCGCGTGTGGCTAATCCATCTCCAACATAATCAAAGCTTATCTCGATTTTGTCTTCGACAGTCTTCATGGACTTATAGATCGGACCGGAGAAAACTATGTCCTTGCGGCCATAGTTCTTGGCAAGAGCCCAGAGAGCCAGGCGTTTCCCAACGTCGCGTTTGTTTCGCGGATGTATGTCTTCGATATTTCCAATGTCGCTGATAACAGCCATTCCGGTATTGGGGATCTTCAGGCTTTCGGTTTGTGCCTGCCAAACTCCGGGCAGGTCATCGACGCCATAATGTCTGAACGGCGCAAGCTGTACGAAATAGAAAGATATAGACTCGTCGTTCCATACATTTCGCCAGCCGGAAATCAGGGCCTTCATTTTCTCATAGTAGAGCATGGCTTCGCCCATGTTAGATTCGCCCTGATACCATATTGCTCCACGCATGGCGAAGGGGACGATTGGGTATATACGGCTGTTGTAAAGGCAGGTCGGCTCGGTTGGATGTCCTTCGGAATAGATAGGGTGACGAGGCCAGTCCGGAGTTGCCGGAATCCTTTTATTATCTTTCAGTGCCCTTTTCGTATTCTCGATCCAGGCCTCCATCTTCTTTATTTTCCCGGGCAATTGATTGTGATAGGACACTTCCGCTCCATCAATTCGCTTGACAATATCAGCCAGGGCCTCCTGACCCTCGAAACCCACACGCGGAGTCCACGGTTCTATGCGTGTGCCGCCCCAAGCGGCTTGTACAAGTCCTACCGGGAGGTTGAGTTCTTTGTGCAGATGCTTACCGAAGAAATAACCGACGGCTGTGAAGTCCGAAACTTTGTCGGGACTGCAAACACGCCAGTTATCATTCACATTGGAGACGGGATACGGGCTGGGTCTGGAATTGATCTTGAACAGGCGAATCTTCGGGAAATCAGCCTGGGGAATTTCCTGTGAGCCTGTCTCGGCACCACCCAGAGCCCATTCCATATTGGACTGGCCCGAGCAAAGCCAAACCTCTCCGACAAGGATATCATTTACTGTTATGGTGTTGGCAGCTTTTACTGCCATCTGTACGGGGCTCGATGAAGCCTTCATGGCGTTTAGCGAGACCTTCCAATTACCGCCGGAATCCGCCTTTACCGATTCACTCTGGGAGCCCAACTGAACATCCACCTTCTCACCGGCATCGGCCCAGCCCCAGATGATCACCGGCTTTTGCTGCTGAATAACCATGTGATCCCCGAAGATATTGGGAAGAGAAACATCGCCGTAAAGCCGGCACGGCAGACAAGCCGCAAAAACACAAACTACCGCAACAATGATCACTTGTCGTTGATTCATAAGGTATCTCCTGCCTGAATTTTTCGAAATACTATATTACTATGACAAGCTTTTTACCTTTTGGGCAGGCCGATGTAAAGAAGATTATTTTACCAAAATATTCCGTAACCTTACACCTTGGTATCTGGTATGTTTCCATTTACCAGAGAATAAACGGCCTTTCTCGAAGTGTATATCGAGGCTTTTTCTCTTTCTTTCTGATGCGTTTCTGAAGGATTAGCACGTGCATCTGTAGCAGTTCAACCATGTCTTTGAGAAGGTTCTTGCTTATAATGTCTGTCTCATACTCCTCCAGGGTATATAGAAAGCCGATTCCAGAGGAGGTATTATAGCGTAAAATGGCCGAAAAGGCTAATGAGGCGGTTTGCGATGTAAATGCTTATTTTCTATGATGATAGGGTAGTTGTCACGTGGTCCCATTTCCGCTTGACAAGCACAACTGTATCTCCTTTAAATTTTGACAGACCCCTCCCATTTCGGCCTTTGCCGTATCCTAACCGGAGGACAATTAAACGCATCCAACTCTCTTGTGGTCGATCACTTGATTTTTGGATGATGGTGGCGCTCGATCTTGAAGACAAAAGCATGCTTGCAGGGCTTCTTCTTGGGAGTTTCGATAACGAGCCCTTTCCGCGTCAGCTTCCAGTCGAGTTTCTTGCCGTCGCCCAGCATGGTGATACGCTTGATCTCTTCTTTATAGAATCCCGGGTAGCTGGGTCTCTCCTCTTCTTCCTTGATCTCCAATTTCTCGCCATCATAGGTCGCTTCAAGCTCTATGATCCCGGCGATCTGCATGTGAACGTTTCGGCCTTCCTGTTCGTACGTTATATCCACCCCATCACCGGCCTCGCCGCCGGAGACGCGCGCCTTACCGTCTTCTTTGAAGACCCATGTGGCCTCTTCTTCGCCTTCCCCGGTAGTCAGTGTCTTGCCCACGAGGGACAAGGCCTCGTCATCCTCATTGATTGTTAACGTTTTGCCGTCGTAGGTAGCCTCTCCTTCCCAATCGTCTACAGATAGTGATACGTTTGTTCCGTCCTGTTCGTAATGAGCCTCCATGCCATCACCGGCCTCGCCGCCGGATACAGTGGCCTCACCGTCTTCTTTGAATACCCACTCATATTCCAAACCTTCGTAGTCGACTTTAATTGTCTTACCCGCCAGGGAAGGTGCATCGGCCGGCGCTTTCGAGTCATCTTCATCGGTTTCCAGTTCGTCCGCTTCCAAGCCCTGTGCGCGCAGTGTCTTGATGATGGCCTTCTCGCCCGGCCAGTCGAGGAACGTGGCGTAAATGGTGTCGCCCTTGACCGTGAAACGGATATCTTCACTCGTATAGACGGTCGCCGCCTCGTTGAAGCCGATTTCGGTGGCTTCCCCGAGATTGGTCGGGCCTTCGCCGGCGATGATCCAGGGACTCGTGCCGTAGATGGCTTCACCGTTGACGTCGAGCCACGCGCCTACTGTCAGGAGTAATTCGCGGGCCTCATCCGGTATCGTGCCGTCCAGCTTGGGCCCGACGTTGAGCAGCAGGTAACCGTTCTTGCTGACCCGGTCCACCAGGTTGTCGATGACCCGGTTCGGCGGCTTGAACACCAGGTCGTTGGCCCAACCCCAGGCTCCGCGGTCGTCAACCGTAGAATCGGTGATCCACTCGTGATAGGTAAGCCCCGGCTCCTGACCGAGTTCGAGGTCTCGTACACCCGTCGCCGGCACGAGATCATTGCCCTTGTACGTTACGACGACCTCCTTTTTTCTATCCGTGGCGTGGTTATAGTAATAGGCGAGGAAGTCTTTGACATAGCCCTCGGGGAGCGAGTCGAGGGCGAAGTCAAACCAGATGAAGTCAGGACTGTAATTGTCGATGACCTCGATGATCTTACCGTACCACTCGTCGATAAACGCCTGGTTACGCATCGCACCTCGTTTGTGAGGCTGACCATAAAGACCGGAGTACCTGGGGTCTCCGGTATCGTAGCGTTTATCCAAAACCGGGAAGAAGAACCAGTTCGCTGCATGGTGAAAGGCTGTGACAAACTTCATATCGCGCTTCTTGATGGCTTTCTCTAATTCGCCGACAACATCCCGTTTGGGACCCATCTTTGCCGCGTTCCATCTGGAATACTTGGTGTCCCACATGGCAAATCCGTCGTGGTGCTCGGCCACAGGACCGGCAAACTTCGCTCCGGATTTCTTGAACAGCTCCGCCCATTCATCGGCGTCGAACTTCTCGGCCGTAAACTTCGGAATCAAATCCTTATAGCCGAATTCAGGTGTCAACTTTCCAAAGGTCTTCTCGAAATGCTTACGCGCCTCGCCATTTGCATCCATATACAGGGCGAATGAATACCAGGTGGTGTTCGATCCATAGGCGTGAACCGCATACGGCCCCCAGTGAGTGTAGATGCCGAACTTACCGTCCCGCAGCCACTTTGGAATCTCCTTGTACTCGCGCAGCGATTCCCATGTTGGCTCGTATTTTTTTACTTGGCGTTGACTTAACTGCTCTTTCTGGCACCCAAGAAGCAACAAACCGACAAAAAATAACAAAATTAATCTTAGCATCTTCATAACAGCGTCTCCCTTCATTCTCCTTAAAACCTTTGATTTATATGTGTCAACCTAATTCCTTCACAGCTTCAAAATGCGCAAATATATTCTCCAATAAAGTATCATCCTGAATGTGATGTGCCGGTGCAACTATATATCCTCCGCCTTTGCCCAGAATGTTTGCCTGAGATTTCCCATTTGAACGCTTACATAATAAAAGTTTCTCCGTACGACATCAATGATTTTACAGAATTCAGTCTCAGCTTTCAAGAAAGTCGCCAAGAAAAGCAAGAATAATGGAAAAAAATATGCAAAATGGCAAATAAAACCTCTGATCTTCTGCAGGGCACCAAGATACCCAATTTGCTCAGTAGATGCAATCAAAGTATGCCTGAATAAAAAAGCTATATTACGTTTACTCGACCACGAATTTTCGAAGAATTCTGGTATTTTGAAGCTCGTAGGAAGGGTGACTTTCGTGTGCGCGCACTGGCCTCAACGCTTGCTCTGGAAAACCGCAACCCAAAAAAACTGCGGTGAAAAAAAAGAGAGAAATGCTCATACACCGGCCTTGATCCTTTCGATTGCCGAATCAGGTACGGTGTTGGTGGTTGAAAACACTCTTCGAGCATACTTAACAGCGTGGCGAGGCAAATCCGTCGATCCAGGAAATTCATCTTCCTGCACCATCAGATCAGCAAACGCTTCGTGGATATGCCATGTGGGATCCAGTCCTTTACTCAGTCGATCTTAAACTGCTGAAATGTCAGTTGGTCTTTGGGAAAGGAGATGCAGGTTGCTTGAATTCAATTGAGTCTTTGAATCTGGTTCTATCACCCCAGTACATATACCTGGCAAAATGATAGTTATTAAGTATTTCATCGCTTCGGACGTTAGTAAGATAGAGGTAAACCGGTCTCATTCTGTCAAATGCTCTGTTTCGGAATATGAAGTTTTCTACATCGCCGCCGCTTGGATCAAAAGGAACCCAGCCGTACTTTTGTAGATAGACCTCCGCCCAATTGTGTTTTGATGAATCGGTATCGAATCGCATCGTGTAGCCTGTAACGACCCTGGCAGGAATGTTCTTTGCCCTGCAGATAGCAACGAACAGATCAGAGTACTCGGTACAATCACCCTTTTTCTGCTGGAGAGCTTTGACTGCACCCCAGTCTTTTTTTCCATGGAGGGTGTACTCCAAATTATCAATGACGTAGTTATATATGTTTTTCACTATGCCCACTTCTGTTTGACCTTCTATGCTTTCTGCGATTTCTTGTATTTGTGGGTCGTTTTTATCTATATACTTTTCCTGCTTTAGAAAGTCCTTAAACCCGGGGCCTTCGAAAAAGTCTTGTTCGCGTTTTTCTATCGCGGTGAGCAGGTCATATCTGAGCAATTCGGCCCTGATACTTATGTCTACTTTCATTCGCTTGCCAAGCTTGACAAAGACAAACTCTGCGTAGCGGTTTCCATTTTCGTGGAAAATTCTTGACGGTTTTGGGGAGTACTTTATGCTTAAAATCTTCTGTTTACCCGGTATGGTCTGTGGAAGTATGACAATGAAACTTATCCTGAAAGTTTTTCCGGGCACGAAGAAATCATAAGATAAGTCTAAGTCTACTGTATTATTTTGGATTTCCCTTCTTTGCCACAGCATGTTCCGGTTACTTATGTCTGCCGGAGATACCGAGCTAATCAGCAAAAACACCATAGATAATTTTCGCAACTTCATTGAGTTTTCCTAAGAGGATTATCAGCATCAATTGACTGATAGAAACTATGTAACGTGAGATATATTATAGGAAATGTGCTGGCTATGCAGCCCCGTGTGGCATTCTGAATTAAGCTGTACACTTTCTTTAAACATGATGAACGCTTCATTATTTATCAATTTTAATTCAAGCATCTATACGGCATTTCGGGTGGAAAAGTTCATTTCCGTTAGTCAATAGCCACATATAAATATAATGAATTGCCAACTATCGTTCCATAACAGGGTGATCGTGAACATTTTTCCGTGGAGATACGTATTAAGAATATCTGAAGATATACACCTTAGGGGCTGGGACAAATTCCTCCTCCTCTCCTCCGCATGTCCCGGCCCCTTTCTGATTGCTCCCGGAGAACTACTATAGTATTTCTGATCAAGTATCTCAGGAAAAACTTGTTCTGATCTGAACAGGACCCTCGGTTGTGATTTGATTATCTAAATTTCTTAATAGTTGCTCTGTAGTAAAGCTATTGTCATACATAGAACGTATATCTGTAAAACACTCTTGGTCTCACAAACAAAAAGGTTTATAATCATAATGTTGATTAGACAGTGCCCTTGTTTTATTTCTTACCTGTCCTACGTAAAAATTAGAATGAAGGTAAAAATGTTTGAGTCTCGAGTTTATGAAGTGGAATGTAGCTCATTGAAGACTGAATATTGACGGTTTCAGGAAGAGTGATTTTCGGCAAAGTCAGAGCTTTGACAAACGTGTAACAAGAAGATTCGTTTTCGTGGCGACACGGATTTTAGTCAGACCGAGTATTTGGACGGTTATATCACCGATGATCGTAAGGCTTCGAGAGCAGAGGTAGTTGGCGATGCAAATAATCGGTGCAATCAGGAGAATTTGATAGAGCAGTTGAAAAACGGCATTCGTGCAATGTGTATGTCGGTTGACAATCGGATCAGTAACTGGGTTTATATAGTGATGGCGTCATTGGCCTGGAACCTGAAAGCAGGTAAAATCGTGACAGAGCACAAATTTGGAACAAAATTCTTAAGCTATTTTTGGCTAATGCCAACCTGCTTCGCCGAAAAAATCACCCCACTAACAACCGACAAAGCAACCGCGCTACGCTTGTTTCGGGGCTATTAAGGCATTGATATGGGAAATCTCAGTTTATACGGAAACCATATAAACAATAATTATATTGATGGGTGCGATACGCTCCCTCGAACAAACCAATCACTTATGGAGGTGCAACTCATGATATACAGCCGTCGTTTTCTCAGTACAGTAGCCATCATCCTCGCGGCGCTCGTCCTGTTGCGCGTTCACATCGGGCTGTGTTCTGTTACCTACGGTGATGGAATCGCACGAGGGCTCAGCGGTGCCGGCACAGTTAGTAACGCCATCGCACACGACGTGTCGCAGCCGCTTGCCTCGCTGGCAATCGTCCGCAATGGGGACGGAGCCACAGGACTCGTCATCGGCGAGGATGACCTCGATGTTCTGTCACATGCTCTTGCGCCCGAGCCCAGTAGCGGATATAAGATAGGAGAGACAGTCGCGTCCATCCTGCAAGAGGTGGTGACAACCCCACTCACGTCGGCATCCGTGGAACAGACGGAGCACGGAACGAGCCCCCCACCGGAAATCGTGGCGAGCTTCAACGGACTCGGCGAAGGCTTCGAGGGCCCGCAGGGCACGGCTAGGTTTCGCAATCCGTCCGACAACTCACTGGCGGTCGGCCCAGATCACATCGTCCAGATCGTGAACACCCGGATGGCCATCTTCACGAAAAAGGGGTCGCGATTTGACACGACCGGAGAGGTGCTCTACGGCCCTGTCCCGACAAATAACGTATTCAGAGGTTTTGGAGACGGCGGGGAGATCAACAACGGAGACGCCGTCGTCCGCTACGACCAGCTTGCCGACCGGTGGCTAATCGTCATGCCGATCTTCAGGCGTCTTGCCCCCAGGGAAAACGAGCCGACACCAGGCAAATCGGGCGGACCCGCGCAACGGAGTCAAGCTGGTGTGGAAGGGCAACCCGGCGCCGCCGAACCTCTTTATCAGCCGCCCCGGCCGACTGCTGAAGAGGAAGCAGCAGCCGCTGCGGCACGAGGCCAGAGGAGGGGACAAGGCCAGAGGAGGGAACGGCGGAATGCGGGGGGTTCTTACGCGATATGCTACGCCATCAGTACCAGCCCCGACCCGCTCGGGTCTTACTACCGCTATGAGTTCCTTCGACCTTTGTTTCCCGACTATCCTCGCCCGGCCGTCTGGCCCGACGGCTACTATGTGCCAACCAGCACCGGCGACAACGTCATCCAGAAACACGCGTATGTGGCCGAGCGGGAGAAGATGCTCAGGGGCGAGCCCGCGACCGAGCAGGGCTTTATTATCGACGGAGTGAACTTCCTCAACAATGCGGACCTCGACGGGAAACAACTCCCGCCAGCGGGAGCGCCGAACATCATGATGGCTACCGGCGGGGCACAGTTGAAGGATACCATGCAGGACGATGGCATCTATGTGTGGAAATTTCACGTGGACTGGGACGATCCGTCCAGGACGAAACTGGACGGGCCAGTGAAGATTCCCGTGGCGCCCTATCAATACCTGGGTGGCGGCCAGTTGACCAATGCCGTGCCACAGCCAGGGACCGAGCGGCGTCTCGATGCACAAGGCGACAAGATCATGCAGCGCTTGGTCTACCGACGGATCGGCGACCGCGAGTCGATTGTCGCGGTGCATTCGGTGAGCACTTCCGCGGGAGGCGGCGGAGTCCGCTGGTACGAATTCCGGCTGGACGAAGAACGCAACATCAGGCTCTATCAGCAGGGCACCTATTGCCCTGATGGATCCTACCGTTGGATGGCCAGTCCGGCCATCGATGCCATGGGCAACATCGTCATCGGATACTCGTTCGGTGGGCCTTCACACTTCCCCGGCCAGCGCTTCGCGGGTAGGCTCTCAGACGATCCCTTGGGCATCCTGACGTTGCGTGAGGTGGTTCTCGTCGAAGGCGAAGCCGCGCAGACAAACACGTTTCGGTGGGAGGACTATGCTCAGACCGCAATCGATCCGACCGACGACCGCACGATATGGTACGTGGGCGACTACCTCAAGAAGGGCGCCACGAACTATTCGACGCGTATCGGCGCCTTTCGCATGCCTGGTGAGACGCAACGTGACAGATAGCGCTGCTGAATCTGATCTATGATATAAATGCTTCTATCTCCTGCGAGCGATCGTTTCATCAACTGCGATCTGGGATAAAGTATATCAACACCGGTATTTACCAATGCTGCTTTCAGCCGGTTCCAAAGAATCTATTGCTCACAGCTTTTCAGAGCTTTCCGCAAACCTACAAGCCTTCTTCTTTACTTTGCCATCCATATCTGTAAAGGGCGGAGCAAAATCGCGGCACCCCTGAAATACTTACCCCATCCCAGATGGGTGGTCAATTCCTTTTATTCACTTTTTCAATACGTGCACAAATCCCTGTCAGTTGGGATATTCTTGCCTGTCATCTTGTTCGTGGTCGGGTGGATCGTCTGTGTCCAGACGATTATGTTTGAGCCTTCTTTTTGATTCGCGAAGTCTGTAGCTGGGACCATTGGCTGTAGTTAGTGTGCACAAACGACATAAAACTCTATACCTCCTGCACAAATCTTACACAATTGATACCACAAATCACCCTTCCCAAGAGCTGCAAAATGTCGGAATTCTTCTATAAATTCGTGTCACTATAATGTCTCCACAGATGTCAAATTTGATGAGTAATGAAAAAACTATACATCAAATTCTTGCCGAAAAACGAATGTTTTTTGAAAATTCTTCGTTATTTTCGGATTAAAAACTCTGTAACCATTCACAGTTTTTAATGAATTAGCAACGGATATTTTTGCTTGCTCCACTGAGCAACAACAGATTCATGGATAAAATCAAAGACATTTCGCTCTTGTTTTTTGCAGGTGGCCAGCGT
>Ga0114922_10000701_pt1 | contig 32273 bp, 17 predicted proteins | sample AartaG_FD_100975 | JGI IMG/M metagenome (GOLD analysis project Ga0114922, IMG submission 100975) | Deep subsurface microbial communities from Aarhus Bay to uncover new lineages of life (NeLLi) - Aarhus_00045 metaG | ecosystem: Environmental > Aquatic > Marine > Oceanic > Sediment | place... | reverse complement strand
GCGTCGGAAACTGAATCGACACAGGCCATCGCGGGGCGGACGGAATGATTATGCCCACCGACAACACAAATTCACCGCCGGTAATCGAGCTGGTCGATCTGCACAAGGTATATCGCGTCGGCACTGAGTTGGTGCACGCTCTGCGCGGTGTGTCTCGCACGATCAATGAAAACGAGTACGTAGCCATCATGGGGCCTTCCGGTTCCGGCAAGAGCACACTGTTGAATATTCTCGGTTGTCTCGATGTGCCGACCCAGGGCACATATCGGCTCGGCGGGCAGGACGTATCGCGGTTGTCGCAGTCGAAGCTGGCTCGCATTCGCGGCCGGCGGATCGGCTTCGTGTTTCAGTCTTTTGAGCTGCTGCCGCGCACCAGCACGCTTAAGAACGTCGAGCTGCCCCTGACGTACGCGCGCGTCAAGCAACGCCGACAACGGGCGCTCGAGGCGCTCAAGCGCGTCAGCCTGCTCGACCGCGCCCACCATCATCCGAACCAGCTTTCCGGCGGGGAGAAACAACGTGTGGCCATCGCCCGGGCGCTGGCCCAAAAGCCTGATATCATCCTCGCCGACGAGCCCACCGGAAACCTGGATAGCAAAACCGGCGACGAGATCATGGACATCTTCGACAGCCTGCACGCCGACGGTCAGACCATAATCATCGTCACCCACGAAGACTACATAGCGGCCCGTTGTAGCCGGGTCATGAAATTGATGGACGGACAGGTCGTGATGGACCGGATGAACGGAAGCAAAGAAGCTCCGCCGCCGACGCGCCACACAACGTATACCGACGATATGAAAGTGAGCGTCTGATGCGCGCGCTCGTGATCATCCCTAAAGCTCTGTTCGCGGTCATCAGGTTCCTGCCCGACCGGATGTTCGCCCTCGGCGGTAACGTGGTGACCGCTCTGATCCAGATCTGGGCCAACAAGATTCGCTCGCTTCTGACCGTGCTCGGCATCATCATTGCGGTCATGTCGATCATCACGGTCGTTTCCTTTGTTCAAGGATTCGGCGACTACTTCACTGATTTCCTGCGCGGGTTGGGCACGAACCTGATGGTTGTTTATCCGGAATGGATTCGCGGCCCGCGGGGCGAGTACTTCAGACGGGCCGAGATGCATCTCGACGACATTTATGCGGTCGACGCCCACTCCCTGGCCACGCGGCGGACAGCTCCGGTAGTCTTTGGCTCCGCGACCGTCGAATACGGCCGCCGCCAGTTGACCGGTGTAGACCTGCGTTGCACTAGCGAGATGTTCCAACCGATTCGCAACTTCTACGTGGATGAGGGACGATTCTTCGGCGCCATGGACGTTCAAAACGCCACCCCCGTCTGCGTCCTCGGGCGCGAGGTTCTACGAAAACTGGAGTGCGACGAATCCGTTGTGGGCGACTATGTCCTTATCGATTCGCAACGGTTTCAGGTCGTCGGCCTGCTCGAATCAAAGGGCAGCTTCATGGGCGACAACCAGGACCAACTGGTCGTCATCCCCTGGACGACCGGGCTGAAGATGTATCCGGAGCGGCGTAATTACCTGGCCTTTTACGTCGAGGCCATGAGCGAGCCACAAGTCGGTGAATCGGAAGCCCAGATGATTCGCATCCTGCGCCAGCGACACGGTATCAAGCCGGGCGAGGCCAACGACTTCGGCATCTTCAAGCAGGACCAGATCCTCCAGGAGTTCGGGCGGGTCAAGCTCATCGCCACCAGCGTGCTGGCCGGGATAGTCAGCATATCGCTGCTGGTGGGCGGCATCGGCATCATGAACGTGATGTTGGTGTCAGTGACGGAGCGCACGCGAGAGATAGGCCTGCGCAAAAGCGTCGGCGCTCGGCGGCGGGACATTCTGCTGCAATTCCTGACCGAAGCCGTCGTGCTGAGCACCGTCGGCGGAACCATCGGGGTCGCCCTTGGTTACTCGATTTGCTTTGTCGCCACGCTCCACCCGAAAATGGTGGAAGTCAGCGTGCCTCTGTGGGCGGTGGCACTGGCCCTGGGCTTCTCCGCCCAGGTCGGCGTCTTTTTCGGCATCATCCCCGCCTTCAAGGCGGCCATCCTCCACCCCATCGACGCCCTGCGACACGAATAGGAATAGCGAATGGCGAATCAAGAATAAGAGACTCTAACAATACCTGTGGGACCGGCTTTCCAGCCGGTCAAATGACAGGTTAGAAAACCTGTAACCGTTCACGGGGTCAAACCCCTGAAAAACAAGGGTTTTCTTCGATGGCAAGGTGAAACAACCTCAGAATTCGCTGTGTCGCTCCCTGCAAAACGCGGTTCTTGGGGGGTTATCGCCGATTCTACCCCGTGAACGGTTACGAAAACCTGTCCCGTACCTGTTTTGTTAGAGTTCCTAACTGTGTTCGGCATGGCCGCGGCAGAGCACACGTGATCGCTTGTCCTCTTTCGCTATTCGCTATTCGCTATTCGCCATTCGCTATTCGCTATTCGCTATTCGCCATTCGCTATTCCTCCGCCATTCCGACTGCTACGCAAAATACGCCTTCAGCACGTACTGGTTCATCATTCGCTGCGTATTGAAAAACGATCCGTTCAGCGCGATGCAGTGCCTCATCACGCGCACGAAGTCGTTGCGGTGTTGGTAGTAGATCGGCAGGATGACGAACTCCAGTTTGTCGTATAGCGTCGAGGCGTCCTTCTTGCGATCGGGCGGTTCGGGGACGGTCTGTCCGGCCTGCCCGATCGACCAGCCGGTCGTCCCCTCGATACAACCCTCCAGCCACCATCCGTCCAACACGCTGAGGGACGGTACCCCGTTCAGCGCGGCTTTCATCCCGCTGGTGCCCGAGGCTTCCAGCGGCGGCTCGGGCGTGTTGAGCCACAGGTCCACACCGGAGATCATCAACTTGCACAGTTCGATGTCGTAGTCCGCCAGGTAGACGGCCTTGATCTTATCCTTGACTTTCCGTTGGGCTTGGAAGATGCGCCGGATGAGGTCCTTGCCGCCGCCGTCCTGGGGGTGGGCCTTGCCCGCGTAGATTACCTGGAACGCGCCGGCACCGTCATATATCCGGCGAAGGCGGTCCAGATCGTCGAAGAACATGTCGGCCCGTTTGTACGTGGCTGACCGTCTTGCGAAACCGATGGTGAAGACGTCCTGGTCCATCCCGACGTTGGTCACATGGTTGACGTGCCTCAACAGTTGCGCCTTGGCCTGGTCGTGCGCCTCCCAGATTTCGTGATTGGGGATCGAGGCCGCGTTACGTAGGCTGTAGCTGTCCTCGCGCCAGGAGGGAGTATGCTGGTCGAGGACCTCCTGGATAGGCGGCGACACCCACGTGCGGGCGTGAACCCCGTTCGTGATCGAGTCGATCGCGTGCGGGGCGAACAGTTGCCGCGAGATTTCCCCATGCCGCTTGGCCACGCCGTTGACGTAGTGACTCAAGCGCAGGGCCAGATACGTCATGTTCAGCGCCTCGTCCAAACATGAAAGCTGCTCGAGCATGTCTATGGTGCCGCCTTGTAACACGTGCTTCACCACGTCCAGGGGGAACTGGTCATGACCGGCGGGCACCGGTGTGTGTGTGGTGAACACGCACTGGCGGCGGACGGCTTCAATATCCTCCTCGGTGAGTTTGTCTCGCGTCTGCGCCCGTAACCGCTCAGCGAGAAGTTCACACACCAGCAAGCTGGCGTGCCCTTCGTTCATGTGGAAGCGCTCGATCGCGTCGCACCCCAGGGCGCGGAGGATCCTGACCCCCCCGATCCCAAGGACCTTCTCCTGACACAGCCTGTAACGCGCGTCTCCGCCGTAGAGGTGGTGGGTCAGGCCCCGGTGTCGCTCGTCGTTCTCCGGGAGGTCCGTGTCCAGGAAATAGACGGGTATCCGAAACCCGCCATAGCCTACCACATCCCTGACCCAGGCGCGGATCCGGACATCCTGGCCTTCAACCTTCAGCAACGCTTTATGCGGCGTTTGTTCGAGGTAATCCTCGACGACCCACCCCACCGGCTCTTCGGTCTGGTTGCCTTCGGAGTCGAGTTTCTGGCGGCAGTAGCCTTTCCGGTGCAGCAGGGTGACAGCCACCATCGGGACCTTCAGGTCAGCGGATGCGCGAATGGTGTCGCCGGCCAACACCCCCAACCCGCCGCTGTACGTGGGCATGTCGGCGCTGATCCCCAGCTCCATCGAAAAGTAGGCAATTCTTCGCTGCTCGTTCATGTGCGGGTTCTTCGGCATTTCCACCACTGGCGCTTTGTCAGACAGCCGTCCTGACAACAGAAGATATGATGTGCAGTATGTTGCCCCGTCCGAGAAAGGGCAAGCTCCGCTCGAAAAGCGGATTGGGGTAGTGCATTGTGAAATGACGTGGCGTCCACAGACTACGGTCCCCAATCTTGAATCGGCAATCCACACTCCACATTCCTTAGGGCACAATCTCAGGTCCGCAATCGGCTGCAGCTTGTGCCCGGCGGGGGGATGTGTCAGACTCTCGCATCGATCAAACACTCTGCCAGGCAAGACGCCTTGACGGTGTTGATAGCCAACTCGGCTGCGAGGGTCGCGACGGTGGGAGAATCCGACGGCAAAATGCGCGTGCTGCCAGGCCGACCGTATCCCCTCGACGCCACCTGGGACGGGGACGGCGTGAATTTCGCCGTTTTTTCCGGACACGCAACCGCGGTGGAGTTGTGTCTGTTTGATCACGCCGAGGACGCCGTCGAGTCCGCCCGCATCCGGCTGCCCGCGTGCACCAACCAGGTCTGGCATACGTATCTACCGGGCTTGGGGCCGGGCACCCTGTACGGTTATCGGGTTCACGGGCCGTACGACCCCCCCCAGGGCCATCGCTTCAACCCCAATAAGCTGCTGATCGATCCTCACGCCAAGGCGCTTGGCGGCCACTTCAAGTGGGACGATGCGTTATACGGCTACATCTACGACGATCCGCGCGAGGATTTGTGCTTCGACGAGCGGGATAGCGCCGCCTGCGTGCCCAAGGGCATCGTCATCGACCCGGCGTTTGACTGGGAGGGGGATCGACCTCCGGGCACACCGTGGAGCGACACCGTCATCTACGAGTGCCACGTCAAGGGTTTGACCGCTCGCCACCCCGACGTCCCGCCGCATCTGCGGGGCACTTACCTGGGGCTGGCCTGTGAGCCGATCATCGAGCACCTGACGAGCCTGGGCGTCACGGCGGTCGAGCTGCTGCCGATCCATCACGCCCTGGACGAGCGGGCGCTGGTCGAGCGGGGGCTGGTCAATTATTGGGGGTACAACTCGATCGCCTATTTCGCCCCGCACGCCCGTTATGCCGGTGGAGCACCGGGGCAGGGGGTCCACCAGTTCAAATCGATGGTCAAAACGCTGCACCGTGCCGGCATCGAGGTGATTCTCGACGTGGTCTACAACCACACCGGCGAGGGGGGGCATCTGGGGCCTACGCTGTCACTGCGGGGCATCGACAACGCCTCGTACTATCGATTGAGGCCGGACGATCGCCGTCACTACGAGGACTTCACGGGGTGCGGCAACAGCCTGAACACACGGCACCCCCGGACGCTGCAACTGGTGATGGATAGTCTGCGGTACTGGGTTCGGGACATGCACGTGGACGGGTTCCGGTTTGACCTGGCGACGGTACTGGGACGGGGGCGAGACGGGATGGACCCTAACGGCGCCTTTTTTGCGGCCGTACTCCAGGATCCGATCTTGGCCCAGGTAAAGCTGATCGCCGAGCCGTGGGACCTGGGCGAGAATGGGTACCAGGTCGGCAACTTCCCGCTGGGGTGGGCCGAGTGGAATGACAAGTACCAGACCATGATGCGGGCGTTGTGGCGTCCGTGTGGGACCGGCGACTCGCCGGTCAACCGCGCCGCGCTCAGTTGTCGCCTGGCGGGCAGCGCCGATTTGTACGAGGCTACCGGTCGCGGCCCGTGCGCCGGCATCAACTACGTGGCCTCCCACGACGGTTTCACACTACACGACCTAGTCAGCTACGAGCACAAGCACAACGAGCCCAACGGCGAAGACAACCGCGACGGAAACGACAACAACGTTTCGTGCAATTGGGGCGTGGAAGGCCCGACGGATGACGCCCAGATAACGGCCCTGCGTGAGCAAATGAAGCGGAATTTTATCGCCGGCCTTGCGTTTTCGCTCGGAGTGCCGATGATCGCCGCCGGTGACGAGCTTGGGCGGACGCAGCAGGGCAACAACAACGCCTACTGCCAGGACAATGAGGTCTTCTGGGTCGATTGGGAGATCGACGAGCCTCGCCGGGAGTTGCTCGACTTTGTGCGCCGTGTGCTGGCCATCCGGCGCGCCGGCCCGGCTGTACAACGCTGCGATTTCTGGCGCGGGCAGCCCGTCTGTCAGTCAGGCTTGAAAGACGTAGCCTGGCTGAACAAAGACGGGACGGAGTTGACCAACGATGACTGGCACGACCCGAAGCGCCGTCTGCTGGGGATGCTGACACACGGGCCCACGAACGAACGAGCGACGGAAGACGCACAGGATACGGCGACCCGCACATACCTCCTGATCGTTAATGGTGAGGATCGAGCCAGGCGGTTTCGGTTTCCGAGCGTGCCCGGCGGGGGAAAATGGATGTGGAAGGTGAATACGGCGAGATCTTCACAGGTGAGTCGCCTGTGCCACACGAGCCAGGCCGTCACGGTCACTGGACGCTCGCTGGTCTTGTTGGAGTACAGGCAGATTCCATGAAGGCTACAAGTATCGGCAATCCGCAATCTATGGCCCTTGCGAACGCGGGGACGACGCCATCCCCCCCTGTCCCCCCGCAAGCGGGGGGAAGCGGATCCCCGGTGAGTATTGACCCCCACGAGTGGGCGCGACTTCGCGAGATCGACCACCCGGAGCCTCATCGCTTGCTCGGCGCCCACCCGGTCGAATGGAACGGAAAGCACGGGATTGTAATTCGTGCGTTTCACCCGGATGCCACCGGCGTCGAGTGTCTGCTCGACCGAGATATCCACCGGCGAGTCGCCGGTGCCACACATGGGGAGATCGTGCTTGAGCCGGTGGAGGATGGTGGGCTTTTTGGAACGTTCATCGAGGGGGTCCGGCTTCCACTGATGTACCGCTTGCGACTGCGGTTCGCGGATGGAAACGTGTGGGAGCGCGGTGATCCCTATCGCTTCGCGCCCACGCTGGGCGATTTGGATCTGCATTTGACCGGCGAGGGCAATCACCGACGGTTGTGGGAGCGATTGGGATCGCACCCACGTCGGATTGACGGTGTGGATGGGGTGGCATTTGCGGTCTGGGCGCCCAACGCCCGCCGTGTTTCGGTTACGGGCGATTTCTGCGGCTGGGATGGCCGCGTCTTTCCAATGCGTCGGATGGGCGGCTCTGGCGTCTTCGAGCTGTTCATACCGGATCTGAAGCCGGGATTGCTCTACAAGTACGAGATCAAGACGCAGGAGGGGGCGCTTCGGCTCAAGAGCGACCCGTTGGCACAGGCAATGGAGGGACCGCCGAATAACGCCTCGCGGATCACAGCCTCCTCGTACGTCTGGCAGGATGCGGCGTGGATGGAGTCGCGTAAGGGGCGAGACCACATCCGCGAGCCGATGTCGATCTACGAAGTGCACCTGGGGTCTTGGGCCCGCGTGCCGGAGGAAGGGCACCGCCCGCTCACGTACCGGGAGATCGCCCCCCGCCTGGCCGAGCACATGAAGCGGTTCAGCTTCACGCACGTCGAGCTGATGCCGGTGGCGGAGCATCCCCTGGCGGCTTCATGGGGGTATCAGGTGACGGGGTATTTCGCTCCGACCTGGCGGTACGGCACCCCGGATGACTTTCGCTATTTCGTGGACGTGTTGCACCAAAACGGCATTGGGGTGATTCTGGATTGGGTGCCGGCCCATTTCCCCAAGGATGACTTCGCCCTTCGGCGATTCGACGGGACCGCCCTGTACGAGCACGACGACCCGCGCCTGGGCGAGCACCCCGACTGGGGCACACTCATCTTCAACTACGACCGCAACGAGGTTCGCAACTTCCTGATCGCCAACGCCCTGTACTGGCTCCAGGAGTTCCACGTCGACGGGCTGCGTTTCGACGCGGTGGCTTCGATGCTCTACCTCGACTACGGCCGCCGTTACGATCAGTGGCTGCCCAACGAGTACGGCGGCAAAGAGAACATCGGGGCGCTCGAGCTGCTGCGGGCGGTCAACGAGGCCATCCGCACCGACTGCCCGGGCTGCCTTACGGTTGCGGAGGAATCGACGAGTTGGTCCGGCGTGACGCGTCCGGTGGCCGATGCCGGCGGTTTGGGCTTTACGTTCAAATGGAACATGGGGTGGATGCACGACACGCTGGAGTACTTCTGCAAGGAGCCGATTCACCGCAAGTACCATCAGAACGATCTGACCTTCGCGATGCTCTACGAACACTCCGAGCACTTCATCAACGCCTTGTCCCATGATGAAGTCGTACACGGCAAGCGGACCCTTCTGGAGAAGATGCCCGGTGACTTGTGGCAGAAGTTCGCCAACCTGCGCGTTCTGTTGACGTACCAATACACCAGGCCTGGAAAGCAGCTCAACTTCATGGGCACCGAGCTGGCGACGTACAACGAGTGGTATTACGCGGTCAGCCTGGACTGGCATCTGGCTGACGACCCGTGGCGCGTCGGGCTCGCCAGGTTTCTTGAAGATGTTGGGCGACTCTACCTGGAGTCGCAATGCCTATGGAAAAGCGACCCGGATCCCGGCGGCTTTGCGTGGATCGACTGCAACGACTGCGACAACTCGGTCGTATCCTACAGGCGGGACCACGGCGATCAGATGTTAGTCGTTGTGCTCAATCTCACCCAGGTCCCGCGTGAGAATTACCGAATCGGCGCCCCGCTGCCTGGTCGATACGTCTACCGCCTTGTGAGCGACCATCCTGCGTACGGCGGGAGCGGGTACGCGATTCCCGATGACCTCCACACCGAGGAAGTCGGCACGCACGGATACCCGCACTCCCTTCGGCTCACGCTGCCCCCTCTGGCGGCCATGGTCCTCGAGCCGGCGCCCTGATATGAACGATCGCCCTCACCTTCGCGTTTTGGCGGACCGTGTCGGCATTTTGCCCGACTACATCGACGTCGGCGGAGTCCGGCGGTCCACAAAAGACACCACGCGAGTGGCACTTCTGGCGGCCATGGGGTTTGATGCCTCGACCGAGCAGGCAGCAGCCGGCGCCGTGGACACTCTCGATCAGTCGCAACGGCGGCAACTTCTGCCGCCGGTCCACGTCGTCTGTGTTCAATCCCAGCAGTTGCGGGAAGTGCGACTCACGATTCCCGAGGAAGGCAAAGATCATCTTTGCCCTACCCCGGTCGACTGGCGTGTCGAGCTGCGCGAGCAGAGCGGTGCGTCGCACGTCGTGACCGGGCGCGCAAAACCGCGTGAGGGCGACCGGGCAATCGTCGTGTCTTTGCCCATCAGCCCGCCCGAAGGCTATCACACGCTGCACGCGACAATCGATTCGCCCGGCGGCATCTATGAGGCCGAGCAGTCGCTCATCGTTTCCCCAGGAAGGTGCCACACACTTGCCCAGTGCGTGGGGGATCGCAGGGTCTACGGTCTGTGGGCGAATCTGTACACGGTCGTCAGTCGGCAAAACTGGGGGCTCGGCGATCTGACCGACCTTCGCGAGCTTGTCCGCGGTGCGGCGAAACGGGGTGCGGCGTTCGTGGGCGTTAACCCGTTGCACGCGCTGCGCAACCGCGGCGAGTGGATCGGTCCGTACTGCCCGGTCAGTCGTCTCTTTCGCAACTTCATTTATCTCGACGTGGAAGCCGTCCCCGAGTTCGACGAGTGCCGCCAGGCACGGGCGCGATTTGAATCACCGCAGTTCCAGGCGGAGCTGGCCCGCGCGCGTTCAGCACGATACATCGACTACGAGCGCGTTGCGGTGCTAAAGACACAGATCCTGCGACTCTTGCACGGCGTCTTTCTGGAGCGACACCTGTCTGCGCGCGAGTACGCACAGGCAGACGCAGACGGCCTGACACAGCGCGGCCGAGCCTACGCCGAATTCATCACCAGCCAGGGTAAGACGCTGATCGACTACGCCACATTCCTCGCCCTACAGCCCTGGATCGATACCGCCCAGCGGGTATGGCAAAGATTCTCTTTGCCCTCGGACCATTGGCGCGACTGGCCGGTCGAGTATCGCACACCCGATTCGCCGGAGGTCCACACGTTTCGCAACGCCCATCGGCCAGAGGTGGACTTTCAGTGCTATGTCCAGTTCGAGATGGACCGGCAACTCGCCGCCGCGGCCGACGAAGCCCAAAGGGCCGGTATGCCGATCGGGCTGTACCATGATTTGGCCATTGGCTCAGCCGGTAACGGCAGCGATGCGTGGTCGTATCCCGACCTGTTTCTGGAAGGCATCGACGTAGGTGCGCCGCCCGATCCTTACTGCCAGGACGGACAAACCTGGGGTTTCCCGCCCGTCGATCCCCGCCGTCTGCAGGACCGCGGGTATGATTATTGGATTCAACTCCTGCGAAGCACGCTTGCGCACGCCGGCATGATCCGTATCGACCACGTGATGGGGCTCTTCCGACAGTTTTGGGTGCCGCACGGGTGCTCGGGAACCGAAGGAGCGTATGTGCGATACCCAGGCGAGGATTTGCTCGGCATTCTCGCCCTCGAGAGCCGATGTCACAGGACCGTCATCGTCGGAGAGGACCTGGGCACGGTTCCGCCCGAGTTGCACGGCATCCTCGAGCAGTGGGGGATCCTCTCATCGCGAGTGATGTACTTCGAGCGTGAGCACGACGCCCTTAATCCGGCTGCGCCGGGCTTCCGACCGGCACGGTCCTACTCGCGGCGAGCGCTGGTGACCGCGACGACGCACGACCATGTGCCGCTTGCCGGGTTTTGGACCGGCAGGGACTTGGATATCCGCCAGGAAATCGGGCTGATCCGCACTGACCGGGAGCGAGAAGAGGCGCGGGCCGAGCGCGAGCGTACACGCGCGGCCCTGCTACGGCGGTTGTCTGAAGAGGGGCTTTCCTTTGATGCCGAGGCGGGCTCGGCGGCCAAGTTGTGCCAGGCCGTTCACGCATTCCTGGCCCGCACGCCGTCTGGGCTGTTGGGCATTTCCCTCGACGATCTCGCCGGCGAGGAGGAACCCGTCAACATCCCCGGCCAGGGGCTGAAGTCCTACCCGAGCTGGTCCAGGCGGATGGGGAAAAGCCTGAATGACATCCTAACCGACCCGGCTGTTCGCGCCCTCCTCGACAACGTACAAGCAATACTCTGCGCAAGTAGCGTCACCCCTCGTGGGTGACGTAATGATCTGATCGACAGGATTCGCCCTCATTGCGGCAAGTAGCGTCACCCCCCCTGCATCCCCCCGCAAGCGGGGGGAAGGACGTGGGTGACGTAATGATTTGATAGCACATCCCAACAACTGTGAGACAGTGTGGTAGGCCGAGCAGCGGGTCGGGTCTGTAGCCTCGACATCCCACCCTGTGGCACAGCGCGGGCTTCGCCCGCAACCCAAGCTCCGCACGTGGGTTGCGAACATGCGGCACGGAAATTTGCGCGGGGTGCGAAGAAATCGAACATTAGTAGTACAGGCCGGTGTGGCACCGGTTTTCAGCCGGTGGAATCCACAAGCAAGATACCTGTGCCACTGACAACGAATGTTGGGCTGTTGACCCGACCTACGTTTTGGCTTGTCCGGCTCGGATTTCCTGCTCGGCCTGGACCCAGTCAGCAACGGGATCTCCGGGTGTGGCCCCGCGGCCCAAATAGATCTCGTACGCGCGCCGACGGATGGCTTCTTCAGTGGACTCGAACCCCGCCGTCACGTCGGCGGCGAGCATCGATTTCTCGCGTGTGTGAGTCGATCGGCCTGTGGTCCGCGTAGACTTGCCGGTACCACTCGTCGACTTGGTCGTCGCCGTGCCGGTTCTGCTCCTGATCCGCCTGGTCTTCGCCTCGCCGTCCTGCGTTTTGGCACTCCGTTGTCGGGCCATCCCAGATATCTCCTCCGTCCATGTGTTTGATTGCGGTTGCTGATTCGATCGACCGTCCAAGACGGATTCGTACACTCGTTCCGTCGCGGCTGCAACCGTATCCCAAGAAAACCGTGATTCCGCCTCTCGGCGGCCGTTGCGCCCCATGCGCCTACCGTTTGTCTTATCGGCCAGGACCGCCCCGACACCCCAGCCGATGGATTTTTCATTGTCGGACACGGTCAGACCGGTGTTCTGATGCGTGACGAACTCCCCAGGGCCGCCGTTTCGCGTGGTCACTACCGGTTTTCGAGCGCTCCAGGCTTCGAGGATGACAATGCCGAACGGCTCGTTCCTGCTTGGCACACAGACTACATCGGCGCTTTTGAACAGGTTGACCAGTTCGCGCCCGCTGCGATGCCCGACGAAACGTGTGGCCTCCGCCACGCCGAGAGCGGCGGCTCGATGCACAAGCCCGTCGCGCAAGTCACCGTCGCCGGCAAAGACGAATTTGGCCCTGGGGTGATCCTCCAGAACATCGGGCAGCGCCTCCATCAGCAGATCCGGACCCTTTTGCCAGGTCATCCGCCCGGCGAACAGAACAAAGGGATCTCTGGCACCAATGGTGTGCGCCCGGCGAGCGGAGCCGCCGTTGATTTTGGTGTCGAATCTCTTGACGTCGACACCGTTGTAAATCGCATCCATCTTGTCGGCGGGGACGCTGTAAAGGCCCTGGACTTCCTTTTGCAGCGACTTCGAGACACAGATGACACACTCCGCCACGTACGCTCCCTCCCACTCGATCTCGCGGATGCGTCTGGACGGCCCTTCCCAGAGCTGGTTGCCGCACCGCCCATATTCCGTCGAATGCATCGTCATAACCACGTGTCGATCGTGGTCGTTCTTGACCCGCACCATCGCTCGCACGGAAAGCCAGTCGTGCCCGTGAACGATGTCGAACGGCGCATTCAGATAGCTCTCCGTCTGAGCCAGATGCCAGACGAAGCTGTCGCACATCCGCTGGTTTTCGACGAGGAAGTCGGGATGTGGCTGGGCCGGGCAGCGGTGGTAGTGGACGCCCTCGACGCAGTCATACGTGGACTGTCGAGCGCCGATCCGAGTGAAGACATGGACCTCATGGCCCCGGCCGTGCAGTGCAGACGCCAATTCGGTGACATGTTCCGCGAGTCCGCCGACAGCGATGGAGTGCTTGGACTCCCACGAGAGCAAGGCGATTCGCATTATTCTTTTCCAATCTCCGAGTAACCTCCGGAAGGAAGGCAAAGATCATCTTTGCCCTACCCTGGCCGACAGTTGCCAACCTCCAGGTGCCAGCCGCCAAGTAGGCCGGCACCGAACAGGCAGGCGTTCCACGGCCGAGTCGGCCGTGCCACACGTCGCTTCGATCGCTCAGCCAAGGAAGACCGAGGAATCAGGGACCGCACCGATCGCCCGCTCGTACGTCTGCAACCACGTCTTCATCGAGTCAACAGGGCGTGCCGCTATACTTTCCGTATTATCGGCGACGAACAGGGTCACGTCCTCCGTCAAGGCCCGCTCTGGACCGATGTGGTCGCGCACAGCTTGCAGGATCGCCTGCACCTGATCATCCGCCGTCGTGCGCACCGTATCCATCAACAGACACCGTCCCCGATCGACGCCGAACGACTCACCCGACGCCGAGCACGCCGATGTCAGTCCATCGGTGTGGATGATCAGCCGCTGCACCGAGGCGAAATCGAGCGACTCCCTGTCGTAATTAACACCGGCCGGCCGCCCAAGGGCGGAACTCATAACGCCCAGGGCGGGGCTCGTGCTACCCAGTTCGCAGAACTCACCCCCTTGTGTCCAAACCGCCGCGCGACAACAACCGGCGTTACAGTATTCAAGAGTTCCCCTGGCCCGATCGACCAGACCATGAAACACCGAGCATGTTACAGACGGGTCTCGCAGGTCGGCGCTGATGCGGCTCAACAACGTGTTCAGATGGTCCAGTAGGTCGCTGGGAGAGCGGCTGGTCAGCCCGAATCCCCGAACAGCGCTGGAAAGGACGGCCGTCGCCAACGCCGCAAAAAGTCTGGGGCCCTTGATCGTGCCGACCACCAGAGAATACCGTTCGTCACAGCCACGAATCACGTCGTGGAAGTCGCCACCAGGGCTGGCGCCTGCGATGCGTCCTGCGGCGATGCGGGTTCCCGGCCAACCGTGACACCTGCCGGTCACGAACGTGGATTGGATCTGACGGGCAAGGTTGAGTTCGACTTCGTCCGCGGCGGAGGACTCGCCCTGCGAAACGAGCTGAGACATGACAACCTCCTTGACAGCACGTCGGCTCAGCCGGATCAAACCGCTCAGCCGGATCAAGCCGCAAGAAGAACCTGAACCGAAGTTTCCTGAAAACCGTGAAGAGACACCCGCGAAGATTCGGTAGCGCGCCGTGACCGCGATCCACGCGGGACGCTGTCCGTCCACGTGAAAACGCCGCTTTCCCCGTTACGAGTGTACAACAACTCGGGACCTGTGACAAGAGGCTTTTTACAACATTCAGGACGGGAATGATCAAAGCCCAACCCGGGACCGTGGGACGGGTTTTCAACCTGTCTCTGGGGTTTGGCGTAGCCAGGCCGTGGCACACTGGCGCCACCCGCACCGCGCCGTCGCTTGGCGAAATCGCGACACGAGCGTTTTCCGTCGCCCCTACCGGGGCTGGACGGACACGGCCTCGCTGCCCCAGGGCTCGCTTCGCTCGCCCTGGGCTTTATTCCATCGCCCCCGTTGGGGCTTGAATCACTGGGCGTTGCTAACTCCCGCGAGTTTCGCCACCGTAGAAAGAACTACACCGGATTATTCAAGCCCGATGAGCATCCAGCGCCAACTCTCCGACAGTGTGCATGTTCAAGCCGTTTCCAGGAAACAGCTCAGACATCAAGGAAAACAGTGTATTTTTCGGGCAAACAGAACACTTTGTCGCCAACCACTTGTCAACGACAAGGTTGCGCGACTTCGATCAAACAACTCACAGATCGCACGAATAATCCGGACTACTGCTCCGGGATCGCCCAAAAAGGGCAAAAGTCGAGTTGAGTCGGCTTGACAAGACCCATCGCGGCACCGGCAACGGGCCGGGGCGAGCGGTCCGAACGCCGTCATTTGCCGTCGATCTCGAGTACCTCCACGTTGATTGTGCCGATCACTTCCATGAGCGCCAGGCCGATTTCCACCAGGCCCGTGTCTTTGAGGGAATTCGCAACGAAAGCGATCCGCGTCGGGCTGCACTGCGATTCGCTCAAGGCGGCGTCGAAATCCACCCATTGCCCCCCGATCCAGAACTGGGTCCACATGTGAAACCCGAAGACGTCGTTTTGACCGCCGAACCTCGGCACATACACCAGGCCAACGGCGACGCGGGACGGTAGCCCCTTGATCCGTCCCAAGGCGGCCAGCAGCACCGCGTGCTCGCTGCAATCGCCCTCCCTCGCCCGACAGACCTCGCTGGCCGTGGCGAAACCGATGCCCAGGCTTTTCTCCTTGACATATTCCGCTACGAATTCGCGCAGCCGGCTCGCTATTTCGATCGGCCTGGTCGCGCCCGCAGTTGCCCTATCCGCGAGTTTGATCAGCTCAGTGTCATCGGTATTGAGGATGATATTGCCCGCCAGAAACTCGGACGCCACCGACGACGGATCGGCCGGGGGGGCTTTGCCCAAGGCCTGGTGATCCTGGCGCTGCACGAGCAGATCCACCGAGCCGTGATCGCGCTTGACCACCGACTGCATCCCGCTGGATGGCACATCGAGCACAGCGTCGCTTCGCTCCTTAAGCGAGAGCCGGTACTTGATACGCTTCGCGGCATCTGGGTTGATCCTGCGGTTCGACGGGACGACCGTGCGCATGAAGAACTCCGGCGGCACGAAGTCCGCCATGGCCGTCTCCTGGTCAGTTCGGAGCAACTCCATCGTGAGACCGGCCATCGGGATGACGGCCTTGACGGCGTTGCCGTCGGCGTCAACCCATAAGAGCATTTCCAATTCCCCGGCAGGAACCCGGAGGGTAAAGACGACCTTCCGCCCGCGATGCGATTCTCCGCGATGCTTGTAGCTCTCCTCTTCGCCGATCCGGTAGGCAGCCGTGATCGGAGCATCGAGCCGTATGTCTGGACTGTACACGGGCAGCGAGTACTCGGTCCCCGGCTCGAACCCCCGCAGAAGCATCTGACGGTGAAGTCCCCAGGCCATCAGCGACCCGGCGGAGAAGTCTAACGACTGCGTTCGTTCCATGCCGTACTGCGACGTGACGATATTGACCTTGCCTTGGGCGATCGTGCCTTTCATTCTGGTCGGCTGCTTGCCCATTTCCGTGACGAAGTCGAATTCGATCGGCTCACCGCTGAGTGTCTCGATCGTGTTCTGGGCGACTTTCATTTCAACCACGATACCGGCCCGTTCGATCTTCATCTGCATCATGGTTGAGGTGTGGATCCGGTCTTGCCGCCTCGACATGGTCAAGTGGCCGTAGCCGATCTTGCCCCCCAGCAGGTAGATTTCCTGCCACTCGTCCAGGAACAACCCGCCCGGCGGGTTGTTGGGGTCTATGGGACCGCCGGCGACTGTCGCCAGGGGCAGGACCAGAGGAAGCAGGCACGTCGAAGCGAGTACGATTTTGGCTAGACGATTCATCCGTTTTTTGTCTCCCGGTCCCGTCGGCTCCCGGCCGGCGGGACTATTGTCATCTTAGCGGTGTTATCGCCTAAACCATGTTGGATTCTTGTGTAAAGTCACGGCTTGAAGTAACGGTACCGGGTGCTATGGCCAAGCGAAGCGCGGCCATGCTCCTCGCACCCGAGCCGCACGCTTTAGCCTGCGCGATCGCTTGGCTCGGGCATGGCCCCCAATCGGATTGTCATCGTATCCCTCAATTCAGACGCGACGAAGCACTGAGACCGGGGGTGTGCGTGGCGGCCCCGCCGCACCAGTGCCCCGCCCGTCACTGTGGCAGGGACGAGACACCGGTGCAATCCGGAGGGGACCTCTGATGAGCGTCAGCCAGGCAAGGTGCGGTACGAGATTGGCTACCGACATCTCGCCTTGGCGCTCAGGCCGCACTCGAGCAGTTCGACAGTGTGACGCCCCGGAGCAAGACCCTTGACCACGATTTCGACACATCCATGGGAATTGAGGACCGCTTCCACATCACTACGAGGATCACCGTCGATACGAAACGTCACACTGGCACGGCCGGCGCCAAGACCAACGGTGGCCGTGAGTTTGCTGCCGCGATTCTTGCACTTGGCGTACAGTTTCGTCTCGCCATCACAGACGCAGGTGGCCACGCCCGATTTCTTGGGGCAGTCGGCAAGGAAGACCCTGTCGCCCTTTAGAGCCTCTCGAGTAATCTTCCCCCGGCCGTTGTTGTGGATTCTCAGTTTTGCACGCTCTCCACCGAGATAAGCGCCCAGTCGCGTTCCCGGCGGCAGGGTGGACCTGACTTTCACCCGGGCTTCATTGTCTACACACGTCGCCTTGACCTCGGTGATCGCGTCGCAGTCGATCGTGTCGCACTCGTCCGGCACCAGGTTGCCGTTGCGATCTTCGCTGACGCCGGCCAGGATGTCATCACCGTCGTGGACCCCGTTGCCGTTGCAGTCGAGCAACACCCGTTGAAAATAAATGTCCTGCTCCCCGTTGAAGGTGGCTGCATAGGCCACGTACGCCCCGAGTTCGTTGGAGATCATGTCGTAATAATCGCCGAGTTTGGGCTGCTGCGGCCGACCGACGTGACTGTCGAACACGGGGCTGATCGGCGTGTTCAGCGACCACGTATCGCCGCCGTCGATCGAGAACGCGTAATAGAGTTCTGATAGATTCGGCACCTCCGAGGCCCGGGTGTCGTTCCAGATCGCGTCGATGCGACCGCTGGGGGCCACGGCCATCGTGCCGAACCACTGCCAGTGGTTCTCGCCCAGCCGGTCATCGTTGACGCGAACCGGGGTGCTCCAGGTTTCCCCGCCGTCGGTGCTGCGGGTGAACATGACGTCGAGTCGGTCGTCATATAGCGGATAACGGAGAAACTCGCCATCGACTGAGGCCAACACGTACAGGTTTCCGCCGCTGGGGCCGTTCGAGTGATCGACCGCGATCCAGGGCTGACCGAGAAGACCTATACCGTTCGGAGGTCCCCCAGCTATCCCCACGCCGTCGATCTTTGCGCGCGTGAGCATTTCCCATACCGGCGTCCTGTTGGGCTTTTGGGCGTTACGCGAGGCGAACACACTTACGTACCCTCTCTCGGGAAAGTCGACCACATAGAGCGTACCGTCTGGCCCCACTGTGAGTGTGCTCCAACGCACAGAAACCGCGCCGTGGTGCGTGAACGTCAACCCGCCATCGGTGGAACGAGCAAAGCCCCCCCAGATGCAGTAAATGTGACCGCGGCCTTTGCCGTCGGTGCGGTCGATGGCCATCCAGGGTTTGTCGCCCCCATAGGCGTAGACGGGACCCAACCAAGACACGCCACCGTCGGTCGATTTGAAGAGGTCACCACAACCTGCCTGTGGACAGCGAATGCTGTAATAGTAGAAGTTTCCGTCGGCGTCGGAGTCCAAAACCGGATCGCTGCGGAAGACGCCGGGTTCCAGCACCCCTGGGAAGGTCCAGGTCTGACCGCCGTCGTGGCTGTATGCCCAGCCAGCCTGGCGGAAGTCGGACTGCACGCTGTCGAACTGTCGCCAGCCGATGACGATCTTGTTCGGATCGGTTGGATCGAGCGCGATCGAGGGCTCGTTGGCCGCGTCGCCGACAATGTTGCGGCCCCGCCGGTCGACATTAACCTGCACGCTGCGAAACGGCCCGAACATCAGCGAGTCGATGCATGGCTGCGACGTTTCGGTCGGCAAGGCCTCGGCTGGAGCCAGCGGATCGCGCGGCGTCTCGTGGTGGGTCGAGCCGTCATTGTCCAAGCCAACGGGACTCGACACGTTTTGGGGAACGGCGCCGTTCGTCATGACTAGAGCCAGGGATGGCCAAAGAACGGCTAAGCGTTGCGGAAAGGTGTAGTGCGATTGCATGAGTACACTCCTGTGATTGCGAGGCGGTCGGCGAAGCGGCAAGGCTGCTTCGGTCCCGCCTCTGGACGATTCAGCGTTCTCCGCGCCCGCTGCGCGAAGCCTTCAACATATAAGTCCCGCAAACGGGGCAAATCTTACGCGCACTTTGGATTTTTTTTGGAAATTTCTTAACTCGCTGTGTGTAAGGGGGTTACGGTGACAGAATTCCGATCGGCGAGTGGAGCTTGGCGATTCGAGATCAGTGGTTTGACATTGCGGACCGGAGGATTCGAGGTTGGGGGTTGCGGATTGCGTCTTGCGGATTGAGGATTGGGTGCTGGGAGATTCGAGAGTGGGCATTTGGGATCAAAAACTGGAGGTGCGCGTCTACCGTGACACCCCTTGAAGTTGAAGAACCGACAAAGGCAAACACATCTGCCCGTCCTGTCGAGCACCCTTTGGGGCCGTTGGTGTTCCGCGTTCCGGCTGCCCGGCCTGCGGCTGCGCGAGTCGTCGCGGCGGTGGTGTTGGCGGGGTGCGTCGCGTTGTTGGCGACGGCTGCCGCCCTGACGCCGTCAGAGACCGGCCTGGGTACGCACCAGCAGCTTGGATTCCCGCCGTGTACGTTCGTGCTCTTGACCGGGTATCCGTGTCCCACGTGCGGAATGACCACGGCGTTTTCCTACGCCGTTCGCGGGCAGCTTATAGCGGCGTTCTCGGCCCATCCGGCTGGACTGGCCCTGGCCCTGGCGACGGCGGCGGCGGTTGGCATCTGTCTGAGCGTGATCGCCACCGGCACCGTGTGGAAGGTCAATCTGTATCGCGTCCGCCCGGTGTGGTTTACGGTGATGGTCATCGGTCTTATGGCGGCGGGCTGGGCTTACAAGATCATCGCGGGTATCATCAGCGGTGCTCTGCCGATGGGCGGCACATTCTTGGCTGCACCATGAACGCTGAATCACGGACTCCGAATGTCGATTGCCCTGTTTTCAACGGAACGTGAGCCCCTATGACAATGACTAAAACACTTCCGCACGCGCCGGGCGTGAGCGATTTCGCGCATCAGGGGCGCAGGACGGCGCCGGCAACGCTGATCGCCGCTGCAACCGTCTGGCTCCTTGTCTGCGGCGCGGGGTGTAACCTGCTCACACCGCTGGCGTTCGTTGGCAACCCGCAGCAAAAGGTGCCGGCCGAGTTTGACAAGCTGCGAAACACGCGTACGGCCGTTCTGGTTTGGGCGGAGCCGGAGACGATATTCCATTACCCGCACGTTCGGTTTGAGCTATCCGCCGCTGTCCGCGGCCACCTGTTGGCCAAGCTGAACGAGGGGGAGAGTCGCCTGGAGGTTGTCGACCCGAGCGACGTGGAGGACTTCGTCCAGAAGAGGCGATCGGCTGCCATCGACCCCGTTGCGGTGGGTCGGCATTTTGAATGCGACTACGTGATTTTCATCGAGTTGCTGAGGTTTCAGATTCGGGACACCGACGCGCCCGAGCTTTTGCACGCGAAAGTGGACGCGGCGGTCTCTGTTCACGACGTGCGAGCGGACCCCGACCAGTCGATGCGATACGACGTTTCGTCGGTGGAGACGGTCCACCCGGCAGGCGGTCCGGTGTTGATGAGCCCGACGAACTCGCTGATCATCCGGCAGCAAGTCTACGAAAAATTCGCCGAAGAAGTCGCGAGAAAGTTCTATGACCATACCGTTGACTTGTAGTGTCACACCCAGGCTCAGACGATACCGGCTGCTTGCCGTTGTCGCGGCCTTTTCCTTGCTCGCGTCCGGATGCGGCATGACCCAAGGCAAATTGCTGTACATGATGGGTTTCGGTCGAGGCAAGAAGGTGGAAGCCAAGTTCAGCCTGACCGAGGGGCCGATCATGATTCTGGCGGACGACCCGAACGGCCTGGTGGACTGGCCGGTGGCGCTGCGGCTTTTGCAGGACGATCTTGCCCAGCAGCTTCTGCGTACAGGCTCTGCCAAGAAGGTTGTGCCGGTTCAGACCGTCCAGGCGTTGCGCCAGACGGTGGCGGATTTCGACCGCCGCGGCATGAGGGAGATCGGCCTCATGGCCGGCGCCGAACAGGTACTGTGGATCGGCGTGGAGGACTTCTTTGTCAGCGAACAGGTGCAGGACGTTCAAGATGCCGCGTATTTCGTGGTTTCCGTAAAGGTGATCAACGCCTTGGAGGAGAAGGACCGCCTGGCGGTGCGTCTTTGGCCCGCCGGTCCCGAGGGATACCCCGTGGCGGCGCGGGTTTCCGCCGGTGAGGTAAATCAGGCCGGGTCGAAGGACGCCATCTCGAAGGAGCTTACGGGCCGCCTTAGCGAGAAGATCGCCAAGCTCTTTCACGACCACCGGCTGGGTGACTTCGAAACTGAGGAATGACACGCGTCTGTCACTTATTCGATCGCTCGATCGGCTGGGAGCAGCGCGTAAGTGCGGGGCAGCTTCTTGGCCGGCTCCCTCCAGATCGCTTCTCGCAGATCCTGACCGGGACGGATGGTCACGCACGCTCTGCGCTGGCGCCATTGGGGCATGTAGTCGATGTCGTCCCTCAGCGATCGATACTGGCTCCGCTGGCGGGCCTGGGTCGCTATCTCGATCGGCAGCACGTTGATCTGATCCACGCTTGGGGAATCCGCGCCGCCCGGTGCGCGCGATCGGCGTGCCGGTCTGCGCTGGTCGTCACGTGCTTCGATCCCCGACTTTCGCACGCCGAGTCAAGAACGCTGCGGGCCGTAGCCGATCGGCCATATCCGTTCGCCGTCGTTTGTGCGTCGCAGCATGTCCGCCGAAGGCTGGTGGAAGGGGGCGTGCCGCCTCAGGCGTGCGTGGTGTTGCGCCCGGCGGTTGATTTCGCGGCGATCACCACGGCGAGGCGAGGCCCGCTGCGCGACGAACTCAGCATCTCGCGGCAGGATTTCATGGTTGTCGTACCCGAGCCGTTGACCCGCGCGGGCGGCCAGATCGAGGCGGTCTGGGCGCTGATCGTGGCCGGGATAAACGACCCCTTTCTGAAGGTGGTCCTTCCCGGGGGCTCGCGCGAGCGTGAGCGTATCCGCCGTCTGGCGGCGTTGGGCCTGGAGCGCAAGACGGTGATATGCCCCGCAGTTTCCCCCGCCTTTGAGGAACTCGTGAGCGCGGCGGACGCGCTGCTGGTCGCCGCGAGGGGTGACACATCGGTGACATCCGCAGCCTGGGCGATGGCGGCGGAAACGGTGGTGATCGGATGCGCCGGACATTCGCTGGCTGAGTTGATTACCCATAAACACAACGGATTGTTGTTCAAGCGCGACGGCAAGGGGGAGACAATTACGAAGATCGCCGTCCTGCTTGCGGACCGTCAAGGGCACGTCTCATACACCGAGGCCGCCCGCGGCCAGGCTTACAGTGTTTTCGGACTCAGACGGTTTGTGGACCAGCACGTTCAACTCTATGGCAACCTTCTCACCGGCCGCCCGGCCGCAGAAGGCATCGTCGATTCGGCGGTGATCGGACAACGGCTTTGACCCGGACCAGGATGAATTGGAAGATATTATCAATACGACCGTGCGCAATTGTGCGACACCGCTTACTTCGCAGAATCGCGCAGGCTAAAGCCTGCGGCTCGGTGATGCCGCAGAATCGTGCATGGTCAGTTAGAGCCCATCTCAAGCGTGTGAGACAGGTTCACAGACCTGTCGTTAGACCGGCTGGAAAGCCGCGTTAGACCGGCTGAGCCGGTCCCACATCGGTCTTCGGACAGGGCTTTTGAACGGGGAAGAGGCAAAGCTGCGAGGGGAATCCGGATGGGGAAACGGCGAAGCCAAACCGGCGCCGCGGTGCTTGTTATCTTGACCTGTGTATTCTGGGCCACCGCGTGCCAGACCGACCCGCTCGGTACGTCGTCCGGGCCCGGTATCGACAGTCCGGTGGAGACCGGCAACAGCCAGATCGTGGCCGGCAGGACCAAGGTGGCATTGATCGGCGCGCTTGCGCCGGGTTCCGAGTATGCCGCCCGGGTCTCCAAATGCCGATGGCGCCAGACCGACGGCACCGGCGTGGAGATCGCCGATCCGACGTCAATGATCACATCGTTTATTGCGCCCGCGTTGGCCCAGGGCAGGGAATCGCTGACGTTCGAGCTTGAGGTTGTCGCCGGAGATGCGCTGTTCACAGCCGCACACGAAGTGATTGTGCTGGCGGCTGCCGATCACGGCTTGGTGGACCCCGAGGACCGGCCTGCGGACATCGTCTCGCACACGTCGGACTCGTCAGTCGATCCGGGCGGCGGCGACGGCGCACCGGCTGCGGTCGGCTTCACGATCGAAACGGACGATGAGTTGACGGTTTTTGTCGACGATTTCGTCCAGCTTGAGGCATGGACCTCGACGTTGGCACCGGCGAAGCGCGTGCAGTGGCGGCAGATCGCCGGCAATCTGGTCGAGCTGTTCGACGCCGATACGCTGACGCCCTCGTTCTACGCGCCGCCGAGCCGGGCCACACTTCTGTTTCGCGTCACCGGCTATACGGAGGACGCCATCCGTGCGGCAGACGTGACCGTACACGTCCAACCTCGTGGTTAGACAACGAATGTCAGGTCTGCGGGCCCGACCTACCTGACTACCTGACCGCCGCTCGCCTACAGGTTCCGATGCTACAGTTGGTGGACCGCTATCTGCCGCTTGGCCGCATCCAGGCGGTCTCGGGCGGGCTGGTCAGGCCAGAAACCGTGCGGCGATCCGACCGAGTTACCCGATGAATATCAAACGATTCACATTGCAGGCAACGGTCGGTGCGGCGATCTATCATGCGACCCAACGGAACGTCTGCGGTTTCTTTCTTGGCTGTTCTGGCGTTCGGCACGTGCGGGAGCGTGCCGGCACCGGCGGACCCTCCAACCCACGAGTTCGCGTTTGTTCCAGGTGAACACGCCCAACCGAGCGGCACGACGTACGACTTTCGCACCACGCGGTATGAAGTGCGCAACGATCGGTTCGTCGTGTTTCTAAACGACGCGCTGGCGAACCCTGACGACCCGCGCGGCTACTACATGTATTTTGACCTCGACAGCGGCAACGTCCACGTCAACTACGGGCAACAGGGGAGCAGCGGCAACGGCGGTAACGGCGGGGCGAAGATGTTCGACGCCGGCGTCAACCCGGACATAAGCTACGACCCGGATCTGCAAGAGTATGTCGTCTGCGACGACCCGCCGCGCGCCGACCATCCCGTTACCGGCGTCACCTGGTTCGGGGCGGTGAAATACTGTAACTGGCTGACCGTTTCCACGGGTCTGGCCCCGGATCAGCGCGCCTACGCCGAGGCCGCCGCCGACAGCCTGGACGGCTGGCATCCGGTCACGATCACTACTGAAGAATGGATCACGCGCGATCTTGATACAGCCGAGCGCCTCGACCTGGTCTCGAACTACACGGGCTATCGTCTTGCGATGGATCAAGGCGAACCTCAAGCCTCGCCCTATAACGAATGGTACAAGGCGGCCGCCTGGCACAACGATGACGGCGTTAACCACGTCTATGGATTCGGCCGCGACGAGTTGACCCCCGCCGACGCCAACTACTTAGGCAGCGAAGACCCGTTTGAGTCATTCGAGCGTAAGAGCACGCCGGTCGGGTTCTACGACGGAACGCTCCACAACCCAGGCGGTAACGGCGAGATCGGTGACGGACGCGAGTTTCCGACGAATCCCGACCGCAACGGCTACGGCTTGTTCGACGCATCCGGCAACGTGTGGGAATGGATGCAGGATCAGTCGCCGTCCAACGCCGCTGTAAGACGGCTGCGCAGCGGGTCATGGGCCAACGGCACTTTTTTCATGCAACTGATAAGAGGCGTTTTCAACGGTGGGCCGGATGAGGCGCTAAACAACCGCGGGTTCCGCGTGGTGCAGTGCGTTCGTGACGGCTTCTTGGCCACGCCGGCGGAGTATGCTCTGTCAGGCCCGTGGGGCGGGCCGTTCGACCAGCCGCTGCCACTTGAATTCACCATCGAAAACGTCGACACGGGGCCCGGCGCGCCGACGATGGTGTTTGAGGTCACCACCGAGGCGCCGTGGATTGCCGACCCCATCATCGATCCGCCGCCGATAGGCCCCGGCGAATCGGCGATGTTCGAGGTCCACCTCAATCTGCTGTGTGTGAACCAGGGGCTGAAAATCGGTGAGGAAAACGTCGCCTCCATCAACATCACAAGGATCGAGCCTCAGATCGAGACCAGCCGCAACGTCGTTCTTACGATCACCGAGCCGCTTCAGCTTCAACCCCCGGACGACTTCGAGGCGACGATGCTCTTCGCCAGCCGCACTGATCCGCCTCAGAAGACCTACGTTCTGGATAGCGAATCCGAGACCGCAGTCGATTGGGACGCGACCGTTGAGCCGCCGGCACCGGAATCGGCCTGGCTTGAAGTCGCCCCCACCGCAGGCACGCTCGACCCGTTCGGGAACATCGACGTTGTATTCGCCATTGACCCGGCCGAAAGCGAGCTGCTGCCCCCGGGCGAGTACGATGCAACGGTGACGCTGACCGACGTGTGCACCGGAACTGAGTTTACACGCGATGCCTCGCTGACGATTTCAGATCCGTTCTCGATCGACCTACCGCAGGGGATCGCCTTTACCGGTTTGCTGGGCGGGCCGTTCGAGCCGCCCGGGCAGCAGGCGTTTCGCATCACCAGCGAAACCGATGTCGCCGTCACCTGGCGGGCTCAGTTCGATCCCGAGCCGCCGCCTTGGCTGGACGTTCCCGTTACGAGCGGCGTGATCGAAGCCTTCGAGTATGAGGACGTATACCTCGGCCCCAGCCCGGAGGCGACGCAGGCGCCGGTCGGGTTAGACGAAGCCGCCGTCAAGTTCGCCACCGGGCCCGAGTTCCCTCAGTTTGAGCTCGAACGAACCGTTACGCTGGAGGTCGTTGACTTCGTCAAGGAACCGGAAGATCGCCGATCCAGCGGGCCGCTCGGAGGCCCGTTTGACCCGGATTCGTTCACATACACGCTTCAAAACGCCGAACCGTTCCCCGATGTCATCATCGACGTCAAGACCGACGCGCCGTGGCTTGACATTCTCGGCGGACCCACATTCTACCTCAGCCGCGCGCAGCCGACGGCCGAGGTCGAATTCGCGCTCAACGAAACGGCCAACTCGCTTGACGCCGGCGAGCACGAAGCAAAGATCACCTTCACCCGCCCGGACGTGGAACCGCAGCCCGTAACCAGTGAGCGGACGATCACCCTGCTGGTGGGATCGGAAGCGTTCTCGATCCCGATGAGCTGCGTTCCCGCCGACCACCTCCAACCGAACGGCCCGAGGCACTTCTTCCGCATCGGCGTCACGGAAGTCACCAATAGTCAATTTGTGCGCTTTCTCAACGACGCGCGGGACAACCAGGGCAATGCGCGCGGGCAGTACATGGATTTCGACCTCCAAAACGGTGTTGTGTATCTCGGCGAGGGCCTGAGGACCACGAAACTGTTTGATGCCCAGGTTGGCGCCCGCATTCGCTTCGAGCGCGATCGCTTTCGGGTCGAGGACGACTACGAGAACCACCCGACGGTTGGCGTCAGTTGGTACGGGGCGGCAAAATTCTGCAACTGGCTGACCGTCGTTCAGAAGATGAGTCTTGATGAGCGCGTGTACAACGAAGGGCCGTTGGTGGATGACTGGTTTCCACTGGCCGATGGGAACGACCTGATTACGACCTACTCCGGGTTCCGGATGGCCACGGACGGCGGGGTCGGCGGGGCCGATCTTTATAACGAATGGTACAAAGCCGCCGCGTGGGATGACGATGCTCAACCGCCCGGCAATCACGTGTACGGTTTCGGCCGTGATGAGATTGTCAACGCAGACGCGAATTTTCTTCATAGCGGCGACCCATTTAGCGAGGGCGCCACCCCGGTCGGGTTTTACGACGGCACACTGCACAACCCAGGCGGTAACGGTCCGGTCGGCGACGGACGCGAATTCCAGACGAATGCCGACGCGAACGGTTACAGCCTCTTCGATATGTGCGGCAACGTCGCGGAGTGGACGCACACCGGTCGCGGCGGCGTCGAGCGGGGTCTGCGCGGCGGGCACTACCTAAATGCCGACAATGACGACTCGCTTAAAAACGCCACCCGTGACTTTGAAGACGCGGACGCCACGCTCACTTACATCGGGTTCCGCGCGGCCCAGAGCTTTGTTGAAACACCCTCCGTTTTGGTCGAGCCGCCTAACCTCATCAGAATCAACGGCTATGCGGGCGGGCCGTTTGACCCGGTTGACCCAAACGGTCTTGTGTTCGACCTGACAAACCCCGGCAGCGCGACACTTGACGATCTTGAGATCAACATTGACGCTGCGTGGCTTGAGATCGATGGCTTTACCCCGCGTCAGATTCCTCCGGGCGATCCGGTGGAGCTGGCCCTGAAGCCCGCCGAATCCGCCGCCGATCTGCAAATCGAGCCCCCACCTGGGGGCATGAGTCCGGCTTGGCTCGATGAGAATCAACCACTCGGCCCGCAGCACAATTTCTGGACATCACAGACCGAGACCACAAATGGCGATTTCATTGTATTTCTAAACAACGCCGTCGAAAACCTTGAAAACGAGCGCGGGTTCTACTTATTCTTCGACGAAGACACCGGCCATGTGTTCATCAATAACGAGGAGAAAGGCGAAGTCGGCCCCGACGGTGACGGCACGCTGATCTTCGATCCGGAAGTCGCCGGCAAAATAAGTTTCGATTCACAAGAACTGGAATATCACGTCGAACAAGGGTACGAAGACCATCCGGTGGTCGGGGTCACTTGGTTCGGAGCGGTCAAGTACTGCAACTGGCGAACAATCGCCGACGGCCTGCCTGTGGTCATGCGGGCCTACACCGAAGGTCCGACCCCACAGGCGTGGCATCCCGTCACCATCACTGAGCAGGACTGGCGGACGCGCGATCTGGACGAGCCCGAACGACTGGCTTTGATTAGCAATAGCGCCGGTTATCGCCTGCCGATGGACCAGGGCGAGATGCGGGCCGCGACCTACGGCGAATGGTACAAAGCCGCCGCGTGGGACGATGTGAATCAAATCAACCATGACTACGGGTTCGGAAGAGACCTCGGTGATATGATTACCGGGGCCGACGCCAACTATCTCGACAGCGGCGACCCGTTTGATAACGGAACCACTCCGGTTGGTTACTACGACGGATCCGATCACGGTGGATTTCTAACCAACGCCGACGAGAACTTCTACGACCTGCGTGACGTGTCCGGCAATGTATGGGAATGGATGCAGGATCAGTCCGTGTCGGACCCCAAGGAGAGGCGGTTGCGAGGCGGATCGTGGAACGACCCTTCGGCCTTAATGGAACTCGTGCAGGCCGTTGCCGACGCCGGGCCGGACCTGGCGTCGCACACGCGCGGTATTCGCCTGGTTCGCAGCCCCGGCCGCGTCGCAACGATCACCATCACCAACAACATTACGGGCCAAGACGTACGGAGCCACGTCATCCTGGAAGTCATGGAGCCGTTTCATCTCGACCCTCCATCCGGTTTAGGAAAGACCGCGAGATACGGCGGCGACCTGCGATCGCGGCTGGGCAACTTGGGCAGTTACGTGCTGACCAACCGGTCGGCCACGCAGATGCAGTGGTCCGTCCACACTGACAAGAACTGGTTTGTCGTAACCGAGCGCGTTTCCGGTGAGCCTCAAGGCGTCATCGAACCGGACGGCCAATTGACCTTTGACGTCGATGCCGATCAGACCGTCAACAACCTGCCTCCCGGCGATCACGACGCGACGATCACGTTTCGTAATGACACCAGCGGCGGATCGCTGACGCGACCTGTACGTCTGTCGATCACCTCCCCGATCGAAGTAACGCCTGATGAGAATGCTGAGTTCTCGGGTCTGTGGGGCGGTCCGTTCAATGAATCCAAAACCTACACGCTAACGCGTGTGCAACAGCCGGAACAATTCAACCTGGACTATGAAGTGAGCGCGGACCGCGACTGGGTTACGATCGAGCCGCACGAACATCTGACCGGTCCGCTGGAGCAAGGGGCGAACCTCGAGTTTCGGTTCGGCATCGACAACGAACTGGCTGGCGATCTTGACATCGGCGAGCACCGCGCAACACTGAGCTTCTCGTTCATTGATCGTGACAACGGTGATCTTCGTTACACGATTGAGCGGACATTGATTCTCGCCGTCGAGGACCCTCTGCTGATCACCCAGGACGAGGAGCCGTGGGAGGAGTTCCTGCCGCCGCCGGGCGAACCTCTCCCCGAGCAGGATTACACACTCACGAACCGCTACGCTGGCGAGGCCGTGAGCGTGACCATCGAGGCGGAGTTCCAGGCGCAGGTCGAGTGGCTGACCATTGTCCCCGAGCACGTTATTGTCCCCAAAGACGGCGGAATGGAGCAGGTTACGGTTTCTATCAACGAGAATGCCCGCCTGCTTGAAAGTGGACTTCACCAAGCCACTCTTAAGTTCACACATCGCTTGATCGGGCAAGACGTCGTGCAGATGCGTACAGTAATGCTCACGGTGGAGGAGAACCTGGCCGTTCGTCCGTTCCGTGGGTTCGCCGCCGCCGGCCGACCGGGCGGACCGATCGCGCCTGTGGCCAGGGTTTACAAAATCTCCAACATCCCGGACGGGCGCGGCGACATCGAATGGCGCGTCGCGATCGTCCTGCAAAACCCGGAATATGAATGGCTGCACGTAGGGTCCGGCTCACCAACGGGCGGGACGCTGGGCGACGGCGACGAGCTGCGAGTCCGATTCGTTATTGACACCGATATAACGACGAACATGCCGCCCGGCGATTATCAGGCCACCGTCGAATTCATAGATGTCACCAACAACGATGAAACCACCCGTCGCGACGTCACATTAACATTGTTTGAGCCGCTGCTGGCGGTCGACCAGTCATGGGTGGCGGCGAAGGTGGTGCAGCCTGGAGGGCCGGTTCATTCCTTCTCGACGGCCAGATTCCATACCACGAACGTAGAATTTGTCACCTTCCTCAACAACGCCCTCGACAACCTCAACAACGAGCGCGGCCATTACATGTTCTTCGACGCCGACACGGGCAAGGTGTATATCCACCATTCGCGAAACGGCGAGATCGGGCCGGGGCAGAGCGGCACACCCATGTTTGATCCCAGCGTCGGCCGGTACATCGAATGGGACGGTGTGCGTTACTCGGCTGTCGAGGGTTTTGAGGACCATCCGGTCGTCGGCGTCAGTTGGTTCGGGGCCGTCAAGTACTGCAACTGGCTCACCATAGACCAGAGTATGCAGGCAGATCAACGTTGTTATACGGAAGCGCCTCAGAGCGATCTGGCCGGCTGGCATCCGGTGACCATCGACTACGAGGCCTGGAAGTTGCGCGATCTGAATGACGTTGAGCGGAAAGATCTCATAGAAAACTACGCCGGATACCGTCTGCCGATGGACGGCGGCGAGGGCGCCGGCGACCCGAGCCTGTACAATGAATGGTACAAGTCAGCCGGGTGGAACGCTTCACTTGATAAGAATACCAGGTACGGATTCGGACGGGACAACCTGGAGGATGCGGACGCGAATTTCCCCGACAGCGGCGATCCGTTTGAACCATTCGATCCGCCGACCACACCGGTCGGATTCTACGACGGCACTCTATACAACCCGGGCGGCAATGGGCCGGTCGGCGACGGTCGTGAATTCCAGACAAATCCGAACGACAACACGTTTGATGTCTACGATCAGTCGGGAAACGCCTTTCAGTGGATGCAGGACCGCTACTGCGGGCGGTGCGGAACCCGACACGCGATCCGCGGCGGCTCACACGGCGTTGAATTGGATATCACCCAGCGGCTGGACTTCGACGGGGTGTATGTGACCGACGACGTCGGTTTCCGCGTGGTCCGAGTGCGCCCCGCGGACGGCGACGCCGACCTCGACGGCGACGTTGATCTGGACGACCTGTGGATCCTCGTCGAGTACCTGACCGGGCCGGACACCGGCAACACCGTACAATGCCCGGCGTTGGATTTCGACGCCGATGATGACATCGACCTCGACGACGCGGCGGCGTTCCAGAACGTGTTTGATCCGGATCCTTAGACTACGAGTTGCTGAGGTCTGCGGCTCACTATAGCGTTTTTCGTTGTCGTGTAGCGTCAGCCCTCGTGGGTGACGCAATGATCTACAGCGTTTTTCGTTCTCGTGTAGCGTCACCCCTTGTGGGTGACGTAATGATCTACAGCGTTTTTCGTTCTTGTGTAGCGTCACCCCTCGTGGGTGACGTAATGATCCGCAGAGCGCAACCCACAAGGGGTGACGCTACTGATCATAGAAGTATTCGGCGCGCGTTACTGCGCCAACAGCTCGCAAAGGTCACGCTCGCGCACTCTCGACGCTCGCAGATAACGATACCCCTGCGGCGGGCGGAATCCCGGGCATGACGCTCTTATATGGTCCAAAGGAAGTGGGGTCGCGCGTTTCGTCGGTCCGGTAAGGAAGATGCCAACCCCGCGCGACGCGCCGGTGAAATAGGCCTGGTATTCACGCAGTGAAAGCCCGCAGCGCCCGTGCACTACGGACCACAATGCGGGCGGGCTTTTTACCACGACGGACTCGACCACGAACGATCCGACAACCGCCCGCACCGGCGAGGTAACATAAACCAGCACGCGGTCTCCTCTGTTGACTCCGGGTCGTAATCTACGAAGCTCGACTGTTTTGCTGCCGTCGAATATGCCCTCAGCATGATCTGGTTTGACGGACAACAACAAAGTTCTGCGGCTCATTTGAGATCTTCCAGGAGCTTGCCCTTTACCCTCGCCAGAGTTGCGCGAGTTGTGCGTTGAGCTCCGCGACACCGGTCGGCCCGGCAATGACTAGCAGGAGCCCGTCGCCGAATTTCACTACCTGTAGCTCATCCGACGGACCGGCGACAGACCATAACTCAACTGCGCCGGACACATCCCAATTTTACCGGTACAGGCTACCGTACAGAATCCGAATTGGATAGTCACAGACCCCACGATTCCGCAGGCTTGGCGGTTAAGTGCCCATCGCAATACTGTGGGACAGCTTTTCCAACCTGTCGTTTGACCGGCTGGAAAGCCGGTCCCACAGGAGTCTTGGGATAAGGTCTAATACTACAACGCTAAGAATGCTCAAGAAACGTCATGCGGCCTGCCGATGGGTGGTTCGAGTGGAACTCGAACACAGGAGACCCTTGGCATGGACGCTGACACGATTCTTCGAATAAGACCGATGTT
>Ga0114922_10000700_pt1 | contig 32276 bp, 26 predicted proteins | sample AartaG_FD_100975 | JGI IMG/M metagenome (GOLD analysis project Ga0114922, IMG submission 100975) | Deep subsurface microbial communities from Aarhus Bay to uncover new lineages of life (NeLLi) - Aarhus_00045 metaG | ecosystem: Environmental > Aquatic > Marine > Oceanic > Sediment | place... | reverse complement strand
TATCTGAGACAATTCCCAAAGAAGGATTAGCAGATATTCCCGATATTGAGTCAGAACTCCCACATTCTAATCCTAATACGAGATGAGAGAAGTCGAACGGTTCACGTTTTAATTCCTTTGCAGCCTCTGATATTTTTTTTCCAATTTTGATGCCTTTTTCTATTGCTGCAGTTGTTCCTCCTTGAATGTCTTGGACATCAAAGAATTCCACTGGTTTTTTTGATTGTTTAATTTTTCTTGCCAATAATTTACTGGTGATATTCTCACAACCTAAACCAACCACAATAACCCCATAAATATTTGGGTTTATTCCTAAACCAGATAAAGTTCGAACTGTATAATTAAAGTCTGGACCAAATTGACCGCAACCTAGCGGGTGCGTTATAGCAACCGCATTTTCAATTTGGTTCGCAATTTGTCGTGTGACGTGATTAACGCATACTACTGAAGATATAACAGCTACTTTATTACGAATACCTACTTTTCCTTTAGGTCTTTGGTAACCAAAGAATTCTTCGGTTATTTTTTAGCCACCTCCAAATAGTAACTTTTTAGATTGTGTGTGTGAATCCAATCACCCGTTTTTATATCTTGAGTAGTTATGCCAATAATTTGACCATATTTTTTTACTAATTCTCCTTTATTAATATCTTTCAGTGAGAATTTATGCCCCATCGGAATATTTTGATTTAAATTTATGAAAATTTCGTTTGATCTTAATTCAGTGTCTTTAGATATATCTATTAAAGCCGTAGCGCAATTATCATCCAAATGCATAATAATTAATTTATTTTTTAAATCAGACATCTTAGATAAATAATTTTCAAATTCTATTTTATAATGTTTTTAAACTTTCTTAGCATTTATTATATTTAATAATTGTTTATGAATATATTACAAATTTTTAAAAGAGTTAATAAAAATGCCAAATGGTTATATGGGAAAAATTCTCTGGGTAAATCTTACTGATGGGACTTTTAAGGAAGAAGATGTGCCAGAAGAGTTATATCGGCAATATTTAGGCGGTTTTGGGTTAGCAGCTAAGTATATTTATGAAAATACGCCTAAAAATGTAGACCCTTTGGGTCCAGATGCAATATTAGGCTTTTTTCCAGGTTTCTTAACTGGAACATTAGCACCTCTTACAGGGAGATATATGGTAGCAGGTAAGTCGCCTCTTACGGGAACATGGGGGGATTCTCACTGTGGAGGTTTTTTCGGACCTGAAATAAAAAAATCTGGATACGATGGTATATTAATAAAAGGTATAGCAAATAGTCCAAAAATTATAACGATAATCGATAATGAGAAGCAAATTATTGATGCACCAGACATATGGGGTTTAGATACCATAGAAACGGAAGAGAAATTATTAGAAAAATATTCAGGTGCTAGAATTGCTAGTATTGGGGTTGCTGGTGAAAATCTTTCTTTAATCTCAGGAATCGTAAATGATAAGGGAAGGATAGCAGCTAGATCTGGTTTGGGTGCTGTAATGGGTTCTAAAAAACTTAAGGCAATAGTATTAAAAGGAAGCCAAAAAATTGAGTTAGTAGATAAGGATGCTCTTATTCAATTAGTGAAAGAATATAATAATAGCATAAGCGCTGCTACAGTAGGTTCAATACAACTATGGAGGGATTTGGGTACACCATGGATGAATGACATCTCAGCTAAAACAGGTGATGCTCCTATAAAGAATTGGGGTGGATCTTCTGCCGAAGATTTTACAACGGAAAGTCTAAATAAAATTACCGGTTTAGAGTTCGATAAATTTAAAGAAAAAAAATACGGTTGTTTTGGTTGCCCTGTCCAGTGCGGAGCTATATTGAAAGCACCCCAAATTAACATCGAAGAAACACACAGACCTGAATATGAAACATGTGTATCTTTTGGACATCTTTTGTTGAATGACGATTTGCTTTCTATAATTGAAATTAATGAACTATGCAATCGTGGAGGAATTGATACAATTTCTGTTGGTGGAACTGTAGCTTATACCATTGAATGCTATGAAAAAGGTTTACTAACTAAGGATGATTTAGATGGTCTTGAATTAAATTGGGGTAAATCAAAGGCAATTGTCGAATTAGTGAAAAAAATTATTAGCCGCGATGGTATAGGAGATATTTTAGCTGACGGTTCGAAAGTTGCTTCAGAGAAACTTGGAAAGGGCGCTGAATATGCGATACATTCGATGGGGCAAGAACTTCCGATGCATTCACCTAAATATTACAAATCGCTAGGAATGTCCTATGCTTTCGATCCAACTCCGGGTAGGCACACCTCAGGATGTTTAGATATGATGGTTGCAGGGCCATTGATGAAACCTGATGGACTTTTTTCGGGATTTAGTTTACCTAGAAAATTTAAAAGACCAAGCGAAGATCGTAATGAAGCACTTAAATCGGTTTCAGCTCTTTGGCAAGCAACAAGTTGTACTGGCTTGTGTGAATTTGCTTACTTCTTCCAGAAATATCCTCTCACAGAATTTATAAAATGCATTGTTGGTTGGGATATTACTATGGACGATATCGTAAAGATAGGAAAGCGTATTCAAACTCTAAGACAATCATTCAATGTTAGAGAAGGCATTGACATGGCTAAAAACAAATTGCCAGAAAGGGCTGTAGGAGTAGACTATGTAGCAGATTACAAAGCTTACTGCGAAAGTTTCGGTTGGAACCCTGAAAATGGTCAACCACTAAAAGAAACTCTTTCAGAATTAGATTTGGATTTTGTAATTAAAGACCTTTACTAATCATTTTTTAATTTTTTTTTTCTTTTTAAAAAAAAAAGATATTTTAAGAAAATCTTTTACCATAACCTCTATATGTTTTATAAGTGTCTATTATTTCACCGTTCTGATAAATATAAACTTGATTAAAATGCTCTAAAGGTTCCCCTGCTTTACCAAACCTACAAAATATCGGGGCTCCAAGATCTAAATCTAATTGCTCCGGGTTGAAAGTAAAGGGCGTTTGCACTTCTCCGAATTCTTCGTCTTTAGATGTTATTAAATTCTTGGGGATAACAGGGATTGGTAATGCTCTTACGCTTCCAGAACTTACATAACCTCCTGAAAAAGCAGTTGCAATATTTTCTTTTGGCTTACGAAGAATTTGAATAACGAAAAAAAGAGATGGTAAAAACTCGTTCAAAGAATTAATTGTATCGAAGATATGCGATTTAAAAAGCAAAGACCCTATACCAATTTCTGTTATAGAGGGTTCGGCAGCAGTTTCTTGAAAACACCCAGATCCTCCACCGTTAACAACTTCAGGTTTAAACCCGGCGTTATTAAGGGCGTCTACAAAGTTTTGGCGCCAAATATTTACGTGTTTCCTAGATCTTTTTTTTGCAAATCTAAATAATGCTTTATCATCGCCTATACTAGCATTTTGAGCTTCGTAACCCATAATTCCCCTAAAATGCAAGTTATTTGCTTTACTTATTATTTGTGCTAGTTTCACTGCTGCTTCGGGTTCCCTTATTGGACTTCTATAAACGCCAACATTTCTTCCAAATAATTTGTCTGCAACATCTATTTCAATCAATGTATCAAATTCAACATCATTTTTAACTGCAAATTCTTCTAACAAATTAATCTGTTTTATATCGTCAACCATAACTGTAATGCTTACACCGTCTATGCTAGCTGCTTTGCATAATTCATCAACATCCACCTTAGACATCGTGGGATAACCCAACAATATATCTTTAGTTTTATAATTTTCAGCGTAAAACAAAGCTTCAGCTGAATTATAAGTAAATATCCCGTTAACAAAATCCTCTTTTTCAATTATATTTACCAATTCAGGAACTCTAACTGATTTAGTACATAATCTTAAACTTTTTTTCACTTTCTTTAAATAATTCCCAACACTTTCTAAATTCTGATTGAAAGCATCGAGATCGCAGATTACCATAGGAAACTTTTTACCTTTAACTAAATCTTTTAATTCCTCATAACTAGTGGATAATATCAATCTATTTTTACCTTTCAAATTTAATAATTAATTGATAGTACATGAAAATTACTTTTTAGACTTTGTTAATAAGGAATTGGCTGTGACAAAACCTAAAATTAGAAATAACAATTAAGATAAAAAAAAAAAGATAATTAATTTATTTACAGCGCTACTATAGCACTTATTTCTATTAACATACTAGCAAGAGGTAAATTTGATACTTCCACTGTTACTCTCGCGGGATAAGATTCAGAAACTCCGTTGTCATTAAAAAATTTTTTATAAACGCTGTTCATTTCGTTAAATTCTTTAATATTTTTTAAAAATACGGTTGTATTGACAATGTTCGAAATTTTACATCCAGCAGCTTCTACGATTTTTTTAATATTGGTTAGTGCAACTAAAGTCTGTTCTTTAATATCATTTGCAGGTTGAGCCGATCCTTGGCCAGAAACAAATAGTAAATTACTTGCTTTTATGCCCGGGCTATAAGGTCCCGCAACGGGAGTTCCAGGATTAATAATTTCAATACCTGACATAATTAATTTTAAGCTCAATTATTTTAAAAGATTTTCTTCTCAAAACCTCCTAATTAGAAAAATCAAAAATCAAGTATTTTGGTTGAATAAAATCGAAAAAAATATTTGTAAATGATCGTTTTTTTAAATAACTCTAGCGTTAATTTAATTGAATAATATTATGTCTAAGAAATTTTCAACAAAACCACTAAGAGGAATGAAAGATTATTATCCACCGGATTTACGAGAAATAAACTGGATAATTGATACAATTCGAGATGTTGCGGAATTGTATAGTTATGAAGAATTTGAAAGTCCAAGATTAGAACCAATTGAGATTTTTGCTGCTAAATCTTCAGACGAGTTAGTGAATGAACAATCCTTCATAGTAGAGAAAAAAAAAGGAGAAAAGTTAATACTAATTCCAGAACTTACTCCATCGTTAGCGCGAATGATCACAGCAAAAAGTCAAGAACTTAAAAAACCCATAAGGTGGTTCTCAGTACCTACATGTTATAGGTACGAGCGCCCACAGAAAGGCCGGAGAAGGGAATTCAAGCAAATTAATATGGACATCTTGGGAGAAAATAGTCTCTATGCCGAACTCGAAATATTCAATGCAGTTGTTGATATCTTTTTAGAATTTGGAGCCATTTCAGACCAATTTCAAATTTTTTATAATAATCGACGATTTATCGATTCTGTGTGTGAACTGATACTAAATGTACCTAAAGAGAAATTAAAGTTAGTATATAAAGTATTAGATAAATTCGATAAATTAGAGGAATCGGAATTAGAGAGATTTGTTTTTGACTCTTTCCAAGACGAGACAATTGTGCAAGGCATTTTTAAACTAAAAGAGTCTACATCTTTAGAGGATTTATTAAATAAATTTGAGGACATCCCCGAAGAGTTTTATAATTCTCGTGGTTATGTTGAATTATTAAATTTTAATTTATTACTTTCAGAAGCAAAAATCACCGAATATTGTACATTTTCTTCAAGCGTTGTTAGAGGTCTAGATTATTATACTGGCATTGTATTCGAAGTACTTGATACTGGAAAAGATAACATCAGAAGCATTTTTGGAGGAGGACGCTACGATGACTTGTTATCCCTATTCTCAGACGAAAAAATATCAGGAATAGGGTTTGGAATGGGCGTGTTAATGTTTTCATTATTCTTAAAAACATATAATTTAATTCCTGAAGATATTAAAGAAAAAGTTTATACTGATACTATTTATATTGCCTCTATTAACGATAATGCGTCTAGTTACGCGTTAAAATTAGCAAAAATGGTTAGAGATGAGGATTTTCCGTGTATAATAGATTACAAGTTTAAAAATTTAAAAAACCAATTAAAAAAAGCTAATGAGCTCGGTGTTTTAGTCGTATTGATAATAGGACCAAAAGAAGCTGAGAATGATAAAGTTTCTATTAAAAATATGGCAACAGAAGAACAAAAAACAATTGATATCGGAGAATTAATTGACGAAATCTATAACATTATTGAAGAATTTGGAAGTTAAAAAAAAAAGGAGATAGCATTATTTGGATATAGAAGAGTTAAAAAAATTTGGAATTGATGGTCCTGATGAAGGTATATTTATAATTGTTTTATGTTCTAAATGGTGTAGGTCTTGTAAATTATTCACTACAATATTAGAACAAATTAGAGACGAAGGTATTATAAAGTTAAAAATAGTTGATATTGGTGAAAGTTCTAAGTTAGCTCAAGAATTGAAAATCAATGCAATACCCGCTTTAATAATTTTTAAGGATGGCAAGCTCTTAAATAAAAACATTAAATTGTATGGGGAATTAATCGTTAATAAAGGAATTACAATTGGATCTTTCAATGAAGAGATTTTGAAAGAGATAATTAACCAAATTTAAATTTCTCTGATATTTTTAGAAGTTAAAAAAGTTTTTTTATTTGCGTGTTCCCGCTTACTCATGTCTTTCAAGAGCTTTGAATAGTTTTCAAGCTGCCTTTCAATAGCATTTTTTGAATAATATAACTTAAAGTCTGAAAACACGAATATTTTTAAGATTTCAAGTAATTTATTTTATTTATGAATCTAGATCTCAAAAAATTTGATATATTTTATATAATTGGTTTAGTTGCAACCACTATTTTCATGATTCTTGAATTGATCTTTGGATTTATTGCGGTGAATATTACTTTCTTAATTTTCTTTTGGACAATGAAGCTTCTTTCCGGTTTTGGTTTGATATTAACTGTTGCAAATGGTATTTTGTGGATTCTAAATCGTTTTACTGAAAAATTTAGTAAAAAAGACGTTCAGGTTCTTATAATTATTCAGGTGATAGTTCCAGGAATTTTCATAGGATATGCTGTTTATAGCATAATTTCAAGCTTACCTCCCACAATACCTAAAACAGGTATACAATTTTGGTTTGATCTTCTATTATTTCTTTACGGTATTATCTCTTTGATGCTATCATTATATATAATTCCCTTAATTAGAGAAGAGTTTCAAGAAGCTGTAGACACGGGAACAATTAAGCGTATTAAGAGAGGAACAAAAAAAATAGGAAGAAAAATGAAGAAAGGATACTTTAGCTGGAGAGGAAAGTATGCGAAAGTTCAAATTCAAGATCAGATGACGTTAGGAGAAGTCCTGGATATCTGGAGAAATCAATTTGCAGTGTATTTGCTTATCCCGATTGCCATAGGTTCCCTTATCTTTACGCCTATTGCATTTATTTGCATAGTTTTTTGGTTAAAAATAATTGTTTTTGATAAAGGCGAGCCTAAGTTTTATGAAAGAATAGCTTTACTTATCTCCATGATTTGGATCACAACGATCACATGTTTGTCTTACGCTTTCAAACTTGTATTCTTTACATCAATCGAGCCATTTTTCTGGACTATTCAAGTGTTTTACCTAATTGGAATTGTTATCTCCACCAGTATATTTATTTACCAATTCATTAAACTCAAAGGAATCACAATAAAAAAGATTAAGGAAGAAATCCGAGAAAGAAGAGAGCCAGAAGATATTGAGGAAACAGATTAAGTTGAATAAATTTTAAAAAAAATTAATTAATTCTATTTTTATTTTAGTAGACATTCCCATCACTAAATTTTTTAGAAACCACTTCCTATACATATTCAGATTTAAGATTATTGCCAAAAATTTCTAAAATTTAGATCATTCATGGTCAATAATTATTAAGTGGATTGCCAATATTATTAAAAAAAAATCATCACTAAAGGTAGATATGCAATTTATTGAACGATTAATTCAGTCTATTAAGGATAAGAAAAGCGTAGTTTGTATGGGACTTGATCCCAGGATGGATAAGCAAGGCGAAATTCCAAAGTATTTAATAGATGAGTTAAAAGATCCAAATAAAATAATTCTAGAATTTAACAAAAATCTTATTGATCATACATCTGATTTAATCCCCGTTGTAAAACCGCAGATCGCTTTTTACGAGAAATATGAGGCGTTAGCAGCGTTGAAAGAAACGATAAAATACGCCCATAAAAAAGATTTACTTGTCATTTTAGATTCAAAGCGTAACGATATTGGTTCAACTTCGGAAGCGTACGCGTATTCCACGTTTAAAGTTTACAATGCTGACGCTTGTACAATAAACGCATACCTTGGATTTGATGGGATTAAACCTTATTTAAGTTATAAAGAGAAAGGTCTATTTATCCTAGTAAAAACTTCAAACCCTAGTAGTAAAGATTTTCAAGATATCTTTAGCGCTAGGATCCTTAATGTTCCCGACTCTGATGTTGAAGTTATAGTAGATCAAATAACACTGGAAAGAAATTATATCCACATGGCAAAACTAGTTTCTGAGTGGGGAAAGAACCTTGAACAATTTTCTAATTTTCATAATTTGGGAGTAGTAGTAGGAGCAACTTACCCACAAGAATTAAAAGCAATAAGGAAAACAGTCAAAAATTCCTACGTGTTAATACCCGGATATGGGGCTCAAGGTGCTCAAACGAAAGAAATTAAACATGGTTTTAACGATAAAGGATTGGGGGGAATTGTAAATTCGTCAAGAGGGATAATATATTCGTATAATAAAAAAGAATTATTCTCGCCTGATAAGTATGGTGAAGCTGCGAGAGACGAAATAATTGACATGAACAAAAAAATTAACAAAGAAGTTAATTTGTGAAAACAAATTAGTTCAATCACATTATATTTGAGAGAATGGATCCCATATTAACCATAATAAAAACGATTGGAAGGATTATTATCGAAACTACGGTTAACGAACGTTTAAGGCCAACTTGATGTATGACATTAATTACGTTTAAGTCAATAAAAGTACAAAATATTATTATTGGGATGATTACTTCGGGGGCTCCCTTGAACTCCCCTGCGAATCCTAACAAAAATAAAGGAGAACTAATAAAAAAAATTACTCCAAATTGAATTAGAAAACTTACCGCCACCCATTTCATTCCTGTTCTTTTTTTAGCTTTAGTTATTGCTAACCCGAACTTTAATAATAAGATATCTCCACCCGCAAAAGCAGCCATAAGGATTAGAAGCATAATATCCCCTTCTGGAGGATCTCCCATTTGTAATAAATTTAATAACATCTCTATTTCACTAACCGTAGAAGTTCTATTTAAATTTGATTTAATCAAACTTTTTTTATTCAATTGCTTAAAAAACACATAAAAGATTTTTGATTTAAAGTTAATTTTTTTAATCAGTTATTTTAAATTAGAATAAAATATTTAGATTCATAATAACAATAATTACAAATTATTGGAGGAAACTAACAAAAAGGAACAAAAGGAATGATATGCAATGGTAGAAACTAAAATTACAAATGATGAACCAAGAATCTTCGTGGCAGTATGCCAATGAGGTATTAATATTGCCGAAATAATCGATACAAAAGCTCTATCAGAATATTCAAAAACGCTTCCAAATGTAGTTGAAGCTTTAGATTACATTTCAATGTGCACACAAGGCGGAGCCGAATTCATTAAAGAAAAAATGATCGAGAGCAACGCTAATAGGTTAGTTATGGCATCTTGCACCCCAATAACTCACGAACCTGTTTTTAAAAGCGTACTAGAATCTATGGGTTTGGACCCTTCTTACTTGGAATTCGTGAACATACGAGAACACTCGAGTTTTGTCCATAGACAAGATAAAATAGGGGCACAAAGAACCGCTGAGGATCTTATTCGGTCTGGTGTTGCTAGGGCTAGTGTTTTAGAAAAAATTCTAATCAAAGAGGTAGATATCACTAAAAAGGCCTTAATTATTGGTGGTGGCGTGGCAGGACTAACAGCAGGAATAGATTTGGCCGAAGAAGGTTTTGAAGTCCATTTGGTTGAGAAAAATCCGACAACTGGAGGAAAAATGGCTATGTTAGATCGAACATTTCCCACTGACGATTGTAGTATATGAATTCTTGGCCCTGTTATGCTCGAAGCGGCAAGAACTCCAGGGTTAATTGTATATACTTATAGTGACGTGGAAGATGTTTCTGGATTTGTTGGAAACTTTAATGTTAAAATCCGCAAAAGGGCAAGGTACGTTAATAACGACTGCAATGGTTGCGGTGCTTGCTTTGATGTGTGTCCCGCTTACGGATACGATGAATTTAACGAAGGAATGAACCCGAGAAAAGCAATTTACGTTTCCTTTGCTCAAGCAGTACCCTCGATGGCTCAAATTGATATGACGAGATGCATTAAATGTGAATTGTGTAAAGGTGTCTGTGAAGTTAAAGCAATTGATTTTGATCAAGAAGATGAAATTGTAGACGTTAAAGTTGGCTCAATAATAGTAGCTACAGGATGGGACGAGTACGAACCAGAAACGGGTTATTTAGGATACGATGTTTATCCAAATGTAATAACCCAAATGAAGTTAGAAAGGATTCTTGCACCTAACGGACCAACTCTTGGGCATCTAGTTCGCCCTTCTGACGGAAAAAAACCTGAAAAAATACTATTTATTCAATGTGTAGGGTCGAGAGATTTAAACATGAATACTTATTGCAGTGGCGGAGTATGTTGTATGGTTTCAATTAAAAATTCTAAACTTATAAAACAACATTATCCTGAAATAGAAATCTCTGTTGCCTACATGGATATTCGAGCCGCTGGAAAAGATTACGAAGAGTATTACACCGCATCTCGAAAAGAAGGTATTAGATATATTAGAACTAATGTCTCAAAAATTCAAGAAGACCTTGAAACTCAAAATCTTAAAATAATTATCCAAAACACACTTAGCAGTACAAGATTAAAAGAACTTGAGTACGATATGGTGGTTCTATCGTGCGCTATGGTACCCGCAAAGGGAGTAGAAAAAATTGGAAGAATCTTAAAGCTTGAAACGAGCCAAGATGGATTTTTCAAGGAATTCCATTCTCGATTAAATCCAATTGACACCAAAATTCCGGGTATCGTACTTGCAGGAGCTTCTCAAAGCCCCAAATCTGTAGCTGAATCAATAGCTCAAGGAAGGGCAGCAGCATCTTCTTTAGCACGATTGATGTGGAAGGATAAGTATAGGATTTTATTAATTCGAGCTACTGTAGACAAAGATAGATGTGCGAAGTGTGGGCTGTGTGAATTAAATTGTCCTTACGATGCAATTAAGACTTTAGCTGATGGAGCAGAAGTAAACGAGATATTGTGCCGTGGATGCGGTTCGTGCTTAGCCAATTGTCCTTCTGAGGCGATTACGCTAAGATACTACCGTGAACCTCAATATGAAAAACAAATCGATGCTATTTTAGAAGAGATATAGAGAGGTGTAAAAAGTGGCGACAATAGATAAAGACCAAATAAAGATCTTAGCATTTATGTGCTGGAAATGAGGTTATGGTGCTGGAGATATGGCGGGTACGATACGCGCTCAATACCCTTCTACGATTAGACCTATAAGAATCAACTGTACTGGACGCGTAACGCCTTCACTTATGATGCGCGCGATTGGAAAGGGTGCCGATGGAGTAATTGTTGCTGGATGATACGAAGGAGAATGCGATTATGAAACCGGTAATTTGGTAGCAGCAAAAAACGTGAAGTATACGAGAGAAATTTTAAAAACCACGGGTGTTTCCCCTGATAGAATCCAAATGTTCCATTGTAGCGCAGCTGAAGGTCAACGATTTCAAGAAGAAGTCACCAGAATCTCAGAAATAATCGAAAATTTAGGCAGCAATCCAATTAAAGAATCTCTGCGTTCCGAAAAGAACAAAAAAGATTCAAAAAAAGAACAAAAAAAAATTAAACCGAAGGAATGACTCTTGCGAGAAAATATTAGTCGCAAGACGACGAACCATTAGCTATGGTTTCGGAAATTATTATTTCTATAATAATTTTTATTATTTATTCTAAATTAACGTAATTTGAAGTTTAAAACTATTAAACTTCTACTTAGTAAGATAAAGTATAAAAACTCATCTTTCTAGATAAACTATAATTTCAATTTTGTTTGAAATTAAAAAAATAAATGTTAAAAACAAATAAGTGAAAAAATATGGGAGAAGCTTCTAAAGTAGGAATCTCAGCATCTAAAGTTGTAGCTCTTATTGGTGCGTTAGTCGTTATTCAAGTATGTATAGGATATTTTGCAACATTAGATGCATTGAATATATTATATGGCATAATAGGACTAATATTTGCGGCTGTAATCTTCATATCATTAGAAATCGTGGATTTAAAGAAAGTGAAAATACCTTATTTATGGTGGGTATTGTTAATCATCGGGATTCTCTTAATATTATTTGAATTTGCTGTTGGACCCTCATATCTTGGAGGTATTTTAGTTTTAATAGCAGCATTACTAGAATTTTTAAGTCAGAAGAAAACTTATGCGGAATCCAAAATTGTTGCTTTAATTGGAGCATGTTATCTAATATATGAATCCGTAATGCCACTTCTTTCTGTTTCACCTGCACCTACAAGTATAGCCCTTTCTATTGTTGGATTCGTTTTTGCAATAATATTAATTTTAACATTGCAAGATAAAATAGATGTAAAAATACCTTATGCATGGTGGACAATTCTCATAATTGGCTTTGTAGTATTTACATGGGTGACGACAGTTAGCGGAACGGTCATAATGGTAGCCTTTATCCTTATCCTGATGGCTTTTTAATCCAAAATTAAATCTATTATTTTTTTTATTTTTTTTAAGGTATTATTCTTTGTAAGATTGTAATAGAAAATTCAGACTATTCACTTAATTTTTAATTTCACAATGAATTTATAATAATAATAGTGATTTTTTAATGGGAAAGGATCAAAGATTAGTTGCCGAAAATCAATTTTTAAAAGCTGAGCAATTGTTTAAAGCTAGACAATTTAAAAAAGCAGGTAATAAATACCATGTAGCGGGAAATTCGTATCTTAAGTTAAATGAATTTGAAAAATCAAAAGTCTGTTTCATTAAAGGTGCAAAATCGTTTATAATATTAGAGAAATTTGACACTAGTATAGAGTTATTAAGACAATCTGGAGAGGCTTGTCTATATGATAGTAAGTTTGTAGAAGCTAACCAAATATATAAAGAAGTCATTAACTATATTCCTAAATTGAAAAGTCTCAGCGATAGGAACTCAAATTTCGTAATATTTTCGGTATTATCGTATTTATGCTCGTTTGTTAAAGGTACTCCTGATGAGGGTTTAGATTTTATAAAAAGAACTAAAAAAAAAGTTGATAAAGAATTTTTTAAAGAACATTCTCTGATAAAGCTCGTTTCTGAACTAACAATAGCGCTAAGAGATAGCGATCCAAAATATCTCGAGAAAATTATAAATAATGTTGGGCGTTATAAATTTAGAGATGCTGAATTAAAATTGTTAAAGAAAGTACTACTTTTAACAAAATTTAAGCTTTTAATAAACGTTACCTTTAAATTAGATAAAGAAACATACACGACTAAAGAAATTATAAATTTGAATTTGGGTTTTGATACTTCAAACCTCTTACAAATTTTAAAAGACTCTTTTTTACGTTATGAATTAGACGAGTTCAATATAACAAAAATATTGGTAAATCTCTCAGATAATTTGTCTATTAGTAAAAAACCAAAAGCTCCCTTCCAAATTGAAGTTGGAAAACAATCGAACTTAGAGTTCACATTTAAACCACATTTTCAAGTCGATAATCCAAGAATAGGTCCTATGTTTTTAACGTGTGAGTTAAACAATAATTTGATATTTATTTATGAAACTCAATCGATAGAACCACAACTAATTTCTCCTCCTACCACATTAAACACATCGATTAAGAATTTAAGACCTCCTCTTATTGGTCAAACTTTTCCCTTAGAGATTGTGGTTGAGAATAAAGGCGAAGGAGAAGCGTTAGATGTAAAAATTGATGTCGAATTTCCCGAAGATTTGAAAGTTATGAGGGGTACCACGAATAAACAAATCTTTTCGTTGAAGTCGAATGAAGATTTAAAATGGGAAATTAGTCTTAAACCCATTGAAGCAGGAGATTACATAATTAAAATAGATATAAAATTTATGGACTCTGATCGAAACAAAATAGAAGAAACAAAAGATTTTCCATTCTCTATAAAATTATAACGTTTTTCTTTCAATTATATTTGAATTGGTTCTTTTGAGACAGAAGTAACTTGCTCGCATTCAGTTTTACCTATTATTATATCGTCTTCTAATCTTATTCCCCACTTACCTAACCAATATAAACCTGGTTCGTTAGTGTATACCATATTTTCTTTAAGTTTATATTTGTCAGGCATTTTCCAACTTATTCTTCCCCCAACATCATGCGCTTCAAAACCTAACGAATGCCCTAATCCATGGAAAAATAGTTTCTCATGATCGTACCCCTCTTCTGATAAATGTTCGCGACATTTTTTAGCGGGCATATTGTTTGGGGTACCATCAGTAAAGTATTTATTTGCCACTTGTTTCGATTCATAAAGAGCGTGATACGCGTGAATAAACTCTTCCGTAGGATGTTTACCAACCCAAAAACTCCTAGTAATATCAGAGCACATCTCATTAATTTGTAGTCCAGTATCTATTAATAAAACTCCTTGTTCAATTTTTTTCATGGATGTGTTGTGGTGAGGATCGGCCGAATGAGCTCCAGTTGCAACAATCGCTCCAAATGATGGTTTTCCTAGCTTCATATATTCGTATTCTATTTTTGCTTTGATTTCTTTTTCCGTCATACCAACTTTAACCCAATCCGGTATCGTATCTAAGATTTCTATAGTTGCTTTACACACGTTCCGTAAGTCATTTAATTCCTCTGAAGATTTAACGCTCCTTAAATTATATATTATTGGTGCTGCTGAAATAAACTCCGTTTGAGGAGCCAACTTTTTCAAAGAAAAATAATCTCCAGCACGAATATAATCAGCATATGCCGTACTTTCCGCGCTTAAAATATTTTCCCCAAAATTAAGAGCTATCCGCGGCTTATTAATTATTGAACTTAACGATGAAACTAAATCCTTTATAGTTCTATAGCTTATTACATCCGCATCAATTCCTTTGCTTTTTAAAGAATGTTCGATCATAGGTGCTTCCATTTCGACGGCAAGGACCTTATGTTTCCCATCCTTTGCCACATAGATGTAGTGTCGGGCGTGAGATTCAACACCTATTAGAAATCGAGAATTAACATCGCTGTCTTCGTTACAAACAATTAACCAACCATCGCTCTTCAGTTCTTGGAGTACTTTTTGAGCTTTTTCGAACTTATTCATATATCAAATCATTTAATGGTTTTTAATTAATTTTATTAAAATGAATAAATAAAATAATCGAAAAAACCTAATACAATTGTAAAAATTTCAATTAAATTTATTTAATCAAGCTCTCTAATTAATAATTAATTACACAAAATTTTGATTTTATGAAGTTAAAAGTAAAAGAAATTAATTTCGAAACTGGGAATATTAAAGATGTTGTTCTTAATATTAAAGACGCACAAGAATTAGGACAGAAAGCTGGCGAACGTATTGTCGTAAAAAATCCTCAATCAAAGTCTCTTGAAGATAAATATTGGGTAGCAATACTACAAATTGATTATTCTAATTCTTTGGTTCGTCCCGGAGAGATTGGAATATTTTTAGATATCCTTAAAGAGAAAAATAATTTAATTGACAATATGATTGTATCCGTTAAACCGGCAGATCCACCTGATTCTTTTAAATATATTCAGAGAAAAATAAGAGGAGCTAAACTAACAACTGAAGAAATCAATAGTATAATTAGCGATACAGTCTCTGGTTCATTATCAAGAATCGATTTAGCAGCATTTATAACGGCGGTGTCTATAAATGGCATGGATAACGAAGAGATGACAGCATTGACTTATGCTGAAGCAAGAAGTGGAGAGCTATTCGACTTCGGACCGGAAGTTTATGACAAACATTCGACTGGTGGTGTGCCAGGAAATAAGGTTACGCTTATCATTGTTCCAATTGTCGCAGCTGCCGGGCTAACAATTCCAAAATCATCAACAAGAGCTATAACATCTCCCTCTGGAACTGCTGATTCTATGGAAGTTCTGGCTCCTATTGCTTTTGACGCTGAAAAATTAAAAAGCATCGTATCGAAAGAAAAAGCGTGCATTATATGGGGTGGAGCTCTAAATACCTCGCCTGCAGATAATATATTGATCGAAATTGAACGTCCATTACACATGGATCCAGTAGGACTTATGATTCCATCTATACTCACTAAAAAAATTTCTCTTGGAGTTAAAAAACTCGTATTAGATATACCCGTTGGCGAAGGAACAAAGTTTCCTACTCCAGATAATGGGAAACAGTTTGCTTATTTATTTAAAGAAATTGCAAAAAATGTGGGGATTGAAACGGAGTGTGCCCTAACTCTTGCCCATCAACCAATTGGCCACGCAATTGGTCCAGGATTAGAAGCTAAAGAAGCGTTAACTTTGCTTATGGATTATTCTGCAGGTCCGAATTCTTTGATTGAGAAATCAACTGATTTAGCGGGTATATTACTTGAAATGGGTGGAAAGGCTCAGAAGGGGAAGGGACAAAGCTTAGCCAAAGAGATATTGCGTTCTGGTAAAGCTTATGAAAAAATGAAAAGAATAATCGAAGTTCAAGGAGGAAATCCAGAACTAAAACCCAAAGATATAAAAATAGGCCCTCATTCTAAAGATTTTTTTGCTATTAAAGCAGGACATATAACTGGAGTAAATAACGCAATTATTAACAGTATAGCTAAATCTACTGGTTGCCCCCATTCAAAAAACTCCGGTGTTGAGATTTTTAAAAAACAAGGAGCAAGAATAAAGGAAGGAGATTTAATTTTTAGAATTCATTCTGATAGTCAAAACAAATTAAAAAAAGCCGAGAAAATATATAATTCGACTGGTGGACCCATCATTTTGGGAGGTATGATGATTGAAAGGATATAATTTTTATCATCATACTTGAAAAGCTATATATACTAAAAACTCAAATTATTACACATTAAGTATAGTGAATCTAATAAAATTTATAAGTTAGTAAAAGTACGTTAAAGATTTGATTTATTTTGGTAAAATCTAAATTAATTGAGATAATTATACACGAGGAAAGATGTACAGGATGTAGAATCTGTCAACTAATCTGCTCTTCCATATATAAGAATAAATATTCTCCTACTGAAGCTTTTATTCAAATTGTTGATGTCTACGAACTGATCCCAAAAATCTCGTTCTTGGATGGATGTACTCACTGCGGGCAATGTGCAAATTATTGTCTGTATGGAGCTTTAGAACTCAAGGAGGGTGAGGAATAACGGATTGGTTTGGTTACACTGGAAATATACTTGACATTGATTTAACGGAAAATAAAGTGTCAGTTATTAAAGAAGATATCAGAGACCTTAAAAGGTTCATTGGCGGATTTGGAATGAATTGTAAACTTTTTGTTGATCGATTCAAACCGTTAACGGATCCATTTTCATCAAAAAATTTAATAATATTTGGAACTGGGTCTTTAGTAGGAACAATTGTACCAGGTTCTTCTCGAACCGTTGCAATTTCAAAATTTCCGGCTACCGGAGCCGTTGCTAATTCTTGCGGAAGTATGAGTTTTGGGTTTAACTTGAAGCAAGCGGGATTTGATCATATAATTGTAACTGGGAAATCAGAAAAACCAGTATATTTACATATATCTGACGATCATGTTGAATTACGTAAAGCTGAAGTAATATGGGGTAAAGATATTGTTGAAACAACTAATTATTTAAAGAGGAAACATGGTTCAAGTGGCGTAATTGCTATTGGACAAGCGGGAGAAAATCTTGTTAAATCTTCAATGACGCTAATAGATAAAACCTCAACTTTAGGGCGTGGTGGACTTGCTGCAATTATGGGGTCGAAAAACCTTAAAGCCATTTTGACTCAAGGGACAAAAGGGATTCCAATAGCAGAACCAAAAAAATTTAATAAGCTGTATAATAGTCTTATTGAGCGCATTCGTAAATATCCTCATAGAGATTCTTGGATTGAATTGGGCATGTTAAGAAGTTTGCCAGTTGGCATGCTCTTAACAGCAAAAGGTCAAAAGAAAAAGGCTCGTCAATGTAGCGATAGGATGTACCTAAAAAAAATGAAAAAAAGACGTATTGCTTGTCCATCTTGCCCTATGGCCGATAAAGATATCCTTGAAATGCGTGAAGGAGAATTTAGCGGTTTGATTAATTACACATCCTCAATAATTAACCCCTTACTGTTATTTACCGTTGATGGGTTAGACACATACGACCAAGCGATAAAAGTTTTTGATTTAATTAGTAGATATGGGTTGGACTCATTAACTATGACCGCGTTATTCGAATTTATAAGTAAAATGAATGAACGAGATATTCTCACCAATGAAGTACTAGGTTTCGAGTGGAAGCGGGATTATAAGACTTTTCATCACCTAATTGAGATAACAGCAAAAAGAGAAGGATTTGGAGATTTATTAGCAGAGGGGTGGAAAAAATTGGCTGAGGAAAATAAAATGTTTCCAAACGAAATGCTTACGGTGAAAGAATTAGATGTTATATTCGAACCTAGGTTTTTGCGCTTAGGAACAATGGAATTTGAACAAGTAGTAAATCCTAAAGGCGCTCATGTAGCTTCGGGTGGATCGCCAACTTATGTTGGCGCTGGAGGGTCTCTGGATAAAATGAAAAGCCATTTTAACAGGATGGGTATTCCCGAAACCGCTTTCTCTAGAATTTTTAATCCCCCCAAAAAAGAAATGGGCGTAAATGTTGGACGACTAACGAGATACTCTGAAGACTGGTACACTGTTCTAACATCTCTAGGATTGTGTGCTAGAGCTCAAATGAATAGATTTTTTAGTTTAGAATTAGTTACCGATTTATACAATTTAATTACTGGATTCAATTTGCATCAAGAAGAATTAAGACTATCGGCTGAACGTTCTTGGAATTTATTAAAGTTAATGAATTTAAAGGAAGGTTTTTCTCGAAAGGACGATAAATTCCCTAGCGGATGGTTTAAACCATTAAAAATTGGAGAAAATGTGCTTAAATTGCAAGACTTTTATGGAGAAGTAATTATTACTCAAAATATTGCCAATCAATTATTGGACGATTATTACGACGAACGAGGTTGGGATAAACAAAGTAGTTACCCCACAACAAGTAAAATTAAAGCGTTAGCTTTAGAGAAATATTTTTAGAATTATAATAATTCTTATTTTTTAAAAAATGAAATTAGAAATTTAATGTATCAAAATAAAAAATTTAAATAATTAAACCAAATTTCGAGAATTAATGGAATTATCTCCAAAATTAATTTATAAAAATTACAAGAACAAGAAGTTAAATAAAATTTCAGCGATAAATCAATTAATATCGATTATTGATAATAGCGATAATTTAGATACAAGAATTGAAAGCATTGATACCCTATCTCAGATTGATGCTAAGTCTAATGATGTTTTCAAACTATTAGAAAATTTACTCATTTCAGATTCTCATGAATTTATAAGATTTAGTTCAATTAGAGTCATAGAAAAGTTATTTTTGGATAATGCTCTTGAGCCAATGAGATGGGCTTTGAAACATGAAGAATCCTTAAAATGTTTGTTAGCAATCTCAAAGATACTAGGAAAAATTAATACTCCTCAATCAAAATCCTTGTTAATTAATAAAATAAAAAAAATAAAAAACGAGAAAATAATTGAAAATTTAAATCTTTTATTCAAAAAAAGAGATATTGAAAGTTTCTCGAGTTTTGAACTTTCAGGAATTATCGAGAATTATTTTATTATAGCCGATCTGGAAAAAAGATTTGGTCAAATTAATTTTAAAGTAAAAGAGGGACTAATTTTTGAATTAGATTTATCTGATGTTAGTAGTCACGTTTTTGGATGGACAATTTTGAACAAATTTCCAGATTTTATTGAATTTTTAACATCATTAGAAATTCTAGATTTAAAATTTAATAGACTTACTGTGATACCCAAATCTATTGGTTACTTATCCTTAATGATTCATTTAGATATGAGTTATAACAAAATTAAATCAATTCCTCATTCTATCGGTTTATTAACGGCTTTAAAAGAGTTAAACTTGAGATACAATAAACTTAAAAGTTTACCCCTTTCTATTGGCTCGTTAAAATCGTTAAAATATCTAGATCTAAGAGCTAATGAATTAGCTTCTTTACCAAAAACAATAAAAAATATATCCACTTTAGAAGTCTTAGATTTGCACGGAAACAACCTAACCAAATTCAAGGGTTCTTTCAAGGGAATGACTTCTCTTAAGCAATTAGATTTGGGATTAAACAATATAGAAAGACTTCCTAAATGGGTGAAGCCTCTTAAATTTCTTAAAAAATTGGGTTTGGGAGGAAATAAATTGACATCACTTCCTTCTTGGCTTGGGTCGCTGCAATCATTAGAAATATTACAATTATTTGATAATAAGTTGATTGAACTTCCTGAGTCAATTGGTAAAATTACTAAGCTTAAAGAATTAACTCTATGGAATAATAATTTAACTTCTTTACCTAAGTCGTTTAGCTCGTTAATTAATTTAAAAAATTTAAATTTAAATTGGAATTGTTTTGAAAATTTACCCGATTGTTTAGGGTCTCTTAAATCTCTTGAGATATTGAGTTTATGGGGGAATGAATTGAAAAAACTTCCAAAATCTCTTGATAATCTTAAATCATTGAAAATTCTAGATTTAAACTTTAATAATATTGAAGAAATACCCGATTTTTTGGGTAAATTAGAAAAAAAAGGATTAATAATTTATAAGTAGTTGAGGGATTTACATTACGAAACGCATACCGACTAAGATATTTGACGAATTTAACAAAAAAATAATAGATGTATCGTCGGCAGTTAAACAACTAATCGCATTAATAGAAAACAGTACTAAAGTTAACGACCGCTACGAAAGCCTTCAAATTTTAAGAATTATTGGAGATAATTTTGAAAATATTGGCGTAAAGAAGGAGGAGATTTTTAGTTTCTTTGAAAATTTACTTATTTCGGACTCAGATGAAAAAATCAGAAACGAAGCCGCTCTTATTTTGAGTTATAATTTTAAAGATAAAGCTTTGAACCCACTAATATGGGCCCTTCATCACGAAGAATCTCAAACTTGTTTGTATACAATTTTTGATTCATTAATAGCTATAATTAACAACTTAGAAAAAAGAAATGAACGCATTACAAAACTAATCTTGATTCACGAGATAAAACAAATCGATGATAAAGATTTTAAAATTGGCTTCGAGACTTTAAATTTTGCTAAGGGTGCGAAAATATTTACTCGTATGGAATTAGCTGACATTTTAATTAATTATTTCACATTAATTTACTTGAAAAAGACTTATTGGAGATTGAAGTATACTCTTGACAGTTGTAAAATTGTGGAGTTAGATTTTATATTTAAAGGTTTAACAAAATTTCCTATCGCTTTAAAACACCTTAAAGCACTTAAAAGGCTTACTCTAAGATACAATCAAATAATAGAAATTCCGGAGTGGATTAACTCTTTAAAATCGTTAGAATATCTTAATTTAAATGTAAATAATATAAATAAAATTCCTGATAATATAGGTTCGCTTTCTAAACTTAAGGAATTATTACTTTGGAAGAATGAACTTCAAGATCTTCCAACCTCAATTTGTTCGTTAAAATTATTAGAACATTTAAATTTAAGATTAAACCAACTTACACTATTGCCCAATGAATTTGGAAATTTAATAAATCTTAAAACACTAAATCTCCACGATAATAAATTAACTTATTTTCCAGAATCTATATCATCTCTAAAATATTTAGTAGCTTTGAATTTAAGTTGGAATTTATTAACTACCCTCCCTTCCTCAATTAATCACCTATTATCATTGAAATCGTTAGACCTTGAAAGAAATGAATTAATAAATGTACCATCCTCAATAGGATCACTTGCTTCATTAGAAATCTTAAATTTAAGCGATAATAAATTAGGAACGATCCCTGAAACATTTGGAAATTTAAAAAACTTAAAAATTTTAAACTTATCTAGAAACAAACTAACTGTACTTCCAGAATCAATCTCGTCTCTTGTACTTTTAGAAGAATTATATTTAGGAGAAAATAATTTTAAAAATTATCCCTCTTTTTTAAAGAAATTAGAAGAAAAGGGGCTCCATATTTATATTTAATAAAAAGACTTTTTTCTTTATTGAGATTTATACAAATCTTTAATTTCATCGACAGTAGTTATATCCTTTTGAGCCTTTTCTGGTCGAAACCGTAGAAAAACGGGAAATCTCAAGGAGAATCCTAAAGAGGGAAATTTATCGCTAATAGTTATTTCATCTCCCATAATTTCGATCACTACTTCCGGTTGAAACCATTGATCTGGTTTATCGTTACACATCACATCGTTAGGTTTTTTATCTACTTCGTACAGCGACATTTCTTTCATTAAATTTTCTAAAATTTCGTCTGTCCAACCTGAAGCAACGCGAGTAAACGCTTTGAAAGAATCGTCTTCAGGATCGTAAACCGCTAAAATATAAGCGCTATAAACTCCTTTTCTACGACCTCTTCCATATATCCCTCCTATTATTACGCAATCTAGAGTATCGCTTAGTTTTCCCCCTTCTAAACCCTTTAATTTGATCCAGAGAAAACCACGATTCCCTGCTTGATATGTAGAATCCTCTTTAATAGATTTTGCAATAATTCCTTCCGTTCCATTATTTCGTGCTTCATTAAAAATATCTAATAATTCTTCTGTTGTGTTTATTAAAACGGATTTAACTAAATGTATCTCGTCCCTTTCCTTCACAATTTCTTCTAATTTTTTACGTCGTTCAAGGAATGGTTTTTCTATATAGGATTCGTCTTCAATTTTTAACAAATCAAATAAAAATAAGCTGACAGGAACTTCTTTTAAAACATCTTCGACATCATATTTTCTCCTTCTTTTACTTAAAACCTGAAATGGAAGCATTTTTTCGTAAAATGCATCCATAGCAACAATTTCTCCTTCAATAATAGCGTTACTTACTTTCAAATTTTCTCTTATAATTTGACAAACATCTGGATACTGTTTAGATATCTCAAGTAATCGCCGTGAAAAGAGCAAAACATTATCTCCTTGCTTGTGAATTTGTAATCTCTCTCCGTCTAATTTATATTCTGCTATTAATGGTGAACCTGTTTTTTCAATAATTCCTCCATAAGGAACCCGAGAGGCGAGCATACTTCGAATTGGAACGCCATAACTAATATTAATCTTTTTTACTTCTTCTATACCGTTTTCTGCTAAAATTATTGTAATATCTCCTAAATCAGGATGCAAATTATAGGCTTTTTCGATATATTCTCTATTCTTTTTAACGCCAGTAAACCCTAAAGCTAACCCATCAATGATTGTTAAAGTTGATACGCCTACTCTTAGAGTTGACGTAATTATGCGTAATAAATACTTAATCTCTAAAGGAGAACTTTTACTCATTAAACCTCTTAAAATTCCTAGTTTCACGTCCTGTGATCCTGCTCCTTTACTTAAGGCAATTTTCTGTAAAGCAGAATATAATTCAGAAATCTTTAATAAAGATTCTAATTCACTAGGTTTATCTTCAAAATCAAATAGAGATTTTTGCTTTTTCTTTTTTGTTAAAATTGATTCAGCAGTAGCCCCAATATCTCCAATTTTTATTAGAACTTCTTTTATTTTTTTTTTTCCGATCCCAGAATGTAAAGATAGCGCTTCAATTATCATTTTTTCTGCAAGACCGATTTTTGGAAATTGTTTTATATTTGAAACTAATTGACCTTGCAACAAATAGATTATTTTATCTAAATCCTTAAAATTCTTATTCTTTTTTATATTTCCAAAAAATGTTGACAAGATATCGATCATTTCGAGCCTTTTTGGGGTAGCCTCTAAATCAGAAAATAAAACTGCTAATGTTATGAATTTCATAATTTTACAAAATTATTTTGTTAAAAATATTAAATATAATACTAAGAATCGAAACTCTTATTCTTAATAATAATAAAGAAAATAGCTTAAAATTTAAATTCCAATATACAATATATAAAAAATTAGGAAAAAAAAGAATTATATTAGCTTTGATAGTTCGACAAATTTTTTTTGAATTTCCGTTTTAATCTTAGTAGAGATGCCTGAAAAAGAATCTACTGTAAATTTAATCTTACCTTCGACAATTGAGAATTCACACACTCTTCCATCCATATGTTCGACGGAATAACTCCCATCTTCTTTTCTTGAAATCCAAATATCATCGTAATGATCTAAAACTCCCATTAAAACAAATCCTATTTTAGCTTGGATGGAAAGACCTAACGCAGGTTTAGACGCAACTTTGGGTTCTGGTGTAGAAACTTTTGTAGTAGATGTTGATGGCTTTACCGTTGGTTTGCTTTCTATAACAGGATCTGGCTTAATATCATATTCAGAAGCAAATTTCATTTCTGTTTTTACAACTTTAGGAGGTTCTTGCACGATTATGGGTTCAGGTTCAGGTTTAGGTTCAGGCTTAGATTCAGGTTTAGGTATTACTTTTACAATGGGTTCTACAATTTCTTTTAATTCAAAGGTTATAACAAAATTATCTAATTCCTTATACTCTCTATTTAATAAAGTTTGAAGCTCTTCATTTATTTCATCGATTTCAAGAACCCTGCCAATTTTCCTTTGATCAATTTCTTTTAAATCTCTAGTATCTCTCCCGATTATGCTTTTACCGACAGTAAATCCGTGCCCTCTTAGTGATTGAGCTTGTCTAAGCGCAGTTCTTCTTGAAACCAAACCTTGCTTTGCCCCATACCATAAAAAAAGAGAGGAAGATCCCTCATCTAAGATGATAATATTGCTTTCAGCTGTGAGACTTTCTTTATTCCATTTTATAGGCGTACTTACTCCGCCTTCTAAAACATTAAACATAATAGCAAATTGCACTTTAAATCACACTTTATCTCTATCTTCTATAAATAATATTATAAAATTAATAGATTTCATACATTTAAAAATTGAGTTTTTTGACTTGTTTTTATAAATAGAAAAAAAAAGTTGAATTCGAAGGACAGCAAGTCTCTAAAAAATCAGTGAATGGGGATTTAAAAGAAAAAAAATAAATGTTATAACATAGTTATATAAAATATTAAATTATAAAGAAATTGCTACCAAATAGTCTATTTTAAAAAAAAGGTAATCGAGATGGAATTAGAAAAGTTAATTAGAGAAAATCTTCGAAATTATAACGCTTATGAACCAGAAGAACAACCGGAAGGAGACGGCTGGGTACAATTAAACTCAACTGATAACGCATACCCCCCAATCCAAGAAATACTAGATGATTTAAAATTAGCTATAGAAAATAAAGATTTGTTACGAAAATACCCCGATTCGTTAGCTCTTGAGGTTCGTAAAGCGGTCCTAAATCAACTATTGAGAGATAAAGATACATTAACTAATAGAAATACTGTTTTTGTAGGAAATGGTTCCAGCGATATTTTGGATGTAATTTTCAAAGTATTTGTTAATCTAGGAGATGAGGTTATTATATTCTATCCTACTTTTGGATTATATAAAGTTTTAGCTAATCTTTATGGCGCAAAAATCACCGAGATTAAATTGGATGACAAATTTAAGATACCAGAAAGTGTTTATAACCAAAAAGGAAAATTACTCTTTATAAATTCACCAAACGATCCTAGCGGGAAGTCGTTTGATAATGATACTATTCTTAAAATTTGCCACAATTTTCCTGGAATTGTTGTAGTGGATGAAGCGTACGCTGATTTCTCAGAATATACGTGTTTACCATTACTGAAAAATGTAAAAAATTTAATTGTTTGCAGATCGTTCTCAAAAGCTTTCTCACTTGCTTCCTTAAGAATTGGATACGCTTTAGCTGATGCCTCTATCGTTAAAGAAATGAATAGCGTTAAATTACCTTTTAATACAAATTATATCGCACAACATGCTGCATTATCTTGTATAAAACATAGAAATAAAGTATACGATCAAAATAAGAATATAATCACAGAGAGAAAAAGATTGTCAGAAATACTTAATAAGTATGCAGGTGTCAGCGTGCAACCCTCAGATGCGAATTTTATCTTTATTAAATTTGATGACAAATCAACTACTTTAAAATTTTTATGGGATTTAAAAGACATCAAAATCTTAGTACGGCACTTCAGCAAACCGGACCTTTATAACTATATTAGAATAACTGTTGGAACAAAAGAAGAAAATAATAAGTTCTTGCAAGCATTTAATACTGTTGCTGACAAATATTTATAATCTTTAATAAGATTTACATAATTTTTTATTTCCAAACTTCAATTATTATTTATTATATTTTATTAATTTAACATTTTTGGCGGAGTTGGTAAAACATTTTTAGCACAGACAATCGTAAAACCCTAAAGTGCAAAGATTGTGGTTATACAATTGTAAAACCATATCCGGAAGACCAACTTTGCCCCAAATGCAGAAAATTCTTAGCAAATTTGTTTGAATATACCGATTCAGAAATTAGTGAACCGAAAAGGATTATCCCTCAACAATATAAAACAAAAACTTCAACAGCTTCCTCAAAATTAAAAGGTAAAGTCAGAGTAAAGCAAGTAGCAACTAAATTTTCTTTAGAAGACGAAAAAATTATATTAAAAGGGGGCGGAAAAGGAGACGGAGGAGAATACATACAATTCTGTGGAATAACCTCGGTAGAGAGAACTCCCTTATTTGCAAGTAATAGTAAACTAACTTATTTATTAGAATTATCAAATAACTTAGATTTCATTGCTACTAGCATTTTAGGTGGAGACCTTGACAAAATGCTCCTCAAATCCGAAAACAACGAAGATGTAAAATGCCAATTCTTCGAAAAGAATAATATCATATATTTAATCTATGGTGTTTTTCCCGATAAAAAGGGAAAGTGGTTTCTCGAACAAATGGCGAAGTATTATTCAGATCTAGTACGAGGTAAAGACGTTAACAACTTAACAAAAATAGATAAATTTGAAATTAATAATAAGTTTAAGGGTCATCTTATTTTTATCTTAAAGGAATATTTACAATTACAGGATGTATTTTCAGACCAAGAAATTCCATATTTAGAGGATTGGATAAGAATTGATTACCTTGGATTGTCATCAATGTCGATTGGTGTAATTTCGCTCTTACTTGATGAAGAAGGTCAATTGATTGTAAAAGTACCGGGAGAATTTGAGAATCTAGAAGAAGAGATGGAAATGAAAGAATCGCTACTAACTGCCCAAATAGAGGCAATTGCTGCGAACACGTTAGGAAACACTGGTGCGTATCCACGCTGGATTGCTGTTAAATTGGGGTTTCAAAAGTATCGATTTTTAACTTTTAGAAAATATCAAAATGACTATTTTCTTTCTTTCTTATCTGAAGGAAATTTAAGGAAGATCGAAGATGTAGAAGCCCAAATAGAACCTATCTTATATCATGGTATCAGTGAACCTTTTTCGGGAAATTTAAGACCTTTCAATAGGCTAAAAGCTACAATTAAAGATTTGTTTAAGAAAGTTCCTAAACGCAAATTTACTTAAATTTTTTATTTTTAGATCATTTTTAATTAATAAATCAGTGTACAAACATTTAATAAATAACAATATCGCATAATGGAGTTAAATCCTCAAACTATATTTGAAGAGTATTGTAATGAACTCTTAGATAAATCTTCTGCCACTAATTTGTTGATTTCTATCATTGAGAACTACGAGGAAGATATAATTAGAGCAGATTCTATTAATATATTAGGTAAAATGAATTTAAAAGATCAGAATTTATTCAATTTCTTTGAAAACATATTTCTTTCTGATTCAAGTGAGATTGTAAGGAACGCATCTGCTAGCTATATTGGTAATAATTACCTAAATAATACTTTAACTCTATTTAAATGGGCGATTCAGCACGAAACTTCTTATCATTGCTTAATTACTATAATAAAATATTTAGTAAAAATGAATTCTCGCGATTCTAAATTAATTTTAATCGAACAATTAAAAAAAATTAAAAAGATTCAATTTTTGAGTATTGAAAAAGGCTTCGAGAATAAAAAGTATAGAAAATCTCTAAAAGCTCTACTCAAAACAAATAGAGTTAAAAATTTTACCACGACACAACTAGCTGAAATTTTAATTGATTATTTAACTATTAAACACCTAATAGATAAAATTCCGAATGTGTATTTTGAACTAGACCCTAATACAATACTGGTTGAAAAATTAGATTTATCAGATTATCTTGAATTTGAAGTTAGAGGCACTCCATGGGATTGGAAAAACAACATTCGTGAAATTTCTGAAATATCAGGTTTACACAATTTAAATTATTTAAAAATATTAGATCTTTCAAATAATCAAATAAAAAATGTAAAAGGATTGATTAAACTAAAAAATTTGACTCATTTAATATTATCAAACAATAAAATTAGCGATTCAATAAATCTAAAATACCTCAAACAATTACCAAAACTCCAGTATTTAGATTTATATGGCAATTCTATTGTGGAGGTTGTAAAAAATGATGATTTCAATCCAAATATAAGAGTTTTATTAAAAAGAGACATAGAATAAAGTTTGAAAATAAAATAAAAAATAAATAAAAAAGAAGTTATATCTTATTCGATTAATGCAGTCTTTCCGGTACCCCACACTCCAAGAGCTACTCCCAATTCCTTGTGTTCTTTAGCGTACTCCTTTACACTTATCCCTTGCATTACCGCATCAATTGCTTGCCTAAATGCTTTTGCCCCTGATGTTGGACCATCTGGATGGCTATGAATTCCCCCTCCACTTCCAATTAAAATATCATTACCTGCTTCTTTCATGGCTTTCTCCACCATCCCCTGCGTGATTCCTCCACTTGGCATTGGAAGAGTAGGTTTAATATGTTGAAACGGAAATCTGAGCGTTTTTAAAATTGTTTCGTACCTTTCATCTAATATTTCTGCCTTGCCATACGGTGCTGGAACGACAACTGAATCAGCTCCACACATTCTTGGGAATTTAGCAAGAGTTAGCATGCTTGTTAATCCTGTCCAATGACCGCCAAAATATGCGCCTGAAAAATCCATGTGTCCTAAGATTGGTACTTTTATTGAAGGATCTTCCGCAACAGCTCTTAATGCTTCGAAACCAGCTGTGCAAAAATTTATCATTAAAGCGTTTGCGCCCATTTCGACCATTCTATCAGCGTATTCAAACATTTCTGGGAATTTACTAGTGATATTTATTGTATATAAAGTCTTTTCTCCTTTTTCTGAATCTGCTCTATCGATACTTTCCATAACTGCGCTAATTCTGTCTTCTAAAGTGTTAAACGATGGGTTTGAAATTAACTCGTCGTCTTTTACGACATCACAACCTCCAACTGCAGCTTGATATACTAAGTCCGCAGCGACTTCACATGTATGTCCCGTACATGGTTTTACCATATTATTTAACATTGGCCTTTCGGGCACTTTCAAGAGTTTTCTGAGCCCATCAATTCCAAATTTTGGACCCTTGAAATCTTTTAAATATTCTTTTGGAAACGCGAGATCAACTAATTTCAATCCATGTGTAATACTAATATTACCAATAACTGAAGTAAGAAGCATTGGGATTCCATCTCCCTTAATATTAATTATTGGGAAACCAATCTGAACGAAATATAATCGTTCCTTAACATCCTTTGGAATCACATATTCGTAATGTGGTATTTCATAGACACCTAATACCCGAGCCACGTGATTTTTTCTCACTTCTTCAGTTTCAGCCGGTACTCGAACCCAAGTTCCTGTCGATTGTTCAATTGCCGCAAATCGAGATAAATAATTCACATTCATTCCTTTTGGTCGTTTGATGATATAACTTGCGATAATGTATTTCTCTAAATCAATACCATCTAAACCTATTGCCTCTGGTGTATCTAAATATTTTTCAGTACTATCCATAATTACATCAAAAATAATAATTGATTAACATTGAAAAATTTTTTTATAAAGAAATAAAAAAATAAAAAAAAAAAAATAAAAAAATAAAATTTATGTAAATTTAATCTTCCGCTTTAACTGCAGATTTTAAGTTAAGATATGCGTTTTCGAGGACAGTTAAGTATTCTAGTAAAACTTGATCAGCTTTTGATTTCTTCTCGTATTCAGCTTTAATGACGTTTAATAAATATTTTGGAAATATCTTATCTATGAAAAAGTCTGATACTAAAGCGTAATATTCGTTGTTTCTATCGTCTTGGAATACTTGAATTATTTGCCTTTCCCATAATATTTTCAAAACTTCGTCAATGTCGTCAACGCCTTTCTTTTTTAACTTCTCAAGGTCGTTTTTAGTTACAATTGCAGTTCGTAACAATCGCAAAGTCTCGTAAACTTGAGGATTTATGATAATTTCTATGACTCTTAGGTTATCTTGCTCAGAAGGACGGTAATTTTGGAAAAATTTCTTAGTTTCAGTTCTATAGTCTGCGGCTAATTGAGAAGGCAACCCTTTATCGGCAGGATCTTTGAGTAATTGAACTGGAGGCATTCGCAACATTAAAATGTCATTTGTAAGAAAAATCAATTCAGAGGGCATCCCCTTTACTGAAGTTTCTTTGATAAGCTCCCTTTTAATCAATTCAATTAACACGCCTTCTAAATCGACAAATCCTTGTCTATACTTGTCTTTTAACCAAACAATTAACTCTGATTTTGAGACAGCACCTTCTTCTCTTAGACGATTGATAATCATCCTTTTGATTTCGTCTTGATAAGTAATTGCTAATCGTTGTTCGTCGTTTAAGGTTGGATAGACTGATAATCTCCTGAAAAGGGAAGGAACCAGCTGTGCATATCCTTCGTCTTCAAGGTTTTGTAAGATTATCCGTGACGCATCAGCTAAACCACCTTCGTAAGCGTCAGGATCGTCGTCCAGGTTTAAAAGTAAAAGTATATAATACCCTTTTTCTGGTCCCGTGTAATAAGAAGCAATGTTTAAAGAACCAACCATTAAACTAATCATCCCCGATTCCCCACTATACTCGTGCGTGCTGTACACCTGCATAAGAGTTTTATCCGTGATCACAATCTCTTCGGGATACTTCGCTAGGATTTCAGTACCGACTCTTTCGTCCCATTTCATGACTACTAATCCAACGGGCATTTAGAAGGCACCTCCTTTGCTTTCAGTAGATTCCGGTAATTTCTTTTTCTTCTTAGTATCAATACCCAATATTTCTTCTAACGATAAGCCAAGCATTTCCCATTTATCTCCTAGTCTTTTTATGATAAACTCTTCCTTAGATGGATACAAAAGCGAGTCTGAAATAGATTTTCTTCCTTTTATGCCTTTGCTCATCTCCCTTACTTTCTTTACAAATGTAGGAATTCTAGCTCTTTGAATCTGACGGTAAGCTACTAAACTACCCGCTATAGCAATTATTCCAATTAAAATCATCAAAAAGTAGAACATAGGAAAACCAGGAAATATTTCGACTAATTTAACATCTATAAAGACAGATATTTTTGATTCAGTATAATTCGCCTTATTAATTGTAATTTCCCCAGGAATTTGTTCAGAAAAGATAAATGCTTCTGGAATTGCTGAATCAGGAATAATAACGCTATAAATACCATCATCATCGTCATCACTAAAATCATATCTTTCACCATCTAACATCAAATAAACTTCTGCGTTTAATAGTGGCGTTTCATCAATAGGATCTGTTACAGAGATATCAAACGTTAAATCATTGCCTGATACTATTGAAATGATATTATCAACTTCTACTTCTATATCTCTTGGAATAATGTGAAGAAATATTATAGCATCTCTTTCTACATAATTCGTTTCACCTAACTTAACTATTAATGTATATGTAGCAATATCTAAAGATTCTGTGTCTAAATCTAATTCATAAATTCCATTACCCAAATCATTTAAACTAGCCATTCCAGTATCTACAACAACACCATTAATGTCTTTCTCCCAAGTACATTCGCTCACATCTACATCTGACAATCCAAATCCAGTGGTTTCAATAGTATATTCAAAGTAAAAGTTTTTAGACGTCCCTATATAAACATCGAATGTTTCGTATATTGCTGCTGAATCATTTAACCTTGTATTAATTTCATTTATTGTTAAAGGAAGAAAAATTGATTTGCTTTCATAGTTTTGTTTGAATGCTGAGATTTGTAGGAGATAATTTCCATATATCGGAAATGCAGAACTACTGAATTCTAATCGATACAATCCTCCAGAACCATATGG
>Ga0114922_10000698_pt1 | contig 32333 bp, 24 predicted proteins | sample AartaG_FD_100975 | JGI IMG/M metagenome (GOLD analysis project Ga0114922, IMG submission 100975) | Deep subsurface microbial communities from Aarhus Bay to uncover new lineages of life (NeLLi) - Aarhus_00045 metaG | ecosystem: Environmental > Aquatic > Marine > Oceanic > Sediment | place... | reverse complement strand
GAACTCCGGGGACCGGCTCATCCTGCTTGCCCAGGTATGGCTCTCGACCGGCAAACGCACAATCGCAAAATAAAATCACCATTGAGCCGATGCCGTGCTTGTCGGCGATTGTCAGGAATTTATCATCGATGAATGCAAGCTCTCCGTGTATCTCAAAATTAGAGGTGATGTTCCTTGAAAAATCCATCCCGTATCGAGTTGTTTTGCTTCGGCCTGTAAGAAAAATAAAGTCAATATCCGTATCATATAGTAGAAAATACGTCTTTCCTGCAAAATTCAACCGGTCAACCTTTCCGAAGCCAGTGAAATGGATAGAAAGGGCTGCTTCTTCTGGGAAAATTCCTTCACCGGTTTATCTTGATGGTCACATGAGATGGCGTGAAAAAGACATTGATGAATGGATACAAGCAGGCTGTCTTCCAACACCGAAACCTGAGAAGGCACAAAAAGACCGTGAACTACATGAGGGTAATCTAACGTTGAAAAATATTGAAAAGGGGGCCATTTTGGACGCCTTACACGTTACTAAGGGGAATCGAGAAAAAGCAGCTCGACTGTTAGAGATTGGAGAACGAACACTTTATAGAAAAATTAAAGAGTATGGAATTAGCTGAAGTGCGAAAGTACTTGACGAAACAATCGCCGCCCATGGCGGCTGGCCAATAAAATAGCCCGAATCCCTGCATGCTTTAGGCAGGGATCCAAATTCCAACCCCCCTTATCCGTCAAATCAAATTCGAATGACCAAAAAAAGTGCTTTTTTGGTCATTTTTGCTAAGAAAAACAGAATTATTATGGTTCTTATCCGTTAAATCCGTGGAAATCTGCGTTAATCTGCGCAATCTGCGTCTAATTTCCTTTCGTGCCGGAGCCTGTCCGGCTAAGCTGGCATCGCCCAGCGAAGACGGATGTCTTAGTGGCAAAAAAAAGCACTTTTTTGATCAATTTTTTTTGGAAAAAAGTTTAATTTTCATTGAACATTCCTGACGAGTTTGTTATAATATAAATTGCCATAGAAATGGCAGTTCAGCGGAGAACCGCACGAATCGGGCCAGCAGGCCCAAGTCAGATTTAGTCGTTCTTAAATAGTCTTGGAGAGAAACGGAAAATCCTTATGGGAACAACAAATAATCATTTATCAATACTTGTCCTGAGCAAAGTCGAAGGAATCAATAATCATTTGGCTTTCCCAAGCCGCCCAAACGCCCCAAAATCCACAGCCTCCCGTCACACCTGTCATTCCCGCGCAGGCGGGAATCCATTACGACATACGCAATACGATATACGATATACAATCATCGCGAATCCAACTTTAGCTCACTTTAGGCATTTTAGCTCACTTTTCACTAATTTCCCCTCTACATTTGTAGTGAGCGCACTACAAATCAGCACTTTTATGCAAAACAAACCCAATCTCCGAAATGCCCAAATGAACGTAAGCCGAGTTTCAACAAAGGATTACGAAAAAAGGACACTTGGTGAACGTGGGAAAAACAAACCCAATTCAAACCCAATACAAACCCAATCAAACCCAATTAAAGCCAATAAAATGCCAAAACAAACCCAATTCAAACCCAATACAAACCCAAACAAACCCAATTTCAAAGGCAAAAAGTCGAGCTGGGGCGGGAATGACAGAATCGAGCAATCGGCAATACCACACACTAATGTATCCAATATATGTAGATTGACAGCGGAGTTGATTGGTTCTACACTGTTAATAGTAAATGTTTTTGAAGGATTTACTTTGGAAAGGATTTATTATGGATTTTGAGCAGAATAGTAATCAATCGGGGTCAACGGGTCCGCAGCCGTCAGGGCCAATTCCCGGCGCGGCTTTAAGCGGGCCGACAATAGGGCCGACAAGGACAGGGGGCGGCTGGAAAATCTTTTGGGGCATTGTCTTGGCACTATCGGTTATGGCAAATATCGCGCTACTTTTTATGCGGATGGGTGTGGTTGCGCTCTTTGCGACAGGAAAAAGAGACCTTTTTACTGAGGAAGTGATACAAGCCGGGCCGCGAGGAAACAAAATTGTGATAATCAAAGTGCAGGGCATAATAGACGGCTTTCAGGCTAAAAATGTGTACAGGCAGCTAAAGCGGGTCCGAGAGGACAGGCGTGTGAAGGGATTGATTATTAGTGTCAATTCGCCGGGCGGCACGATTTCAGGCAGCGACCGGATATATAACGAAATCCGCAAGTACCGGGACGAAGCGGGCAAGCCGGTCGTCGCGTTTATGCAGGGCGTCGCTGCTTCAGGCGGCTATTATACGTCCGTTGCATGCGATAAAATCGTGGCTGAGCAGACAACGATTACCGGCTCGATTGGCGTGATATTCGGACACTTTGTTTTGCAGCAATTGCTTGAGGAAAAGCTTGGTATTCAGCCGGTCATTATCACCTCAGGCCCGAAAAAAGGCTGGCCCAGTATGTTCAAGCCGTTTGAACAAGAACAGCAGCAATATGTACAGGACAGGCTAATCAATCCCGCCTTTGAAAGATTCGTACAGGTTGTTGCCGATGGCAGGCCGTCGCTTAATGTAAGTGATGTAAAAGAGTTGGCTGACGGCGGCATTTATGGCGCCATAGAGGCAGAAGAAAAAGAGCTGATTGACGAGGTGGGCTATCTCGATAAGGCAATAGAGAGGGTTTTGGAGCTGGCAAAGATTGAAAAGGCACAGGTTGTGGAATATCGCAGGCCGTTCTCTTTGGCCGGCTTTTTGACTTTACGAAGCAAGAATATTCTAAAGTTCGACAGGGCCACATTGTACGAGCTTAGTACGCCGCAGCTATTATATCTCTGGACCGGATATTAACGGCTGACAACCGTGAGCCCCGTTAGAAGTCGACTGCTTACTTCTAACGGGGTGAGCCTAAAAACCTGCGAGTCCCGCCCATCCTAAAGTCTATAAAAGGATGGGCTGGACGAGTCTGAGGTAATCCTGTCTTGTGCAGATACAGGAAACCGGCTTCTATGCCTTCCGGCACCTGTAACTTCTTCTGTGCAATGCTGAAAACCCATCGCCGATTAGTTTTAGTAAATTTATTAGGCGGCAGAGAGAAAGATAGCGAAACAAGAAATAGAAATAGTATATCACGATGACGACGTTCTGGTCATCAATAAGCCGAGCGGGGTATCGGTTACGAAGGACCGCAGCGGTAAGCATCAGCTTGCAGATATGCTCGGCGAGCAGTTGGGTGAGCAAATACGCAGTAAGCTGCGGCTGGTACATCGGCTGGATAAAGCCACCTCCGGCGTTATGATTTTCGCCAAGAACATTGAGGCACAAACACGATTCACAGGTTATTTCAAGAGTAGACATGTCAAAAAGACGTATCTGGCTCTCGTGACCGGCGTAGTCCCCGGCCGGCAAGGCAGAATCGATGTACCTCTGGCACAGAGCCCGAAGAAGCCGAGCCTTATGTGCATCACCCGCAACAAGGGTAAGGAGTCAGTTACTAATTGGAAATTGCTTGCTGATTTCGGGGCCGTTGCGCTATTGGCTGTTAGCCCCATAACCGGAAGGACGCATCAAATTCGCGTCCATCTGCCTCACGTCGGACTGCCTTTGGCGATTGACCCGTTATATGGCAGCTCGCGTTCGTTATTTCTGTCCGATTTCAAATTGGATTACCGACTTGCCAGGGACCATACCGAAAAGCCGCTCATCGAGCGACTGACACTCCACGCTTATCAACTGTCATTCCGAGCGGAGCACCCGTTCTTGCTTTCGCAATCCACAGGATGCCTCTCGGCGGAAAGCACGGCGGCGGAGTCGAGGAATCTAATTGACAATTCCTCCAACCGCCCTGACTGTTTCATTGCAGGCCTCGACAAAAAATTCACCGCAACAATAAAAATGCTCACCAAACACAATCCCAAAGGCGCCGACGCCTTCGTCAACACCGATGATTTTTCCAGGCTCATAAATACCCGGAAACTATACTGATTATTTCATTTGCTTATAGTATTTATTTGGCGGTTTTTACTTGACCGAAGTTAATTGATTATTGATTATTGACGATTTACTGCATAGTTGGTAATTATTAACAATCCCGCGTAAAACGCGGGGCTAAATGCAACCCCCAAATAAATTTGGGGTCTGAATATGATTCCTCGCTGCGCTCGGAATGACAAAAAGGGCGGGAATGACAATAGGTGCCTTATGGCTGAGAAAATTGTAAAAGTTGGGCTTGTCGGCTTTGGTACGGTCGGCTGCGGTGTTGCGAAGCTGATACTGGAAGAAGGCCAGCGAATAGCAGCTAAAACCGGCCTGCGTCTTGAGCTTGCCTGCGTAGTTGATACCGACACCGAGTCACCTCGGCCTGTAAGGCTGCCGGCAGGTATCCTCACCAATGATATAAACAGGCTTCTAAATGATGACAGCATTCAAATAGGTGTCGAACTGGTCGGTGGAACCGATGCAGCGAAAGACGTCCAGCTCAAGATGCTCGAAGCGGGCAAAGACGTGGTTACCGCCAACAAGGCCTTAATAGCCGAGCACGGCAATGAACTTATGCATTGCGCTCACAGAAACAACCGCTGTATTGCTTTTGGGGCGAGCTGTGCGGGCGGGATACCAATTGTCTCCTCAATTCGAACAGGATTAACGGCAAACAATATCACCGCAATGTACGGCATCGTGAATGGAACGTGCAACTATATCCTCTCCGAGATGACCAGCAAAAACGAGGATTTCTCCGAGGCACTCGCACAAGCCCAGAAGAAGGGCTATGCTGAGGCAGACCCTGCGCTCGATGTCAGCGGCGGGGACAGCGCGCACAAGTTAGCTATCCTGGCTTCCATCGCGTTCGGGTACGAAATTAAACTCGACGACATCTTTGTCGAGGGCATTGAAGCTATTTCAAAGGTTGATATTCGCTACGGCGGTGAAATGGGATACGTCCTGAAATTGTTAGCTATCGGACAAAAAGACAAAGACGGCAGGATCTCACTGCGGGTGCACCCGTCTTTTGTCGCCAAGGATAGTCCGCTTGCCCGCGTGGACGGCCCATTTAATGCTGTTAGTATTTTCGGCAGCGCCGTCGGCCAGGTAATGTACTATGGCCGGGGCGCGGGAATGATGCCTACCGCAAGTGCGGTTGTCGCCGATATTATCGATGTTGCTATTGGCAATTCCGCTACCACTTTCCGGCACCTGCATCTCAAACCGAGGAGCGAAGTAGAGTTGCTGATAGAGAAAATCGGCAATTGTGTGAGCAGGTTCTATATCAAGGTTCTGGCAAAGGACCAGCCTGGCGTGGTGTCCAGCTATAGCAGGATACTCGGCGACCACCACATAAGTATATCCGGCGCATTACAGCACGAAGGCCGTGGGCCTGACAATACTGTGCCGGTGGTAATCACAACACATCCTACGCAGCAGAAAAATGTTACCGCCGCATTAGGCGAGCTGGAGCAGCTGGATGTCCTCAGTGGAAAGCCGGTCTGTATAAGAATCGTGGATATTCCAGAGGACAAGGATTGATGACTAAATACGCGATAATAGTCCCTGACGGTGCAGCGGATGAACCGCTCGAACAGTTCGGTGGTAAAACGGTACTTGATGCCGCTGAAACGCCAAATATGGACGAAGTCAGTACGCAGGGCAGGCAGGGTCTTGTCCGGACAATTCCGGAGGATATGGAAGCAGGCAGTGATGTTGCTCAAATGAGCCTGTTGGGCTACGACCCGCTCACGTTTTACACCGGCAGGGCGCCCATAGAGGCGGTGGCACAAAATATCAAGTTATCAATGAACGACTGGGTCTTCCGATGTAATCTGGTTACAATTGCCGACGGCAAAATGGCAGACCACAGTGCCGGACATATCTCCACCGAAGAAGCAAGGGCGCTGATAAAAGAGTTGAACGAACAATTAGGCAATGAGAAGTTTCAGCTTTATCCGGGCGTAAGCTACCGGCACCTGCTGGTCTTCAAAGGGCTGGATTTCGACGTTCAGACCTATTCGCCGCACGACAACTTGGGACAGAAAATAGAAAAGCTCCTGCCCCGCGGCAAAGGCGCCGAGATGCTCATAGATTTGATGGCCCGTTCACAGCAACTTTTCAGTAATCACGACATTAACAGGGTCAGAAAAGACCTTGGCGAAAATCAGGTCAGCTCCATCTGGCTCTGGGGACAGGGCAGGAAGGCGAGGATGGAAAGTTTCCAGAAGCGGTTTGGAATCAAAGGCGCCGCCATAACCGCTGTCGACCTGGTAAGGGGTCTGTCAAAGCTGATTGGTTTTGAGCTGATAGAGGTTCCGGGCGCCACCGGTTTTGTCGACACAAATTATCAGGGCAAGGCCTCAGCAGCGATAAAGGCGCTCGGCAAATATGACCTTGTTTTTGTCCACATAGAAGGACCGGATGAAGCATCTCATAACGGCAGCGCCGAGATGAAGAAACAAGCCATCGAGCAAATTGATAAGCATATCGTAGGCCCTGTGCTTGAGGCGATGCAGAATTACGAAAGCTGGCGAATACTGGTTATGCCCGACCATCCTACGCCTGTCTCAAGCAAGGCCCACTCGTCTGAGCCGGTCCCATTCGCTATGGCAGGTGACAATGTTAGCGGCATTTTGCATACAACTTTTAGCGAAGCCAATGCCGCCAAGTCAGGATTTAGAATAGACAAAGGCTTTGAAATTATGGAATACTTCCTAAAAAGCTAAAGAGATTAGTCTTCGGCGCCGAATTCAATAAACTAAAACACATAATGTAGTTTTTTAACAGGTTTAACAATGGCAATAATTGTTCAAAAATTTGGTGGGACTTCAATTGCTGATGCGGAAAAGATTCGACGGGCTGCAAAGCGGGTAATTAGGGCCGTTAAAAAAGGCTATCAGGTTGTAGTTGTGGCTTCAGCACGCGGCAAACAGACCGACCAGCTCATTGCCGACGCTCTGGAGCTCAATCCTAATCCACCCAGACGCGAGATGGACCAACTGTTAAGTACCGGTGAGCAGCAGACGGTCTCGCTTTTTGCTATGGCCCTGGACGCTGTGGATTACGATGCTATCAGCTTTACGGGCGGGCAAATCCGAATGCTTACCGACGGTGTTTATACAAACGCAAAGATAAAAAGTATCGACGCCGAGCGAATTCATAAACAGTTGGACAAAGGCAAAATCGTTATTGTCGCAGGCTTTCAGGGAATAGATGAGAATGAAAACATAACCACACTCGGCAGAGGCGGCTCAGACACGACCGCAGTCGCACTTGCCGTGGCGCTGGGAGCCGAGGAGTGCGAAATATATACCGACGTGGACGGAATCCACACGACCGACCCACGAATGTTTAAGAACGCTGCGAAAATAGAAGAGATTAGTTATGATGAAATACTGGAGCTGGCAAGCCTTGGTGCCGGTGTTATCCATACTCGAGCTGTCGGCTTTGGTAAGAAATATGATGTCAAGATGCACATAAGAAGCAGCAGCGAAGAAAAAGAGGGAACAATAATTACTCATGAGGTGCCGCAAATGGAAGGTGTAGTAGTTTCAGGAGCAACAGTACAAAAAGATATGGCCAAGATAGGTCTTGTCGGGGTCGATAACGTTCCGGGTAATGCCGCAAAAATCTTCGCCTGTCTGGCAAACGCCAAAGTGGTTGTCAATGACATCGTTCAAACCGAAGTCAGTGCCCAAAAGGCGAACCTCTCATTTATGATTGGCGCTTCGGATTTGCCCGCCGCCAAAAAGGCCGTAGAAGGAATCAAAGACGAGGTTAATTGCGAACGTATTTTCGTTCGCGACGATATTGCCGAGCTCTCCGTAGTCGGGGTGGGAATGCGGACCCATTATGGCGTCGCAGATAAAATGTTCAGCGCCTTGGCCAACGCCAAAGTCAATATCGATTCAATCACGACCAGCGAAATTCGCATCAGTTGTATTGTCAACAAAGACGAGGCCGGGAAGGCCCTTGAGGCTGTTTGCCTTGCCTTCGAGTTAGACAAACCGGCGGAAGAACGAGGTCGTGGTTCGTAGCCCGTGTTTCGGGACCCGGCTCGGGACCGACGCTTGATGAGTCACTAACCACCAAATGTCATCTAAAGCAAAGAGACCTGCTTATGCGATGAGCAGACGCCGGAAAGCCGGTGTAATTGCCCTGTGCTTGCTATTGGCGGCCGTTTTTATCTGGCTTGACCACAGCCCGCTTAAACGCAGATGGCATCAGCAGCCCAAATCCGAAGCACAAGCAAGAGCGTACGACCTTGAAAAATATCACAAAAAAACTTTTACCGTCATAAAGGTCGTTGATGGTGACACTATTGACATAGACATTCCCGATGCCAATAAGAATTACACAAGAATACGGCTTTGGGGAATAGACACGCCGGAGAGTAAAAGCCCGGATACGGGCGTAATGTATTTCGGCCCACAGGCCGCTGAGTTTACATCGGAATTGACTCGCAGAAAGAACGTTACGGTTTATCTTGAAGAACATCGCACCAGGGGTAAGTATGGCCGGCTGCTGGCCTATGTCCAACTGCCGGATGGAAGATTTTTGAATGAAGTTTTGGTAGCTGAAGGTTTTGCTTATGCCGACCTGCGTTTTCGCCACAGTTTTTATCACAGGTATCAGCAGTTGGAGGCAAGCGCGCGGAGACAGAAAAAAGGTTTATGGGAAAAAGTGACCCGTGAGCAACTGCCCGAATGGTTGCAGAGAATGAGACCAAACCTGCTGCAAAAAAAGTGAGAACCAGCCACAGATTACACGGATGCCGGTAATTGTCATTCCCGCGAAACCTGTCCTGCCTGCCCTGAGCCTGTCGAAGGGAGCGCACCTGTCCTGAGTTCTATCGAAGGAGTCGAAGGAGCGGGAATCTATTTTCCCCCTTTTATTCTTATTTAATCTCTGCGCTCTCAGCGTTCTCCGCGGTTATTTTTTTGGCGTTTTCTCAGCTCTTTTGAAATCGATGTTGCTATCAGGCAACTATATAAATACAATAATGCTACAATGGCTAAATATCCCATATTTCTCGAACTTACCGGTCGCCGTACGGTCGTGATAGGCGGTGGAGCTGTGGCTGTACGAAAGGCCCAGGCGCTGCTGGCCGCCGGGGCACGGCTGGTTGTCGTGGCTGAGCACGTGGATGATATGCTGACGGCTCTTTGTGCGGAAAGCGATGCTGAGTTAATAAGGTCCAGGTATTCCAAAAGTTATCTGGCAGGTGCGGTGCTTGCCATAGCTGCAACAAATAACCGGCAGCTCAACGGGCAAATCTACAAGGACTGTCAGGAGCTGGAGATTTTATGTAATGTTGTTGATGACCCCAGGCTGTGTGATTTTTTTGTGCCGGCAGTCGTGAAACGCGGCGGCCTGCAGATAGCTATCGGCACCGAAGGATACTGTCCCGCCTACGCCGGTCATCTGAGAAAAAAGCTGGAGCAGACGTTCACCGATAAACATGGCGATTTTTTGGCCGAGCTGGAGAATATTCGAAAACGGCTTATCGAAGGCGTGGCCGAGCCGGCTGACCGTAAGGCACTGTTGGGGCGGCTGGTTGATGATAAGTCGTTCGAATATTTTGTTGAAAACGGCCCCGCTGAATGGAAAGCTTACGCCGACCGGCTCGTAACAGAAAAGAAAGCGTAAGACGCAAATTCAAAAATCAAACCTGTCGACTTAGAATTGGACTTGCTGGCTCTTTGGCTTTAAGTATTCCTTTTGAGGTCTGGGTGAGAACCCCCCTTTTCAGGCTTGTATCTTATCGACTACAACCTGCAAATATTTCTGGCGGTGGCCAATGCGTTTTCGACTGTGTTTACGTCTGCGATGATGCATTGGGTAGAGCTTCTTGCCTTTAACTACTGCCTCTTCAGCAGTGGTCTTAAATGAGACAATAACTTTTGCGTCCTTAACGTAGGGCGTGCCGATTTTTACCTTTTTGTCATCATTTATAAGCAAGACCTTCTCCAGCTCCATCGTCCTGGCATCAGGGGAGACATCGGCCAGTTCGATATTCAAACAATCGCCTTCAGCGATTTTATATTGCTTTCCGCCTTGTTCAATTACTGCATACATTCTAAAAACCTTAGCTTTTATACTCAAAAACGCGAATAGATGCGATATTGTACGCGCCGAATTTTTTTTGTAAAGCAAATTATCAGATATTTTTGTATCCTATTTGTTGAATATGAAGTTAAAATTCCGGGTGTCAGCACTTTCCGAGGCGTGATTTTATGCAGATAGCCATGATAGAGGACAAAATCGTGCCGGCAGATGAGCTTGAGTCGGCTTACCTTGACCGTGGAACTTACTTCGGTGACGGAGTTTATGAAGTGGTACGAAGCTACGACGGCAGGATTTTTGCTCTTGAGGAACACATGCAAAGATTTGCTAATAGTCTGGCTGCAATCAAAATAGACGGAGTAGAAATCGACCGGATTCGTGCCCGTGTCCGGAGGGCCTTTGAGGCTGCCGGTATCTCCAACGCCAGGATATATTTTCATATTACCCGGGGTTCAGTGCCCAGAGACCATAACTGGGACGCCAATTTGCAGCCGAACTTCTTCCTTACCGTCACGGAAGCTCCCGATGATACGGAAGAAAAAAGCAGGGGTATCGCTGTATCGACCCATCCGGATTGGCGATGGAAAAGATGTGATATAAAATCGCTAAATCTTTTGGCCAATGTTCTTGCCCGCCATGATGCTGTACAAAAGGGATGCGGCGAAGCGATATTGGTTGATGAAGCCGGGCTTATAACCGAAGGGGCCGCTTCGACGTTTTTTACAATCAACGAAAAAAAAGTGCAAACCGCTCCTCTTACCGGTAATATTCTTCCTTCCATTACGCGCAAATTTGCAATCGAAGCAGGCAGAAATATCGGCTTGGAAATTATCGAAAAATCTTTAACGCCGCAGCAAGCGGGCTGTTCGGACGAACTTTTTATTGCTGTAACTACTAAAGATATTGTCCCCGTAGTCAAATTCGATGGCAGGTCCATCGGGGACGGAAGGCCCGGCAAATATACGAAATTGCTCATCGAAGAATTCCGTTCATTTACGGCGTAAAGAAACCGTATCCGCGGCGGACGTTACTATATGTAGTTTTTCACTTCCATTTTCTTGCCCTCCTTAATAAATCCGTAACTTGATACAGGATTATTGTAAATTGTTCTCGATACGCCTGAAGGGAAGCAGACTTTGTTGTTTGCGAGTTTGGTTGTGGTCTTGACAGTATTATAATAAGCTGGGACAATCGCTGGTGATATGAGCAGATACCAAGCAGACAGCTTGTTCGCATCGGAACAGGTCGCCGAGCCTGTTTGCAGTCATATTATTCGAGTTGCGTTTGAGTCGGCTGCCGACACCGAGTTTGACTACTTTGTACCCGATGAGCTTTGGCCGGTCGAACCGGGACAGAGGATTGAAGCGCCTTTCGGCAGGAAAAACAAAACCGAGGTCGGGTTCTGTGTCGAAGCTGACGTTCCGTCCGAGCAGTCCTTCATCACACGCGGCAGGGGGCGGGAGCTAAAAAAAGTTGTCAGGGTAATTGATAAAGAGCCGTTGATAGATGCCCGGCTTATGGAGCTGGCCCGGTGGATTAGCAGTTATTATGTTTGTCCCCTGGGTCAGGTTTTAGCGGCCACGGTGCCGGGGGCGGTGAAAAAAGGAGCAGGCGTCCGAATAGAAAAGTGTGTCTACCTGACAATTAGCTTAGACAATATGGAAGAAACCGTCAGGCAATTGAGGGGCAGGAAGCAAAAACAAATTGTCGAACTCCTGCAGGCCGGGACGGCTTCGAACGCGGAAACAGCTTTAGATCTGCGGCGGGTCTTGGAAGCAGTCGGCTGCACAAATCAGCCTGTAAAGAAATTAGCTGAAAAACGGATTGTCAAAATAGCACGGAAGACGATATTGAAGTCTCTGCCCGCCATTCCGAAGGGAATGTCGATAAAAGCAGACAAGGTCGTACTCAACGAGGACCAGCGGAAAGCACTGGCCTCCATAAGCGCCCGGATAAACTCAGGCGGATTCAGCGTTACCCTTTTGCACGGCGTTACCGACAGCGGCAAAACCGAGCTTTATATAAGGGCCGTCGAAGCTGTTTTACAAAAGGGCAAAACCGCAATCGTGCTGCTTCCTGAAATTGCTCTTACCGCTCAAACCGTTCAGCGGTTCAGTTCAAGGTTAAAAAAGATAGCTGTAATGCATTCGGGATTGACCGCCGCCCAGCGAAACGTGCAGTGGCAGACAATAAAGTCCGGCGAAGCCGACGTGGTTATCGGCGCTCGCTCGGCGGTCTTTGCTCCGTTAGATAAACTTGGTCTTATCGTCGTTGACGAAGAGCATGAGACCGCCTACAAGCAGGACACCGCGCCGCGGTACAATGGCAGGGACGTCGCCATAAAACGAGTGCAGTTGGCCAAAGCCCATTGCATTTTAGGCAGCGCTACACCGTCATTAGAGACCCTGTCCAATTGCAGCAGTAAAAAACATTTTAGTCTGGTCCGTTTGCCCAAAAGGGTAATGGACCTGGCCTTTCCCGAAATGAAACTCGTCGATTTGCGCCGGGAACATTTCGCGCACGATGGCATAAGTTTAATAAGTGGGCCGTTAGCTGAGCGCCTCAAAGAGGTCCTGGCCAAAAATGAGCAGGCAATTTTGCTTTTGAACAGACGCGGTTACAGCAATTTTGTGTTTTGCCCGTCCTGTAAGCATACCCTGCACTGCCGCAATTGCGATGTAACACTGACCTTTCACAAATCAAAGGCCTTCGCCGGCAGCCGGATGCGAACGGTCACGGGAAAACACATGGATTATGGGTACGCAGTGTGTCATTATTGTCTGGCGCAGACGCTTGTGCCTGAAAAATGTCCTCTGTGCGGCGCGGGGTTAGCTATGATAGGACTTGGCTCGCAACGGCTCGAAGAGGAGTTGGCCGGGAAATTCCCGCAGGCTCGAACCTCACGGATTGACAGCGATTCTATGGCAAGCAGAGACTATTACCGGCTTCTAAGAGACTTTGGCGAAGGCCAAATCGATATATTGGCCGGGACGCAAATGTTGGCCAAAGGGCTGCATTTTCCAAACGTAACATTGGTAGGCATCATCAGTGCTGATACTTCACTTTACCTGCCGGACTTCCGAGCGAACGAGCGAACATTTCAACTGATTTCCCAGGTGGCCGGTCGAGCAGGACGCTCCGAGAAAAAGGGGACGGTGTTTGTTCAAACCTTTCTGCCGAACCAGCCGGCCATACAGTTTGCCCTCAATGCAGACTTTGACGGTTTTGTCAGGGAGGAATTAAAGCATCGCAGGGCCTGCAATTTGCCCCCGTTTTGGCGGCTGGCAGTTATCATTATGCGCGACAAAAATTTTGAAAAACTGGAGGCCGCCTGTAAGATGATGCGAGAAAGGGTTGACCATATCGTTACGCGGGAAGGTCTGAAGGTAGTCGTTCGTGGGCCTATGCCGGCCGTGATTAGTCGGATACAGCGGTTTCACAGGATGCAGATAATTGTCCAGGCCCCACAGGCGAGGACTATACAGCGATTGTTTACGGGCCTGCGAGCGGCAGGGCCTGTTCGCCCGGCGGTCAAAGTCGCCATAGATATAGACCCCGTCAATTTATTATAGCTTGCAATTCGCCGGGCGAGCTGCTATACTTGGCTGTCCGGTTTATCGGGGAGTAGCTCAGCTTGGCCAGAGCGCTGCGTTCGGGACGCAGAGGTCGCAAGTTCAAATCTTGTCTCCCCGATTCATCTAACTCTTTTGTTAACAAAGCGTCATTTTGCTTATGACAATCGGCCCAGGACCGGGCAAACGCCGCAATAGACTCACAATTTACCGCTACCAGCGGAAGAATCGGTAAGGGTCGTCCCACTCTTCCGGCACATCCATATAGAGGCCGTCCAGCCACCGCTTCTCGGCCTTGGATGCGTCCACGGGGTTGTGGAAGCGCTGAAGAAAAGGGGTCGTCCCGGTCGCTCCCATATTGGCCAACAGGCGCGTGACAAGGTAGCTGGTGCGGCGGAACGTTCTCTTCACGTTGTAGAGTTTCTTGTAGTCGAACTGCCAGGGTGCGAGTTGACAGAAGACGATGTTCACGTTCTTCGCCCTGGCGAGAACGCCATTACCGATGGTCGCAGCTCCTGCCGAGACGAGGGGCAGTTTTCGCGGGTCGCGGTTGTGGACGTCCGCCGGTCCCACTCCAGCCGGCAGAGAGTTGACGCCGAACGGCTCGAAATAGGTTGCGATGTGCTCGGCCTCTTTCATGCGGACCTTCAGCGGCAGAAATACGTTCGTTTCCTGCTCGGCGAGACCGATCGCCAGCAGGTTGCCGCCCGCCTTCAGCCAGTCGGCGACGGCTGCTGCGTCCCTCGCAAGCTTCTGTCCCCCGCCGGGTCCGACAACGAGAACCTGGTCGGCGGACAGGCTCCCACCGTCGTAGGAAACCGGGGAGACGCCTGCGGATTCGAGATGCTTCTTTCCGGCGGGGTCGCCGACGTAGACGGCCTGCCGCCTCGGGGCCGGCTGCCAGGCCGATACGTACTGGAGGATGTTCCGGGACAGCGTCTCCGCCGCCGGGTCGCTCTCGGTCCGACCTGTCACGTCCATCTGGCAGAACAGCACCATTCCTTTGCCTTCGCGGTACTCCATCAGCGGGCTGTACTGGAGGCTGTAGCCGCCGTCGAGGATGGGTAGAAAATCACCCCTCGCGGGCTTTTCGATGAGGACGGAGGCGACATTGCCGCGATTACCGCATCGCCAAAGCCGCGTGACAGGTATCCCACACCAATTGACAGTCGGCGCACCGTTGAAGCGGGGATTCAGCTTGTAGTCCAGGCGCGAGGGCAGGATTGTCGCTTCGCCGCGCCAGTTACGCAAGTGCTCCGCTTCTATCCCCGCCAACAGCGGATGTTCGGACACTCGCTTGAAGACATTTCGCAGACCGTATTCAGCGACGCGGAACCCGAACCGCTTCTCCAGCACATCCGACGTCTGCTCGAACATGAGCACTTTCAGTCCGTCGCGCACGCGTGCGATGTCCGGTGCCGGACCTTCCGCCGTCAGGGCGGACTTGCCCACGATGAGGATGTCGTATGCCGACAGGTCGGCGGTCGCATCCACGGACCGGCACCGGAGCCCCATCCCGTTCAATAGCTTCCCGGTCTTCCCTTTCGGGTCGAAGAGCACAATCTTCCCGACCGCCCGTGGAGCTGGTGGGTGAGGCAGCACGTGAACGGAGAAGCAATCCTTCTGGGTCTGGCCGTTGCCGAGCTTGAAGGTCGCGCTGAGTTCATACTTGCCGGGGGCCAGGGCCGTGGGTAGTTGAAAACGCAACGCAATGCGCTGCTGTTCCCCCGTACGTATAGTGACTTGCCTTTCACCCTCTACTGTCCGGGGCAGGCCGAGCGACCACTTGCAATTCGCTCTCACGGTTTCGCGCGAGTTGTTGATGACGATGAGCTGTTTCTCGAGCGCGTCGCCCGGATAGAAGTTATGGTCCTTGCTCGTGAAGGCCGACGGCTTGCCGCCGATGTAAGCCAGCAGCGGCCGGTTATTGCGAATCAGGGCTTGCGCTGCGACAGTGGGAATCCAATCCGAATGCTCGAAGGCCAGGTCCACCCGTTCGTACCGCTGCTCAATGTAGTCCGGACTGAAACCCGGCCGCTGCAGGTTCTCCCAGTCAACACCGAACTCCTTGCGGCCCTTGTCGACGCCGTCGCGCAGCGTCCAGTAGTGCCCGTGGGACCACGGGGAGTTCGCCGACATCCCCCACGTGCGAAAAGCGCGCCAGTTGTCGGTGAAGTACATTGCATATACGCCCTGGCGTTCGGCGAAGCCGCTCGAACCTACAACGTGGGGATAGTCCCATCGGTGCCAGAGGCTGCCGGCCCGGAACTGCCTGGCCTCCCAGCGCAGGTTCGTCTTCTCCATCTCGCTGATATTGAAGGCTTCGTCTCCGAAGAACTGCGAGTTCCACTCCGCGAGGCAGAACTCCCACGGCACCTTTGCGCTGCCGAATGACCGTTTGCCTTTGTACCAACCGCGGTACATCGTCCAGTCCCAGGGAAACGGCACACTGTACTCGCACGTGAAGACCGGCTTGACGCCCAACGTCGCCCAGTGCTCGAACCAGTCGGACATCTCCTGGATAGGGACGAAGTTCGCGTAGAAGTTACTCGTATGCATGGGGCCGAGGTTCCCCGATGAGTGGTGATAGACGATGCGGCCTGGGTCCAGGCCCGTTACGATTGCTTCGGCGCGCGAAGCGCGCCTGGAGTTCCTCAAAGACCACGTGTCGCGGGGATTCTGTATCCCATCTATCATGTCCGGGTTCATGTCCTCGTTGTACCCGGTCGCGTTATGGCTCATGGAATAGAACACGACCGATGGATGGTTCTGGGCGACCCGCACGTAGAACTCCGCGTGGCGAGCGTAGCCGTTGGCCTCATCGGCGTCGGACGCCTCCCAGTCGTAGTGGGCGAAATGCGGCTGGGAAAGGGCCACTAACATCCCCACATCGTCGGCAGCCTTGAGAACTTCTGCGAAGCTTAGATGTGAGCCCGGCTCGCAGCCGTAGTTGTGCGTATAGACGAAGTTGATACCGAAGCTCTTGAGCCGTTTTAGGCTCTCCAGGGCTGCCCCGTAGTTCGCCCAGGCGGCCCCTATCTGGGCGTTGTCCAGCGGAACGGCGGACAGGAAGATGCGGGTACCGTTCAGGAAGAAGTCGCGGCCGTCAATCCGGAACTCGCGGAACCCGAAGCGCACGGGGTGGCCGACGTCCAGCACCTTCCCGCCGGACTCCAGCAGCGAGAGATTGAGGTGGTATGTGTTTTGAGGCGTATGAACGTCCCAGAGTTTCTTGGGCTTGAAGTTCTCCGTAAATGCGACGCGGCCACCCTTGAGGTCGTTTCCCTTGAAGGTCTTGCTCGTGAACTCCCCGATGTTGCGGCCATCGCCCGTGATTCGGGCACGAAGAGCGTATTGTGCATCCGCGGCGAGGCCGTCCAGAGCGGCGCCGAACGTAATCTTCACTTGCGCACCGATGTGTCCACCTTAACGTCGGCGATGCGCGCGCCCATCGGCGTACCGACGAGGTACACGTCACCGCACAGGCCGCGCCGCGCCACCGAGCCTTTCACCTGCCTGGCCGCGTTGGTGTCGTTGTACGAGAGCATGACGCCCTTGAGCGGCATGGCTACGACGAACATGCTGAGAACGTGCGTGGCGCCCGGGCGGCATGCGGCCGTGATGTCAAGCTTACCGTCCGGAAAGACGATGTCCCCTATGTTGCGACCATCCACGTAGACAGTCGCGTAGGAGTTCAGGTATTCGGCGCTGATGGTGACACGCCGACCGACCCATTCATCGGGAACAGTGATATGCCGCTGGTACCAGGCCGCGGTGATGCTGCGCAGACTCTTGTTCTTCCAGCTCGGATGGGCATGGATTGTCTGGCAGTCTTTCTGCATATAATCGGTGGTTCCCGGCCAGCTCCCTGGGACCTTGAAGTAGCCCCACCTGTCAGCGGGCACGGTGTTCGTGTCCTCGTCGGCTGGCTGCCAGCGCCACAGACCATTGATGCATATCCGCTCGCGCGTGGCCGTTGACTCCCGATATGCTTTCTCAACATCCCAGACAGCCTTCACACCCCTGGGCAACTCTGCCACCACATCTTGGCACGGCCGAACGATAACAACAAGCAGTGCTATCATGAATAAAAGAAGTGATTGCCTTCTCATTGTTTCTCCTTCCAGCCATCGGTCGGTGCCGGGAGTGTCGGGCGGTGCCTGGCCCACATCTCGTTGACGAATGCATCCCAGGCCTGTCCCTGTCGCGCCCACTCTTTGTCGTGGTCGCGTCCGGTCGCCTCCCTGATGGTCTTCACGAAGGCCGCGTCGTCTTCGTACATCCAGCGGTCCACATAATCGAAAAAGGCGTCGTGGTTCCAGAAGTTCTCGGCGTGCATGAGTCGCAGGGCCAGGGCCTGCGCGACCCAGCCGATGCTCGTGCAGCATCGGCGATAACTCTCGCTGGTGTTCTTACCATCGTCCCACTGCGAAGGCGGTGTATGTTCGTAGGGTCCCCAGCCGCTGCCTCGTGACCGGCCCTCCCCGGTCGCCGCGTCGATTCCCGAATGCCCGGCAAAGACGACTTTCGCCCCGGTCCAGCAGTCGTCGTAGGTGGTCTGCTCATCCTCGCCAAAGCTCACCTTAGTAAATGACCGGTTGATTTTGGCCAGTTCGTCATCGCCCAGGAGAAGTCCGGCAAAGACAATGGGCAGTTTGCGTCCGCTGCCGTGTCCGCCCCAGCCGGTCCAGCCGGGATGGCCCGCGCGGACCATACCCCCCAGGTCGATACCCACTTGGACGAAGTTCACTAACAACGGCTCCTTCTGTTGCGGCTCGAGGTCGGTGCACAGCAGCAGCGCGGAGATGCCGACCACCCGGCCGTACTCCAGGCCGTACTGTGGCATGTTCTCTACGGGCTCCTCGAAGCCGAAGAAGCACGTTCCCACCCAGGGCCGCTGGGTAAAGCGGACGTACTTCTGGATCTTGGGCATACTCTTGGTCCCGGCGGCTCCCGGCAGCAGCTCCCGCTTGAGGTTCCGAGCAAGGTAAATCTTCTGCTGACGGTCGCAGAAGGCCGGCCTAAAGGCATCCGTCGGCTGCGGCTCGCCTACGCAGGTCAGGACCGCGGAAGTGCGAATCGGGCTGCTGTCATCCACGCCGCGCTCGATCTTGTTACGCAATTGGGCGTGCAGCACCAGGTTCTTGGGCATGCTGATAGTTGAAACAAGTGAATCACCGGGCTTCATAGCCACTGGTAGCTTCTGAATCAGGGATGGGGTGAACCAGTTTCGGACACCGCTGTCGTAGGCAACTTGCATCCTGGCCGGTGGATTAAGCATGAAGCCGTTGCGAACGCGATGCTCTTCCTTGCGCTCCCTGTCCATGCCGTCCAGCTCGCGTTTCGGAATCTCGCTGCCGTAAAGCGGCTTGGGAGCGATCGCCTCTATGGTAACCGGCCCGACCACGTACCAGTCGCCGTTAACAAACTGCCCGACACGAGTCGGCTTCTGAAACGTCCAGGTAATGCCGTACTGCGAAACGTTCTGTTTCAGTGGTAGAGCTTGGAGCTTGGGTGTCGACGGGGCGTTTTCTTTGGTGTAGACAATAATAGAGCGTTTCACGTTCGTCTCGGCTGCCAAGGCTTTCTCGTCGTAAGGATCGGCCTCGATCATTGGGGGGACGTTAACCGGGCCGCCGAGGGTAACGGACATGTCGGCCAGCCGGATTGTCTGCTTCCGGCCCTCGTCCTCGTCGCCCCAGACGGCGAAGGCGCTGAAGCCCTTCAATCCCGTCTTGCCGGAATCGACCGCATTGACCTGCCTGTCGTTGTGGAAGACCTGCAAACCCACCTCAATATCGAAGTCGAAAGTCCACTTGTGCCAACCCGCTGGTGCGCGGCGGACTCCAAGCCAGAACAACCGGTCATACCACTGCCTGCCGTCACAGGCCGTGGCGGTGTAACCTTCGTCGCCGCCGAGATAGTTGGCGTAGAGGATGCCGACGGCCAGCACCTTCCCGTCGCTTTGCACCAGTCCCCATCGCGGGCCCAATCGACTGGCCTTGGCGTTCTCGGGCGTTGTGCCGTCGTCGTAAACCCAGACGTTGACCTTGCCCGACTCGTCACTGTCACGGAGCTTCAACAAGGCCTTGCCTCCCGGTCCGATCTTTAGCGAATGACCCTTGCCCTGGCGGCCCTTTGCCGCATCGATAGTCACGTCACCCTTAATCGTCCAGCCGGCCAGGGCTTTGTTGCCATCAAAGGTAAACGCTTTAGCTTGATTGCCGGCAGGCTGCGGGACGGTGGGCTGATGCTGGCTCCGGACGGGGGCCGACAGAACCGCGATAGCTACAACGCACAAACCAAATACCGATAACTGTTTCAACATAGGTCTTTCCTTTCATTGAGATAAGTCTTTCCGTTTGCAGTATTGCGTGCAAGTGTGGGTGAAAACGGTTTATTGGCCTGGTGGTTCGGGATTTCATCTACTTCTATGAGAGCGGATACTTCGCTTAATTTCGGTTCACTGAGCATGACCTGACATTCCCATATTAAATGCTTTGATGAAATGCTTGCAACACAATATTTGTATATACTCTACCATCGTCTCAGGAATAAAACCACATCTTTCACGGATTTTTGGCATCACTCAGTTCCTGCAGATATTGCCGCTAACCCTGACCGCTGAAGAAGCTGCTGTATCCGCCGACATCGGCGTTTTTGTTACTGTCGTCAGCTAATAGTGTCCGGTAGTTCTTTATCACTTTCTTGTATGCCCTGGCGTGTTCTTCAATTACCTCAGGCCGGTACTGCTTAAACCACGGGACCTCGAAGACGCAGCGGTTGATACTTTCAGCAACCGGAAGTTTTTCAATGTACTGCTCAATCTTTACCGATTCATCAAGGTAAGCTATCCGGGTTGGCCTGCCGTGGCCATAAACGTCCATAGTCGTAAAAAGCGGATGCAAGTGCAGGGGCTTGTTGCAGCCGGGATTGCAGATAGAGCCTTCTGCACCAACGGCTTCGCTGAATCTTGACAATGATAGCCCTTCTAACTCCTCGGAGATGTACTTGAAATGCGGGTAGTACCAGCCTCCCTTGGTCGTATTTGTGTCTTTTGGGGGTCTTATGGGCCTTATTCCGGCAGTATCATCGAGCAAATCACAGAAGTAGTTCATCGCCTTGTCGATTTCCACCATCTGCCGGCCAAACAGCTCCAGCTGCACCAGTCCGAAAGCCGAGCTCAACTGGTGCATGCGATGTTTGAATCCGCCGCAGGGCAGTCCTGCAAAAGGCTTAAGTTCTTTCAATGTAATCTCGTCGTGACGGATATAGTGCCCAAACAAGAGGGCCCGTTCGTAGACCTTTCGGTCGTCGGTAAATAATATCCCTCCCTCACCGACGGCCAGGGATTTGCCGGTCATCAGGGAAAACGCCGCGGCATCGCCAAAGGTGCCTATCTCTTTGCCCTTGTACAAAGCCCCATGAGCATGGGAGCAGTCTTCGAGGATTTTGAGATTGTGTTTGGCGGCGATTTTCATAATGGCGTCCATATCGGCCGGCATACCTGCGTAATGCACTACTACAATGGCTTTCGTTCGCGATGTGATTCGATGCTCGACATCCTTTGGGTCAATGCAGATGGTATCGGGATCCACATCGGCGAAAACCGGTGTGGCGCCGAGCGTGTATGCTTGCGCCACAGATGCCCAGTAGGTAATACTTGGAGCGACCACTTCATCGCCGACGCCAATGCCCAAACCGTACATAGCGCCCAAAATGGCCGCGGTGCCGTTATGATAAGCAAGGCCGTATTCCCTGCCAAGCGAATGAGCGTACTTCCGCTCGAATTCTTTCGTTACCTCGATACCGGACATCTGTCCGGCACGCATAACTTCCAGGACCGCTTGTTCGTGCCGGTCAGTAATGATAGGCCATGTGAAAATATCTGTGTCGTCCAGCTTGACCGACTTTTCACCACCTAACAGCGCCAACTTGTTCTTTGTGTCCCCATCTTGGTCCATCGCGGCCGGCTCACCTTTCAGATTTTGTGACCATTTCACTGCCGTGCCAACTCGAGCGCACTGGTCGTAATATAATATTTCGATATCATATTCGGGACCTCCCACTCCGGCAACTTTCCCTCTGCCAGATACTGCAGGTACTTTTTGGTGACCTTTCGGAAGTGGGCTTCATGCCCGATTCGATGCTCATCAGGTATCAACACCTGCCAGGAATTTTTCTCCAGTTTAAGTGCCACACCGGGGTACTTACTTTGCAGCTCAGCGACCGCTTTTTTCAAAGAAGCGGCCAGCTCGTCGGCACTGGCGCCGGGGGCCGGCTCAACGTAAAGCTGTGGTTGATAGTTCTGTTCTTTGCCCTGGCGAATGATAATGTTGGCTTTGCTGCCCCTGAACAGAGAATGATGCGTGTCCCCGCCGCCCTCGGACGCCTCGAAATTCCAGGTCACTGCCAATTTCACGTACACGCCTTTTATTGTATAAATCATTTCTCCATTGGCGTAATAAGGCAGAATTCCTTCGTCATTCAACTTGCTTGTCAGAAAATTCGGAAAATCCGGTGCTCTTGTCACCTTCTCGTACTGCTGTCGCGTGAGCATTGTTGGCCAACGCTCGGCCTTTTTCATCACGATGTCATTTCGGTAATCGATTGGCGTCTCCGCAAAGCACGTCCACGTTACCAGGTCTATCAGGTGTGTTGTAACATCCACCAGTCCTTCGCCCTGCTGGGCGGTGTCAAAATACCACATCGGCCGTTTGATAGGTATGCCGGAGACGTATTTGAAGAAGTGGTGGACACTCTCCTTTACGACGGCCGGGTTATCTACCGAACCCTTTTCCAGTTCGCCAAAAAGCTCTTCATTGAGCACAAGCATTTTCTGTAAGATGCACAGTATGTTGAAACGCTCGGTCATAATATCGTAGAGCAGTACTCCGTTTTGCTCTGCCGTGGCAAAGGCCTGCTCTAAAAGCTTGAAACCCTCCACATCAATGCACATCGGCTTGTCGCAAAAAACGTTAAGGCCGACATCGACGGCGGACTTAATGTACTCCGTCTTTTTCCGGTTGTTACCGGATATGACGACAACGTCACCTGATTTCTGAGTGAGCATTTTCTCGAGGTAGTCGTCTGCTGTGTACACTTTTTGCTGCCAGCTCGTGGGCTTCTCCAGGCGGGCGTTGAAACCCTGGATGCGCTTTAGATATTCCTGCACCTCGGGGCCGGCCGGGGCATAGACGTGGACAATGGGAGCGACCTTCTCGTACATACTTTTCTGGACAAGGGCTGCATGATAATGTCCCGGCTCGAGAACCATAAATTTTAATTTGCCGTCAGCAGCGGCGCCTTTCATTTTTCCTTCCTCTTTCTCAGCACAGGAAAACAATACAGTTGACAGGCAAAGGACCAATACAAACAAAACGGCATTTCGCACCATAACCAAACTCCTTAACTGGTACTGAGCAAACAAATCGACAGCCTTTTCGTAGGGGCGGTTCGCGAACCGCCCCTACGGCTATATTCGAATCACCAATAACCAATCCCGCACCTACTTTTAGCCAATCTTATATTCCCAAAGTAGGTGCGGGACTAATTAACCGATTATCCAGTAAACAGCGCCAATCAACAGACCCACGCCTGCCCAGGCGGCGAGAAAGCCGACGATACCAACAACGCTGGGCCTGGGTATTTCAAAATCAGGATGGTCTATAAGGGCGTCTCGCGGGGCCGGCTGCACACCCGGCGGAAGCGTAAACGGCTCGGTTTCAGGCTCATCCGGGCCGATAGGCGTCCGCAAACAGGCATAAAGACGCTCCAGATTTCCCGCTGGAACCATCCGTGTAAGCAAACTGACCACAACCAGAACGACAAAGCCGGCACTCAAATAGATAATCATCTGCCAGGGCAGGTATAGCTTGTCATCCCACAGCATAAAGGCCGGCAGTTTGCCAGCCAGGTGCGCGTTGAAATCCCACAGGACATAGTCACCAAAGGCGATTCTGCTGGTGAAAAGAAGTGCACCAAAGCTGGCTAAGGTTCCAGCCCAGGCACCGGCAACGGTGACGCGACGCCAGAATAGTCCTACCCAGAATGCAATCCCCATCATCGCCGATACCATCCAGAAGATTTCCAGGCCGTGTACGACGCTTTCCAGGCTGAAGGCAAAAAGAATACCACAGAACACGATCACGACAGATGCGATGCGGCCGATGAGGGTATAATGCCTGTCGGCTTTGTCAGGGGCCAAAAACTTTTTGTAGATGTTGTTAGTAAACAGGGCCGAGGAGACCACCATCAGAGAATCACAAGTGCTCATAACCGAAGCAAGCATGGAGGCGATAAACAACCCAGTCAGTCCGGGTGCAATGCCGCCCAGCAGCTCCCGCGCCATACGCCCATAAACCAGGTCAACATCCTCAACACTGGCATACATGGCAACAGCGCACAGCCCCGTCAGCATCCAGGCAACGGTGCATATCCGTTTGCCGAATATACCCACAGTAACGCCCATCCTTCCCTCCATTTCCGTTTTTCCCGCCGCACAGTTTGCCATAGTTTCAGGCATAGTCACCCAACCGACCAGGGCATTGAAGGCAATAACAGCGATGAAAAAGAACGTAATCTCGCCCGGAGCCACAAGGGAAAGCATGGCAGGGTCAGTGATGGACTCCCGAAGACCGCTCATGCCGCCGACCTTCGCCAGTGCAAACGGCAGGATCAAAAAAGACAAAACAATAGTCAGCAATCCCTGGACGAAGTTGGTCGTGATAGCTGCGATAAGTCCACCGGCAACGCCGTAAGTAACGAACATGACTGTCATCGCTATAATGGCCAGATTCGAACTTATGGCGCCGCCGGAGACGGCCTCGACCATGGCCCCGGAGTCTTTGAGCATGACCCCGATGGCCACCAGCATTTGCATCATTCCCATTACGGCATAGAGACCACTGACACTGCGCCCGTAACGAATCTCAAAATAATCTCCTGTGGTTACAGCCCGCATTCGGCGGAAAAACGGGGCGATTAGCCAGAAGAATGGTGTTACAAAAAGCCAGAGCCACTGATACCAGATTCCCGAAGCGCCGGCATGGTAGGTCTTGGCGGCGACGCTGACCGCCTGGTCGGAATGGGTCCCGGTGCCGAACATCAGGAACGCCATCATCAGTTTGCCGAACTTGCGGTCGCCGATGAAGAATATTGTGGAACTGCGGACCTTTCTTACCGCCCAGAGGCCGATGACGGTAATACCCACCAGGTAAACGATAATAACTATCCAATCAACAAGTCTGACGCCTAACATATTTGCACTCCTGCATTGCACTCAAACGAGAGCAATTTTTGCACACAATTTGCTTCTTGTAAAGTTCGTGCCCGGAGCGATAATAACTCATATCGAAGAAAGTAAAAATATTTTGCCGTTATTATAGTGGCTGGAAGGAAGCTCTACAAGAGTGTAAATGTCTCTGAACCCGATGAGACGAGAGAGTCCGTTGGTTCAGACAGTTTACGTTGGATTGACTAACATAATGTGAGGAGTACCAGGATGAATCGACAAACCATCAACGTTCTGCAATGGAAACCGGCTATGCTAAATGTGAAGCGGTTACTGTGCCTGGTTGCTGTAGCCAGTTTGATGTGCCTGAAGGCACCCCATCTACCTTGTGCCAGAGCAGACGAACAGCAGGAAAAATGGACAGCCGGGGTCGCCTCGGTTGTCATTACACCGGAGCGGTCGATGTGGATGTCCGGGTACGCGGCAAGAACCAAGCCTTCGGAGGGAAAGGTCCACGACCTGCACGCCAAAGCGCTGGCGCTGCAGGACGCCCGGGGCACGAGGCTGGTAATCGCTGCGGTTGAATTGCTTGGCATCCCCCGGCCTTTACGTGATTGGCTTGAAAAAGAAGTCCACCGGTGCTACAAGCTTCCGCCGGAGGCCCTGGTGCTAAACGCATCTCACACCCATTGTGGTCCGGTGGTAAAGGAGTCGAAGTATTCTATCTATGGGAATTCATTTTATGGTCTGTCAGCCGAGCAGATTCAGCAAAACCAAAAGTACGTGGATGCTTTGCGACAAAAACTGCTGCAACTGGTCGGTCAGGCGATAGAGGACCTTGCTCCGGCACGGCTGGGATACACACACGCACGGGCAGGCTTTGCCATGAACAGGCGAACCAGGATTGAGCAAGGTTATCGGATTCAACCAAATCCTGACGGCCCCGTTGACCACGATGTCCCCGTCTTACGTATTGATAGTCTCGATGGAAAATTACGAGCTGTCCTATTTGGGTACGCCTGCCACAATACCACGCTTAGCTTCTACAAGTTCTGCGGCGACTACGCCGGTTTCGCCCAGCAGTATCTGGAAGAGGCGCATCCCGGAGCAACGGCTTTCTTCATAACCGGCTGCGGCGGTGACCAAAATCCGTACCCTCGTGGAACGCTGACTTTGGCGCAGCAGCATGGCCGTTCACTTGCTAATGCAGTCGAAGCAGCGCTGCTCCCACGAGCGCGGTCGGTCCGGGGACCGATTCGGGCGGCCCTGGAAACGGTTACGCTCGAGTTTGCCGAACCGCCCAGCCGTGAACAGCTCGAAAAGGAAGCGAAATCTACCAATAAGTATGAACGCCGACATGCCGAAGCGCTGCTGGAGGAGCTGGAGCAAAAAGGCAGGATTCGCACAACATATCCGTACTTGGTCCAGGTTGTACAATTTGGTAACGACCTGACGATGGTAGCGCTGGCCGGCGAAGTCGTAGTGGACTATTCGCTGCGACTTAAAGCTGAACTGGCCGGTCCGCCTCTTTGGGTGGCCGGTTATTGCAACGATGTCTTCGGTTACTTACCTTCAGTGCGGGTCCTGAAAGAAGGCGGCTATGAAGGCGGCGGCGCGATGCGATATACCGAGCTGCCGGGACCATTTGCACCGTCGGTCGAGAAACGGGTAGTGGACAAGGTGCACGAGCTGGTCGACAGGGTACGGACGCCGAAGAACAACTGAAGATAGGGAGATTGTGGGTTTTTGTAGATAAGAGGAGTTGAAAATGAATAAGAACGATTTGACAAGACGACAATTTATAGCTGCGGCATCGGCAGGCTCTCTCGCTGCGGTGGCCTCAAAGACACTTCCTGCCTATGCAAACATCGGCAAAAAAGCAGGCATCCTGGCTATCAAGGGCGGTCGGCCGGTGCGGACCAGGTCCTGGCCTTCCTGGCCAATCTGGGACAAAAAGCACGATGAAGACCTGGTTCTTTCTGTGCTGCGTAGCGGAGTATGGTCAAGAAACAAGGTGGTTGCGGAATTTGAAAAGAAGTATGCCGAACTGATGGGAGCAAAGCGATGTCTTGCCACCACAAATGGTACCAACGCTCTGCTTACCTCGCTGCACGTACTTGGAGTAGGTATTGGAGATGAAGTTCTTGTCCCCCCATATACCTTTATTGCAACAATAGACGTGATTTTTCTCTCCGGTGCCCTGCCGATTATGGTTGATACCGACCCTGAAACGTTTCAGATAAACCCGGACAAAATAGAAGAAAAAATCAGCGAACACTCCAGGGCTATCCTGCCGGTTCATATTCTGGGCTTGCCGGCCAATATGGACAAAATCAATGCAATTGCAAGAAAGCATAATCTGCTCGTTGTCGAAGACGCCTGCCAGGCCTGGATGGCGGAATGGAGAGGAAAAAAGTGCGGCACGTTGGGAGACCTGGGCTGTTTCAGCTTCCAGAACTCCAAGAATCTGCCCTGCGGAGAAGGAGGCGCTATCCTGGGAGACGATGATGAAATTATGGACAAATGTTACTCTTACCACAACTTTGGCAGACCCTATGGAAGTGTAACCGGCAGAGGACATGCTATCATGGGGACGAAATGCAGAATGGCGGAATACCAGGCCGCTATATTACTTGCTCAGATGAAACGACTGGAAAAGCAGACTCAAACCCGCAACGAAAACGCCAAGTATCTCACCTCCCGTATCAAGGACATCCCTGGGATCATCCCCCACAAACTATATGATGGTGTTACCCGGGCGGCTTATCATCTCTATCCTTTCCGGTATAAGAAAGAGTACTTCCACAACGTACCCCGCAGCAAGTTCATCGCCGCCCTGAGGGCCGAAGGCATTCCTTGTTCCAGCGGATATAACCGAATAAATAAAGGTGATTTCTTTGAAAATGCTCTACAGTCTAAGAACTTCCGTAAAACCTACTCCAAAAAGAGGTTGGATCGATGTCGACAGTTGAATTACTGCCCCGATGATGAACGGCTTTGTGATGAGGCCGTGTGGTTTTTCCATAGTATCCTGCTCGGCACGAAAAGGGATATGGACGACATAGCTGACGCTATCTTGAAAATTTATGAGAATCGAGATAAACTGGCATAACACTACAAAGCATGTTTTAAACTTTTGATATATCTTCTGTCATCCCTTCCGGAACGCTTGCCGCATGGACGTGGGGGAATCCGCTTCGGTCCGAATTGAAGATTACCCATTTCAGGTCCGGTGTCAGGTAAGCGTGAGGGTGAGTGTTCTGGGCGCTGCCCATGGATGTTTTCGATTCACAGACCACAGCCGTCTTGCCGTTCTGGATTGAGCCGATTACTAATTTTGCTGTTCCCTGCCAATCATCGCAGCAGAAGAACCGTCCGCAACGAGAAACGCCGACATGGTTAAACTTATATCCTTTGGCCACCACCCGTGTGGGCGACCCCGCGCGGACAGCCAACAGGTTGCCCTTATTTGGTGCGTAATCCTCGTCGGCCAGAACCGTCAACAATATCTCCCTGGTCCTGCCAATCCATGCTTCATGGCCGGTAACTGGTGTAGTGTAGGGCTTTCCCACCTGCAGCTCGGTCCGCTTACCATCCGGCACCGAAAGCAGGTAGAGCGTGGCCCCCTCCGGGCCGACCAGCCGAATGCGCTTCCCTTCGGGTGTGTATTTGCCGCCGCGGTTGTGCTGTATCATTAGTTCTCTACCCCGGCCCGGCTCGAACTGCGGATGGGGATTGAGAATGAATGGGTCCCGGTCGATGACCATCTTCGTGCCCTTTTTAAGGTCAACCAGCAGGATACCGAACATCTGGTAATCGTTCCCCAGCCGCTTGCCGCAGGCATAGTATCGTGCGTCGGCTGAGACCGTGCCAAAGCTGATGAGGCTCCTTTCGCCATCTATGTGATATATCTTCTCCGGTGTTCCATTCGACAGGTCCGCTCGCATCAAGTCCAGCGTCTCGCCGTCGGTCTGCTTGAGGTAGTAAAACACGCCGTCGTTTGAAATCGCAGAGCCTGTAATTCCGGAGGCCACATCCAACCGGTGTTGTTTCCACGTACCAAGCTCCACTACCATGATCTCGGTTTTGTTTTTGTCCGATCGCCTGGGGTTGTGTCTCTCATAAACGAAGTACCGGGAATCGCCCGAGCAGTAGGGCAGCTCACAGTAGATGTTCGACTGCCTGAATTCCTCCGTGGTGATCTGCCATATCTCGGACCCTGTCGATTGTCGTTCCAGGTAGATAGCGCCGTCAGCCGAAGCGTGTCGGGCTCGCTCTTGTCCGATTGCATACTTGGTAGAGGCCAGAGCGCCGGCACTGACAAGCCCGGATGCCACCTGCCCACTGCGCCTCAAAAACTCACGGCGGGAAATCCTTTTTCTTTTGCTGAGCATAGGATACTCCTACGAATTCGTAGTGCAACTGGCTTACCCTTGCTGGATAGATCCTTGCGGAACAAGCGTTCCATCCTTCATATAGAACAACCTGGTGGAAATATCCAGGGGGAAGATTCCATGAGTGGCAATAACTAAAGTGACGCCCTTTTCCCTAACCGGAGTAATTAGATGCTCGATGATTTCCTGCGCTGTTTCCGCGTCGAGCTCTCCCGTAGGCTCATCAGCGAGAATAAGCGCCGGCTCATTAGCAAGCGTTCTTGCGATGGCGACGCGCTGCTGCTGTCCAATGCTGAGTTCAGACGGCAAGTTATCAAGCCTCTCCCCAAGCCCGAGATTATTCAACAGTGTCTTTACCTTTTCACGTCGAGCGGTTTTCGACATGCCGATATGCAGCAGGGCAGCTTCAACATTCTCATAAGCCGTCCATGAGGGTAACAGGTTGTAGTTTTGGAAGATGACGCTAATCTTCTGACGCCGCAGCAGTGCTAATTCTTCATGCGACAGGTCTTCCATGCAGCGGCCTTCAAATATCACACTGCCTTCAGTTTGGCGTTCAAGCCCACCCAACACCCCCAGGAAAGTGGATTTGCCTGCGCCGGTCTTCCCGGCAATTACCACGATTTCACCCCTGTTCACAGATAAATTAATCCCCCTGAGGACGCGAATCTCCTTGCGTTTGACCGTGAAACTCTTCCTCAGGTCCTTGCACTCCAAGAAGATGTCGCCTTCCCCAGTTATTTCATCAACTACGTTCATTGTTATGCCTGCTTATATGAATCGAATATCAAATGCTCCGCAGCGCATCAGCCGGTCGCTGACGGGCAGCGATGAAAGCAGGGAAGCTCCCCGCGATGATGCCTCCCAAGAATGCCAACACGAAGCCAAGCACTAATACCCACGGCGAAATGATGATATGTGCCCCAGCTTCAATGCCACTCAACATCTCAATGGGAACAAACAGCAGTATAGCGACGGCGACCAGGCACCCGAGAATGCCGCCTATCATGGCCTGCAAAACGGACTCCGCCAGGATTTGCGAGACCACATTCCCGTCAGTCCAGCCGATAGCTTTCAGAATGCCAATATCCCGTCGCCGCTCGAGCACAGAGGACAACTGGGATTTCAACGCCAATATCACAGCGCAAATGCCGATGATAATGGTAAGCAGCCACGCCGCATCCTCATTTATCCCCATTACTTTCGCGGCGGGCCTGTAGCAAGCATAGCTGGAAGCCACGAGGTAGTCTCCTGGGAGCAGATTCTTCATAGACGTGATGGCTTCATCTTGCACTTTAGAGCTTTTCACTTCTATGAGTATCACGTTGGCCTCGTTATGGATGGACGACGCTCCCATCCGCTTGTTGATTACTTGCTCCGCCTCGTCGAAATGCATATAGATCTCGGCTTTTGCAGGCCGAATGGGTGGCTTGACGATTCCGATAACCGAAAACATGCTCCCCGCAATCGTGACCTCGTCGCCTTCTTTCAGTTTTTTCAACTTTGCATAAGCTTTTTCCAGAATAACCACGCCCCTATCGTTGGGCAAAAGAAATCGACCTTTCACAATATCCTTTGCGGCGCAGCACGTCTTGCTGACTACGAAATCATCTGGGTCAAACCCGCCGACGGTAAATAGATGGCCATCCTTTTGGTCTTTGAACCGAAATAGCAGGTATCCTGAAGCGTCATATACGGTGTCGAGCTTTTTGACTTTATCGACGAAGTTTGTAATGTTAGTGATGAGGTTGGTTGCTACGCCGTAAGCGACAAAACCTTCACTCTCTTCATCCGGCGACTTTGCAGAGCATTCCGGGCATGATGGTATATGAGCAGGTACAAACGCGATAAAACGTGTCCCAACTCTGTTCAAGATGCTGCTTGTCGCCTCCTTCGAATACAGAAGGGCGCCTACCACTACCACCATAATGGCTGCCGCCAACAGATAACCAAATATGTTAGTCAACGTGCGCCCTTTTCTCCGCTTTAATTCACGCCATGCGCATTCCCATAAATCTCTCATGGTTCTGACTCCTCTGTCAAAGGTTGTCATATATCTTGTAAAAATATATCACCATTTTTGGGTTGTTGCAACAGTATTATTCGTTCTGTTTTATCTGGCTAAGAATGTCCAGGGCTTCCTTTATCATAATCTCGCCGGCGCCTTTTGCTAAGTTTGTTCCTGGACCAGGTTCATATCCTCCTTCTTCGTATGCCCGGCTGTGGCAGACGTAGCCGATTGTGTCGTTACTTAGTGTAACAATGAAAAGATTTTCCAATCCTGCTCTTGTCTTTATCTCTATGCCTACTTCAACCAGAATTTCTCCGGGCAGCCCCAGGATATAAATATCGCCGGGTCTTAAAACCTGAATCTCAGTGGTTACATAGTCTATGGTTTTATTATCATCTGCCGTCTCATTCGGCGAAGGGGCCTTCTTTGTGGGGAATTTAATTTCCCTTTTAAGCGCCTTTAACGTGGCACTGCCGGTAGTAGTAACCAGTTGGAGTCTTCTAAGAGCTTCACCCCCTAATGCTTTACCGATTTCCTGACGAGGCTTCACTCCTCTCCGGACAGGAACTGTGTCCCCCGCTAACCCGAGAGTAAAGAGACAAATTCCTCCCTCCATCTGTTCCACAACGCGCGTGGCGTACGCGTGATAATCGGCCGATATTGCGGTACTCAAATACGGATATATGCAAACAGGATGGCAGCCGAAATGGCTCTGGCAAAAGGTTAGCCCGAAAATTTCGCATCCTTTTTGTCGGCTCTGTTCGGCCGAGCATATTTTTTGCCTTTGAAATAGGTTCGACAAGCTCACTACAGATTGGGTTTGTTTTGGGTTTGTATTGGCTTTGTTTTGGCATTTTATTGGCTTTAATTGGGTTTGATTGGGTTTGTATTGGGTTTGAATTGGGTTTGTTTTTCCCACGTTCACCAAGTGTCTTATTTTCGTAATCCTTTGATAATACTTTATTTACATTCATTTGAGCATTTTGGAAATTGGGTTTGTTTTGCATAAAATGAGCGATTTGTAGTGCGCTCACTACAGTTGTAGAGGAAAAGTTAGTGAAAAGTGAGCTAAAGTGCCTAAAGTGAGCTAAAGTTTGATTCTCG
>Ga0114922_10000697_pt1 | contig 32337 bp, 26 predicted proteins | sample AartaG_FD_100975 | JGI IMG/M metagenome (GOLD analysis project Ga0114922, IMG submission 100975) | Deep subsurface microbial communities from Aarhus Bay to uncover new lineages of life (NeLLi) - Aarhus_00045 metaG | ecosystem: Environmental > Aquatic > Marine > Oceanic > Sediment | place... | reverse complement strand
CATATCGTTGTGACTGATGATCAAACTTAAATTCAATGCCAATGATTTTAAGTGTATTTTTTAAGCGGGTATAATCAATCCTATTTTTTGAAATAATTCCGTTTTCCAGGCAATAAAGCGCTATTGCGCGATACATGGCACCACTATCAACATATATATACTTAAGTTCCTTTGCAATGGTTCTGGCAAATGTACTTTTACCACTTGAAGAATATCCGTCAACTGCAATTACAATTTTCTTATTCAAAGAAATCATAGAATTAAAAACTCAAAATTTGTTTTAACTACATGCAATATCTAACAAAAACAGGTCATGTGCAAAAATAGAATGAAATTTCAAAATTGCCGGCTAAAACTTTTTATAAAATTCCGATAAGTTCATATTTATTGAAAAATGATTTGGAGCACCTGCAAGGTGGTAGGTTTGCCTGGCATAACTTAAATGGAATTTCGATATTTTAATACCCAAACCCCATGAAAATCCAACTGTGCCGGGCCGGGAATCAACTAACATTTCCACCCGCCTTCGATAATTGAATCCAAATCTAAGCATAAAGTTATCAGTTAAATACAACTCAGTACCAACAATAATATGACGCATAAATTTGTCAATAAATGTATTGAGCTTATCTTCCTTTATCTCTTCACCTGTAAAAGGATCAGTTGAACTATTTTTTTCTTCTTCAGTAGTATAGGTCAAGTCAAATTTTTCCAGATGTTCAGCAACTATGTAAATTCCTAAAGGCGCATATTTTAGTTTTTGTGCTACTCCCAGCTGAATTTCAAATGGCAGAGGTTCCTTTTCAGCATTAGGGTAATATGTTGATATTTGAGTCCCTATATTTTTCAAAACAAGTGATGCGGTAAAAAGCTTATCCGCATTATTATAAGTTATTCCGGCATCAAAAGCAATAGCCACGCAACTATAAGATTCAAGATGTGAATAAATCGGCTTTAAGTTTATTCCAATAGTAAATAAGCTATCCAAATGCCTGGAATAGATTAAATTCATTGCGTAATCCGCTGCCCTGAACTCGGATGTTTTTACTCCTGATTCATCTGCCCCAATAAAATTCCCATAGTTTAAATAATGAATTCCGGCAGCAAAATTCCCAATATTTTTATAAGATCTTGAATATGAAACATATCCGTAGTTAATGCCTGCAAAATAATCAACATAATTCAAGACTAAGTGATTATGCATTGAATTATTTAATAATGAAGGATTATGAAAGGGAAAATTTAAATCATCACCTGAAAAAGCAACCGTTTTTCCCCCTAATGCCGCAACACGTGCCGAATTTGTTATTTCAAGAAATTGAAAAATCTTTCCGCCCGGTTGAGAACTAAGCTCTAATGTAGCTAGCAAACAAGCAAGAGAAATAATAAATATTGTTTTTTGAAGCATGGTAAAACTATAATACTAAAATATAACCGTAATTTTGTTTTAAAATTGTTATAATAATTATATTATTCGTTTTGTATATTTATTAAAGTCTATCAATGAGCAAATATAATCTATATTATAACAATTAATAATAATAAAATACACATATTACAGATAAATCTGAAACTTAAATGGTTTCTCTGAAGATTACGTATATGGCGGGAAAAATTTGCACTAATAGTTTTAATTATTCCAATATTATGGTATATTGAGTGTAAAATAATCTGAATAATATAATATACATTTAATGTGATAATCTCCAGCCAGGTAATAAAGGAAAAGATTTTGTTTATTGTAAACCCAATCTCAGGGAAGGGTAATTCACAAGACATTATTGAACAGGTTAATTTTTCGATTAACAAGAGTAAATACGATGTTTATTTTGAAGTTACAGGATATAAAGGACATGCATATAAAATTGCTGACCATTTCAAAGAAAAGGGAATAAGCAAAATTATTGCTATAGGAGGTGACGGTACAGTAAATGAAATAGGCTCAGCAATAATAAATACCGGCATATCCCTGGGGATTATTCCCACTGGTTCTGGTAACGGTTTGGCCAGGTGCTTATCTATACCCTTAAATATTAAAAATGCAATCAAAGTATTGAATAATCCGGAAATAAAAAAAATCGATGCCGGAAAAATAAATGACAAATATTTCTTTTGTAATGCTGGTATTGGTTTTGATGCCCATGTAGGTAAGGTTTTTAATCAAACAAAGGGACGAGGATTTAAAAACTATCTTAAAACAATTATTCGGGAATATTTAAGATATAAACCGAAAAAATACAAACTTGAAATTGATGGTAAAAAAATAAATGTAAAATCTTTTCTCATTACATTTTCAAATATCGGTCAGTATGGCAATAATATATTTATTGCACCGGATGCAAAAATTGATGACGGACTGTTAGATGTATGTATATTAAGGCCCTTTCCGAAATTAAAAATGTTATCTATAGGCTTAAGATTGATAAGCAAAACAATTAATAAAAGTAAATATTTAGATGTGATAACATGTAAAGAAGTAACATTAAAAAGTAAAAAGAAAATTAAGCTTCATTGCGATGGTGAATCATTTAAGACTATTAACAAAATCAATGTTAAAATTATGCCTGAATCATTACAAGTAATGATAAATCAGCAATAATATTCAACAATATAATCCATTAATTATCTGGTCAAATCGTTCAAAATTGTTTTAATTCTTAAAAATAAAATTTTGAATTATTCTAAAAATTCCGTAAATTAATTATTATTTTAAAACAAATATTGGCTGGATTTAAGAAATTTTAAGAAAAGTTAAACAACAAATTCATTATATCGTTGTTTAACTAATGATTATTATTGAGAATTTTTTTAATTAGAACGGAATTATGAGGCAGTTAAAGATTACTAAATCGATCACAAATAGGAATAGTGATTCATTAGAGAAGTATTTGCATGATATTGGCAAAGAGGAATTAATTACACCTGAAGAGGAAGTGGAGTTAGCTAAGCGCATTAAAAAAGGTGACCAGGAAGCATTAGAAAAACTTACCAGGGCAAACTTAAGATTTGTAGTATCTGTAGCCAAGCAATATCAACATCAGGGTTTAAGTTTACCTGATTTAATAAATGAAGGAAACCTGGGTTTAATAAAGGCAGCTAAAAAATTTGATGAAACAAAAGGTTTTAAGTTCATTTCTTATGCAGTTTGGTGGATAAGACAATGTATATTACAAGCTCTTGCAGAACAATCCAGGATAGTCCGGTTGCCATTGAATAAAATTGGTGCTTTAAATAAAATTAATAAGGTTTTTTCGAAGCTGGAACAGGAACATGAAAGAGAACCGTCACCAGATGAAGTTGCTACTACACTTGATTTACCTGAAGATAAAGTATCCAATACACTTGAACTTTCAGGTCGTCATTTATCTGTTGATGCCCCGTTTCAGGACGGAGAAGAAAACTCTTTGTTAGATGTATTACAAAATCCAGACTCACCTGATACTGATGGCAAACTTATGAATGAATCATTAAGCCTGGAAATTGAAAGAACTTTGAATACATTGCCTGAAAAAGAAAGCAATGTTATAAGATCCTTTTATGGAATCGGTAAAAAACAAATGTCACTCGAGGAAATTGGTACATCGATAGGTATTTCCAGAGAACGTACACGGCAGATAAAAGAGAAAGCCATCAAACACTTAAGACAAAAAACAAAAAACAGGTTATTAAAAACTTATTTGGGTTAAACCTCCTTTTCAATCCCCTTTCGCTGCATAGAAAGGGGATTTTTGAATCCTATCAGGTCTGTTAGCAATTATTGTATTAATACAGGAAAAAAGATTCCTCCTGAAGGACAAACGTTATATGGCCTGCGACAGATATAATCGCTTCCCGTTTCAATAAAATTTTAAAAAAAATATATCCTGAATTAAACCTTTTTGAAAAAATGTAATCTAACAGATCAAAATAATAATTTAAATATAATACCATGAAAACAAAAAAATTATTGCCAGTATTAATATCAGTATTTGCTGCATTAGCAATCATGATAATATCATGTGAAAAAAATGACACTGGCTCAATTAGTGATGAAGAGCTTCAAATCTCTGAAGACGATGCACTGGTAACAACCATTTTTAATGATGCCTATAATGATGTAGAGGATGAATTGAGCAGACTCCAGTTAAAATCTACAGAAACATTTATTTGTAAAAGTGTTGAACATGTATGGAATAATGATACTCTTATAATAACAATTACATACAATGGAGAATGTCAGGTGGAATTCAATGGTAAATTACATTGGAAATCAGGTAAAATAATCATGAAAAGGTTTGGCGGAAGGTACTATGAAGCCGGTTCGACAAAAATTCTAACTTTTGTTGACTATTATGTTGACAGCGCAAAAATTGAAGGCACAAAAACTATTGTCAGCGAGGGATATAATGCTGATAGTTTATCTATTACGTTTAATATTAACCTTGAAGGCGGAAAACTTACATTTCCTGATGGAATGTATTTAACCCGTGATGCACAAAAAACCCGTGTAATGCATTTTAAAGAAAACAAAGTGGTTGATCACTACCTGGTTAATGGAAGCGCTAACGGTATAAATATTTTCGGGGATGAATATTCAAGAACTCTAACTGATTTATGGATTGAACCCGGTTGCCCATTCATTATGAGTGGTAATGTTTTAATAGAAATAGAAGGTAAAAGTCCTATTAATATTGATTATGGTAATGAAACATGTGATGCTTTCGCAACAGTTACCAGAAATGGTGAATCAAAAGATATTGAACTCAGACTTAGATGGAGAAGAAGGTTGAGGATATTTAGATAATATTAATAAATTAATTATTAAAAAAGCGGCTGATAGCCGCTTTTTTAATTAGAATTTTTTATTGTGCCAATAAAAGCTTTAATATTCTTTTTCAAATCCCCGTTATTTGCTAATGCTTTAATAAAGGCACTTCCAATAATTGCTCCGCTTGCATATTGACATGCTCTTTTAAATGTTTTATAATTTGATATGCCAAATCCGATTAATCGTGGATTTCTAAGGTTCAAACTTTCAATTCGTTTAAAATACTCCAGTTGCTCTCTTTCAATATCTTCTTTTACACCGGTAGTTGAGGAACTTGATACAAGATAGACAAATCCACTACTTATACTGTCAATCTCTTTAACTCTTTTATCGCTTGTTTCCGGAGTAACTAAGAAAACAACTGACATGTTATGTTTTTCAAACAAATATTTATATTCCTTTAGATAGATATATGGAGGTAAATCAGGTAATATTAAGCCATCGATACCAATTTCATTGGATTTAACGCAGAATTCTTCAAACCCATATTGCATAACAGGATTTATATATCCCATAAGTAACAGGGGTATCTCCGTTTCTTTTCTAATATTCTTTAATTGATTAAATAACAATTTTAAGTTCATCCCATTTCTTAAGGCTGTATCATTGCTCTTCTGAATTACAGGTCCATCGGCAAGGGGATCAGAAAATGGAATGCCAATTTCAATAATATCAGCGCCGCATTCTGCCAAAGTCTTAATTATCGTCTGAGTGTCATCTAATTGTGGATAACCTGCTGTAAAATATACTGATAGAATATTTTCAGGCTTCTGTGTAAATAACTTGTCTAATCGGTTCATTATGATATATTATAAAAAATAATAGTAAACATCTATTTTACTTTTCTCTCAAATACTTAATGTATATCTTCAAATCCTTATCACCTCTGCCTGACAGACAAATTGCCACAACATCTTCCGGCGTGAATCTCTTTTTCTTAAGAATAGCTAAAGCATGTGCGGTTTCCAAAGCAGGAATAATACCTTCCATTTCTGTTAGCTGGTATGCTGCTTCTAATGATTCTTCATCAGTAGCATTCATAAAAATTACCCTTCCGGTCTTGTGAAGGTGAGGATAAATCGGACCTATTCCGGGATAATCAAGCCCTGCAGATATTGAATATGGTTCTGTAATTTGTCCGTCTTCATCTTGCATTACCATAGATCTGCTCCCATGTAAAATACCTGGCCTCCCCAATACCATGGTTGCTGCACTGTAACCCGAATCAATACCCTTACCGCCGGCTTCCACGGCAATTAATTTAACTTTCTCATTGTTAAGATAATGAAAATATGCACCTGCTGCATTACTGCCCCCTCCAACACATGCAATTATATAGTCAGGGTATTCCCTGTTTATTTTTTCCATCAGTTGCCATTTCATTTCTTCACTAATAACTGACTGTAATCGTGCAACCATATCAGGATAAGGATGCGGACCTACAACCGACCCAATAATATAATGAGTATCTGCAGGATTATTTATCCAGTCTCTTATTGCTTCATTTGTAGCATCTTTTAAAGTCTGGTTCCCGCTATAAACTGTCACAACCTTAGCACCCAGCATTTTCATTCGTAATACATTAGAAGCTTGACGTTCAACATCAAGCTTTCCCATATAAATCACGCATTTGAAATTCATTAAGGCACATACCGTGGCTGTAGCAACCCCATGCTGGCCTGCTCCGGTTTCTGCAATAATCCTTGTTTTTCCTAACCTTCTTGCAATTAATATCTGGCCAATGGTATTATTTATTTTGTGGGCACCGGTATGTGTTAGATCCTCCCTTTTCAGATAAATATTTGTTTTATAATATGCTGACAATCTTTTAGCATAATACAGTGGTGTGGGCCGGCCCGCATAATCTTTCAGCAATTCCTTAAACTCTTTTTGAAACGCCGGATCATTTATATAAATGAGGTAATTAATCCTCAGCTCCTCAATATTCTTATACATCATTTCAGGTATATAAGCACCCCCAAATTCGCCATAATAGCCTTTTTTATCTACATCGAACTTCATAAAACATTAATATTTAAGTTTTTGTATAAATTTCTTTATTTTAAAAATATCTTTTATTCCTGGCTCTGTTTCAAACCTGCTGTTAATATCAACAGCACAAATATTTATATTTTTAATATTTTTAATCGAATTAATATCATCAATGTCAATTCCTCCGCTTAATAAAACAGGTATTTCATTGTTATAACCCTGCAGAATATCCCAGTTAAATTTTCTGCCGCTGCCACCATAAGTTTTGCATTTAGTATCAAACAGAAAATATTTGCAATATGGCTTATAAGGTTCTACACCGGAAAAATCAAATTTGTCATCTACATTAAATACTTTAATTACATGAATCCCCTGAATAAAAAGTTGCCTGCAGAAATCTGCCGTCTCACCACCGTGAAGTTGAATAAGATTTAATTTAAACATTTTATGCTTTTCAACAATAGAATCTTTGCCGGCATTAACAAAAACACCAACTTTACTAATGCTCTCAGGAATATTACAGGAAATAACCGGATCAAAATCTTCACCAATATATCTTTGTGATTCCGGATAAAAGTTAAATCCAATATAATCGGGAGAAATTTTTACTAATTCTTTTATATTAGTTTCATCCCTCATTCCACAAACTTTGATATTTATTTTTTTAAAGTTCATGTATTCCATCTTAAAATTCTTAAATACACATCAGCCGAAAAATTTTTTCTTAATCCCGTGTTACAAATTTTTAACAAATCTTTCAAATGCCTTGGCGGGATTATCATCCATCATAAATTTCTCTCCTATTAAAAAGCCGTGAAAACCATAATTTTTCAATTTTATTATTATTTCCGGAGAATCTATACCACTTTCAGATATTTTAATAAAATCCCCGGGAATTCCTTTTGATAAGGTAGCTGAAGTATTAATATCAACAGTGAAATCTTTCAAATCTCTGTTGTTTACTCCTACGATATCAATGAATTCATTTAAAAAATCAAGTTCTTCAATTTTATGCACTTCCAGAATTACCTGCATGTTCAACGAGTTAGCTAACCTGGCTAATTCTTTAGTCTGTTTTATTTTCAAGACAGCAGCTATTAATAGAACAACATCAGCACCAATTGATTTGGCTTCTATTACCTGGTATTCATGTATCAGGAAATCTTTGCGCAATATTGGTAAATAATTTAATTCCCGGGCTTTAGTCAGATCCTGATTACTCCCTCCAAAATACCTGGAGTCAGTTAAAACTGAGAGACCTGAGGCTCCGGCATTAGTATATCCAACTGTCACATCTTCAATTTTAGCTTTTTCATTAATAATTCCTTTGGAGGGTGATCTCTTCTTATACTCTGCAATTATCCCTGATTTCCCGGGATTGGTTAAAAAATCTGTTAATGGTAATGTATTCCTTTCAAAGTATTTACTTTTCTCGAGCTTACTTATATCTTTTAGCTGTTTATTCTCCTTTACTTCTATTTTCTTATATTCTGCTATCTCATCCAGTATAGTCATGATTGCAAACCGATTAATTTATTTAATGCGTTATAAGCACTTTTACTTAATAATGAATCTTTTGCATCATTGATACATTCTTTTATTGATTTGTTTCCATAACAGCATTTGAGTCCCATTGCAGCATTTATAATAACTACATTATTCTGCGCTTCTGTACCATTACCAATTAATATGTCATTAAAAATTTTAGCTGCCTCTTCTACTGAATTTCCTCCAAAAAGATCATCATGAGACACTTTTTTCAACTGCACAGCTTCCGGAGACAGGATTTCATCAGCATCATTTGAAATATACCTGAAATCTCCGGTAAGTGATATTTCATCATAACCTTCCAGACTATAAACTATAGTATAATTTACGTCTGTATCTTTATAAACATCATTATACAATTCCATTACTTCCTCATTAAAAACACCTATTAGCTGATTGTTAGGGCGGGTTGGATTTACCATCGGTCCGAGTATATTAAAAAAAGTTTTTACTTTAAGACTTTTTCTTACAGGTCCCACACTTTTCATTGCCGGATGAAAAAGGGGAGCATGTAAATAACAAATATTCGCTTCATCTATTTCCTTTTTCAGTTTATTTTCATTATTACTGAATTTATACCCGTAATGCTCAAAAATATTAGATGATCCACATGCTGATGATACTCCGTAGTTTCCGTGCTTTACAACCTTAATACCTGCACCTGCCAAAGTAAAAGCAGTTAAGGTGGAGATATTAAAAGTATTTTTTTCATCACCGCCTGTGCCACATACATCAATAGTGTTATAATCAGATAAGTCAACAGGGATACAAAGATCCAGCAAAGCATCCCTGAAACCGGCTAATTCCTGAGAAGTAATTTTTCTCATTAAAAAAACCGTCAGGAATGAAGCAATTTCAATTTCTGAATACTGCCCTTCTCCTATCTGAATTAGTATTTCCTTAGCTTTTTCCCTGCTAAGTGTTTTATGAGTAAATAAGTAATTAAGTGTTTCCTTCATATGAATAATTTTTATTTTTGACTTAACATTGTAATATTTCCAAAAGTATATCTCATAATGAAAATAAAAAATTTATATTTATAGTTTTAGCCAATTATCCATAACTTTCTCACCATGTTCAGTTAATACCGATTCAGGATGAAATTGTACCCCCTTAACATCGTATTCATTATGACTTATTCCCATTATCAATCCCTTGTCATCTTCACAGGTAATAGTGAAGCAAGCTGGCAAACCCTCTTTTGATACTACCCATGAATGGTATCTTCCTACTTCCAGTTTTTCCGGTAATTCGCTATAAAGAGGATCGTCAGGAGTGAATACCGAAATAACGCTTGAGACTCCGTGATATACTTTATCAAGGTTAATTAAATTAGCTCCGAATGCCTCTGCAATAGCTTGATGGCCTAAACATACACCCAATATGCTTTTTGTTTTAGCATACTTCTTAACCAATTCAATACAAATGCCAGCCTCAACGGGAATTCCCGGGCCCGGTGATAAAAGTATTTTGTTATACTTATCAATTTTATCCAGTGAAATTTCATCATTTCTAAACACATCAACCGGTTCACCTGTTAATTTCCGGATATAATGGACCAGGTTATAAGTGAATGAATCGTAATTATCTAATACTAAGATCTTTCTCATTTTTCTATCTTTAGTGTTTATATATCTTTTGCCATTAAAATAGCCTTTTTTAAGGCTCCGAGTTTATTATTTACTTCATGAAGTTCACTTTCTTCTTTTGATTCTGATACAATACCTGCTCCGGCCTGATAAAACAACGTATTATTTTTACATAAGAAGGTTCTAATCATTATTGCATGGTTAAGATTTCCTTTAAAATCAAGAAATCCGATTGCCCCTCCGTAATACCCGCGATTTTGATTCTCATATCTGTCAATTAATTCCATAGCCTTATATTTTGGGGCACCTGAGAGTGTTCCGGCAGGGAATGTAGCAGTCATCATATCAACAAGATTTGAGTTCTTATTTAACTGACCTGACACGGTAGATACCATATGCAGCACATGGGAATAGAATTGAACTTCACGATAATTATCCACTTTAACTTTTGTAGCATGTCTGCTTAAATCATTCCTTGCCAAATCAACTAACATGATGTGTTCCGAATTTTCTTTTGTATCATTAGCCAGTTTTTGTGCCAGTTGTTCATCTTTCTCATCATCTCCGGTTCTTTTAAATGTTCCTGCAATAGGATTAATATATGCCTTCCCCCCCTGTATTTTCAACTGTGCTTCAGGTGATGAACCAAATATTTTAAAGTCTTCATAATCAAAATAAAACAGGTAGGGTGAGGGATTTATTGAACGTAATGCTCTGTATACATTAAATTCATCTCCACTGAATTTTTGTGAGAATTGTCTTGATAATACAATCTGGAACACATCCCCGCGATAACAATGCTCTTTCCCTTTTGTTACCATTTTCATATATTCTTCATCCGTAAGATTTGATTTTTCTTCTTCTTCAGGTTGAAATCTGTAAGCAGGTAAAATCTTATCGTATATCAGAGATTCTATTTCCTCAATTTGACTGCTTTCTCCATCCAATTGATTTTCAATTATATGCAATATATTCTGAAAATGATTTATAGAAATAACATATTTATAGAAACTATACCTTATATCCGGAATCATATAATCTTCAATTACGGGAGCCTTAAGTTTCAATGTTTCAAAATATTGAACAGCATCATAAGATGTATATCCAAATAATCCGTTAACCGGTATCGATGTGTCTTCCCCAACTTGTTCAAAACTATCCAGGAACTCATTAAACTGTTTTTTAAATGATTTTGAATCTTTTAATTCGGTTGTGGATTCCTTACCATCAGGATATTGCCTGGATACTTTTCCTTTTTCAACAATAAAACCAGCAACTGGCTTTAAACAAATGAACGAATAACTATTCTCATTACCATGATAATCGGAACTTTCCAATAACAGGGAATTAGGATAACAATCCCGGATTTTTAAATAAATGCTCACCGGGGTTATTGTATCAGCAAGTTTACTTTTAACTTTTGTTCTTATTTTAAATTTCTTCATGTTTAAAAATTTTGGTAATGCCTTAAATTAAAAACGGCCTACCGTGAGTACGATAGGCCGTTTTATATTATAAATAAATACAACTAAATGGTCAAACTCACGATTCCCTGAGTTTATTACACCACCACCAAATTGTATTTTCTACTTTATTCACTATTTAATATTTTTGACAAAAATAATCAAATATAATTTATTACCAAATTTTTATGCCACCTTCAACTTTTTCAAATTTACTTTTTCTAATTTTTCTTCAGCATATTTAAGCGATATTGCCATTTTATTTGTATTAGTTGAGGGTAATTCAAACATAGCATCAATCATAATATGTTCACAAATAGAACGTAATCCCCTTGCCCCTAATTTAAACTCTATGGCTTTGCCAACAATATAATTGAGAACATCTTCATCAAAAGTAAGTTCAATTTCGTCTAATTGAAACAATTTTACATATTGTTTTATTATTGAGTTCTTAGGTTCAGTTAAGATCCTTCTTAAAGTAGCTTCTTCAAGAGGTTTTAAGTATGTTAAAACAGGGAGTCTGCCAATTATTTCAGGTATCAGTCCAAAAGATTTCAAATCCTGTGGAGCAATATATTGCAATAAATTATCCCTTTCTATTCTGTCAGCATCACGATTAGCAGTATAGCCAACAATTTTAGTATTTAGCCGTTGCCCGATTTTCTTTTCAATCCCATCAAAAGCTCCGCCACATATAAACAGGATATTTTTTGTATTTACGGCAATCATTTTCTGGTCAGGATGTTTCCTTCCCCCCTGGGGCGGCACATTGATTATTGAACCCTCCAGTAGCTTTAACAGGCCCTGTTGCACTCCTTCACCGGAAACATCTCTTGTAATTGAGGGATTATCGCTCTTCCTTGCAATTTTATCAATCTCATCAATAAATACTATACCTTTCTCAGCGGCTTCAACATTATAATCTGCAACCTGAAGTAACCTGGTAAGAATGCTTTCAATATCTTCGCCGACGTATCCGGCTTCAGTAAGGACTGTTGCATCAACAATTGTAAAAGGCACATGAAGCATTTTGGCTATTGTACGAGCTAAAAGTGTTTTACCTGTTCCTGTTTCTCCTACAAGTATAATATTGGATTTTTCTATTTCAACGTCATCAGTATCTGACTTATTGGTCTGTATCAATCGCTTGTAATGATTATAAACGGCGACTGACAAAAACTTCTTTGCATCATCCTGAGCTATAACATAAAGATCAAGAAATTTTTTAATTTCAACAGGTTTAAGTAATTTAATTGAATTAACATCAAATTCATTATTTTTCTTCAGTTCTTCCTGTACTATTTCATATCCCTGTTCAATGCAGTTATCACAAATATGTCCGGAAATGCCAGCTATTAATAAGTTTGTATCTCTTTTTTCCCTACCACAGAAAGAACATTTATCCATCACTGTATTATATTAATTGACTATTTACCTTCTGTATTAATTGCAAAAATAATACTGCTAAATTAGTAATTGTTATTTAATAAATCTATATACTATATTGCTAATATATAAATAATTATCTGTTATTTCTTAACATTTCTGACAAGTATATCATCAATCATGCCATATTTTAAAGCTTCACTTGCTGTCTTCCAGTAATCTCTGTCAGAATCTTTTTCTACTTTCTTAACAGGATTCCCGGAATGTTCAGCAATAATATTATAAAGTTCACTTCGCAACTTAAGAATTTCCCGCGTCGTTATTTCAATATCTGATGCCGGACCCTGTGTTCCTCCCATTGGCTGATGAATCATTATCCGTGAATGCTTTAATGCCGACCTTTTACCTTTAGTTCCGGCACAAAGCAAAACCGCGCCCATTGAAGCTGCCATTCCGGTACAGATTGTTGCTATATCACAATTAACATATTGCATAGTGTCATATACTCCCAAACCAGCATGTACTGCCCCTCCAGGTGTATTAAAGTATATGTGGATATCCTTTCCGGGATCAGAAGAATCAAGATATAGCAATTGTGCCTGAATGATATTTGCCACATAATCATCGATTGGCAATCCCAGGAAAATTATCCTGTCCATCATTAACCTGGAAAATACATCCATCTGCGCTACGTTAAGCTGCCGCTCCTCTATTATTGTTGGTGAAATGTAACTGTTATAAATAGATGAATACTTATCAAGTGCTATGCTACTTAGCCCTAAATGCTTAGTCGCATAATTCCTAAAATCATTGATTTGTTCCATAATTTAGTTTTATCTAATTTTTAAATATTAACTATTTTTCAAGAATTTTGTTGAATTTGTCCATTGAAATTTCTTTATTAACAATTTTAATGGTGTTTTTTATAAACTCTATTACTTTTTCATCATATTTTCTTTCATAAAACTGCTTCTTCTCTTCTTCTTTTTTTAACAATTCATTAGCATAATTCATTAAAGTTTCATCAGGTATATCCGCTGTTCCATAATATTGGGCAAACTGCATTCTTGCATAATCTTTAACATAATTAAGAATTTCTTCTTCCGATACACTAATATTATTTTCTTTAATGAATTTACTTTTAATTAATTGCCATTTAAGATCTTCTGTAAAATGATTAAAATCTTTGTCAATCTGTTCTTCGGTATATTTATCCTTATTAACTAAAAGCAACCAGCGTTTAAGAAATTTTTCCGGCAAATCCTTTTTAAACCGCTTCAAATATGTATTTCTGATATCTATCCTATGTTTATATTCACTATCTCTATCCAGCTTTACCCTTATCTCCTGGTCCAATTTCTGTTTGAATTCTTCTTCTGACTTTACAACATCTTTGCCAAATATTTTATCATATAGCTCCTGATTGACCTCTGCTTTTTCAAACTTTGAGATACTTTTTATTGTAAGGCTAAATTCACCATCCAGCCCGGCGATTTTTTCTTTCCCGATCTTAAGCAAAGCTGCTAAATCAACATCATTCGGGAATGCCATTTTAAGGTTTATTTTCAAAGTACTATCAATTCTCCTACCCAAAAAACTCAATTTAATTTTTTCATCCTTAATTAAGTCTATAGAGATCGAAGCCTCATTTACTCTTATACCATCTTCAATTATGTTACCCTCTTTATCTAATTGTACTAAATTAGCTTTTACAATTGCTTTTTCCTCAACTTCGTCTACAGGCTTTAATAATCCGAAATGCGAAGTATAATTTTCGATAAATTTTGATCTTATTTGATCATCAATTTTAATACGGTAAAATGTAATTTCATCTTTTGCAGAAATCATAATTTCAGGTTCGGGTGCTAAACCTATATCAAACGAGAAATTAAACTCTGATTGATTATCCCAGTCTATACGGTCCTGTTCCTGTTCATTAGGTAAAGGCTCACCCAAAATATTTACCTTTTCATCACTTAAATATTTTGCAATCGATTCCGAAAGCATTTTATTCACTTGTTCTGCCAATACTGGTTTTCTGTACATTTTATTTATCAATCCAAATGGCACCTTGCCAGGGCGAAAACCATCAATTTTAGCTTTTCTTCTATAATCACTCAGTGTATTATTTACCTTATCTTCGTAATCTTTTTTCTCTAATTTAATTCTTAAAATAGCATTAAGATCATCAATATTTTCTCTCGTAATATCCATATAAAATTTTAATTGTTATGAATTATGTCTGTATACGGTTTATGTTTAGATATTCCTGGTTGTCATTGTTTTCTTGTGCGGATGAAGGGACTCGAACCCCCACGCCCGAAGGCACTAGATCCTAAGTCTAGCGCGGCTACCAATTACGCCACATCCGCATAATTTCAGTTTGCAAAGATACCATTTTTTCCAAAAAAATTAAGATCGTTTTTATAAAAGAATCATGATTTTGTCAGGAGAGTTTGTACCATTTTTGAGGTTAATAACAGGGACTTATCTTAATTCAAAATTCTTACCCAGATAAACTCTCCTCACCTGCTCATCTTGAGCTAGTTCCTCTGATGTGCCGGATTTAAGTATTTCTCCCTCAAAGAGCAGATATGCTCTGTCAGTAATTGAAAGTGTTTCATGAACATTATGATCAGTAACCAGTATTCCAATATTCTTTTTCTTTAGTCTGGCTACAATTTCCTGGATATCTTCAACCGCAATTGGATCAACACCAGCAAAAGGCTCATCCAATAGAATAAATCTTGGATCCAGGGCAAGTGCCCTGGCAATTTCTGTTCTTCTTCTTTCACCGCCGGAAAGCTGAATCCCCATGCTTTTCCTTATTTTCTGCAATCCAAATTCCGTTAGCAACGATTCTGTCCTGTATTGTTGCTCTTCTTTGGATAATCTGGTCATTTCAAGAATCGCTTTCATATTATCCTCAACACTAAGTCTCCTAAATACTGAAGCTTCCTGTGATAAATATCCTATGCCTTTCTGAGCTCTTACATATACCGGTTCATTCGTGATATCTTCGTTATTAAGAAATATTCTGCCCTCATTTGGAGCAATAAGCCCAACAATCATATAAAAAGAAGTAGTTTTTCCCGCGCCGTTTGGACCAAGTAATCCGACAATTTCTCCTTGCTCAAGATCAATAGAAACATACTTGACAACTGTCCTGGATCTATACCTTTTCACAAGGTTTTCAGTATGTAATTTCATATTTAATATTTAAAATAATTAACCTGCTAATTCTTCTTCCTGTTTTTTATTGATTTTTCTTGATATTGTAATACTTATTTCATATAAAGCAATTAATGGAAAAGATACTAAAATTTGACTAAATACATCAGGAGGAGTAATAATTGCCGATAGAGCCAAAATAATAATAAGTGAGTGTCTCCTGTATTTTTTCAGAAACTCAGGAGTAACTATACCTATTTTGCTTAAAAAATAAATTACTACCGGCAGCTCAAATAATACCCCACCGGCCAATACAATAGATGCAACTATAGATATGTAAGACATTAAGTTTATTTCATTAGTTACTTTACTACTAACTTCATAATTTTCTAAAAAGTGCACTGAAAGGGGAGTAATTACATAATATCCAAAAAGCACTCCCATAATAAATAACATAGTACTGTAGAAAACAGCGCCTTTTGTATGTTTTCTTTCCGTATCATATAAAGCAGGATTAATAAATTTCCAGAACTCATAAAAAATGTATGGAAATGCTACAATAATACCTGCAATTATTGATATTTTAATATGAGTAAGAAATTGTCCGGTCATATGAATATTTTGTAAGTCATTTGGGCTGGAATTTATACACAATTTCGCACTGCTAATCAATTTTCCAAGTTTGCATAACATCCTATTTGTAAAGAATTCCGGGGTTCTTGGCCCAAATAGAATTTTATCAAATACTACTTCTTTAAAAATGAATGCTACTACGGCTGCGATAAAGATTGCAATAAATGAACGTAAAAAATGCCACCTGAGTTCTTCAAGATGTTCAAGAAATGTCATTTCGCCTCTTTTGGTTTTACTCATTTATAAATAAGTTAATATCAAAATTTTAACACCCAAGTATGTGGCAAATTGAAAATTTTTTTATAAATTTATTATACAAATGTATTGATAATTCTTAATAATTGAGATTTAGTATAATTTTTATAACCTATAGTAAACTTTAGAATTTACAATTCGTATAAGGACATTATTTCTTAAAAGACATTGTAAATCATTGCAGTTTTTTATAACATAATTTGAGTGTTGGTTACTCAAAATGATCAAAGTAGAAATACAAGGAGGACATGAGTGTTGGAACAGATATTTCATTGACTGAGATCCTTAAAAGATATTTTGGATTCACCAGTTTTAAAGGAAATCAAGAACTTATTATAAGAAATGTGCTTGCTGGTAGAGATACATTTGTATTAATGCCAACAGGTGGAGGTAAATCGTTATGCTACCAGTTACCATCCTTATTATTAAATGGAACTGCTATTGTTATTTCACCGCTAATTGCGCTTATGAAAAATCAGGTTGATTCAATGCGTAGTTTTAGTGAAGAGGATGGCATAGCTCATTTCTTAAATTCGTCCTTAACCAAAGCACAAATTAAAAAAGTCAGACAGGATGTATTAAATCAAAAAACAAGACTTTTGTACGTTGCTCCTGAGTCCCTGACCAAAGAAGAAAACATTAACTTCCTGAAAAAAGTTAATATTTCATTTTATGCAATTGATGAAGCTCATTGTATTTCAGAATGGGGTCATGATTTCCGGCCTGAATACAGAAGAATAAGACCCATAATAAACAAAATTGGCCATGCTCCTTTGATTGCCTTAACTGCTACTGCTACACCTAAAGTTCAGCACGACATTCAGAAAAATCTCAGTATGCTTGAAGCAAATGTTTTTAAGTCATCTTTTAGAAGGCCCAATCTATATTATGAAATACGGCCTAAAAAAAATGCGGTAAAAGAAATCATTAAATATATAAAAGCCAATGCCGGAAAATCCGGAATTATTTATTGCCTGAGCAGAAGGAAGGTAGAGGAGTTAACTGAAACCTTAAAAGTAAATGGTATCAAGGCTTTGCCGTATCATGCAGGAATGGACACTTCTACCAGAACTGAAAACCAGGACAAGTTCCTCATGGAAGATGCAGATGTCATTGTTGCTACAATTGCATTCGGAATGGGTATAGATAAGCCTGATGTTCGATTCGTAATACATTACGATATACCAAAAAGTCTGGAAGGATATTATCAGGAAACCGGCAGGGCAGGCAGAGACGGTGGTGAAGGTAAATGCATCGCTTTTTACAGTTATAAAGATATTCAAAAGCTTGAAAAATTCATGCAGGGAAAGCCAATTGCCGAACAGGAAATTGGCAAACAATTATTACTGGAAACTGTCTCTTACACGGAATCTTCGGTTTGCAGAGTAATACAATTGCTTAATTACTTTGGTGAGGTAATGAAGAGAAATTGCAATAATTGTGATAATTGCCTGCACCCTAAGACTCTTTTTGAAGGAAAAGAATATATCATTAAAGTACTGAATGTTATCCTTTCAGTAAAAGAAAAGTTTAAAGCAGATCATATTTCATATATTCTGGCAGGAATAAAAAATAATATCATCAAATCATACAAACATAACCTGCTTGAACAATTTGGTTCAGGTAATGATAAAGAGCCCAAATTCTGGAGCGCCGTTATTCGTCAGGCATTAATTGCACGATTGATAGAAAAGGAAATTGAAAATTATGGTTTGCTTAAACTAACTCAAAAAGGGCATGAGTATATTGAGAATCCCAAATCCCTGATGTTATCAGAAGATCATGAATATAACGATCAGCAGGACGATGATGATATTATTACTTCAACTTCAAAAACCGGAGTTGTCGATGAGGAATTATTCTATATACTGAAAGATTTGAGAAAAAAAATATCTAAACAAATTAATCTTCCACCATTCGTTATCTTTCATGATCCCTCTCTGGAAGATATGGCTATTCAATATCCTGTTAATATTGAAGAATTGCAGAATATTACCGGAGTTGGAATGGGAAAAGCTAAACGATATGGAAAAGAATTTGTTAATCTGATTCAAAAATATGTTAATGAAAAAGAAATTATCCGGCCTCAGGACATGATAGTGAAATCTATAATAAATAAATCCGGGCTAAAAGTATATATAATACAAAGTATTGACAGGAAAATTTTTCTTGATGATATTGCTGAGGCTAAAAACTTAAAAATGAATGACTTGTTAGATGAAGTTGAAGCAATAGTCAATTCAGGAACCAAACTTAATCTGGATTATTATATTGATTGTGTGCTTGATAAAGAACATCAGAAAGACATATATGAATACTTCAGGGAAGAGGCAGAAACTGAATCAATAGAGGAAGCACTCCTTGAACTGGGAGAAGAAGAATATACAGAAGAAGACATCCGATTGATGAGAATTAAGTTTTTGTCAGAAATGGGGAATTAACCTGATTGTTCACACCAGGCAGCATATAATAATGAAATCGTTCAGGTAAATAAATCACCTGATTTCTCTTTCTTTCCATTTATAGCCTATTATATTACCCGATATACCGATAATTGAAATATAGAAGGGATAAATAACCTGGAATAAAACCAAATATTTTATGAGTTTCTTTTTATTAAAAAATGCTAATATTTTATTTATAAAAATATAATCTATTAAAGTCTTTGCACAAAATAGTAATGGACATAACAGATAATTTCCTGAAACGAAAAGTAAAACAAATGAACCTAAAATAGAAGCATTTAGAACAAGTACTATAATTGCCAGAGATATAATATCAAAATCTTTATAATATTTACCTTTTGATGTCCATCTTATTCTTTGTTGTATAAAATCACGAAGAGTTAATTGAGGATTTGTATAAACAATAGCTTTTTTTGATTTTAATAGCTTAATCTCACGCCTGAAATCCTTTTTAACTTTTAACATAAACAATGTATCATCTCCTGATACCGATTTAACATTCAAAGGATTAGCATACCTGAAATACAATTCTCTCTTATATATAAGATTTGCACCATTACAAAAAACAGGATGGGACATTCCTGCTGCGCCAGCGCTTGATGCTACAAGGCTGACAAATTCGAATTGCTGAAATTTATAAAAAACGGAATCGGCAGACATCATATCAACCAGACCAATGATCATTCCCGGTTTATTACAGTGCAAATAGTACGATGTTATTGTAGATATCCATCTATTACCAACTCTGCAATCAGCATCGGTAGTTACAATTATTTCTCCTGTTGAATTTTCTATACCGGCATTGATTGCTGCCTTTTTTCCATAAAATTGCCCTGATAAATGTATCAGTCGAAAATTATTGTTATCACTACAAAAAGGTTGAATTATTTGAGCTGTTAAATCCTCAGAATGGTCATTTACCAGAATTACTTCAAATTGTTGTTCAGGATAATCCTGTTTTGATAAATCCTTAAGCAGTTCATTTATATAGCCCTCTTCATTTCTAACAGGAACGATAATACTTACAAATATCTTATCCGGGAAATCAACGGATTCAAATTCAGTTATCCTGTTCCAGCCTGTATGATATTGTATTAATTTAAGAGAGTATAAAATCAGGGAAGTTAAAGAAAGGATCCAGATTATCAGCATTTACAACAATAAAATATAATTTGGTAGTACTAGCTAATACTTATTTGAAAGCCATCTGTCAATCAGAGAATATAACTCAGAAATATTAACAGGCTTGGTAATAAAATCATCACACCCGGCTTTCAAACATTTTTGTCTCTCTTCAGTGATTGCATTTGCAGTTTGAGCTATAATAGGTATGTCGTTATTGAACTTCTTAATTTCCATAGTTGCTTCCAGCCCATTCATTTCAGGCATTTGAATATCCATAAGCACCAAATCAATATTTCTATTTTTTAAACAAAGCTCAACCGCTTCCCTCCCATCTTCAGCATGAAGAACATTAGCTTTGGTTTGTTTTAAAAATCCTTCCAGAAATTTATAACTGAATTTATCATCTTCAGCAATTAAAAACAACTTACCTTCCCATACATAATCAGTTCTTGACTTTTCACTATGCTCAATTTCCTTAAATTTTTTAGTCGGCACATAAGGAACTTCAAAATAAAATGTTGAGCCCTCATTTTCCTTAGATTCTGCCCACATTTTACCTCCGAGTAAACCAATAAATCCTTTGGATATTGCCAAACCTAAACCTGAACCACCATATTTGCGTGTAGGTGAGTTATCCGCCTGAATAAATCTGTTAAATATTGCATTTAGCTTCTCTATCGGGATACCTATCCCTGTGTCCTTAACATAAAATGTTAGTGCTTTTTTATTCCTAAGCTTATATCCAAATTCAATATATCCCTCATTGGTAAATTTAAAGGCATTGCTAATTAAATTATTTAGTATCTGACGCAAGCGATTAGGATCAGATTTAATATAACAATCGTCATTAGAAAGAGCTTTCCGTACTCTTAACTTAACACTTGGCTTCTCCTTTTTAAGTTTTTCAGACTGGAATGAAGAATGTACCTGCGTTAAAAGAGAATTTATTGAAAAATCATTCCGGACAATCTTTATCTGTCCTGCTTCAATTTTTGCAAAATCAATAATATCATCAATGAGGCTTATTAGCATCTTACCATTGTTATTGATTATTTCAAGATATTTCTTTCTGTCTGCCTGACTAAGGCGATCATCATTCAACATTTCAGCAAATCCAAGTATACCATTCATTGGTGTTCTTATCTCATGCGACATATTAGCCAGAAATGCTGTTTTAAGTTTATCTGATTCTTCAGCTTTTTCTTTAGCCGTAATAAGTTCATATTCTAACTGGCTTCGATGTAAAGCAACTGATATCTGATGTACAAATGTTTCAATTATATGTTTGAATTTGATAATGCTCTTATTTAAAGTAAGAATAGTAATGTTACCCAGCAATTTATTATGCCTGGCCAATGAAATATTATAAATCTTATGAATTTTCAATATATCTCTAATTTCATAAAATTTATTAAGAGTGGATTTATCCAGATTCTCTTCTAAAAATTCATCGTTTAAAGTAATTACTGCTCCTGCATTTTCAATATTGGATATTTTTTTGTTTATGGGTATTACCTTACCAATCGGTTCCCATCCTATTGTATTAATAACCTGGTCTTTATTATCTCTGAATCTTGAGATATTTTCAATACGTAACCTTCCTTCCCTCTCATTACATGATGTTACTATTACTATTGCATTTTCAAGAAAATTATAGAGTTTTTCAGATATATATCTATAGATATCATCTTTAGAAGAAATTCCCAATAAATCCAAAGCAGAATTACTAAGAAATATTAAATTATCATGATAAACTCTCTCTTTAAGTTCTCCCATCTTCCGTTCTGAGATATCCCTGGAGTTTACAACAATTCCTTTTATAAATGGATTATCAAGCTGGTTGGAAAAAATGCTTTCAACATATATCCATCTCTTATTTTTATGAAGGCATCTATATTCTTTTTTTATCTGCTTTTGCGGATTTCTGAGTACAATCTGAAAAAATTCTTTAAAATATTCGACATCATCCGGATGAACTATATCAAGTATCGGTTTATTTATCAATTCTTCCATTGAGAAATCAAATATTTTATTTCTTATAGAGTTTTCAAAAATTATCAGCCCTTTCCTGTCAACAATTGATATAGCATCTGAAGAATTTTGCAATAATGCACGAAAATGTTCCTCATTTTCCTTAATAGTTTCCTCCATTTTTTTGCGGTCGGTAATATCCCTTGAAATTCCGGTAATCCCAATTAATTTTCCCTGTTCATTGAATATTGGTGTTTTATATGTTTCAATCCATCGCTTTCCACCAGGTGTATTTTCAACTACTTCCAGTAATTGTCTCTTACCGCTCATTTTAATCGACTTGTCATTTTCACTATATTCACTTGCAAGCTCTTTAGAGCAAATATCAAAATCTGTTTTCCCGATAATCTCTGAGGCATCTTTATTATAATGCAAAGCAAAAGGTTCATTTACTGAGATATATCTTCCTTCACTATCTTTCAGCCATGCCAAATGAGGTATATTGTCCAGTATTGCTTTTTGCTGTGTTTTTGTTTTCAGAATTGTGGATTCAAGTTCTTTTTGCTCAGTTATATCATTAATAACCGAAACATAACGATAAATTTTCCCCTTATTATTATATACAGGAAAACTTTTGGCCCACACCTTCCTGATTTTACCATTTGTCTGGACTATTTGATACTGTTCGTCCAATACATTCTTCTTTGTCAATTCACTTTTCCTGTTCATCAGGTACCTCTCTTTATCATCAGGATGGATACTATCAACAAGAATTGACGGATTCTTAACGAGCTGCTTAACTTTTCTGCCATATACTCTTTCAAACGCTGGATTAGCATATAGAATATTATCTTTATTTGAAAGAATAAATACAACATTCGTATTTTCCGCTAATTGCCTGAACCTCTCTTCACTTTCCTTTATGGCTTCTTCAGCTATTTTCCTTTCAGTGATATTTGTTGAAAATACTGTAACGCCAGTAATATTTTTATTTTTATCAATTATTGGATTAATCGAGTATTCAAAATATATGTTATTTCCGTTTTTGATATAATTATCTTCCTGTATCCATTGCTCCCCTTTAAAGGCTCTTTCATATATCTCTTTCCATTTTTGTTTTTCATTACCAGGTAAAACCTTAAAGATATTATCCCCAATATCAATATCTTTCCTAAATAACGACTTGAAAAACTTTTTAAAATATGTATTTACTGTTGATATTACATAGTTTTGATCAATCGACCAGAGAGAATTCTTTGTACTTTCTATTACTGCTGATAAGTTTGCCTGATTCTCAATAAGTTGTTGTTCGGCTATCTTTAAATCAGTGATTTGCCTTCCAATTCCAATTAATCCTGTAATATCACCTTGCCTGCTTTTAAGTGGAATTTTTGAAGTGTAAGCATATATTATTCTTCCTTCGTGATCCACATAACCCTTTTCTTCTTTATTAATAATAGGCTCACCAGCATCTAAAGTCTTTCGATCATCTTTTAAAAAGTTCATTGCAAATTCCTGCTGTATAAGATTTAATCGTGACTTACCTATCAACTCATCCGGTGATTCCGCTTTAACTAACTTAGCAAATGCATTATTTGCAACAATAAATTTCCCATAAGCATCCTTTAAATAAATGTAATCCGGAATATTATCTATCAGTATTCTAAGTTGATTCTTCTCCTGCAATAGAATTTCGTCAGTCTTCTTTCTTTCAGAAATATCTTCAACCATACCGGCAATATACAGGGCCCTGCCTTGTTTATTACGTACAAGCTTCATACTTATATTTACAGGGAAAACTGAATTGTTATTTTTTCTGAACAGAGTTTCATGTTGAACAACAATATCACTTTCAATAACTCTCTTTATTAAATTCTTTCGTTCTTTAGGATCCTCATAAATCTGCTTTGCTATATCCTTAACTTTGTTTATAGTTTCACCAGAACTGGTGTACCCTAACAATTTTGCCAAAGTATTATTAACTTCTATATATTTCCCTCCCAATGTTGCCTGAAAAATACCTAAAGGGGCATCATTAAACAGGGATTGATATTTCTCTATATCAACTAAATATAAGGCTTTCTCTCTTGCAAGCTTTTTTATTTCCCTTTCGAGTTCCTGGTATGTCCTTTTAACAGCCATTATATTTAATAAATTTTACTAAAATTAATAGTAAATATAACCATTCTGGATATAATAGGTAAATATTTAACTTCTAAAGGAATTAGCAATCATTTATATACTATTTATATTCTAGTGATTTATATAAACGTATAATTATTTAAAAAGTTACTTCCAGATCTGGCTATATTATTAAATTACAAGCATATATTAATATAACCAAATCTTTCAAATAATAGCATAAATATATAATTTCTTAACTATAACTATCTAATTTGCTGTTTAAACAACATTCCCTCCAATTCGGATTTTATAAATACAAAGTTGGCAATTTCATATAAATATAAGAAGAAATTATAATTTATTTTTCGCGCGGAATTGCTTAAGTTTCTTTTAATTATGCAAAGTATTTATTACTGATGAATTTCCTGAAAATATGAATACTTCATCGTAAATGCATGTATAGGAATGAATGCTTTGTGAAAGTACTTTTAACACGAGTTTTTAACCAAAAAAACTTTACTTTTTTTTGCGCCGGTTCATTTCATCTCTTATCAGCGATGCACGCTCATAATCTTCATTTTTTACAGCTTCATCTAACATCGTTTTAAGTTCCTGCGGACTTACCTTGCCAAGTCCTTCCCTTGGTCTATTTTCCTCAATTTCGATTTCTTTTGTAGCTGAACCAGGCTTTGATTTTGTCATCGAACGCGCTTCCTTTTCAAAATCCAGTATTATACCTGATTTTCGCATTATCTCTTCCGTTGTATAAATAGGACATTTAAAGCGCAATGCTAAAGCAATTGCATCGGATGTTCTTGCATCAATTTCAATTATTTGCCTGCCATTATCACAGGTAAGTTTTGAATAAAAAACGCCTTCTTCCAGTTTATATACTGTTACCTCCAGTAGATTAATCTTAAATGTTCTGGAAAAATTCAGAAATAAATCATGTGTTAGGGGTCTTGGAGGTTTTAATCCTTCCAACTGAATGGCAATTGCCTGAGCTTCAAATCCTCCGACAATAATGGGAATTCTTCTTTTACCATTTTCTTCAGCTAATACAAGTGCATAAGCTCCGGTTTGAGTCTGACTATATGAAATTCCCAATACGTTAAGTCTAATTTTGCTCATTCGTTACATTTTCATCCAGTCAAATAATTCGAGACAAATGGTGCAATTTACTTACAAATATAATGAAATACTTGTTATTTACAGGCAGGAAATAATTAATATAAAACAAGTTAATTAATTGAAAAATTCAGCAGTCCTGAATTACAAAAATTATTTATTGATTTACAATTAGTTAAATAGCCGTTCAAATTAATAATAATGTTCTGTATGGTTTTTAGTCGTTTTAGTCAGAATCTGGAATATAGTTATACTAATAATATTATACTTACAGGCGACACAGGTTAAATTTGTAAAACTATTAACAATCTTATTCATATTGAAAATTATCAGAATTTTATAAATTAATCATCTCAATTATTTGTAGTTCAATCAAACTTTTATATTTTTGCAGACCCAAGTTTCAACCTTGGTGAAAACATAAATCGATGTATGCAGTAGTTGACATAGCAGGACAACAATATAAGATAGAAAAAGATAAAAAGCTTTTTGTAAATAGAATTGAGGGTGAAGTAGACTCAAAAGTTAACTTCAGCAAGGTTTTATTCATAGATAATGACGGAAAAGTTAAGATCGGTACTCCTTATGTAAAAGATGCATCAGTAACTGCTAAAATTTTGTCGCACATCAAGGGTGATAAGGTTAAAGTTTTCAGGAAGAAAAGAAGAAAGGGATTCAAGGTATTAAACGGTTTCAGGCATTACTTAACTGAAGTACTGATAGAAAATATCTCTGAAGTAAGGCTACCCGAAAAAGCAACTGCTAAAAAAGAAACTTCAGAAAAAACAATTGAAAAAAAGGTATCGGTTGAAGTTAAGGCACCTGAAAAGGAAACAGAAAAGAAAGCTGCCGGCACAAAAACAATTTCGAAACCTACAGCCGGTAAAAAGGAAACACCAATAAAGGCAGAGACTAAATCAGCAGCAGGGAAAAAGCAGGCTTCTGTTAAAAAAGAAGTCTCATCAAAAAAATCTGTTACTAAGAAAGCACCAGCAGTAAAAGCACCAGCAGCAAAATCAAAAACTGCTCAAAGTAAGACTACTAAGAAAGCCGCAACACCTAAAAACATTACCGGGAAGGAGAATACAGCAAAAGGTAAATCCAAAGCAAGTAAAAAAGCAGCAAATAAAGGACCCGATAAAACAGTCAAATAACAAATTAAATTATTAAAAAATGGCTCATAAGAAAGGTGCGGGAAGTTCACGAAACGGAAGAGAATCTGAAAGTAAACGTTTAGGCGTTAAATTATATGGAGGACAATCTGCTAAAGCCGGTAACATTATTGTTCGCCAAAGAGGCACAAAACATCATGCCGGCAATAACGTTGGTATGGGTAAAGACCATACCCTGTTTGCTTTGGTTGATGGGACTATTAAATTCAATAAAAGTAAAAACCAGAGATCTTTCGTATCCGTAATTCCTGAATCATAGTATTTTTTAATAAAAATATTCAAAATCTCCTGCTTATTTATTTTGTTTTAATAAGTATTCAGGAGATTTTTTATTTAATATTGTATTGTAAATCATTTTCAGCTAACCGATGCTAACAATAAATTTTATACGGGAAAATAAAGATCTGATTATTGAAAGGCTGAAAATTAAAAATTTTGACGCCGGTAATATTCTGGATTCAGTATTTGAAGTTGATCAACGTAGAAGAAATATTCAGAAAATTCAGGATTCCAAACAAGCAGAACTTAATACTATTTCAAAAGAAATTGGTCAGTTGCTCAAAAATGGCAATATCAAAGAAGCAAATGCTGCAAAGGAAAAAACATCGGTATTAAAGGAAGAAATCAGGAAACTTAATGCAGAATTAAGTGAGGCTCAGCTTAGTCTAAATGAACTTCTGGTACAAATTCCAAATATTCCACATACATCAGTTCCAAAGGGGGAAGGAGCAAACAATAATACTGTTATACGAACCGGTGGAAATATCCCCAAATTCAATCTTAAGGCTTTAGCTCATTGGGATTTAGCAAAGAAATATGACATAATTGACTTTGAATTGGGAAACAAAATTACCGGAGCCGGATTTCCTGTTTATAAAGGTAAAGGAGCTAAACTTCAAAGAGCATTAATTAACTTTTTCCTTGATGAGAATGAAAAAGCCGGATACATCGAATACCTCCCGCCGCTGATAGTAAATGAAAGCTCCGGATTCAGCACAGGTCAATTGCCCGATAAAGAAGGATTAATGTACACAATACCTTCTGATAATCTTTACCTTATTCCAACTGCCGAGGTTCCTGTAACAAATATATACCGGGATGTGATCCTGAATTTTAATGATTTACCTGTAAAAAATACAGCTTATACTCCATGTTTCAGGCGAGAAGCAGGATCATACGGGAAAGACGTTCGTGGATTAAACCGCGTACACCAATTTGATAAAGTCGAAATTGTGCAAATACAGCCCCCTGAAAAATCCTATGAAGCACTGGAAGAGATGGTTACTCATGTAGAAAATTTAGTAAAACAGCTCGAACTGCCGTATAGAATCGTAAAATTATGTGGCGGAGAAATGGGCTTCACTTCTGCACTCACTTATGATTTTGAAGTTTTTGCTGCTGCTCAGGAAAAATGGCTTGAAGTTAGCTCAGTATCAAATTTTGAATCTTACCAGGCAACACGACTTAAACTCAGGATTAAAGATGCCGGATCAAAACGGACAATCTTTGCACATACTCTTAATGGCAGTGCCCTGGCACTTCCAAGAATAGTCGCTGCCTTATTAGAAAATAATCAAACTGAAACAGGAATAGGATTACCGAAAGTTCTATTAAAGTATACAGGATTTGACTCTATAGAATAAATTAATCAACAACTTTTACGGCCATTTGAATAATTTGAGGATCAAACTTAAGATTATGTTTGGAAGCATTGCTCTTTTTAAATTCAAACTTAATGGTTCCTTCCATAACAATAAAATTTATTGCTGAACCAAGTTCTAAAAGACCTTCTTTTTCAGTTACTATCAAAGTAGGATGATTGCCTATCTTGTCAAGTATATCATCTAAGAGCCTGCTTTGCCAATGACCTACAAACATTATATGACATCTGGCAATCTCTGATATATCAGTAATGCCCCGAACAACAATATTTTGATTTCCAACCTTTTTTGTAGAAGTAAATTCCTTCAGTTGTGAATATACCGATTTGTGTCCTAAAACCTGGATAATAAAATCACCTGATTTGACCTCATCGGGCCAGTCAAAGTGCTTTGTGAAATTATATATAAATAAACATATATATTTCTCTTCCTGGGCGCTTAAAGTATTAAATTGAAATGACACAAATAAAATTACCAATAAAAAGACTTTTTTCATTATCGATCTTATTTTTCAATCGAAAATTTAAGATTTTTTGTTTGATTATTTTTAAGTTCATCAAAAGCACTGATTTCAATAACATAATTACCGGTCTTGAAATTATTAATTGGTAATTCCGTTTTTACAGTACCACCATTTATTGTATATTCAATTCTTTCACCACCGGATTCATAATCAGTAGCGCCAAGATACAGAATTGTATTACCGGGATATATTGTATAGTCTTCCTCCCTCACGTTTTTTGAGCCTATAGGTGCTACATTAAAATGATAATGAATAACCGGAGGTTTATTATCAACAAATGCTCCCTGTACTTTTTGTTTTTCCTGATTATTTAAATTATCGGATCCATAATAAGTAATAGAATGGAAACCTGCTTTTTTTATTTTAATTGGTGATGAATATTCTTTAAATTCCTCCTCGTCAATTTTATAATACACCTTATTAATACCTGACTCGGTTTCGGAATAATTAATTGAAAATTCCGTATCCTCTGTTATATACATCGTATCTCTGTTAAAAAAATTTAATCCGGAAAAGATAATTTTTGTTACAGGCGCAGTTAAATCAACAAATACTTTCTCTATTTTGATTGGTGACGTATTACCTACGAAATCAACTGAAGCATAGTGTATAAATTGTAATCCTGCATTATTAATCTTCAAAGGTTTAATATAAACTTCTGATAATGAAGAATTGTTAATGCTGTATTTAATCTTATCAACTCCCGATTTATCATCTTCAGCAGTTATCTTAATTTCGCTCTCCGCTGAAACATAAAAAAATTTCCCCTTGTATGTATCACCTTCTATACCTAAGGATACTTCAGGAGGTTTATTATCAACATAAAATTTAAAAACCATATTCTCATTATCTGTGTTTTCATCTAATTCTAATTCCGAAGGTAAACTGCCAATAACCTTTTTCTTTTCCTTGTTTCCTAAATTATCAATAGCATAAAACGAAATGCTGCCTGATTCATTACCCAGAACTTTCACGGGTATTGGGGAATAATATTTCATAACAGTACCATTGTTGATTTGATAGTAAATACTTTTTACTCCTGATATATCATCTTTACTCGATAATATAATCTTAGCATCAGGTGAAACGAAATTTTCACTTAATAAACCTTTTATTTCATATTGGGTTTCAGGAGCAGAAAAGTCAATACTAAAAGCTTCTTCTTTTGGTTCTTCCACATTACCAACATTATCAACCGAATAATATTTTAATTTAAATTCTCCTTCATTCTTTTTTAATATGCTTTGAGAATATTGTTTGTAATTTTCTCCATTTACAGAATAATATGTCTTGTCAATACCTGATAATCCATCAACTGCATTTATGATAATCTCAAGATCGCTTCCAAAATACTTATTGCCATTTTTACTATAGTAGTTGGTTCCTGTAAATTTTGCCCTGGTTTTAGGAGGATATCCGTCAGCATATACTTCATAGATGATATCCTGCATTGGATAAACAGTTTTTTTACTAATACTATCAACTGCCGATGGAGAACGTATCGTATTATATCCTTCAGTATCAAAATACATTGGATTTGAATATGCTTTTGTTACCTCACTTCTTAACAAATATGTTTTTGAGTCACTATCAGGGGAAGTGGCAATTCTTAAATAAACAGGTAAAACTTTTTGAATATAAGTTCTGCCCTCAGCATTTACATAAACCCTGCCTTCAAGTTTTAACGGCTCCTGAGCAGATAGCGACCCAATTAGTAAACAATAAACGCTAATTAGTACAACCATTCTAATACTCATTTTTGCCAAATGTATTATTTTCATACTCCGGATTTTTTTGTATTAATTAAAATAAAATTATGAATTAATTGATTAGCATCCAATTTTGAAGAAAAAAGAATTTGTTAAAGTTTTATCAATTCAATAATTACCTTAGCTTAACTGAAGTATTATCAATAACCTGATATATATTTAAATTTCAATATAATAGTAAATTTTAACATTTAATCAAATAAAAATTGTTATACCTTACTAATGGGAACAAGCAAAAATCAGAAAAAAGCTTATGCATTAACCTTAGTAGTAATTATTTTTTGGTCAACTGTAGCTTCAGCATTTAAAATTTCTTTACAGAACCTTAATTTTCTGCATCTTCTGCTAATTGCAAATTTTACAGCTATTATTGCTTTATTCTTCATTCTTGTATTTAATAATAAATTTCATCTGATATTTAAATATAGTTTTAAATATCATAGCCGGTCAATGTTTTTAGGATTTCTTAATCCATACCTGTATTATATTTTTATATTTAAGGCTTATTCTCTTTTGCCGGCACAAATTGCCCAACCCTTGAATTTCACCTGGCCTGTTGTATTAACTTTATTATCCATCCCTTTATTAGGACAGAAAGTATCATTAAAAAGTATAATAGCCATACTTTTAAGTTTTGCCGGTGTTTTTTTTGTATCAGCCCAGGGAAAATTAATTGATTATAAAATTACCAGCCCTGCAGGTATGTTACTGGCTGTTACGTCATCAGTAATCTGGTCATTCTTCTGGATATCCAATATGAAAGACAGGCGGGATGATGAAGTTAAACTTTTTATGAATTTCTTCTGCTCGGGAATTTATATTTTCATAACCTGTTTATTTCTGCCGGGCTTTAATTTTGAATTAAACACAAGCTTTCTGGCGGCAATTTATATTGGATTGTTTGAAATGGGTATCACTTATATATTTTGGATAAAGGCATTACAAATGTCTGGCAGTACTGACAAGGTTACCGGTTATATTTATATTACACCCTTTTTATCATTAGTATTAATACACTTTATTCTGAATGAAGAAATATATTTTACATCTATTATTGGATTAATTTTAATAGTTTTGGGAATAATAATTTTAAGGCTGCGTTAATATTTTATACGTATTTATTTCAAATATTCTCGCTTTATAAATAGTTAATACTTAACTGATAGAAAGTCAGAATAAATTGTGCAAATAAGCATTTGACAATTAAGATCTTAAATTCTTTAAATGAGTTTATATAAAAAGATACGTCAAGGTTATAAATTTTATTTGCTGCCGCTTATTGTTACTCTTTTTCTATACTCATGCAGTAAATCTGATAACGAAGAAGTACCGGTAAATAAAGAGATATATGAGATAATGCAGGAAATTTATCTCTGGTATGAATACGTTCCGGATGTTAATATAAGTCTGTTTAATACTCCGTATGAACTCATGGATGTTTTAAGGTATAAAACCCTGGACAAATGGAGTGTAGTGTTAACAAGAGATGAATTTGACCAGTACTTTAATAAAGGAGAAATGATTGGCCATGGTTTTCTACTGGGATTGGACAATT
>Ga0114922_10000696_pt1 | contig 32349 bp, 21 predicted proteins | sample AartaG_FD_100975 | JGI IMG/M metagenome (GOLD analysis project Ga0114922, IMG submission 100975) | Deep subsurface microbial communities from Aarhus Bay to uncover new lineages of life (NeLLi) - Aarhus_00045 metaG | ecosystem: Environmental > Aquatic > Marine > Oceanic > Sediment | place... | reverse complement strand
TTGAACCAATTTTGTGCTCGTGCTAACCTGCTCATAGGCCGTCCTTTCCTATTACGGTTGCGGTTAATAATTCTTTGACAAATTATAACCGTTGAAAGGATGGCCTTCATATTATCTAAACAAAATGGATTCGGCGCCTTCGCGGGAATGACAAAGCGAGTGCGGAATGACAAAGCGACCGCTCGTGGGGGTAATTGTTTTATTAGTTAAGAAAGTCGGCATCGGGAGATTTGTAATCCATCAGGTCGTCAGGGTTGAAAAAGAGGTCAATTTCCTGTCTGGTGGATTCGGGACTGTCGGAGCCGTGGACAAGATTGTATCTCTGTGAACAACAGAAGTCGCCGCGAAGTGTGCCCGGCCGGGCATCGTAACCGAAGGTCGCGCCTATCATCTTGCGGGCCATATCTGTAATGCCCTGTCCCTCCCAGACCGTCAGAAGTATGGGCGCCGAACAAAGAAATTTTACCAAATCTTCAAAGAAATCCCTGCCTTTATGAACCGCGTAAAGTTTGCGCGACTGCTCTTCGGAGATTTGCATAAATTTTGCAGCGACGAGCTTAAAGCCCTTCTTCTCGAATCGGCCGATTATTTGCCCAATCAGGCGCCTCTGTACCCCATCCGGCTTGATGATTATTAAGGTGCGCTCAGCCATGCTTTAGTATCGTCTCTGGTGTTTCGATTCACGAACCGCCGGAGACGTCTATATTCCCTTTGCGACAATGTAAATCTCGACCCGTCTGTTTTGTTGTTCGCCTTTTTTGCCGGGCTTATTCGGCACGGCCGGCCTAAATTCACCGAAGCCGCGGAGACTCAGCCGCTCCGGAACAATCTTGCTTCTTGCCATTATGTTCAGAACGGCTATTGCCCTGTGCGCAGAAAGGTGCCAGTTGGTCGGGTGCTGCTGACGCGAATGCCGTATAGGCTGGTCATCGGTGTGGCCGGCGATTATAATGTCGAATCCCTTAGCATCCGGGGAGTTCAAAATCCCGCACAGTGACGCGACCGCCTTTTCGGCCGCCGGCAAAACCGCGTCGCTGCCGCTTTTAAAGAGCAAATCGCTCTTGAACCTCACCACCCCTCGGCTTGAATCGTACGTGACCATCTGCTCCTTCTCGGCAAATTCCTCCAACATCGTGCTGAGCTCCACCGGAAGCTGCCCGCCGCCGAAAAGGAGCTGCTGCTGCATCGAGGCAATCAGGGCCTTCTTCTTGGCCAGGTTTTCCTCAAGGGCCGCAATCTTTTGCTGGAGCGCATTTACCTCGATGCCTTCCTGACCTTGAGCGGTGTCAAGTTTCCGTTTTAACTGATCGAGCTGCAGCTTCGTGGCCTGGGCTTCACTCTGAAGCTGGGCTATGCGCCTTCGCTGGGCGTCGTTTCGGATTTTAAGGTCCTCATAACTTGGACTGCATCCGTTTATTACAACAACGCTGGCACATACAACAAAATACCCCAAGAATTTGACGATTCGCATGGTTCCATCCTTTCCAAGAAAATCGAAGACAGATAAATTTTTTTTAACTTCCCTATTAAAATACACAAGCTCTTTACTTATAAGCTGTTATGGTCAGCCGATTTTCCATCTTGCAGAGACGCCCATAAATAAAACCTATTTGGATTTGCCCGTCAAGAATAAACTTTCAAAATATTATGTGCTCTGTTTGTGAGCGGGGGCCCTTGTTTGGTCGGTGTTGGCACGGCCTTTTCGCTGTCTGACAGGAGCTTTAAGTGTTTTTTGCGCATCAAAAAGGCCCTTTCGAACTTATAAAAGGGCCGAAAAAACTGCCTTCTGTGACTTTGGCCTTCCCAGGGGCCTGTAAGGACTTGATTAGCGTTTTGCTTTTTTGGCTTTCTTCGGTTTTTTCTCTTTTTTGGGCTTCTTTTCTTTCTTGGCCTTCGGCTTCTTTTCTTTCTTCGCCTTCGGCGGCTTGGCTTTCTTTACCTTTGCCGCTTTTGGCTTGCCAGCCTTGGCTCCCTGGCCGCCCATCATAAAGGCGACGCCGACAATCAGGCCCGCTGCGACGGCAACTCCTCCCATGATATACCAAATCATCCCCTGAATGCTTGTCAGCATTGAAGGCATCACGCCCCTGGAGCCCAATATTACTACTACCGTTGTATAAAAAACAACCGCCAGCGGCAACCACAGCATGATTCCGAAGGCATTACTTAACGTGTCCGGCCTCGCCTCAACATACGCGTGAACTACGGCCGGGCCCTCTATTCCGGGCGCCGGCTCGACACCCGCTTCTTCTGTAAGCATCTCTTCCGCCTCAGCGGCTACTTCCATCGCCGACGCTTCCCGGGGCTCTTCGCCCGCTTCACCCTCGGCTGTGTAAATTTCGTCAAGAATGCCGCCTAATGAAGTGTCATCAGCCTGCAACGAGAGGTCTAACAACCCTGACCCGCTGCCGAAGGTATCCAGGTTTACGTCTTCGTCGATCTCTTCCAAAGATGATTCACCCGATGCGGCTTTTGTCTCGCTCAGCATGTCGTCGCCCGGCAGTCCTCCGGTCGAAGCGGCTTTGGTCTCGCCCATAGTGTCCTCTGCCAGTTGGTAATCCATGTCCGTCTCACCTAAAACACTAACGCCGTCGCCCGACATAAACGTTTCGTCGCCTTGCTCGCTGGTCGGCTCCTGCCCGCCTGCCAACTCACCTGGCTCCGGTGCCAGCGAAATCTCTTCCTCTTGTGTTGGCGGCGCTGCTTCAGCAGGAAGTTCCGTCGGCGCCATAATACTTTCCTCTTCTATTAGCGGCTCTGCTTCGGCGGGAGGTTCCGTCGGTGCCATAATACTTTCCTCTTCTATTAGCGGCTCTGCTTCGGCGGGAGGTTCCGTCGGTGCCATAATACTTTCCTCTTCTATTAGCGGCTCTGCTTCGGCGGGAACTTCTGTTGCTGCCATGACACTTGTGTCAGACATCAGCGCCTCCACCTCATCGACCTTAAACAGCAAATTCGGACCGTCACGAAACTCGCGCAGTTTGCCCTCCTTGACCAGCTCTTTTACTTCTTCCTCTGTTCTGCTAAGTTTCGCGACAACTTCTTGTAATGAATAAAACATACCTGCCATGATTATTTGTTCTCCTGCGAATTAACTTTTAGCCTTCTTACTTTTTCGTTACATTTGCCCTAAAACTTTAAAAATCTCTACCTCTGTTAATATACGTCAAAACTCACTGCTTGTTGGGCTCTGCAATTTCCAAAAGATTTATGTCCAAGTCCTGACGTTTCTCCTTGCTCGGCTCTTTAATCTGTCTGCCCAGACTTTCCAGCAGTATCTTTACCTGTTCCGGCTTCGGCTCAGCGGTGTTGTACTGCTGCAGCAGCCTGTCGTATCGCCAGCTTCGCGCCGCCAATAGTCTCAACCGATTGTAAGCGGGGCCACGGTTGTTTATCTCATATATCCACAGCGTTTGCTCTGCCGTGTCAACCATCGCAAGCCCATAGCTGTCACGGCCGATTTGGACGGGAATCACCATAATCCCATCCTCCATGCCGGTTTGCAGCTGGGCTTGAGCATCCGCTGAGGGGCCTAACTTACTGCCTATCAAAAGCAGGCACAGCACACCCAGAACAATAAACGCCGGCAAGAACCACCGCTTTTTAGTTCCGGATACCACAGCCTTCACATTCTCTACGCCCCAAGAAACAATCTTTATTTTGTAATTATACCTCAGAACCGGCAGACATGCAAGCCATTTTTAGCTAAAAGAGCGCAACTCGCTTGTGAAACGCCATTTTCAGACGTAATGCCTTCCCGGCCCACGAAATACGATTTTGTTGAAATAATAGGCTCTAACCTGTACAATGCCGCAGATGGTGCCCAGTATATGCATTGCCGGGGTGTAGCTCAGCTTGGCTAGAGCGCCTGCTTTGGGAGCAGGAGGCCGTAGGTTCGAATCCTATCACCCCGATTAAAAAATCTCACGTTTTGACTCACGAACAAGAATTTTTCTGTTTTCGCTCACCCCAGTCAGGCAGTTCTACAGCTCCGGCGTCATTCTAGCGTCACTGGCAAGTACTAAATCAGTGCTAATCCAGTGCTAAGTGGCAGGCAAATCTAAAGCTGAAACGCGGAGAATAGACAAGCGTGGCGAACGCTCCCTTGTTACCCGAACACGTTTTTCCGTCGGCGCAGTTCGGCAAAAACCTCAGCGCCCGCGGCGTTCGGCATGTTAATGGCTATCTTTATTTCAGGCGTATCCGCCCGCAGGAATATATTTGTTGTTTTTTCCTGAGCAATTGTTGATGGGACTGTTAGCCGGCCTTGTTTTTGCAGTTCCTTGATTTCCTGTAAGCGTTTCTTCGTAGTCGTATTGTTGGGCTCAATGGTCAGAGCAAATTCATAGTTCTCCTCTGTGTAATCATGGCCGGGATACACGAGTGTATCATCCGGCAGAGCAGCAATTTTCCGGAGCGAATCCCACATCGTTTGGGCATCGCACTCGATAGGCCTGCCGCAGCCGCCTATGAACAACGTGTCACCTGTAAACAGAATGCCGCTCTGATTGTCCTTGGAAGGTTGCAGGTAATAACAGACTGAGTCCCGAGTGTGTCCAGGTGTGGCAATTACCTGAATTTTAGTAGCACAAACTTCGAGGACATCCTTATCATTAACGACACGGCCTGTAACAGGGATTGTGTTTCTATCCGGGCCGATTACCTCGCATCCGGTTTTCTTTTTCAGATCTCTAATGCCGCCGATATGGTCGAAGTGATAGTGTGTAGCCAGCGCTGCGGTGAGAACAAGGTCTTGCTCTTCAAGAACACTAAGAACAGAAGAACCAATACCAGGATCGACCACGAATGCGTTGTTTTGGCCGCACTTGTATAGATAGATATAATTATCGCCGAGCGCAGAGATTGTCGTTACTGAGTCCATATGCCTGCCATTTCATGTTGTCCGGATGGCCCGAATCTTAGAGATAATTAAAGCATGAGTCAAGTCACACTGCTGAGGCAACAATAGTACGTTGACATTCTCAAATCACCTTCTGTGCTTTTGTTTTTGGCTATAAACGTTAAAATTGTCAGTTGTTTCCCGTCAGCAAAAGTGGCACAGGTTAAGGCACAGGGATTCTTGGTAGAGCAAAAGAGTTTTTCCCTTGACCGCCGACGCCACTGGTGGTTATAATGCGATTGAATTATGTTTTTGCATTTCTCCCCTCCTAATGGGCGCCTGTCCTCTCTGCTATTAAAATAACAGGTGCCCTTTTTTGTAATGCGTATTTCCTTGGGAATAGCGGCTGGATCTTTTTGGTAGTATACCCCTTCGTGTTTAAGCGGCCCGGCCGCAATTTTGGCATTCGACTGTAATTGAGGATAGATGCTCGTTAACTCTGCCGCTAACCCAGACTTTTTGCACGAAAAAGCTGCTTTCACAGGATATGTGCGTTTTTACATTCGCTTGTATCGTGGCCCGCCACCGCCTTCCGGAACCGTCCATCTGATATTGTCGAACGGACATTTTCTCTGGCATGTCTTGCAGTGCAGGCAATTGGATGGATTGGCCGGCTTTACCTCCTCGTGCACCGTCTCGTAAACCCCGGCCGGACAGAACGTAATGCACGGACTGTTGAATCTGGGTGTGCATTTAGTCTTGCAAGCATTGGAATCCAGAATCGTCAAATGTGACGGCTGGTCCTCCCGGTGCTCAGTCGCCGCAACTGCCGTAAATGTGTCTTTGTCGAACTCGCGATTCGGCCTGAGCCTGTATCGAGCGCACGTCATCGCCTCGTAATCCTTTTCGACCCTAAATTTCGGCAGCAGTCCGCCGAGAACTGACAGCGGCATCCCCTGTAAAGGCCCGAACTTCGCGACCGTCTGCCGGAAGTTCTTAGCCGAGAGCATTTCTTTCGCCACATTAGACTTTTCAATCAGCTTGGTGTATGTCAACGCCGCCTTGTTCGGCTCGTCGATAGTTTCGGCGATTGCTTTTGCCGCCTGGATGCCTGAATCGAGTGCATTATGCAGGCCTTTGATTTTGAGCATATTAACAAAACCCGCACCGTCGCCGAGTATCATTACATTACCCTTGCCTATCGTGCCGGTATCCGGGTCTCTTGGAATCGCGTAATATCCGCCTTCGGGTATCATCTTTGCGCCGGCTTCCACGACCGTCCCGCCCTCGATAAACCGCTTAACGAACTTGTGTTCCTTGAATCTTCTCAGCGCATCCTGCGGGTTGAAATCGCAGTATTTCCAGTCTGCTCCGACAATCATGCCCACAGACAGATGGTCCTGGACTCCGGCATATACAATCCCGCCACCGAACATCCCCGGGCCCAAAACCGGCGTCCAGATAGGATAGCCCATGGCATGAACAACACGGCCTGATGTAAATTTGTCATATTGCTTGGCGCTTACTTTTATGAGCTCTTTGACGCCCACCGAATATAGTTGGGGACTCTGTCTCTGCAGGCCCGCCTCTTCTATGAATTTTTCTGTCAAAAGGCCGTCGCATCCTTCTGCGAGCACTACAAAATCCGCGCCTATGAATTCTCCTTCGACAAAGTTCGGCTGCTTATTGCCCTCCTTGTCAAGGCCTTGGTCGACGAGCTTAACACCGGTCGCCTTAGTGCCGGATTCATCAAGGATGATGTCTTTTGCGGCAAAGCCCGTCAGTATTTCCGCTCCAAGGGCCTTTGCTATCTGCCCCATCCACTTGGTCAGCTTGCTGATTGACACGGAGTAGTCTGCGGTATGCGTCATTTGGCCAAAGCCCAGCCCAAACATTTTGGCAAGCTTGATAGCCAGGAGAATATTGAACGACCTCTTTTTTGTAAAAAACATAACATTATCTTTGTCGACCGTGCTTGCCAGCACGGCCTTGGCCTCATCGCTGTCGCGCCAATCGGGCACGGCCAAATCCAGCAGCGAACACAGCGGCTCGGCTTCCAAAACCGCACCGGAGAGATTGTGATTACCCAGATCGGCAGATTTCTCTATCACGCATATGTCAATCTCCGGCCTTGCCGCCTTCAGTTGTATCGCGGCCGCCAGCCCCGCCGGCCCTGCACCAACTATCAAAACCGATACTTTGTTGTAGTCCTTGTTCTTTGCCACTTTACTTTATTCCACCTCTAAAGCCTCGACCAACCGTGGTATGGCATCCTCAATATTTCCGACAATATAGTAATCGCAATGTTTGAATATCGGTGCGTTTGGGTCGTTGTTGACCGCGACTATGGTTTCAGCGTTGGCGAGGCCTATCATATGCTGAATGGCACCGGATATGCCCAAAGCGATGTAGAGTTTCGGCCCGACGCTCGTGCCCGTCTGGCCGACCTGGTGTGACCGCTCAATAAAACCCTGTTCTACCGCGGCACGCGAAGCGCCTTTTTCAACCTGCACACTCAACCTCTTGCCCAAAGCATCGCAAAGTGAGCTTACGAGCCGTTCGTAGTTGTCGCGGCTTTGCATCCCTTTGCCGCCGCTGACAATTATCTCGGCATTGAAGTTAACATCGCCGGTGCCCAGTTCCGTTTGTATAATCTCCAGTCTGATATCGTCGGCAGAGAGTCCCATATTGTGTCTGATGATTTTGCCTGTTCGCGACCCGTCGGCTTGTAGTCTTTTCATAACCCCCGGTCTTGCCGTGGCCATTTGTGACTTTGAGTTCTTCGTGTAGATAGTCGCCATGACGTTTCCGCCCAGGGCCGGTCTGGTCTGCAGAAGGATGCCTATCTGGCCCTTTCGCGAACTGTCCCCGATATCAAGCGAAGTGCAATCGGCGGTAAGACCGCACTGGACACGGTATGAAACCATCGGTGCGAGCATTCTGCCTCGTGGGGTTGCCCCGAACAAAACGATTTGCGGCCCGTGCGTACTTATGCAGTCGGCAACGGCCTTTCGATGTGCCGTAGGGTAGAATTCACTGAGCAGCTTGTCCTCAATAATATAGATATTATCTGCACCGGCACCGATTAATTCTTTTGCCATTGGCTCGACCTTGTATCCGGCCAAACATACTCCTACCTTCGTTTCCAGAGAGTCCGCAAGGTCCCGAGCCTTGCCGACAAGCTCGAACGTGGACGGATGTACCTGTTCACCATTGTGTTCGGCTACAACCCAGACCTCGCCTTCGTAGCTTGGTTTTGTCAACTGCAGGCCCTCTAACATATCCTCGAGAGCCCTTTTGTGGAAATGCTCTCCCGATTGGTCCAGAATTCTTCCCTTGATGTATTCCTCAATCCCGCTGACCTCGTCGATGCCGAGCTGCTTTAGTGTACGGGTCAAAATTTCAAAAGCTTCTTTTTCCTTTTTTGTTCCCTCGAAGCTTCTGTCGAACTTGTCCGCGCGTTTGCCGGGCAGAATGTAGCGGTTTGTTTGCGTTTTACCGCTCTCGCCGGTCTGGTCTTTCCCCTCTTTGAAACAATCAGCGATTTCTTCGACTAAAGATTGTACATCCCCGAGCTGTTTGCATTTCCTTCTGCTTTTGGGCGGCGGGAAAACGCGCATCACGCTTGTTTTCGAGCCTTTGGCTCCAATGTAGGGTGCTTTGATGTCATCGCCGGACCAGCAGTTAACTTCCATTCTGTTTGCTCTTCGCGTGCCTGCGAATGTGGCAAACAGCGGATACTCATATTTGGCGACGGTGACCACCGCCGGCAGTTTCTTCGTGGCTACCACCTGGCTGCCTCCGCTGATGATGCGTGTGAACTCAAAGCGCCCGTTTCGGTATTCAGCTTTAGTGACATAAGCTATGCAGGGCACCGACAGCTCCTCAGCGATTTGCGGGGGCACCTGAGCCGTGTCGCCGTCCACCGACTGCATTCCACTTATCACATAGTAATCATCGTTGCCTTTGAAAATGCCTTTTACTATCTTTCTGATGGCATAAGCCAGCGGATTCGCCGTAGCCCACGTGTCGGCGCCGCCTAAGGCACGGTCAGTCAGCAGTATCGCCATATCCGCGCATCTGCTAAGGCTGTATCGCAGAACTGCTTCGGCCATGGGCGGCCCCATACTTAACGCAATAATTTTGCCTTGCCTGTCCCCGCTGTCCGTCTGCATACGATTGGCGAAAGCTAATGCCCGTGAGTCCAGTTCGTTAATTACGCTGGGTAGCCGCGTCCGGATGAGCGTGCCGGTCTCAGGGTCGAACGCGTTGTCGGTGATTTGCGTCACGTCCGGGACTTGCTTTACCAGAACTATGTAATTGGTCATAAGATATCTCTCATAAACTCTAACGCTGCCGCACCGCCATACTGTCTCTAAATAGAGATTGTCGCCTAATCTCTCCTCGCCCTGACACACACAATGCGCATCGATATTTTCCGGATAGTTACTTCGCGGCAACGCCACCGGGCTTGCTTGTTGCAGAACATCAGAATCAACCTATCAGCCCCCGTCGCTGATGATTGTTGAGTTCCTTGTATTTTTTCATCGAGTCAGATTCTCACATTTATCAGAACAAAAACCTAATAAAACGCTTACGTTGTGCTGTATTTTACACAAAATCATGTCTGAACGCACGACTTTATTTGGCAGATCTGCGTTTAGCCTTCCCCGGCCCTTGATACTGAATCCGCAATACTGGAGACTTGTAGGCTTTTAAAGACACGGCCGCTTAATAATTGACATTTGTCCATTAGCGGTGCCGCGGTTGTTTCTTGCTATAGAGTTTTACCCATCGTACAATTGACGCTTGTGCAAAAGCAAATGTAAGAAAACCCTGTGGTGGCTCTAATGTTAGGGATTGCTCTTGTAAGGACCTTATGATGAAGAAAGCGTTAATTTCTATCGGCGAATCAATTCACGCCTCTATTCCCAAAATCGGCGAGAAAATGAGGCAGTTAGCCGCTCTCGGATCCGATGCGTATTCGAAACCATCCGAACCGTTGAATTATATCAAGGCCCTGATTGAGTCTCAGGCCTCCGAGGGCGCTGATTATATTGCCGTCAACCTCGATGCCTTTGGCGAGAGCGACCCGCAGGTTGCTATTGATATGATGCTTGAGTACGTAAGAATGGTCCGCAGGTGGGGCGGTGGCGTGCCGATTTGCATCGATAGCAGCAACGATGATGTCCTGATAGCTGCGCTTAAGGGGTGGTACAATACCGACCGGAAACTCGCCCAGCCGCTTTTAAATTCCGTCAAGGTCTATACTACAGATAACATCCTGCCGCTGAAAAAGGATTTCGACTTTGCCCTTGTCGGTCTTTTGGTAAGTGAAGAAGCGCCCACCGGCCCGGGCGGCTCGCACTCGGTTGATGAGCTTTATTCGCTGGCGAAGCAGATTTTTGAGGCGGCGGTTGGCAAATACGGTTTTGAACCGGGCGAAATATTCTTTGACTCGACGGTATTTCCGCTGGCGATAGATATGCCGATGGAGCCGAACGTCCCCGGCTATACATACCGGGCGTTCGAGACAATAAAGAAAATCAAGAGCGACCCGAAGCTAAAGGGCGTCCATTGCTCGCTCGGAATCAGCAACTGCGTTCGCGATTTGCCGGGCCGGAGAATCGGCGTCTGCAGGGCGTATGTGGCGAAAGCAATGGAGTATGGTCTTGATGCCGGTATCGTTAACGTTGCACATCATTACGGCCGCGTTGAGCCGGCGCCGGATTTGCTGGAATTGGTCGATGCCTATGCGAAGATGGACGGCTCAGCCGAAAAAATGAACAAGGTAATGACACTGATGGGCAGCTTCTGCCAGCAGTGCAGAAAGCCGGCCAAGTAGAAACTTATTTTGCCCAATGCTGTCCCGATTTGCAAAACCTCACAACCGAAAGCGATTCGCCGCCGAATCGACACTGAGGTTTCATCAGCGTGGCCAGTCGGTCCCTTTGATTCCGCCAATCGTCAGGTTCGCGTCCGGAAGCCCGTCGTTGGCCTCGCGAATCTCCCTGGCCTTGAGGAATCGAATCTGACCGTCAGCAAACAGGTAATTCCGGCTCCCTACCCAGCACCACCAGCCGCTGTCTTTATCCGTATCTACGCGCATATGATTGCTCAGCCATTCTCCTATGAGTATCTTTCCCGAAGGATTGGCAACGTTAGTGCTTCGCTGTGGAATCGACGGCTGGACGTTGGCACGGTCAAACGTGTCCGCCGGACTGCTCATCGAATCTATTTGCTCCGGACTGTGATAAAACGACATCGAGTATGCATAACTGGTCGACTCATACTTCTCCTTGCTGATATGGTCCTGAGCGCACCACAGAACAGAAGGATTCTCCTCGTTGGTCTTGGTATCTAAATAAGGCTCAATAAAACCTCGCCAGCCCCGGCCCATCCAGAGCCAGTTCCCTGAAGGTAACGGGTCGTTAACTTCGCTGCAGAAATACGTGTCCTCGTTTGTCTCTAAGTACAAATTCATAGCTATATAGATTTGTTTGAGGTTGTTCGCGCATCTGACCTGCATCGCCGCGGACCTCGCCTTGCCAAGCGACGGCATAAGCACGGAGAGCAGAACCGCAATTATCGCTATGACAACCAGCAGCTCCACAAGGGTAAAGCCGGGTCGAAGTATTTTCAGTACCTGGCCGCAGCGCCTCGTATTGAGTGTTTTGCGTTTGGTTTTCACGCTCTATAGCTTACTCGACTGTAACGCTTTTTGCAAGGTTGCGGGGTTTGTCCACATCGTGCCCACGAAGCACGGCCGCGTGATACGCCAGAAGCTGCAGCGGCACAACCGTCAGCATCGGCTGCAAAAGCTCCGGTGCGTCCGGAACGCAGATTAAATGGTCGGCGTGTTGTTTTATGTTCTCGTCGCCTTCTGTCGCGACGATGATGGTCTTTCCACCTCGGGCCCGCACCTCCGCGATGTTGCCCATAATCTTGTCATATTGCGGCCCGGCCGTCGCAATAAAAACCGCTGGCATGCCGTCCACGATCAAGGCGATTGGCCCGTGCTTCATCTCAGCCGCCGGCAGACCCTCGGCGTGAATGTAGCTTATCTCCTTGAGCTTCAACGCACCCTCAAGGGCAACCGGATAATTAAAACCGCGACCGAGGAAAAGCCAGTTGTTTTTCTCTATGTTCGCCGATGCGATTTTCTTGATATGCTCGGACTGCTGAAGTATTTGTTCGATTTTTTCCGGTATCTGCGAAAGCCCCTCTATGCACTCCGCAGCTTCGACACTGCTGATATGCCTTCTTCTGCCCAGTTCAATCGCCAGCATCGCCAGCACCGTCACCTGCGCCGTAAAGGCCTTCGTACTCGCGACACCAATCTCAGGACCAACGTGCAGATATATCCCCGCGTCCGTCGTCCGCGCAATCGAGGAGCCCACTACGTTAACCACCCCCAACACCGTCGCTCCACGCTCTTTCGCCTGTTCCACCGCAGCCAGAGTGTCCGCTGTCTCCCCGGACTGGCTTATCGATATGACCACCGTCCCGTCTTCGATAATTGGATTGCGGTAGCGAAATTCACTGGCGTATTCAGTCTCTGTTGGGATGCGTACTAGATGCTCAAACAAAAACTCCCCCACCAAAGCCGCGTGGTACGCCGTCCCGCAGGCCGTCAGGATAAGCCGCTTGGTCCGTGTCAGCTCGCGCAGATACGAATCTATCCCCCCCAGTCTAATCCGTGTATTCGCTCGGTCGAGCCTGCCGCCCATACACGTGCTCAACGCCTTCGGCTGCTCGAATATCTCCTTGAGCATGTGGTGTGTGAAACCGTCTAATTCTATCTGCTCTAATGAAAACTCAATCTCGCTCAGCTCTTTGCTGATGACAACATTATCAATGGTCTTGGTACGAAACCCTTTGGAGCTGACCGTAACCATCTCGTTGTCGGCAAGGTATATCGCCTGTGTCGTATGCTCCACAATAGCCGCAGCGTCCGACGCCAGAATGTACTCGTTATCGCCTACCCCTAAAATCAACGGACTTCCCTTCTTTGCGCCTATCAGTATGTCCGGAAAATCACAGCACACTATCGCAAGCCCGTACGTCCCTTGAAGTTCGCCGAGTCCCTGCTGGACCGCCCATTCAAACTTGTTCTGACTCGCAGACTTTTTCTGCTCCTTGCCCCCATCACCTTTCGCGTAAAAGTAACCGATTAGGTTCGCTATCACTTCTGTATCGGTTTCACTCGCGAAGCTCGCCCCTTCGCTCTGAAGCCACCTCTTCAGCGTCTCGTAGTTTTCGATAATTCCGTTATGCACAACCGCTATCTTGCCCGTATGGTCCAGATGCGGATGTGCGTTGGTAGTGTTCGGCTCGCCGTGTGTCGCCCAGCGAGTATGACCGATACCCAGCGTCTCACTCTTGTTGGGCTTATCTAAAATCTCTTCCAGAACACTGATTCTCCCGCTTGTCTTTTTGACCTTTATCCCGCCGCCGCTTAACAGTGCCACGCCCGCCGAATCGTACCCCCTGTACTCCAGACGCTTCAATCCCTCTATAAGCGTCGGCTGTGCCGCCTTCTTACCAAGATATGCCACTATCCCGCACATCAGAATTCCCTTGAACTACAAACAGCAAATGCCTAATTAAATCGGCAAGAACGACCGTTAACCTAACCCAAAAGCAAACTCCAAACCAGGCACCTTCCAATAATCTCTGTACATTTACGACTATTATAGAAAAATCCACCACATCCACCAATGCAATTCTGCTTATTTGCTCCATTAGATATTATCATTTGACGGCTCTATTTTTATGCGGTTTAATTTAATTTATGATTGTTGTTATTGATTACAATGTCGGAAACGTGAAAAGCGTCTGCAACGCCTTCCACCACATAGGCTGCGAGGCGAAGCTAAGCGCTGAGCCTGTGGATATCGAGGCCGCCACTGGCCTCGTTCTGCCCGGCGTCGCCGCCTTCGGCTATGCCGTAAGTGCATTGGGCTCGTTAGCCGAAACCATAAAAAAAGCCGCCTTGAACGGCAAACCTCTGCTCGGTATCTGTGTCGGCTACCAGATGCTCTTCGACCAGAGCTGTGAGTACGGCCAACACACCGGCCTCGGTCTCGTATCCGGGAACGTCGTCCCGCTGCCCACGGACCAGGTAGTCCCGCATATGGGATGGAACCTCGTAGAGTTGCCCGAAGATATGGATTTATTCACCGACCTCGGAAAAGACAAGCACTTCTACTTCGCCCACTCTTTCTATGCCGATGTCACCGACACCGACGCCAGGATCGCCTGCACCGATTATGGCTTCCCATTGCCGGCGGCCGTACAGAAAAAAAACATCTATGGAACACAGTTCCACCCGGAAAAAAGCGCAAAAACCGGCCTGAAGGTCCTGCAAAATTTCGCCAAAATCTGCGAAAAGGGTAACGAACAATGCTGACAAAGAGAATCATCCCCTGTCTTGACGTCAAAGACGGTCGCGTCGTCAAGGGCATAAAATTCCTGAACCTCCGCGATGCCGGCGACCCCGTCGAGTTCGGCGCAAGATACAGCGACGAAGGTGCCGATGAGCTCGTCTTCCTCGACATTACCGCCACCATTCGTTCCCGCGAAACAATCGTCGAACTCGTCGAGAAGGTCGCCGAAAACGTCTTCATCCCCTTCACGGTCGGAGGCGGCATCCAGACAGTCGAGCAGATGGATACCCTCCTGCGAAGCGGCGCGGAAAAAGTCTCCGTCAATACCGCCGCCGTACAAAACCCGGACCTGCTCACCGAGGCCGCCCAGCGCTTCGGAAGCCAGTGCACAGTAATTGCCATTGATGCCCGCCGCTCAAAACAACACACTGGCAGATGGCAGGTCTGCGTAAAGGCGGGCTCCGAACCTACCGACATCGACGTTGTTGAATGGGCCGCAAAGGCCGAGAAGCTTGGCGCAGGCGAAATACTCCTGACCTCTATGGACGCCGACGGCACCAAGGCCGGCTACGACAACGAACTCAACAAAGCGGTAACCGATGCCGTCAATATCCCCGTAATCGCGTCCGGTGGGGCAGGAACCCTCGACCACCTTTACGACGCCATTACTATCGGCAATGCAGACGCCGTCCTAATGGCCTCAATCACCCACTTCCAGAGCTACACTATAAACCAAATGAAACAATACCTCAAAGACCGCGGAGTCCCCGTAAACCTGTAATCCCCCAAGGCCGGCTGCCTTAATCTTGTTGCTGCCTGCTGTGCAGTTCATATGCTTTGAAAAGTCCGTAACATATGGTCTCATATTGCTCACCCGCCGGCGGACCGGTGCGGGGACCGTTTCGGAACATGCTCGGCCAGGCCGAACCTAATGGCGCCTTGCCGTGATGAGGACCAAGTGTATTCTTGAGCGTCCCGATAACAACAACTTCAATCGCATTTCTGCCTGCCTTCACCGATTCTGTAACATCAAGCTCCCACGGTTGATGCCAGATATAACCGGCGGCTTGCCCGTTAACTACAACCTTCGCCACGCTCCCATACCACGATGGCAGTCGGACGTAGTATCGACCAGCCGCCTCGCCGATATTGAAGCTCTGCGCGTATGAAACGCCACCTGCATAGAACGGATGTCCCTGCTCATCCCACCGCCCTAATTTAAGCCCCTTATCCGGTACAATCGCGAACCCTGAATCCGCGGCTTTTAGCGTAAACTCACCTAACACATAAGCCGACTCAAGCTCGTGGTACATAGTCATCGGCGAGGCCTTGATCGTAACTGCATTTTCGCCCACCTTCGCTGCCGATGTGATGTCGACCTTACCAAACGCCTTGTCCAGCCACCACGAACCTTCAGACACCGTCACGACTTTCCCGTTGCAGCTAATCTCGTACAAATCCGCACGTTCGATGACTATGTGTAAAGATTTCGGCACCTTCTTTTTGATACTGAACCGATACGTCGCTTCGAATCCGCTGTCGGCCGGGAACTTCTTCGATATCAACTCATCACGAAACTGCACCGCGCTGTCCCACGGATTCTGCCCCAATCCGTGCTTCTCGAACACGAACTCTGATGCCTTGTAAAAGTACGTATTCTCCCTCGTCTCGCCACCTGCCGTGACGTCGACATAGTCGAGCGTCAGGACGTTTAAATCATTACAGCGAATCCGCACCGGCCCGTCCGACCGAATCTTGGTTCTCTTGCCGCCATCGGGCGTTGCTGACTCGCCCGCCTTTTTTGAGAAAAATAAAAGCAGACTCCCACACGGAGCTAAATCGAAATCAGCCTTGATACCATCATCTGCTGTTTCAAACGCATACGGCAATATCTTTCCACTCTCTGCGTCCCACCGCTCAACACCTCGCATCGACGATTTTATCTTCCCGCTGCTGCCTGAATCGATACTCGTATTAGCCAGGAAAAGAATCTCTCCATCGTCAAGCTGCCTGCGATGATGATAAAGTATACCTTTATCGCCTCTGCTGCGAATGATGGCAAATACGTCATTCGACTCACTCAGTAAAATACCAGCCGCCGTCCCTGCACTGACCTGCCTCCACCAGACGTTCTGCGATACCGCCTTGCCGCGATTCGATTCCGAACCGTCAACTAATCCCGGGACCTCCCCGCAGCACAGAACCTCTCCACCGCCTTTCACGTACGCTTCCAGCAGTCCCATTGTTTTCCTGTTAAGGTTCTCCGTCAGTGGCGGCACCACCACCGTTGAGTATCGCCGATTACCAACCTTCAGCGCCGCTCCCTCCACCGAGCCGTGCTGACCAATAATCTCCTCGCATCCTATATCGTACTCTACCTGCGCCTTCGCTAATTCCACAACCAGCTCTTGGAATCCGTCCCCGATCTTTTTAAGATGCTCGCTGTGCTTCGGGTCAGCCTGGTACATCCACGCCGTCGTCGTCGGCTCGATCACCAGCACCTTATTGACCTGTTCACCGGCCGACAATACCGCTGAAAGCCGCGTAAAGTAACCGGCTATAACGTGGTACGCATCCCACCACGGCTCATGATACGAAAACGATTGCGGGTGGTCGCGCTTACGAGCCCCGCGAATTGTAACATAGCTCAGATGCTCGTTCAGTGTATTTATTCCCAGAACATAAAGCCAGTCACCGATTCGCTTCATGTCCTCGAAACGCAGGTCCCAGCCGCCTGCACCATACGCCTCACACAGCGTCCGTCTGCGTCCTAATTGGTTCGCGACGCTCGCCAGTTCCTTGACTGCCCGCACATTGCCGAACTGCCCGTGCACGTCTTCGCTGTACTGGTTCATAAGCGTGTCAATGCCCGGCCGCTGCTGCCACGCGTACATCGCCATATTGTCCGGCACATACATGCACTTCGGCCACTCGTGCTCCCAGTAGTGACCAGTAAACTCTAAGTCGTACTTCTCGCAATACTCATAATAAGGCTTGCCCCACCTCTCGATAAATAGCTCTGACAGTACCTGAAAGTAATTATGCCGAACGCGCTTCCAGTCACCAACGGCTTCAAAAAGGCTCGGCAGGTGGTCGACCAGCGAATAACCACATCGTCTCTCAAACACCTCCGGCAAATCGCCCGTCCAATGATTGTCCCAGTTTGGGCCGAGGTGCGGCTCATCCGTAAAAACTCCCGGAATCCGCTTGCCGAATTCCTCACCTATCTCCCGCCGGTAAGCCTCCATCGTCACCTCGAGAAACTTCTCCGTCACACCCGGCCGTAGCAAATCCACATAGTACTTGCCCCCGAACCACGGCTTCTGCGGTGCCGCCCTTGTAAATACAACGAGATACGGCCCTTCGCCCAGCTTCTCACCGGCTCTTATCTTATCCGTCACGTTCTCATATCCACTGTCCGCAGGTTGATAAACCGCGACTATCTCCTCCGTCAATTTCGGCGGTTCTTTTTCTTCGCGTATCACCAGACTCTTGCCCCGCGACTTAGGCATAGCATCCGGCACAAAACCACCGGCAAATCCCGATGGATACGAGTTCTCATCATATATCCACAGGTTCATACCGAGCTGTTTCGCTTCTTTTAGCGCAACCTTCCACAGCCTGAACCACTCCGCCGAAAGATACGGCGTCATCAGTCCCGGCCGCGGATGAACAAACGCCTGCCTGATTCCCTGTCCCGCCAGGTCCCGCAGCGTCGAAACAACCTGCTCGTCCGTCATCATATCGTTCCAGACCCACAAAGGACCCGTACTGTACTCACGAAGCGGATTGATAAATTTAGCCCTCACACTCGCAGAATCCTCCGCTTCTACGTTAATACCGGCAAAAGCCATTACCGCAACAGCCAAAACACTGCACCGCCGCATACGACTGAAATTCTCTCTCATAGTAACACCTTTCCCCTACTTAAGCCATTCGTACAATTCGTAATGGTCCTTGCTCATACCCAGCTTCTCATATACCTCCTGCGCACGCCTGTTCTTCTTGTCAACGTAAAGACGCAGCCCCATAAGCCCCTCCGACTGCTCAACCTGCTTCTTCAGATGCTCATAAAGCTGCTTGAATATCCCCCGCCCGCGCGCCTCCGGAACAACATAAAGCGAGTGTATCCACAGAACCGTCCCGTTCCGCCAGTCACTCCACTCCGGTATCGCCAGGCAAACGCCGACAATCTCACCGCCCTCCTCTGCCACCCAGTATGTTCCCCGTGCCGGTTTCTCGAATACTCCCCGCACTCCCTTCGTCACCACATCTTTATCTAACGCCAGACCCTCCGTCTCTTCCGCCATCCGCACCTCGAACTTAACGATGCGCTCCCAGTCATTCAATCTCCCTTCGCGAACCTCAACCATCTCGGCATAGCTGCCCTTCGCCAAAAAAATAAGAAAATCTAAAATATATCCAGGTACGTATCAAGCTCCCACTCCGTCACCTGCTGCTTGAACTCGTCCCACTCCTTCGTCTTCACGTCAACATATCGCTCGAACATATGCTCCCCGAGCGCCTCTCGCATCAGCTCATCCTTCTTCAACGCATACAGCGCGTCACCTAACGAGCCCGGCAGAACATCAATCTTTTTACTCGCCAGGCTCTCATCATCGAGGCTGTATATGTCCTCTTCCACCGGCCCAGGAGGCTCTAAGTTGTTCTTTATCCCGTCTAATCCCGCCTTTAACATAACGGCAAACGCCAGATATGGATTACAGCTCGGGTCCGGATTGCGAAGCTCAATCCTCGCCGCCTCGCTCTTGGCCTTGAACCATTTCGGAACCCGCAAAAGGGCCGACCGGTTCATCGCTGCCCACGTCACATATACCGGCGCCTCAAAGCCGCTAACCAATCTCTTGTAAGAATTCACAGTCGGACACAGAATCGCGCACATCCCGTTTATATGTTTTATCTGACCGGCAATAAAACTGAACGCGGCCTTAGACAGGTTGTACTTGTGCTCCTTGTCGTAAAAGCCATTTACCTTTGCCTTGATGTCGAACAGGCTTTGATGAACGTGCATCCCCGAACCGGCCTTGCCCATCGCCGGCTTCGGCATAAACGTTGCGTTCAAATTGTGCATCTGAGCAATCTTCTTCGCGCAGTATTTCAGCGTCAGCACTTTGTCCGCTATGTCCAGACACCCGCCATAGTGGAAATCTATCTCGTACTGCCCGAGGCCGACCTCGTGATGAGACGCCTCGACCTTAATCCCGAAATTCTCCAGTGCACCTATTATCTCCTTTATCACCCTGTACCCTTCGTGCGACGAAAGGTCAAAATAGCTGCCGTGGTCTATGGGCGATGTCCTTTGTTCCTTTAGAATTCCGGCCATGGGCGACAATCTTTTTTCGCTGTCCGTTCTAAACAAATAAAATTCCGGCTCTGGCCCGACATTAAATTCGAATCCTGCCTCCGCAGCCTCGGCAGCCGCACGCTTGAGAATAAATCTCGGGTCGCCTTCAAAAGGCCTGCCGTCCGAACCGTAACTGTCGCATATCAGCCGTGCGCTCTTGCCATGTTCAGACAGCCACGGAACTACCGCGTACGTCCCCGCATCCGGCTTCAAAAACAAATCGCTCTCTTGTATCCGCGCAAAGCCTTCGATGCTCGAGCCGTCAAACCAGACCCCGTCCGTCAGCGCATCCTCCAACTCCTCAACGGGTATGATGACTTCCTTTGTGACGCCAAGCAGGTCCGTAAACTGCAGCGTAATAAATTTTATCTCGTCCTTCTTTACCTGCTCTAAAACCTTTCGAGCTTCCATTTGAACTCCTTTGCTAAACCAGCTTATTTCGGTTTCTCCGAGTCTGAAAAACCCTGCTGATGCGACCGGGCCTATTCTCAATTTTACTACCAAAAGTGCAAGATAAATCTGAAAAATTCGTCGTTTTAACAGTCCACCGTCGGAATTCTGCGCCGATTAACGTCACCAAACGATATAGGTTGCCAACAGAATCCTTCTGTGGTAATATGCCCCGACTGAAGATTAACTGCTCATTTGGAGGTGTTCACAATGCCTAAGCCACGCACAAATCTCTCAAACCTCGCGACCCCTGCCGTTTGTTGTTCTCCCTTGTTCTTCGCCGTCGTCTCGGCTTGCCTGCTCCCGATAGTTTTCTTTGCCGGTTGTCTCGAAGAAGCTCGTCTCGCCCCATCTGAATCCTCCGCCCCCGAGCTTCGCCCGCACGCACTCTACGAGCCGCCCAGTTCCCCTTCTCCACAGGACTTCAAGAAAGTACGCCCCGGCCTGCATGGTTCCTTCGGCTCAATCGATGTCCGCTACGACCGCGATGTACCACCCAGGACAGCCCGCTTAATGTCATACGACGCCGTCGCCTGGCGCGGCGAAAGGCTCAGCGTCCAACTCGTCCTCTGGACATCCGAAGGTGCCGAACAGGTCAGCTTAAGCACTACACCGCTGCAAAACGAAGCCGGCTCCGAACTGCCGCCCTCGTCTCTCCGCCCGGCCTTTGTCCGCTACGTACTCTCAGACGACGGCTCCCAAGGCTGCGGCCCTCTGCCGCCCGACGCACCGCGAACTCTCGTCGCCGATATCATCGATACCGCCAACCAACTTGATATCCCGCCGCGAACCACAAGACCCATCTGGCTCTCAATCGATGTCCCAGCCGACGCTGAACCCGGACAGTACACCGGACAGCTCCTCGTCTCATTCGCCGGCGGCTCAATCGCCTTCGAAATAAACGTTGAAGTCCTGTCTCTGCGCTTGCCGCAGCCATCCGACTGGACATTCCACCTTGACCTCTGGCAGAACCCCTGGGCCGTCGCCCGCTACCACAACGTCCGGCCCTGGTCAAAAGAGCATTTCCTCCTGCTCGAGCCCCTCTTCAAAATGCTCGCTGACGCCGGCCAAAAGTGCATCACCACCACCATCCTCCACCACCCTTGGGGCGGCCAGACGTACGACCTCTACGGCTCAATGATTGAATGGACCAGAAATCCCGATGGCACCTGGACCTTCGACTACTCCGTCTTCGACAAATATGTCGAGTTCTGTACCCGCCTCGGAATCAAAGAACAAATCAACTGCTACTCGATGGTCCCTTGGGGCAACAACTTCCGCTATCTCGATGCAGCAACCGGCTCCTACCAGACCCTCACCGCCGAACCCGGCACCGATGCCTACAACGAACACTGGCGGCCCTTCATCACTGACTTCGCGGAACACCTAAGGAAAAGACGCTGGCTCAACAGAACCTCCATCGCTATGGATGAGCGTGACTTGCCCTCTATGCGGGCTGTAATCTCTCTCATAAAAAATATCGCCCCCGAAATAAAAATCGCAATGGCCGGACACTACTTCCCCACAATCAACGACGACGTCCACAACCTCTGCATCTATATCACTCACATCGACAAAAACACGCCTGACGCCATCGCCGTAAGAAAAAAGCAAAATCAAATCACTACCTTCTACGTCTGCTGCAGCAACGCCAAACCCAATAACTTTACTTACTCACCGCCCGCCGAATCCGCATGGCTGGGCTGGTACGCCGCCGCAATGAACTTCGACGGAAACCTCCGATGGGCATACAATAGCTGGGTCGCCGACCCGCTCTACGACACAAGTCACGTCACCTTCCAGGCCGCCGACTGCTTCTTCGTATATCCCGGCCCGCGAACATCCATCCGATTCGAGCGCCTCCGTGAAGGTATCCAGGACTACGAAAAAATCCCGGTCATTCGTAAGGCCCTTGAAGAATCAAACAACCCGGGCGCCTTGCAGACTCTCGACGAGATGCTCACTCACTTCACCTATCAAAACGCATTGAAAACTCCCGCCGCCGAAACCGTAAACGAAGCGAAAAAGCTCCTCACCAATCTCTCAAAACAAGTCGCTTCGCTGCCCGGTTACGCGGCCGCCCCGGCACCAAAAGACAGACCTTCAGCCGACTCTGTTAATCTCGTCCCTGACCAGCCCGGCAAAACACCAAACTACTGGTGCACCTGGGGAGCCCAGAACTATGCCTCCAATGATGCCGCCTTTGAAGCCTGCGTCGAGCTAAAAGGTCATTTCGCCATTGCCGACACCCTCACCGAAAAGAACATGTTCCACGACCCCGGCTGGGCAAATTTCCTCCCTAAAGTCCGCGAAGACATGTTCATCCTCTATGACCTCGGCTGGGACACCACCCCCGGCGTTGACTTTGACGGCCAGCGATGGCGCCTCGGCACCCTCGAACTCGCAACCGGCAAATTCCCCTCCTGCACCGGAACTCTCGCCGAACGACTCTGGAAACTAAACGAGCTCACAAAAGCCGCAGGCTGGCGAGGCGCAGGTATCTGGCTCGCCTCGCAGGCCGCAGGCGACGGCAATGACGGAAAGTTTATGCCACAGGACCAGCTCGAACAATATTGGCGGACCCGCGCACAATGGACCCGGCACGCCGGCATCGAATACTGGAAAGTCGACTATGGCGCCCGCGGTGATAAACCCGAATTCAGAAAGATGCTCACCGATATCGCCGTCGAAGAAGCACCCGGCCTTATCGTCGAACACGCGAGAGGCTCTGGCCCCGTAAACGACGAGGAATGTCCCTGGGACACCAAAGTCTACAATAGAAAGGGCTCCTACCGCACTTGGGGCGACGGCGAAGTCCTCAAACAGGCCGTCACTGTCGCCGAGTTCAGCGACATCCTCCGCACCTACGATGTTACCGCCTACTTCTCAATCCCGACAACCCTCGACCGCGTCGCCCAAATCCTCGCCGAGTTCTCCGAAAAGCCCGGCTACTCCTGCATACTCAACTGCGAGGACGAACCCTACATCGCCGCCGCACTCGGCACCGCAATGGGTATCCTCCGCCACCCGCTCTCGCGCACCGAACCCGGCATAGAGTACGACCCCTTCAATTTTAAAAATAGAATCGACGAGGTGACTCGCGCTGTCCGCTGGCACCGTATCGCGCCCGCCTTCCCCGTCGGCACCACAAAAGTCACCCTCGATGATAACGTCCTCATGGACACTTGGCGATTCCGAAAGTACGACTCATGGGCAACCTGGCTCAAGGGCAAAGAAGTCCTCCAGACCGCCCCTGCGCGTGTCGCCCGAGGTCTGCCGCTTCCTGATGTCACCATCCCCGACGCCGGCCCCGCGCCTTACGTTATCGCCTCCCGAAATCCGAACGGCGCCGTCGCCGTAGCGACACTGCATAGAATATCTCCCGGCAGGGCCGCTTATTACCCGCTCGCCGATGTCACCCTCAACGTTCCTGAAATGCACGCTCCCATCGGCATCTTCGGTAAATACCGCTCACTCACACTGAAGTTCCCCCAGGATCCCGGACAGTACAAAATCTACGCACAGGACTTGGCTGGCGATTCGGCAGCCAACATCACCAAAAAAGTAACGCGCAGCGCCCGCGAAATAACCTTGTCAGGAGATTTAATCGAAAAAATCGGCCTCGCTGCTGCAACCCCCGGCGATGTCTCAGAACCCGCCCTCGTACTGAAAATCGTAAAATAACCTTGCACTGTCATTGCGCCAAGCAAAGCTATGTGGCGATCTCCACCCCAATTATCACTTATCACTAATCACCTAAAAGCCCCTCTTGTCTTCAACCGCTCCACGCAACACAAAAAAAAACCCAACTTGCTACCCTTAACGTCCAACTCCCGCGGCGCCAATGACGTCGGAGATACGATGGACAGAGGTTTTGACTTTTTTTCTAAGAAGTTTCTTCGGGCCTATGTAAATCAGGCCGTCGGCGACGACGTAGGTAAGGTCTCCGAAGCCTGCCGATACGGAGTCCAGCAAAAGATTGAAGGCCATCTTTAGCGGGACTTTGGCGGTTGAGTCGATGTTTATGGGGCTGGTCCTGTCGACGTCGGCCTCGTTGTACAAGTCGTTCCAGAAGACATAGACATTCAGCGGCGGCTCAACGGAGCTTTTTAGTACGTCTAACGCATCTGCAAAGTGCATTTCGGGATGCAGCTCGGAAAGGTCAAAAATCTTCTCCAGTTGCCTGTAGACAACTCGGTCGGACGGTCTGGCTGAGGTTGGGGGTGTTGTGGTTTCGGGGGCTTTAGGCGGAGTTTTCATTTCGGCTGTTTCTGTTTGCTGGATCTCGAACAGCTTAGTAGCTTTTTTAGACTCATTTTGAATAGCTGTATTCTCAGCGGGCTGATGGAGGACCGCTCGTATCATCCACTGGCCCTCAGTGAAAGGTTGCATTTTTTGCCCCGGCAGGCCGATAAAGGAATTACCGCTACTGCTGTCGTCGTAGTGAATGTGTATCGGCTTTTGCGGTGTTGGGTCGAAACCGACGCAGATAGCGAACGTCGAGGGAACTTCAACAGGCTGTAAGAGCAACTTGACCCAGTTTCTGGTCCCCGTATTGCGTCTGGCTGTGAGGTCGGAATACCCGAAGGTGAATTCTTTGATCAGGTTAAATTGGTCGTCTAACAGGCATATATGGAAGTTCTTTGCCGGGTTGTAGGACGCGCCAGCGGGCGAGCAGCTGAGGCGAACCGCTGCGAGTATGTGACCTTCACCAGGCGAATCAAAAATTACAGCGTGACCGCCCTCCGGGATACTTCTTCGGCCTTCGCTTGACCCATCGTCGTAAAATAGTTCGACTCTTCTACGTCCCCGCCGAGTACCGCTGGGAGGCTTAGCCCTTGTCTCGCCTAATTCTTGCTGAGCTGAACGGATTGACTTGGCCTCGGGCTCCAAATTTGCACTTTCGGCCTTTGCATCTTGCAAGCTGGTCTTTGCTTGCGAATTATCGGGCTCAACACCCAGCCACATTTCGTAGTATTTGATAGCCCTGTCATACTGTTTCAATTCCATATAGGTTGTGGCTAAGCCGTTTAGGGCAGCGGTAGCGCTCGGCGCGGCTGCTACCGCCTTTTCCCAGTGGCCGATAGCTTCGTCGGTTTTGCCCTGTCCTTTGGCGATCCACCCGAGGCCGTTGAGCGCTGCAGCGTGTTTAGGCTGTATCTCAAGGCATCGCTCAAATGAAACTTTGGCGCTTAGGGGCTTTCCCTGATTTTGCTGCGACCAGCCCAGGCCGTTCCAGGCATTGGCATTTGTCGGGTCTTTTTCCACAGCTTTTTTGAATAGTCTCTCAGCCTCAGTCAATTTACGCTCGCGCCACAACTCCCATCCCTCCGAAGCAATATCTTCTGAGGCCATCTTATCCGCATCACTAACATTGCTTGCCCGCCCAACTTCAACTTGAACATCCGTTTTGAGTCCGGCGCGGAGTGAGACGTTTTTGAACTTGACCCATTCGTAAGGCCGGGTCTGGAACTGGAATTCCTTTACATTTTCTAATGGTAGATCATCGAACTCCACAGTCGTAACACGTGTTTTACCTATATTTGTGGGATTCATATTCGTGGGCATATAGATTGCTTCTGATTTATCAATTGCAATAACACGGTGGTCAAAATCGGTAAACGTATCAGCCATGGTTAATATAGTTTTTCCGTCTTGTTCATGAATGTTAGAGAAACTGCCCCCTCCTTGAAAACCAGTGAAGGAATTATCTCTGTTCGAGATACCTGATGAGGTAGTTTTCCAGGGTCCGCTAGCCACCCCAATGTCTACCCTGACTGTATTATCCTCAATCGGTATCGAGGCAACGATGGCTCTTAATCCCTCCACAGGGTTACCTTGTTTGAGGGGTTTTTCTTCAAGAAGGCTACCATTTGATTGAAGGATATGCCATCTAATATTAACCCCGCTTTCACTTAAATCACTCAATCGAAGTGCAAATTCCCGACGAAGTCCCTTGGAACGTGGACCTAAAAATATATGCCTAAGGTAAGGATTCTCAATTCTGTCATAAGGAGTGATGTCTGTCAGAGTCCCGTCCGGCCGCCACCATTGTTTACCTTCGCTCGGATGCTCACACACCCCGACCAGTTCAACCGTAACGTCATTAGGGAGAATGGCTTTAAAATCCGTCTGCTGCTCGTTGCCTTCTGCCTTTGCTCTGGCAAACTCATTTTCGGCGTCTAATCGTAGATACTTCACCTTGTTCAGTTCGCCCTGAGTTACCCGCCCAGCATCTAATAATAGTTTTGTCGTTTTTTCTTGCTCCAGGTACAAGGTTACAATTTGACCCAAAATGTCAATTCGCTTTTGAGGTGTTTCAGACAGTTCACTTTCAATCCGTAGTAAATCTATTTTAGCCTCCTGAAGCTGCCTGGAGTTTGCCCGACCGTTGTTATATTTCTGCTCTACAGTTTGCAGCGTTTTTTTCAAAATATCTTTGCGCTCCATGAGCAAGTTGCGCGAATCTTCAACCGTCACGCCATTTGGCAGCTCCGCTTTAAACTGTTCTTGCCGCTCTTCGTGCTGGACATCAGTTTTTTTCGGTGGTCGGGCGGTAAGGGCGAGGGTTGTCGGGACGGCGACGAGCGCCAAAAGCAGGATTGTGATTACAACGATGAAGCTCGGTCTTTTGTAGAATTTTTTGTCTGGCTTTAAGATGGTTTTTATGCGGTCTTCGATGTTTTTTACGGGGCCGGCGACGGCCAATGAGGGAATTGGCTTTGCGGATTTGTGCTCGGCGATGAGGGTATTTACGATGGCGGTGCTGTAATCTTTCGCTTTGGCGTTCAATCGGGCGATTGCCATTTCATCACAGCACTTCTCGCGCTCAGCGCGGATTTTCTTATTGGCCCACCAGACCAACGGATGGAACCAGAAGACTCCTTGGACGATTATCTGCAGCAGGTTTACTGCGGCGTCGAAGCGAAGGACGTGGCTCAGCTCGTGGCCTAAGATGCCCCGGCGGTGCCTGGGGCTGTCCAGCTTTGCAAAGTCAGCCGGCAGATAAATGCCGCCCCGCAGCAGGCCCCAGACGAAGGGCTGGCCGATATCTTTGATGAGCCAGACCTTCGGAAGAACTCGGATGTCAAGGTCGCCGAACAGGTTGTCTATGGCACTTTTTAAACCGGCCGGCAGCGGCCTCCGTGCCCGCTGCAGCCAGCTATTGGTCCGCAACGCCTTTATTAACGTAACAGAAAAGAACAAGGCCAAACCGCCAATCCAGGCGAGTGGCAGCCACTGTCGTACAGCGAATCCAGATAGTCTTTGCCCGACGGACGGCCGCTCAATCACAGGCGTTGGGGGGGCTAATGCGACGGGCCGGTCGTAAATGACGGGGCGGACAGGCTCGATGGTCAGAGGCGGAATTTCAGCAGGGACGACCGCTGCCGGTTGTGGTATTTGCTGCTGCGGCAGGACCGCCAATGGTATCGTGAGCAAAGACGGCGTCAGGCACTTGGCTAGGACAATCAACCAGAGAAGGTAGCGGACGTGCGCGCTTTTGTTTTTCAACAGTAGTGACACCCCTGCTATTGCCGTAGCCAGGACAGCTATCTGCCAGCTTTGCGTGGCCAGATAATTTGTGATTTCGGTTAGGGTGTTTTCCATTTTTGTTTCTCCGCGAAAGTTATCGTTTATTCTTCCTTATCAACTGCTTTAGGTTTTCGATATCCCGGTCGTCGATTTTGCTGTGCTCGGCTAAGTACTGCATAAGCGGGGCGGGGTCGCCGCCGAACAGCCGGTCGAGAAAATCGCCGACAGTCCTTTTTATAACGTCTCTGCTGCTGACTGCGGGAAAGAAGACGTGGGCCTTGCCGTCGGTGTTGTGTTTTAGGTAGCCTTTCTTTTCCAGCCGCCTCAGAAGCGTCTGCACGGTCGCGTACGTTATCCTCCTTTTGGCCGGGAGCCTGTCACAGACCTTCTGGACCGTGGCCTTATCGAGCTGCCAGACTATTCTTAGGATTTCCGTCTCGGCCGGACTTACTGCCGTCAATCTTCGTCTTGCCATAACAAACCTCCTTTTACAAGTGTACAACATAGCATATCGTACATTTGTACAACTTGTCAACAATAAAAATAAAATTTTAAAAGAAATTTTCCCCGCCCCCATTTTCCCCCAAAAACCAGCAAGAGCGGCAGCATGACACAATTCCCTATGATAAGCACATCAAACTAAGAAAATCCCAACTTGCAATTCGCAACGCGCTGCCCGTAACGCAGCAGATGCCCAAGAGGGCCGCTCAAAACACTTTTTCAATCATCCGTGCATGCACTCCCAGCCCGGCCACCAATTTCCTTAAAAATTTTTACTCCTTTGTTAATAACGAGTTACGAGTATCGCGCATCGAGAATCGATGGTCTTTTCGCACCAAACGCGCGCCCCCCTCTACTAATGAGCGGACCCTCCGTCCGTCCGCCCGCTCTTTGAAAACTCAATAAATCCCGTAACCCTCGCAGCGCAGCGGAGATCCCGGACTTGATCCGGGACCCAGAAAAAAAAGCTTTGTGGCTAACTAAAAAATGGAAAACAAACCCAATTTTATGGATACCAAAAATGAACATAAACTCAGCTATAACAAAGGGTTATGAAAACGCTCATCTCCGCTCAACCGAAAAAACGAACCCAATCTCAAACTCAGGACGCGCGACGCAGAACGCAGGACAAAAAATGTCAAACGAAACCAATTTCCGAAGGTCATAAATGAACATAAACTTAGGCTTATCAAAGAATTACGAAATGAACAGCCTGGCAGACCCGGCCAAAACGAAACCAATCTTGCCCGGTCTAAAACGACAACTCTACCGGACTAACCTGTCCCATTCCTTAGAGTCCCCGGACTCTAAGGGGGAGCACTCCACAACTTGCCAACCCGAAGCGTCCTCGCGAGGCACCCCACCGCCGCCAACCGCCCTTACATTTCCCCCACCATTTATCCACAATTCGCCTCCCGGCCCGGCAATTTTTGCCCCCCAGATCCCCCATTTTAACGTCACAACTTTCGTAAACTTTCACACTTTGAAACACTTATTCCAGCGCCATTCCACAACTTTTCTTACGTTTCCCCTATTCCTTCACACTTTTTCAAACGTGAACCGGTGCGCGTTCGCGTCAATTCTCACCTTATCCCCGTCCACGAATTTCTCCGCCAACAGCTCCGCCGCCAGCCGATTCTCCAACCGCTGCTGGATCGTCCGCTTCAACGGCCGAGCACCAAAAACAGGGTCATAACCCTCATCCATAATCTGTTGACGCGCATTTTCGCTGAATTCCACCTCAATCTTCCGCCCACGCAACCGCTCCACAAGGTAACCTAATTGGATATCCACAATCTTCTTCAAATCGTCCTTGCCGAGCATCTTAAAGACGATTACCTCGTCGATACGGTTCAAAAACTCGGGTTTGAAGTGCTGTTTGAGCGATTCTTTGACGTGGGCCTCAATCTCCCAGTCCGCGCCGGCTTCTTCGGTCAGTTCCTGAATCTCCTGACTCGCAATATTGCTGGTCATAATCACGACCGTATTCTTGAAATCCACTGTCCGGCCCTTGCCGTCGGTCAATCGACCATCGTCAAAGACCTGAAGCAGTACATTGAAGACGTCCGGATGGGCCTTTTCAATCTCATCCATCAGAATCACCGAATACGGCTTTCGCCTAACGGCCTCAGTCAATCTGCCTCCTTCTTCGTAGCCGACATAGCCCGGCGGCGAACCGATAAGCCTTGCAACCGAGTGCTGCTCCATAAATTCACTCATATCAATGCGAATCATAGCGTTTGGGTCGTTGAACAAAAAGTCCGCCAGCGCCTTGGAAAGCTCAGTTTTGCCCACGCCCGTCGGCCCAAGGAACAAAAATGAGCCTATCGGCCGGTCCGGGTCCCCCAGCCCAGCCCGGCTCCTGCGAACGGCATTGCAAAGGGCCGCAACCGCCTCATCCTGCCCGACCACGCGCATCCGAATCGCCTCTTCCATCTTCATTAACCGCTCACGTTCACCGCTTAGCAACCTGGCTATCGGGATTCCGGTCCACTTGGATACAACCTGGGCGATATGCTCTTCCGTTACTTCGTTCTGGATTATTGACCTCTCGGATTTGGAAAGTTTGGCCTCTTTTTCGTCGAGCTCTTTCTTCAAATTGGCAATCGTCTCGTATTTCAGGCGGGCGGCCGCCTCTAATTCGCCCTTTCGCTGAGCATCCTCAAACTGCATCTGAGCGTCTTCGATTTGCTGCTTGAGCTCTTTTATCTGGTCTATATCACCCTTTTCGCTTTCCCACTGCCCGGTGAGGTTTTTGTCCTGCTGCTGCAGTTCAGCTAATTGTTTTTCAGTGCTTTTTAGTCGTTCTTTACTTGCCTGGTCGGTTTCTTTTTTCAGTGCCTCGCGTTCGATTTGCAGCTGGACAATCTTTCTGCGAATAGTGTCCAGCTCGACGGGCAGCGAATCGTTCTCAATCCTTAGTTTTGAGGCCGATTCATCAATCAAATCAATGGCCTTGTCCGGCAGCCACCTGTCTGATATATAGCGATTCGATAAAGTCGCGGCCGCCACAAGGGCGGAATCGGTAATGCGGACGCCATGATGGGTGTCGTAGCGGTCCTTCAGGCCTCGAAGAATGGCTATGGTTTCTTCAACGGTCGGCGGGTCAATCAAAATAGGCTGAAAGCGCCTCTCAAGGGCGGCATCTTTTTCCACGTATTTTCGATAGTCGTCAATCGTAGTCGCGCCGATACAACGCAGGTCACCCCGTGCAAGCGACGGCTTTAGCAGATTGCCCGCGTCGACGGCTCCTTCAGCCTTGCCGGCACCGACGACGGTATGGAGTTCGTCGATGAAGAGTATTATCTGGCCCTGGGCACCGACAACTTCTTTTAATACAGCCTTCAGCCGGTCCTCAAATTCGCCCCTGAACTTCGTTCCCGCTATCAAAGCCCCCATATCGAGGGCGATAATCCTTTTATTCTTCAGCCCGGCCGGGACATCACCTGCTATTATTCGCTGGGCGAGGCCTTCGACGATTGCGGTTTTGCCAACACCCGGCTCGCCGATTAGGACGGGATTGTTCTTGGTTCGCCGGTTGAGGACCTGCATACAGCGGCGAATCTCCTCATCTCTGCCGATGACTGGGTCGAGTTTTCCCTTTCGGGCCATCTCTAAAAGGTCAATTCCGTAGCGTTCGAGGGCTTTGTATTTATCTTCCGGGCTCTGGTCGGTTATCTTTTCGCCGCCGCGAACGTCTTTCAGGGCGTTTTCAATCTGTTCAGGCGTGATTGAATTAAGCTGTAAAACCTCTTTGGCGTCGCTCTGTACCGAAGCCAGAGAGATGAAAAGGTGCTCGACACTGAGGTATTCGTCGCCCATCGCATCGGCGCGGTTTTGGGCATCCAGTACGATTTGGTTGAGGGCCGGGTCGGGCATAAGTGTAGTGTTGGCCTGGCCTTGCGGCAGACGGGCAAGCTCGCTTTCGGTCATATCTTTAATGCGCGAGATATTGGCACCGATCTTTTTCAGAATCATCGCTACGACGCCCGTATCGTCGCTGCAGACAGCGTTGAGCAGGTGCAGGGGTGACAGGACGGTGTGGGATTTGGCCATAGCGACCTGCTGGGCGGTGGCGAGTGCCTCCTGGGCCTTTAATGTGAATTTGTCGAATTTCATGGCATAAGTTCCCTGAAATACAACTGTTCTTATTCTACTACGCTAAGAAGCAAAGGGCGTGCCGGAAAGATTAAAAATTCACAAGTGCATTAAAGGCAGGAGGTTACGATTATCTCGGTTTTGCCTGGTGTGTGCCAATTTGGCAGAGATGGCGAGGCTTTTTGGCGGGGGTGTGGGCGTTGACGCAAAATGGCAGCTTGGTTGCGTTTATGCGTCATAAAATCAATCAAATGTGCAGGTTTTTGGGGGGTAGTTGTGTCAATCAAAAGTGCAGGTTTTTTGGGGAAAGATGTGAGAGTGTAGGTGGGTTTTTGGGTGAAAAAACGGTGTAGGGAATTTGGGAGGTGGGAGGTCGCCCTTGTTTTAGGGCTAAAAATGGGGGTTGGGTGTGTTGGAAAGTGTTTCAAAGTGTTAAAAGTTTGGAAAAACTCAGAAAAAGGGGTGGAATTGCGCTTGAATAAGTGTTTGAAAGTGTTTCAAAGTGTGAAAATATTCAAAAATTTTGACGGGAAATGAGTGGTTTTTGGGGGTCAAAAATTGGCCGGGCGGGAGGCGGCGCGCAATATACACTATTTAAACTAGTGTATATCTTGGAGGAAAGTGTCGCATATTGACAAATTTCCTATCAATTTGCGACAGGTTTTGAGCAGCCG
>Ga0114922_10000695_pt1 | contig 32351 bp, 29 predicted proteins | sample AartaG_FD_100975 | JGI IMG/M metagenome (GOLD analysis project Ga0114922, IMG submission 100975) | Deep subsurface microbial communities from Aarhus Bay to uncover new lineages of life (NeLLi) - Aarhus_00045 metaG | ecosystem: Environmental > Aquatic > Marine > Oceanic > Sediment | place... | reverse complement strand
GTAAGGACGCGAGCATGAATAATGTACACAATTCGCATTGCGGAAGCCGCTCAAACAGGCTCATTTCGCAAGGAATCTGTGGAACTTGTTCTTGCGCGGCTCCTAACAAAGCTGCTGAAGCCTCCGGTGTAAAGGGTCGCCTTGGGCGACTTGGCGAGCGTGCAGGCCGTAACGTGAGTAAACGCTGAGCAGGCCTCGAAAAGGGCAATGTGGAAGCCGACCCGCCTGTTTAACGGGGAAGGCCGCCGCCGCTGGAATCCAGCCTGGCCCGGGCCATTGGGTAAGAGCGACGTGGTCCAGCGGCTGAAGCCGGGGTAGTGGCGACGGCATGGACGCCGGCGTCGGTCCGCCCGCTGCCGATCAGTTCCACCGGGTGGCGGACCACTCGCCTGATAGCGTCCTCCAGCACGCCCTGAACCGTGCGAAGCCCCGGCTGCTCTTGCCAGCCGTGAAAGTCCGTGCCCTCATAGGCAATCCGCAGATAAATGGTCCGTCGCATCATCAGGATGGTACGGACCGGGCTAAGCCGTCACAACCCGCCCAAAATGACCGGGCGCGTTTCTGCAGCGCTACGATGGCCACGTGCCGGCCTGAGGACTACCGGCTCTCATTGCCACGCTCCGATTGGCGCGCCGTACGTTCGAGCACAGTCAGTCGGCTCGGAAAAAAAGGCGAAAAAGGAAAAGAAGAAACGACCAACTGTAAGATCCGCCCTTCCAGAAGCGTATTACGTGTAGACGAGAATCGACGCGAGAGGCCGTCGGCACCGACGTTCACGCGCGCGTGCCGTGCCCAAGCTTGCGTGGGCATGGTTTGATGGGGGTGGTCATCGCCACGCGACCCGGCCAGGGCGGCAAAATGTTGTGCGAGCTGGAGACGTACCAGGCGCTGAGGCGGCAACCGACACGTTCCGGACAACCCGGAACCCCCCACGAGCGGACGGACACAAGAGCGAAGGAGCAAGGAATGAACCACGAAATCACCCGACAATCCGAACACCCAGGCCGTTCGCCCCCGCTTGGGAGAGACGAACATCTGAGACCCACACTTGATCGTTGATAGGTATCGAAACGTCGGGTGGGCGAATCCGCCCCACCGGCCAAACCGTGGTGGGCAATGCGCAATGGCGCCCCCTGCACGACTGAGACATGTGGTTTGTGTCCTACGACACTAGTCCTCGACACACAATGGAGCTCGAAATAAACACGACTATTAGAAGTAGTTGTTATTCCATTTTCCCGTCGCACCTGCCCCGCACGTGCACACGGGGCAGGATGATGGTGATAGTCCTTGGTGCGGCGGTCGTTGGCCTCACAGGGGCGATGCCTACGGCACTGGGTGACGACTATAAAGAGGTCATCCTGTTTGACTCGTGGGTCGAAGACGCGCTTACACTCGCCGAAGGGTTGGCACGCCAGCGCCTCGGCCTACTCAACGAAGATGGGAAGCCAAAGGTCGACGAGAACGGTAAGCTGGTTCCAATGGTTTCAGAAAAAGGGAAGGCCTTCGATATGGAAGGAGGCCTGGGGACAGGGATAAAAGACGCTTTAGAGGAACTCAGGGACGATAAGGGCACTATCACGATAATCACTCACGGGATAGTTGGTCTGATCGAAATCAACGGTGAATATGTACCTGGATTTGGTACTGGGACCGGCGCGCGTGGATGCGGAAAGTCCCCGGAACAGCTTGATGGGATCGGGGCGAAGACGAATGTAACGATCAATCTAGTTGTTTGTGAGGCCGGTGCGACGAGACAGGATATCACCAAAGTGTCTGATTCACTGGAGCGTGAGATTGAGGACCAAGGGGGGTCGGCGAGAGCGACCGCTTCGGACAAAGTCCTCAAGGTCAAGGTCAAAAAAGACTACCGCGCCGCCGAGGGAGTAGAACTGACGAAGGATGAAAAGAAGAAGGTCAAGGAAGTCTGTCTCAGGGATATTATTACTGAAGAGAAGTTCGAGGATCAGTACAGCACGCTTCAAGAGGCGTTGGACGAGGCAATCGGTAAAGGTAAGGTCGTCGCTAAGTTGAGATACTGTGCGAATATCGGGGACAAAGTCATCGAGAACATGTTCCCAGGGGAATGTGGCTCCGGACGGAATGTAGAAGAACAATCAACCTGCGCCTCGTGCGCCAGGGTATCGCCGGTAGATCCGTTTACGGGTGACGCGCGGGAGGATTTTGACTGCAGGGTGGTCTTTACACCGTGCGTGGTTCCTCCGTGTGCAACGATCTTTGGCTCGCCGGACAACAACCTGTGTACTCCGGGCAACAGCGGGTGCCACACCACCAGCGGGTGGCAGTTCCGTTGCACGATTTATCCGAAAAGCACCAGCATGTTCTTCGGTAGTGGGTACGGCTACGCCCGGTACACGTTCGATCTGCCCGTGACGAAGTTCGGAGGGTACTTCGGAACCAACGCCGCCGATCCGGGTCAGGACAACGATCCAGACATCATTTTCTACGACGTGAACATGAATGAAATCGGTCGCACGATTGCCGAGGTCGGCAACCCCGGCCCGTTCTGCGACTGGTATTGGAACGGCTGGGAGAGCACCGGGGCACCAATCGCGGCAGTCGATGTCATCGGTCAACTCTTCGGCGGCGCGTTCATCCACATGGACGAGATGCGGATCTCCTACGGCGATGAGGACACCTGCTACTACACGCTCAAGAGGTCCAAGAGCAAGAAGGGCTGCCAGAACTGTCCTCCGAAGGGGAGTTACTATAACAGCGGTATTCCCTGTCCGCCGAACTGCGCCAAGAAGTTCAAGGAGACCATCGCCTGCCCGAGTGGTCCGGGTAAGTGCAAGCTCAAAGGCAAGAAGCCCGTGTGCAGGTAAAACGAGGTGGCCGGGTGGCCCATGTCCTTTGGACATGGGGGATTGATGATCGATTTTCTTCGGCGGTTCTGGGCGGGTGGCCCATGTGTTCAGACGTGCGGGATGCGATGATCGTGCGTGAGGTGGAGGTGACTTCTTAGGATTCATACGCCCCCACCTTCGCCGGTCATCGTGCCCCCACCTCGAAACGAGGTGGGCCACCCGGTCAGTCCCTGCTGGGCGGGAACGCCCTTTTCCCGCATGGCGGCGATCAACGAGCGGGCGATCTCGGGAGCCAGGCGCACGACCTCCTCAACGGTGTCCGCCTGAACATTCAGACCCGGAAGCTGCGGGCTGCGCGCAAGATATCGCCCGTCCTCCAGTTTCTCGATCTGAAGCGGGAGGATGTATTGTTGGCCAGTCATAGTCAGACTCTACCGCCATTATAGCAGAACGAAAGCTAGAAAGCTACGGCACACACGTCACATTCGTCAGGCGGACTTAGGCACTCTAACAACACAGGTGCGGGACAGGTTTTCTAACCTGTCATTTGACCGGCTGGAAAGCCGGTCCCACAGGTATTGTTACAGTCTCTTAGCCGCCTTTTTCTTTACTCGTTTCTTGGCCGCCTTTTTGCGTGAGGCCTTTTTCTTGGTCGGCTTCTTACGTGCCGTAGTTTTCTTCTTGGGTTTCTTCTTACGGGCGGTCTTGGCGGCAACTAGGCCGGGGAACACTACGTTAACCAGCTCGAGAGTGTTCCTGACCAGCACAAACTCGATGTTTTCGCGAACGTCGTCCGGCAGTTCTCTTAGGTCTCGTTCATTTCGCGCCGGCAGAATGACGCGCTCAAGCCCCGCCCGATGAGCAGCCAACACCTTCTCACGAACCCCGCCGACCGGCAGCACGCGGCCACTGAGCGTCACCTCGCCCGTCATGGCCGTGTGCGGATCAACGATCAGCCCCGTGAGCGCCGAGATCAGCGAGCACAACATGGCGCATCCGGCCGAGGGACCGTCTTTGGGGACCGCCCCGGCTGGGACGTGAATGTGAATGTCATTGCATTGGAAAGTGTCCGGGTTGATCTGCAGCACTTCGGCCCGGCTTCGGACGATCGAAAACGCCGCCACGGCCGATTCCCGCATGACGCCGCCGATCTGACCGGTCAGGTCCAGGTTGCCGTTGCCCGGCATGTGTGTAGCTTCTATGAATAGGATTTCGCCCCCCACCGGGGTAAAGGCCAACCCCGTCACCACGCCCGGCATGGCCGTCTCCCGCGCCGCCTCCGGCTCGTATCGCTTGTCGGCAAAGGCTTCTTCGAGGTCCTCGGGCGTGACCTCGGGCGGCGCCTCCTTGCCGCGCACAATGGCCGACGCCCGGGCCCGACACACCGCCCCGATCCGCCGCTCTAACGATCGAACGCCGGCCTCGCGCGTATATTGGGCGATGATGGTTTTGATGATCTCGTCGCTGAACCGGACCTGGTCCGGCTTCAGCCCGTTCTCCTTAACCTGCCTCGGGACGAGGTAGTTCCCGGCGATGTGGAGCTTCTCTCGATGCGTGTACCCCGGCAGGTCGATGATTTCCATCCGATCGCGCAGCGCCTGCTCGATGGCATCCATGTAGTTGGCCGTGCCGATGAACAAGACACCGGACAGATCGAACGGCACGTCGAGATAGTGATCCGTGAAATTGCTGTTCTGGGCGGGGTCCAGCACTTCCAAAAGGGCCGACATCGGATCGCCGCGAACGTCCTGCCCGATTTTGTCCACCTCGTCGAGCATAAACACGGGGTTCTTTGACCCGGCCTTGCGGATCTCCTGAATGATCCGCCCGGGAATGGCGCCGATGTACGTGCGGCGATGCCCGCGGATGGTAGCCTCGTCGCGGATGCCGCCCAGCGAGATGCGGATGAACTTGCGGTCCATCGACCGGGCGATACTCTGCCCCAGGGAGGTCTTCCCCACCCCGGGCGGGCCTGTGAAACACAGGATCGGCCCGCGCGAGTCCTGTTTGAGGGTCCGCACCGCGAGAAACTCGAGGATGCGCCGCTTGACCTTCTCCAGCCCGTAATGGTCTTCGTCCAGAATCCGCTCGGCCACGTTGATGTCGTCGTTGTCTTCGGTAGACACCGCCCACGGTAGTGATGCGATCCACTCCACGTAGTCCATCGCGACGTTGAACTCGGGCGACGACTGTGGGATACCGGCCATGCGATCCAGCTCGCGGGTCGCCTCTGTTAGGACGTTCTCTGGTGGTTTTGCTTTCTCCAGCTTTTTGCGCAGGCGATCGATCGGCTGGGTCTGTGCGTCTGGTTGGCCCAACTCCTGCTGGATCGCCTTCATCTGCTCGCGCAGGTAGTACTGGCGCTGCGTCGTATCGATCTTGTCCCGCACCTCCTGGTCGAGCTTTTTGGACAACTCCAGAACGTCGAGCTGCCCGGCCAGAGCGGCGTTGACCTTCCGCAGCCGCTGGAGCACGTCGAATGTCTCGAGGATCTCCTGCTTGTGAACCAATCCCATGGGGAGGTTGGCGGCCAGAAAATCCGCCACCGTCCCAGGGGCTTCGATGCCGCGAATGATCTCCACCGCCTCAGCCGGCACATTCGGGGACAACTCGATCAGTCGCATGGCCCCCTGGCGGACGATATGCACGAGGGCGTCCAGCTCGGTGCTGGGCTCGGTCGAGTCCTCACGCGTGTGGACCCGCGCCTCAAGATAGGGTGACTCCTGCGTCAGCGATTCAATGCCAACCCGGCGCAGCCCGTGAACGATGATCATCTCCGAACCATCGGGGACTTTGTACAGCTTGAGAATCACGCAGGCGGTGCCGATACGGTAGAGATCATCCAGCCCCGGCTCCTCGACCTCGGCTGATCGCTGGGCCACCACGCAGATCATTCGCGAGCCCGCCAGCGCCGGATCGAGGACGGCTTTGGATTTCTCCCGGCCGATCGTCAGCGGCATCACCGTACCGGGAAACGCCACCGCGTTGCGAATCGGCAGCACCACAAGGGTCTCGGGCACGCGCAGCTTTTCCGCCTCGGAGATTTCGTCCATCCCAACAGCCACCGGAACCTGGGCAAACTCACCCGTATCGTCGCGTTTGCCTTCGTCCGCAGGCGGTTGTTCGTCCACGGTGTCGTCGTGTGTTTCGTCGCTCATAAGCTGCTCGTTTCCTCCGACTGCGGCGTACGTTTCAGGTCGATCCAGAGATAACCGTCACGATAGCGGGCTGTGACCTGGTCGATCAGCACGTCGGACGGCAACGGTATTTTGCGATGGAACCGTCCCGAGTCGATTTCCATGACGTGCACGCCGATATTGGATCGTTCCACCGGCAGAGCCGGCTTCGAACGTGTGCCCCGGATGAGTAAGAGGCCCGGCTCAGCGCGAATGTCGATTTGCTCCCGAGGCATCCCCGCCAATTCCACACACACCAGGTATCGATCGGGCACTTCGTAGACGTTGATACGCGGTTCCCAACCCTTGCGCGTCCCGGTGCCGAAGAATTGCTCCCCGTGGATTGCGTCCAGCATCGAACGCAATTGGTTCGATATATCGTCGAAGCTGCCCGACAATAGCGGAAGCGGTTGAGAACTATCGCCCCAAGGATGTGCCGTACACGCCTGGCCGGACGCGCGGCGTTGTCGGGCTTCAAGGTCGCCACAGCGAGATTGTTCCGTTTCCATAACAGTGATGACTCCGGGTACGTTCAAAATGGCTCCAGCATTGCCAGGCCGGGAATCCTCCTCCACCCCGGCGGGTGGCCCATCCTTCGCGCGGCGAGGTGTGTGGGACTGACCAAATCCGGACCACTCTTGCCGGCGCGCCTCCATCGGCGTATGCTACATTTAGGATCGAGGCAACCATGGCCGACCGTAGCAAGAACACCATCGCCACGCTTCGGGCCAGAAAACGTGAGCGTCAGAAGATATCGATGCTCACGTGCTACGATTACTCGACCGCGCGGCTGATTGAGCAAGCCGGCGTCGACTCCATTCTCGTGGGTGACACCTACGGCGAGGTCTGCCTGGGCCACAAAACCACGCTGCCCGTGACGGTGGAACACCTGGTCACGGTAACCGAAGCGGTTCGCCGCGGCGCCCCGACCACCTTTCTTGTCGGCGATATGCCTTACCTAAGTTATCAGGTATGCCCGGAGGACGCGATACGCAACGCGGGTCTATTCATGGCCAAGGCCGGCTGTGACTGCGTTAAAATCGAGGTGGACCGGCGGCTGGTCGCCACCGTAGATGCGATGGCGACGGCGACCATCCCAGTCATGGCTCATTTAGGGCTAAAACCCCAGTCGATCCATCACCTGGGCGGCTACAGGATACAGGGTAAGAACGCTACGGATGCGAGGCGGATCATCGAGGACGCCAGGATGATGGAGGAGGCTGGCGCGGTGGCTTTGCTTCTTGAGGCTGTGCCCACGGAAGTCGCGGGGATCATCACTGACGCTGCGAAGGTGCCGGTTATCGGCTGCGTATCAGGGCCGTTGTGCGACGGGCAGGTGGTGGTCCTACACGATATGTTGGGGTACGGCGGCGGCCACCCACCACGTTCAGTGAAGGTCTACGCGAATCTGTACGAGGAGTTGACCCACGCCTTTCGCGCCTATGCGGATGACATCAGGTCCGGCGCGTTCCCCACAGCCGAAAACAGCACTTCCATGCCCGAACCTGAGTTGCGGTCCCTGCGAGCGGTGCTTACGAACGGTGGACCCGCCGGCGTCCGCAGCGTCGCAGCCGATAAGAGTGCGACTCGCTGAGAGGCTATCCCAGGACTCCTCCGGGCACCGGTCTGGCCTGTGTGGCACGGGCTTGGCCTGTGGCACCGGCTTGAAGCCGGTGTGAGTCCGCAGACGAGATGCCTGTGCCGCGGTTTTGGGATAGACTCTAAGGTGGCTCTGCGACACTGCACCACGCCGGCGATGCACGGCGCGGTAGGACGAGCTGGCGGATTTGTTGCGACACCTTTGACTTTTAACCGCCGTTGGGCTTATAGTTGATCTGCAACGGACTGCCGGGACGGATCGCCATGCAAGTAAGAATGACGCTGGCGCGCATCATTATCGTCGAGTCAGGCGATCAGCAAGTCATCGTCCTGCGCGAGGTTGATGGTGATCGGGCATTTCCGGTTATGATCGGCATGGCCGAGGCACTGGCTATCGACAGGCGTATCAAGGGTCATAATCCCGCTCGCCCCATGACGCACGATCTGCTCATGTCCACGATCGAGGATTTGGGGGGGCAACTCGAGAAGATCGTCATTCACGAGTTGCGTGAGCACACGTTCTATGCCAAGCTGGTTGTCCGTCGGAACGGCGAGCTTGTGGAGATCGATTCTCGCCCGTCCGATGCGATCGCCCTTGGTGCCGGCACGGACACGCCGCTGTATGTCGACGAATCGGTTCTCGATGAAGTGTGCTAACGCGCAGACGCGAGCAGCTACGTTGAGATGACCACGGAACCTACCATCCTGACCGACAGCGTCGCCCAAAGCCCGCGGTCGAGTGAGCCGTCCGCGTTGCTCATGGATGAGCCCCCCCCCCTGGCAGCCGAACTTCTCAAGCGCGTCAAGGGCCAGGGCACGCGATACCTGGCTCGCGCTCCCGGGCGCCTGGACGTTATGGGCGGCATAGCAGAGTACACCGGATCGCTCGTGCTCAACTGGCCTGTCGAGGGAAGCCTGTATGTCGCGGTCCAAGGGCGGTCTGATCGGAACGTCTCGATCACCCGTTGCACGTATCCTGCCACCGACAGCGCCGATCCGAACATCGTCGCCCTGACGCGCTTGCGGGAGGCTGCCGGGTCCGCCGACAAGTTGGCGGATTACGCGCACGACGAGTCTTGGGATACCACAACGCGCATCGTTGTCGCCGTCCTCGTCGAGATGTTTCGCGGCGGATACCTGCCTCAATCATTTGAAGGCGCCTCGCTCGTCACCGGGTCAACACTAAATCAGTCCGCTGACCTGGGGCAGGTGGCGGCTCTGGGGGCAGCGACAATCGCAGCCTTGTGCCGTATTGCCGGCACCGAGATCGAGCCTATGGACGCCGCGCGACTCACTCAGCGCGTCGAGAATCACTACTTTGACATGCCGTGCGGTATCGGCGACGCCGTCACGGCGTTGATGGGCGAGCCTGCGTGCCTGACGCAGTTGAGATGCCAGCCTCACGAGCTCAACGGCACCTTGAGGCTTCCCACGGGCGTCGTTCTGGTGGGTATTGACTGCGGACTGACGGCACCCGACGCCGCCGCACGATATCGTCGCGTTCGCACCACGACATACATGGGGCGAACGTTGATCGAGCGGATCATGGCCCATGAACCGGCGGCAGGCCGTATTGACTGGGAAGGCTACTTGGCACGGCTGACGATGACCGATTTCGTCGAGCGGTTTCGCGACAGGTTGCCGACCAAGATGACGGGCAAGGACTTCCTCTCGCGTTTCGGTGAGACCGGTGATCCGGTCACGAGAATCGAACCGGCGATCGTCTACAAGATCCGCTCCCGAACTGAGCACCATGTCTACGAGAATGCTCGTGCAATACAGTTCGCCGAGCGGCTGGGGAGGTCCGCCCGTACAGGCGACCGCCGCATCACGGTTCAAGCGGGCCTGTTGATGTACGCATCCCATTGGAGCTACAGTCAGCGGTGCGGCCTGGGTTCCACTGCATCGGATCGGCTGGTCACGTCGTTGCGGCGCCGCGGCCCCCAGGCCGGAATACTCGGCGCCAAGATCGCCGGGCGGGCCTGCGGCGGTTTGGTCGTCGTCCTGATGGACGACACGCCCCAGGCTTTCTCCGTCGTCGACGACGTCCGCCGCCAGTACGAGGTGGACACCGGGCGAACCACATCCCTATTGAACGGTTCTTCCGCCGGCGTGATCCCAGCCGGCGTCCGTGAGATTACATAGCGCTGTGTCGAGAGTGTTCCGCCCGCCGCCGCTTGCATCCACTTTCATGGCGCGTATCATGCCCGCGTGGACGCTACGATGCAGACAACAGGCCAGGCCCAGAGCGAGGCCGCCTACGCTGAGGCATCGGAGATTATCCCTGGAGGGGTAAACTCCAGCATACGCGCCTTCGGTGCCGTGGGTGGAACACCGCCGTTCATCGTCAAGGGGCACGCGGCGCACATCGTCGATCTGGACGACAACGAGTACATTGACTACATGCTTAGCTACGGTTCGCTTATCCTCGGCCACGCCGACGGGCGAATCGTCGCCGCCATCCACAAAGCTGCCGCCAAGGGATGCTCGTTTGCGGCACCGACGGTCGCCGAAAGCCGCCTCGCCCGGATCATCGTGGACCGTGTGCCGTCGATCGACATGGTACGTCTGGTCAGTTCTGGAGCGGAAGCCGTCATGTGCGCCCTTCGCCTGGCGCGCGGGCATACCGGACGCGATGCAATCGTCAAATTCGACGGCTGTTACCACGGACACGTCGATGCCCTTCTGACCAGTCCCGGTGCGGGCGAGGAGAGCGAACATCTGCGGGCGTCGGCCGGCGTCCCCAGCGGCGTGGCCGCCGACACCGTTGTCGCTCCTTACAATGACATCGCTGCGCTTGAGGCAGTATTCAGCAATCGTAGCCCGTCGATTGCCGCCGTGATCGTTGAGCCGATCCCGTCGAGCATGGGTCTTGTACCGCCCGCCGGAGGATTTCTCGCCGCCGTGCGAGAATTGTGTGACCGCCACGCAGCGCTTTTGATCTTTGACGAATTGACTACGGGGTTCCGCGTCGCACCCGGCGGCGCGCAGGCCTTGTGTGGTGTAAGTCCCGATTTGACCTGCCTGGGCAAGGTGCTCGGCGGTGGTCTGCCGCTGGCAGCGTATGGTGGACCCCGCCGGATCATGCAGCACGTCGCCACGGTTGGCGATGTGTACCATGGTGGTGTTCTGGCGGGCAATCCGGTGGCCGTCGCCGCCGGCCTAGCCACCCTCGAGGCAATCGACGACCCTGGTATCTACGAATCGCTGGACAAACGTGCGCTGCGTTTACACGAGGAACTTCGGGCCGCCGCCCAAAACGCCGCCGTAGCCGTCCACCAGACGCGCGTCGGAAGCATGATGTCGGTGTTTTTCACCGACGCACCGGTGACGGATCTTCAGGGGGCGACGGCCTGCAACACCGCTCGATTCGCGGAGTTCTTTCACGCCATGCTTCGACGCGGAATCCACCTGCCGCCCTCACCGTTTGAATGTCTGTTTGTCTCCACCGCCCATACCGACGATGACATTGACAAAACGATCGAGGCCGCAGGGGAGGCCTTCCGAGAGGTGGCCTGACTTACGGTCAATCATTAGCAACGACCGTGGTACAATCTCGGCTCATGAGTCGATGACGGTGGCATAGCCCGACACGCTCCACATAGACTTTCATAGTAGCGTGCGGCGGGCGGGCGTGATTTGAAGGCAAGGCAGCAAGGTATCGAGACATGATGAAATCGTTTGTGCTGCAGGTCGCTGCCGTCCTTATCTCGCTCTTTGCCGCGTACATGAGCTATAATCTGCTGCAAAAGCATTACAAGAGTCCCAGCACCCCGGCCTGGTTCGAAGCGGGATGCAGCGACGAGACCGTGATAGGAGACGCAGACTGCGACACAGTCATCAGAAGCAAATGGGGTACGATCAGGGGGGTGCCCACATCGTTGCTTGGGCTTATGTATTACGCATGTCTGACGATTTGGATCATCGGCGTCGGCCGACCCTCGCCCAAGCGCTGGTGGATTCATCTTGTTCCCGTTGCGATGATCGTGCCAGGCCTGGGCTTCTCATTCTTCCTGACGTTCGAGATGTTCTTCTCGGAGCTGGAGGCGTGGTGTCCCTGGTGTATGGTCGTTCATGTGGCCAATTTTATGATCCTCGTCTGCGTGATGCTGATGTGGCCTGGCGGCGGCAAGTCCGACGTCGTGCAGCGAGCGGCTTCAACGTCGGATACTCCGTCGATTGTCGAACAAGTGGTCGATCCGCCGACAGCCGGCCAGTTTGAGCCGCCAAGCGTCACAGGCTCGACCGCTGCGACACCTACGACGATACAAGCGCCGCCCCATCCCGTTTGGCGGCAAGTCGCGGCGACCGTTCTGGCCATGGCGGTTGTCTCTACCAGTCTGTTCTGGCTGTCGAGCTACCCGGCCGTTTACGCCTCCGCCCAGAAATACCACCGGAACTTTGTGCAGGCGGAGAAGCTCCTCAAAAGGCTTCAGAACGACATCAATACACTTATGACAAACTGGGAATTGGCGGACAAGCAGGAATTCAACATCACAGAACAAACTCCTGTTCGACCAGGCAAAGGCAAGAAAACCCTGCGCCTGGTGACCTTCGGCGATTTCGAGTGCCCTCATTGCCGCAGATTCGCCCTGTTCGTTGAGGAAAAAGTGCAGCCCCTTTTCGATGGAAACCTTACCATCGTTTACAAACACTACCCCATCAACAAGCTGTGCAACCCCAAGTCTGTCACCATGTTGCACCCACGTGCTTGCCTGGCCGCCGCAGTCGCCGAAGCAGCCTGGATGCAGGGTGGCAACGACAAGTTCTGGGAGGTGCATGACATCTTCTACGGCGATCCCAACAAACTCAGGAGCATCGACCCGACGAACCCGGAAGATGTCAAAGAGATAGAAAGACTCGCGGAGGATCTGCAGCTCAACCCGGAGCGTTTTGTGATCGACATGCAGTCGCCGGACATCGGAAAACGCTTGCTCAACGACATCAACGAGGCCGTAGAAGCCGGCGTCAGCAGCACTCCCAGTGCGTTCGTAAACGGTAAGCAAGTCCATTCGTTGGCCATGATGAACCTCGGCTTCTGGAGGGCGATGGCCTTGCTCTACTGGCGGACCATCGGCGAGACTCCGCCGCCGGAAGTCGCCCAACGCCTGCGGGGAGGCATTCCGGCGGAAAAAGAGCAAAAGGAGACTTCGCCATGAAGATCATTCGCCATCCAAGTGTTTACCTCGTCGGCCGACAGACAATGGACGAGGGGGCTCTTGACCGGTTTCTGGCCGATCATCAGGTCTCCACCTGGACGACCGACACCGAAGTCGCCGGCGAGAAACTGGCCGAGGTCGCCGGGCGGGTCTGTTACATGAGCTTCGTGAAACCACGACCCGGCGGCAACAGGGCCTACCTCGACCACATCAAGCAAGTCGGACACGGCAGCGTGCTCGAGCACGCGGTCTGGAACTTCATCATAACAGGCGTGTCGCGATCTTTCACACACGAACTGGTCCGCCACCGTGCGGGTTTCGGCTACTCGCAGCTATCGCAGCGCTACGTGGACGAGTCCACCGCCGAGTTCATCCAACCCGCATGTATCGGTGACGACCCTGATCTGCACGAAATCTGGCGATCAGCCGTGCAGCACGCCCAGAAAGCCTATATCAAACTCGTTGAAGGCTTACAGGCCAGGTTTGAAGACGTCAAGGATGTGACGCTGCGCAGGAAGCTCGCGCGGCAGGCGGCCCGCTCCGTGCTGCCAAACGCCACCGAGACGAAGATCTTCGTGACCGCCAACGCCCGCGCCCTGCGGCACTTCATTGAACTTCGATGCAACGAGCACGCGGAAACCGAAATCCGCACCGTAGCCGGGATGATCCTCGACATCCTGGCCAAGGACGCCCCCAACATCTTCGGTGATTACGGCAAGATCGACCTGCCGGACGGCACGCAGGCAGCACGCACGGACTACTCTAAAGTGTGATTTGACCGAGCCGTCAGATGTTTGGCGGGACGACGCCCGCGAGGCAATCGGCGATGTCGCGCAGCACTGCCAGCGGGGGCTGGTCGCCGTTGACGCGAGCCAGCAGTTTCTTGGGATAGGCGTCGAGCACCGGCCTCGTCTCACGTTCGTACACTTCGATCCGCTTTCTGATGACATCGCGATCAGCGTCGTCGGGGCGATTTTGCTTCAGGGCCCTGGCGCTGAGCCGGGCGACAAGGGCGTCGGTGTCCTCCACGATCAGATGGACAACGCATTTGACGACGATAAGGTCATCTAACAATTCCACTTGCGTCGTGGTTCGCGGGATGCCGTCGAGAATCAGGTAGTGGTAGTTGGGGGCGAGCAGGCCTTTGGACACATGATCTTCGATGTGTCGCTTGAACAGCCGAACCGTGAATTCGTCGGGCACCAAAAGCCCCTGGGTGGAGTAGGAGAGGAACTCCTTGCCCATCTCGCTTTCCTTGTCAAGCCCACGGAAGATGTCCCCCATGGCATAGTGTGCGAGGTTGGGCATCTGACCGAGAACGACGCCCTGGGTCCCCTTGCCGGTACCGGGACCGCCGAACATCAGAATGGACGAGAATTTATTCGCGGAATTCATAGTCTGGTTCTCCCAATACGATGGCCGCGCTGATCGCTATTGCGCCGCCCCCCCCACCTGCCCCGACCCCGGCCCGGCGGTCCTCTTCGGCGTATAGGCTTCGCGCAACACGGGGTGGACCACCGTGACATCGGCATCTAAAACAAGCGTGTTGAACAGGTCCTCCATCGCCGACTCCGCCAGGCGATCGCGCAGGGCTTGCTCAACTTCGTGTCGCACCTCGTCGAACGAGACGTCCTGCGCCGGCCACCGCCGTTCCACGTGTAGAATATGGTACCATCGGCCTGCGCGAAGCGGGGCGGAGGTCTCCCCCGGCTCAAGGGTGAAAGCCGTATCTCGAAGAAGCGCCGGCACGGTTTCATCGTGAGCCGTGAACGGCTCGAGCAGACCGCCGCGCGAAGCGCTGGCCGTGTTGGCGCTGTACCGCTCGGCTGCATCCTCGAACGAAACCCCGGCTCGCAGTTCCGCACGGACCCGCTCCACCTGGGCCGGCGTGGCCAGTTGAATGTGGCGAACCTGCACACGCTCGCTGTAGCGATTGCGGAATTCCTGCTGCAACTGTTGCGGCGTGATTCGCAGCCGGGCGGCAGCGATCTTCCGAAGATAGGCGTTACGGCGTACTACCAGCCACAGTTCGCCGCGCGACGATTTGCGCTGGGCGAGCACCGTGTCAAGGAGTTGTTCCGCCGCCTGGCGGTCAAATTCCCGGGCGTTGACCGCGGCCAGCGGATCGTAGAGTCGCCTCAGTGCCGTATCGTATTCGCGCCGGACATCCTCTTGGGTGACGGCAAGGCCCATTTCGGCGGCGAGACGCCGCGCGGCGTCGAGCGCGATGATCTGCTCCAGCACGTGCACGCCCTGGTTTTGCAGCAAGATGTTGACAAGACGATCAGCCATTATGGGCTGACCGTTCACGATGGCGATGGGGCGTGCGGACCGCTCGGCGGATGTTTCGACGGCTGAGGCCGCCGGGTCTGTCGATGCGGGGCGGTCAGTCTGCGGCGATGCTGCGGCCTGCCAGGCAGCCCCCACCTCACGGGGCGCCGGCGACGGAGCGACGGCACAGCCGCACACCAACATCAAGATCACAAGCCGCATCCAACGGCCAAGGATTCCAACCCGTACGCTCATGACTCGATTGATGGCTGCCAGTTGCATGTAATGCTCGACCGTAGCACGACCCCCGTGCAGGGTCAACTTACTGATGGCCGTGGTGGCGGAGTTCGGCTCGGGTGGGTTATGATGTTCGCAGGTCCGGTCGAGCGCGGGTCTGACGGATGGATCCGTTCGGGGTCCGGTGGGATACACCCGTCCCGTTGCTTTCTACGGGACGGCTTGGTGGTTACCAGCATGGATAATTCGCAGTCGCCGATCGAGGTTATCGTCTTGGGCAGCGGGACATCCCACGGCGTGCCGATGATCGGCTGCCATTGCGCGGTATGTACGTCCGACGATCCGCGTGACAAGCGGACCCGTGCCGGCATTTTCGTGCGGGCCGGTGGGGCTAGGATTCTGGTCGACACATCGCCGGAACTGCGCTTGCAGTGCGTCGACAACGGGATTGACATGGTCGATGTGATTCTGTTTACACATCATCACGCAGATCACGTCGTGGGGCTGGACGACCTGCGCCGGTTCAACTGGCTCAAGGGGGGCCACATGATCTGCCGCGGCTCGGCCCACACGCTGGAGCGTGTGCGGCAGATGTTTCCGTACGCCTTCACTGCGAGCAATCAGACCCAAACGAGCAAACCCGCGCTGAGCATGGCACCCATCGATGAGGAGTCGTTCTCCGTCGGTGGCGCCGTGGTGACTCCGATCCCGATGATGCACGGCAAGCTGCCGGTGTTCGGCTACCGCTTCGGGCGGTTCGCCTATTGCACCGACTGCAGCTTCATTCCCGACGGATCAATCCAACGCCTCGCCGATCTGGACGTCTTGATGCTCGACGCCACGCGACGCACCCCACATGCCACGCACTTCAACCTTGAGCAGGCCGTCGAGACAGCCGGGCGCATCGGGGCGAGGAAAACATATTTCACCCACGTCGCGCACGAACTCAAACATGCGGAAACCAACGCAGAGCTGCCCGATGGGATGATGCTGGCCCACGACGGCCTGCGGTTCGAGGTTCGGCCATAGATGAGCTTCAGTAGGGTGCATCTTGATGCACCTTTCATCTGACCCCACGCTTGCAGGACGGACGGGTACCACCTAATGTGAAGTGAGAAGGATGAGGCTGTCGTGAAACGCTTGAGAGATTTTCTCCGCAACGTGTTTTCAAGCTACCGCGCTCTGCGACGCTTCGAAGACATTACTCTTATGGAAGATCGGATCGCCATCGAAACGATCTTCCTGAACGCCAGGCGGTTCGCCGCCGACGATAAGACGGACTTTACGTCAACCATCCATCTGCTCTTTGCTCTTGCCGAGCATGATGTAAAGTTTGCCAATTCACTGAGCTTGGGCTGCGGGAGAGTTGTCACGGTCGACTATCTGAAGCAACAGATGACCGGGCTGGAGTTGGGCGAGGGGAGCCCGAGACTCTTGCCGTGTTTCATCCAGGAACTCCATTCATACGGAACGCTTGAACTGCAAAATGTTCTCGACGCCTACAGGACGATAAACGCTACGGATCCAGTCCCCTTTTCGATTCACGATCTGTATGACACTCTTATGGAGACGGAAGATACGTTAGCAGCGGTGCTTCTCGATCACGTTGCAGGCGAGTCGGTCTGCACGACGAGGAGCCATGCCGTGGGTGCTGCTGAACCGATACAAAAAGAGGATGGTGGATCGACCCCGGTTAAGCCAGAGGAGGTATCATCGTTTCTAGCTCGTCTTGGTGTAAAGTTGGCACCGGCTTGGGACGAGTTTGAGAGTGTCCTGTCGCGCGAGCCGGGAAGTCCGATATCGGACGCGGAAGTGGTGGATTGGTATAGAAGACATCTGAACATGGAGATCGCAGCCGAACTGCAGCGTCGATTCCGAATGGTGGCGGAACGACCCGAACGGCCCGGCGCGCTTGTAGCAGTGGAACGTCAAGATGGCGCGACGCAGTATGCGATTCTGGTGTCGGACGGGTCTTGGCGGAGCCTGTTCAGCACGTACGAGCAGGTCACGTGGAGAGATGAGACTACCGTTCGGTACTTCGTGCCAAATTAGGTTCGGATCGCATCGACCAACCCCACCGCGAAGGAGCTGAGAGTGCCCCAGTCATCGCGCAGCCTTCGCGCCACGATCGACGGTTGCGTCAGTATTTACCAGGTGTCAGGACGGTGTTCATAGTTTCGACTGTGATGGATTTGTGAAACGGCATGCAATGGTGCGCAACTTCGTTGGAGTCTTCGTGTGCGGCTTGGCGCTGTTTGGGGCCGGGTGTGCCGCGCCGAAGGCGATTGGGCCGGCCCTTGCCGGACACGCGATCATCCTGCCCGGTATCGGCGGGAATAACCCGGCCGTGGCGCGTTTGGCGAAGATGATCAACAACGAGGTTGAAGACCTCTCCGCAGAGGTCTGGGACTGGACGCGGATCGAGCCGACCACGATCCTCGGCGATCTTGTGGACGCAAAGCGCAACCGCCGTCGGGCGAAGGTGTTGGCCGGGCAGTTGCTCGCCTGGCGGCGGAATCATCCGAACGCCAGACTGTACGTGACGGCCCACTCGGGGGGGGCGGGGATCGTTCTGCTTGCGTGCGAGACATTGCCGGCGGACTTTAAAATCGAGCGTATCGTCTTCCTCGCCGCCGCCCTGTCCCCACAGATCGATTTGTCGCGCGCCATACAACGCAGCCGGCGCGGCGTTTTCAATTATTACAGTTCCAAGGATTCGTGGGTTTTGGGCCTGGGAACGCGGCTGTTCGGCACGACCGATCGCGCCCACAGCAAATCGGCGGGATTGGTTGGCTTTGACCTGCCCGACGATCCCCGCCTGGCCGCGAAGCTGGAGCAACTGGCGTGGGAGCCGTCGATGCGGAAGTCCGGCAACCGGGGCGGGCACATGGGTGCATTTGCCCCGCTCTTCATTCGCACGCACCTGCTGCCGCTGTTTGAGCTCGGCGCGAACCGACAGGTAGAAGGTAACGACCCGTGGGGCAAGCGTCCGAAGAAGGGAGGCAGTGGCTGACCTTGAGCATCTTTTTGCCCGAATGTTGCAGGTGCCGCCCTGACGCTTGTCAGCGGGCCGTTTTTGTGGTACACTATAATGAAGCTCGATAGCAGGTGAACGTCGGCTCCATGCCGTGTGTTCAGGTGGTCGATCCGCTTGAGCCTAGCCTGTTACGGGCTTTATTTTTTCAATCCGAAGTGGATTGTGATCGCTGTACCATTCCCCGTAATCCTTGTTGCGCTTGTCGTCCAGATCCATGATGAGGCGGTAATCGCCCGCAAGCAGGTTGTAGAATAGATACGGCTTTTCGCGTCGGCTGCGCGACGCGAAAGGCCATATCGATTGTGAGCGCGTCATGGCGCCGGTAGAATCTCGCGTGTGAGGAATCCCAGTTGTTCCAACGATGCCGATCTACGTTCCGTCCTTGTCGTCCTTCCGACTTGGGTCGGGGATTTCGTAATGGCTACGCCGATCCTGCGGGCGATTCGCCGGCGATTTGCTCAGGCTCACATTACGTTTCTGATGGAGCCGAATCTTCGCGAGCTTGTTCGCGGTGGGGGATGGATGGACGAGTGCGTGGAATGGCCGGCACGGGATCGGCGGCAGCCGTGGCACCGTGAGTTCCGCAGCCTTCTGCTGGAGCTTCGGCGGCAGCGGTTTGAATGGGCCATCTTATTGCCGAATTCGCTGCGGTCGGCGCTGATCGCGCGCCTGGCAGGGGCGAGACGGCGGATCGGGTACGATCGCGACGGGCGATGGTCGCTGTTAACCGACCCGGTGCCTGTGAAGAACCGCCGCGACGGCAAGTTCCTACCGTTGCCGCTGGTGGAATACTACGCCGACCTGGCGGAGGCGATCGGGTGCGAGCGGCCCGGCGATCGGCTCGAGTTGTTCACCACACCGGATTGTGATGCATCGGTTCAGGATCGATTGTCTTCGCTCGGAATCGCCGACAAGCATCCGCTGGTGGTGATCAGCCCGGGGGCGAAGTACGGTGCAGCCAAGTGCTGGTTGCCCGAGCGCTTTGCCGCGGTGGCGGACCGCCTTATCCAGGAGCACGGCGCAGCAGTCGTCGTGACATGCGGTCCCGGCGAACAGCACATCGCCAACCAGATCGGCGAGGCCATGTGCGAAGGCGGGCTGGTCTTCGATGATCCACTGTTGACGCTGGGCGAGTTGAAGTCGTTGATCGAGCGGTCGGACCTGCTGCTGTGCAACGACACCGGCCCGAGGCATTTCGCCAAGGCGTTCGACGTGCCAGTGGTGACCGTCTTCGGCCCGACACATACGGAGTGGACGCGGACCAGCTACCAGGCCGAGCGCATCGTCCGCATCGACGTCGACTGTGGGCCATGCCAGCAGCGCACCTGCCCGCTGGGGCATCTTGAGTGCATGACGGGTGTGACGGTGGACGCGGTGTTTGACGCATGTTGCGGGCTGTTGAGGTCCGGGCGGGAGCCGGTCGCCTCGTGACGCACAAAACAGGGCATTCACACGGCGAACCAGCCGGGGCAACCACTGAGTCGTTGAACGACCTCCAGATCGTTTCAGGGTATCGGCACCTGCTGATTGATCGTGCTCTGGATTCGCTTGCCGCCCTGTTCGACGTCCCCGGCGCCGAGGTGCTGGAAAAGTCGGGATTGGAACCCTGGCGAGAACGGCTGCGACTGACGCTCGTGCACCAGGGGCGTCCGCAGACATTCTATCTGAAGCGTTACCGTCGCCCGCCCGTGGCCGCGCGGCGAGGGGTACGGCGCTGTGGCTGGGGCGCATCCAGCGTCGCCGGGGTTGAATGGTTAGCGATGCGGACGCTGGCAGAGTTGGGTATCCCGACGATCAAGCCGGTGGCGTTTGGAGAGGAGCTGTCCGCAGGACGCGAGATCCGCAGCGCGATCCTGACCGCGGCGGTGCCCGGCGACGCCCTCGAACGCGTCGTCGCCGGCTGGGACAAGGCGGATCGAGCTACGGTCCGTCGCCTTATTTTCGCAACGGCTGATCTGGTGTCGCGATTGCACGGGCTGGGCTTCATCCATCGCGATCTGTATCTTTCACACATTTTCTATGACGCAGGATCGCCGCCGGATCAGGCCTTGCATTTGATCGATCTGCAACGGGTTATCAGACCACGGTGGCGGCGTGGTCGGTGGATCGTCAAGGACCTGGCGTCGCTCAATTACTCAGCCCCTGCTCGCTGGGTCTCGAGGGCTGACCGGGTGCGGTGGTTGCATCGCTATCTTGGGATGTCTAAGCTTGACTCGTGCGGCAAGCGGCTGGTCCGGCGCGTGGCGCGAAAGACGAAGCGGATCGCACGACACGACCGTCGCCGAAGCGAGCGATTTCAAACTGGCAGTCAACCGGGAGTCGAAGCGCGTGAGGGTGGCGTTGGTGTCGGAATGGCTGGACGCATGGCGAGGCGGGTCGGAGACTTCGACGCTGCAGATGATTGCCCACCTTCGTGAGGCGGGCGTCGAGCTGGACGTCTTCACCCGAAGTCGCCCGTCGCCGGAGCCGGGGATGCGCGTTCATACGGTCAGCGGGGCCGCCAAAACCCGAACCCGAGCCAGTATCACCTTCACCCATCGGGTGGACCTGCGTATCCAGGCTGAGAAGTTCGACGTCGTCCACGCGATCTCCCCCTGCCTTACCGCGGACATCTACCAGCCTCGGGGGGGCACGGTGGCTGAGTCGGTGGAACGTAATCTTGCCATGTTGCGCCACGGCACCACCCGGAGCCTCAAGCGGCTGGCCAACCACCTGAACTTCAAGCGGCGTTACCAACTGGCGATCGAGCGGAAACTGCTCGCCCCGCGCCCCAGGCCGATCGTGGTAGCCATTTCCGATTACGTGGTCCGTCAGTTGAAGCAGCACTACCGGCTTACCGACGAGCGCATCCGTAAAATCTACAATGCAGTGGAGCCGGACCATACCGGCGAACAGCAGCGGCTACGCAACCGTCAGGCCATCCGGCGTGAGTATCGCGTAGCCGATGACGAGTTGCTGGTTATCCTGGTGGCGCACAATTACCGTCTGAAGGGCGTGGGTTGTTGGATGGAGGTGCTTGCCCGTCTGGTGCATCAACATTCGCTAGGCATACGTTCAGTGGTCATTGGTAAGGCGCCGGCCCAACGTTGGCGGATGCGTGCCAGGCGGTTGGGGATCAGCGCCAACCTGGCCTTCACCGGTCGTACCAACCGGGTTCGGGCGTTCATGCACGCGGCTGACGTGCTGGTGCACCCGACGTATTACGACCCGTGCAGCCGGGTCGTTCTGGAAGCGTTGGTATCCGCCTTGCCGTGCGTGACCACGCGCTGGGACGGCGCATCGGAGATGATCGAGGACGGCGTGAATGGCTTCATCGTGGCGGACCCGACCGACATCGATGCGATTAGCAGGCGGATCATGGCACTGCGCGATCGGCCGCGCCGTTTGGCCATGGGCCGGGCCGCGACGAAGGTGGCCGGGCGAGTCCACGCAGCCGACCACGCCAGATCGGTCGTCGCCCTTTACAAGGAACTCGCTGGCTTGCTGAGTCCGGTATGAATCCGTCAAGCGTGGCACACCTCCGGCCGCCGGGTGTCATGCTCACGCATGCGGCCGGGGTGGCACGGTCAAGCAGAGCCGCCGAAGGCGGTGGAGCTTGTCCGTGCCACCCCGTCAGGAAACAAGCTTTCGTGGTCCTCTTCCCTGCCAGAGCTGGATGATTGCTCTGTAGTGATGCTAGAGGTTCTCTTTTTCTCGGACTTTGCGGGTCGGCAATAATTGCGCTTTCGCCTGCCCATCGATCATTGCCGTGCGACACACCTCACACATCGGCGAACCCTGGTCCAGGCCGTTGGTGCGCCGTTCCGGGCCGAGGCTGTGGACCTCAGCCTGCCTCGGCCGAACGCCTGGCTCTTGACCGACTCCCCACTTTGATGGGAATCCATACGAAGAACTGGAGGAATGGGTTGTATTGGACCTCACTGAATTGCTATCGTATAAGCAGCGCGTGGAGGGGAATTGCGATCGTGGCAGCTTCTTGAGGACAACGGCGTTCTCGAGTGCTACGATGAGATAGGCTGAATCCGCTCCAGTATTGGGGAAGCACGGCCGTCGCCATGAACGAGAGCATCGTCAAACAACTCCACGTGCTGGTCCTGGGCGACGGTTGTGGAGTGGGCGAATGGTCGCAATGGCTCGGCGATCAGGCGCAGGTTGAGCGTGTCCGCACGCTGGACGAGGCTCTAAAAGCACTCTGCGACCACCCCTTCGATCTTGTGGTCAGTGGCGCAGAGGATTTCCCGCTCTTCTGCGAAGCCGTTCTCGCGGAGCAAGTGGGCTACACTCCGATCGGCAAGGACCAGGGCGTTTGCGTCGTGGATCGTAGCGGCCGGATTCTGTGGTCCAATTCGCTGATAAGCGATCTGCCGGAGGAGTTGCGTGCTCGTGTGCTGGCCTGCTGCAAGGATTCGTTCGCCTCTGTGGGGGGCGAGTCGTCAAAGAATCTGAGGCGAGCCGGCGTTCCCATGCGGTACGACCTTCAGGCGGACGGTGGGAGGGTCTATGAGGTGGCAATCACCTCCGTCGGTGGGCGCAGCGGCGGCGAAGCGGCAATGGCCGCGGTGGTCCGGGAGGCGACACAAGCCCGCCGTTTGAAGCAACGTATCGACGCGATTGACCGGGCAGGACGCGAACTGGTTAGGCTGGATGCTGAGCAGATATCGCGTCTGGATCTGCAGGAGCGGCTCTCGCTCCTCGAGCAGAAGATCATTCGTTACACGCAAGACCTGCTTCACTTCGACAACTTCACCGTCTTCGTGATCGATGAGAAAACGAACAAGCTCGAGCTGGTGTTGGCCTCCGGCATGCCGTCAGGGGTCAAGGCGATGGATTTGTACGCCTATGAAGAAGGCAACGGAATCTGCGGATACGTCGCGGCCACCGGTTCCAGCTACATCTGCCAGGACGTGACGAAGGAGGCCCGCTATCTTCCCGGGCTAGGCGGGGCGCGGTCGTCGTTGACGATTCCCCTGCGCGTGAACGATCAACTGGTCGGGGTGTTCAACGTCGAGAGCGTCAGAGTTAACGGGTTCACGGAGGAAGATCGCCAGTTCGCCCAGATCTTCGGGCGGAACATCGCGATCGCGCTGCACATTCTGGAACTGCTGGTGACCGAGCGTCACGCCACGACGGGCAAACTCGGGCGGAATATCATGGCCGAGGTCACCGCGCCGCTCAACGACGTCCTCACAGAGGTCGAAACGCTCGTCGAGGACTATCTCGGAATGGATGATTTGCGCCATAGGTTGCGCAAGCTTTCCGAGCACGTGGTGTCCGTCCGCGATGTGCTCAAGCAGGCCACCTCACCACGCACCGGCCTCTTGACTCCGCGCACTCCGCGGGCGGCGCGCATTGACCCGATTCTAAGGGGCAAGCGCGTCCTCATCGTTGACGACGAGGACATGATCCGTGAGACGGTTCGTGATGTGCTGGCCGGCTACGGGTGCGATGTCAGCGTCGCCAAGGACGGGGACAACGCGATCGATCTGATCCGGGCCGGGCCGTTCGACCTGGTGCTCAGTGACATCAAGCTGCCCACCAAGAACGGCTATGAGGTCTTCGCGGCGACCAAGGCAGCCAACCCGAAGACGCCGGTCATGCTCATGACCGGTTTTGGATACGATCCCAACCATTCAATCGTCCGGGCGAATCGCGAAGGGCTAACGGCTGTCTTGTTCAAGCCCTTCAAGGTCGATCAACTTCTCGGCGAGATCCGAACGGCGCTTCGATCAGTCGACGCCTCGTGAGAACGCCCGTGGCGACGATTCGCCCGTAGCAGTATCACTCCAGAAGACTCTTGCAGAAAACCTGTGAAGGGTTAGCATTTGCCGTTATGACTTCGGCGGTCCGGATTGTGGCGTGATGGCCTCCGCGCGTTCGTGCCGTTCGTCGGCGAACGCTGATTCCGCCAATCATCCTTGAACTTTCGATATGCCAATCCTGGTCACGGGTGGAACGGGATTCCTGGGTATCAACTTGGTTCGGCTGCTAACGTCCCAGGGCGAGCGCGTCCGGGTATTGGCTCGCAGCGGGTCGAGCCGGGCGGGCCTGGACTGCGACTTGATTGAGTTTCGTCGCGGCGACGTGACCGACGCCTCAGCCGTCTTCGAGGCCATGCGCGGCTGCGATCGTGTCTACCATCTGGCCGGTTGGGTGCAGGTCACGCCATGGGGGGGTGATGACGCGCGTCGCGTCAACGTGGAGGGCACGCGGAACGTGTGCCGAGCCGCGCTGGAGCAGGGCGTCCGCCGGCTCGTCCACACCAGCTCAATCGCCACCATCGGTTGCGGCACACTCGATGACCCGGCGGATGAAACAACCGGAAAAGGGGTCAGGTACCTTTTACCTGTCGCACAAAAGGTACCTGACCCCTTTTCTGCGCCGTACTACCTGACCAAGCGTGAAGCCGAGCAGGTCGTACTAAGTCACGTTGATCAGGGGCTTGACGCGGTGATCGTCAACCCCACCTACCTCGTCGGACCCTGGGACGTTAAGCCCTCCGCCGGTCGGATGATCATTCAGGTTGCCACAGGACGCCAGCTCGTTTATCCCAAACGCGGGGGGATCAACTTCGTCGATGTTCGACAGGCGGCGCTCGGACACGTGCTGGCTATGAAGCGCGGGCGCACGGGCGAACGCTACATTCTTGGCGGCCAGAACCTGACGTACCGCGCGTTCTTCGAGCGAACCGCGGTCATCGCCGGTGTGCGACCGCCGCGATGGGGGGTGAGCTATCACACGTTGGCGCTGCCGGCGGCGCTGGGGAGCCTGGCCGGGCGGGCTTTCCAAAAGACGTTTCGCGATAAAAACCTCTGTGTTCTGCGCAGCGGCTTCCTCGAGCACTTCGTCAAGCAGGACAAGGCCAGGCGCGAGCTGGGCCTTGAGCCGACGCCCATCGACGACGCCATCCGCGACACGCTGGCTTGGTTCGTAGAGCATGGGTATATTCGATCCGTGTCGAGCCAAAATGGTTGACGGGGGGGCATGTCCTCTGGACATGGGGGAGACGATGACCGCCGGCGGGTGTGCGCCAATTCGCAGGAAGGCTGATTCCCCGTTCACCATCATCGGTCTCCCACCCGTCCAGTTCACCACCATCGGTCCACCGCCTCCACAGGAGGTGGGCCACCCGGCCACAACCACCGGAGAATCGTCTCGGTCACACACCGGCGATAACCATCCCCCGGTCTTCTGAGCTATGCAACTGAAGGGCCGAATGTGGTCCGTTAATCGGGCGGCTTGCGCACACCGGGTCACGGATTTCCGCGTTTTTTTGCCGGGTTGTGTGGGCAAACGGCCCGGCGGCCTGACCTCCTGCGGCGAAGCGTCGGCTTGAATCGTAAGCTTGAGATGACCGGCAATGGTTTGCATCATCGCCGTGCTTGAAGCGGGAGGGAAAGATATGTCCTTCATCGATCTTGGAGCGTCCTTGCAGGATTGGCCTTACCACGCGGAGCGCATTTCCGTTCGCAAGATCCGAACGGAGGAGGGCGATGTCAAGATTCAGCAACGCGTCGAGCTGGGCATCGTCCAGATGGAAGCCGAGGGTCGTCCCGACGGCACCAGACCCTTCGACTGTGACTCGCTCCTGGCATACCAACACCAGCGGCTGGCGGAGTATGAGCTGCGCAACGGAACCCCGATCGGGTTCAGTCTGACCCCGCAGGAATGCCAACAACTGCGCGAAGAGGCTTCCATTTATTATCGCCGGTACGTGGCGAGCTTCGTGCTGGAGGAGTATGACTGTGTTGCCCGAGACACGGGGCATAGCTTGGCGATCCTTGATTTTATCCGCGATCACGCCGCCGAAACCGAAGACCGAAGCCGGTTGGAGGGATTCAGGCCCTACATCCTCATGATGCACGCCCGCGGTTGCGCCCACCAGGCCCTGTGCGATGGGGAAACCAACAGCGCTTTGGCCCATGTCAATCGAGCGATACTCGCGATTCGCAATTACTTCGAGGAGCGCGGCACACCCGAGGCGTTCGAGCAGTGCGAAGAGGCGAGAGTCCTCGGCCAGATGCGCCGCGGCATCGTCGGTGAAGTCGCCTCCCACCCGCAGTCGGTCATGCGTGAGGCGCTTCGAGAGGCCATCAAAGAGGAACGCTTTGAAGAGGCGGCCCGCCTGCGCGACGAGTTGAACAAGCTGGATAACTGCGGCTGACTGCCGTGAGTCGGTTGCACCCTGATTTCGTGTAGCGTCACCCCTCGTGGGTGACGAACCACTCATCGCGGCGTCGCCCACAAGGGACGGCGCTACAACCTGAACAAAGCAGGTGTGGCACGGATTCTCAACCCGTGACTGGGGCTTGGTCCTTTCTCTTGCGGCGCGGTATACTCGCCGTGCCGGAGCAGGCCAGTACGAGCCCAAGTACCGGGTAAGAGGTCTTTGATCCCGGGGCGTTGGGGCATTCGCTTCAAGCGACTTTAATCCGGTCATCCGGAGCGCCGACCTCATTTGTGCGACCTGCTTCGGCTTATTTGCAGCAGAGTCACCGCCCCATGCATCGCGAACCACAACTTTCGCCTACCCACGAAATGTATCTGAAGGTGCTTTTTCGCCTCGGTGAGCAACGAGACGTTGCCCGCGTGCGCGACATGGCCAAGGGGCTGGGCGTGAGCCCGGGCACCGTTTCGGCCGTGTTGAAAAAGCTCGACCGTCTGGGGCTTGTGAAACACAACCGGTACGAAGCGGTAACGCTGACGCCGGCAGGAACCGAGGTGGCGCAATCCGTGGTCCGGCGCTTCGAGACGATCCGGGCGATGCTGATCGAGGTGCTTGGGCTGGACCTGGATGACGCCGAGGACGACGCCTGCATGATGGAGCACACCGTCAGCCCGGTGACCGTCGATCGCATGGAACGCCTGCTGCGCCTGGTGAGGAATGGAGAGATCGACCTGACCCCCATGCGGGCGGGCTAGGTTGAATGACCATCAGGGCGGCTGCGCGGTCTCTGAGTGCGTGTGTGAGAAGCGGAACGAAAAACCGAGCCGCGACCGTGAGGGAGCGGTTTTCCGCGGATGATACCGCACCGCTTCCTTACGGGCGCGACTCGGATAAGACTTCTCACACACGTTCTGAGGCCACCGGGGTTTGCCAGGCGGAAACCCAGAAGCGGGATCAAGTTGACTGATCACCGCAGCTACCTCGCTTGTCAACTACGACAACAGAGCGGTCGTAGCAGCCCCGCGCCGCCACGACCACTCTGGGGTTGCTTCTCCCCTCCGGGAGTGCGAATACTTACCACGTTGCCGCTGATCGCCTACGCCTAGCAATTGCAATCGAAGGGCTTGTAGTCATCACACACGCTTGCCCCGTTGGGGCCACAGGGTGGAGCCTTATCGCCTTTGAGTTTGATAGGTTAGGCGCTTCCTCGATAGGTTAGGCGCTTCCTCGATAGGTTAGGCGCTTCCTCGACGGTCCCACGCACCTTTTCGCCGGCGTTTCCTTCTGCACGCCCCCACTCCATCGAGACGACCCCGCTTCCCCTACCTACCATCCACCCTCACTGACATTCTTCCTCTGTGACGCAGGCGACTCCCTGGCGACTCCCCTGCGCATCCAGCTGCCTCACCGGCGAGTCGCCGGTGCCACACTGTCAGTCGCTGCAAGAACGGGCACGGTCACTTCGTGCCTATCCGGAAACTCTTGTGGCACCGGCGTGCACCGGGTGGTGGGGTCTTGGGCCGGTGGAATCCACAAGTAAGATGCCTGTGTCACAATCTCGGGACAGGTTCTCAACGCGACGGATAGAACACGTCCAGAATCGCCTCGGCGGCGAGTCTGTGGGCGAGCTCATTTGGGTGGGCGTCTTGGGCGTTGAGCACGACATCAGCCGGATCGCGATCGGCAAAGACCGGCAGCAAGTCCACGACGGGAATGTCCTGCTTCTGGAAAAACCCCGCGACCTTCGCGTGAATCTCCTCCGGATCGAATCGCTGACCGCTCCAACGAAGGAACGGAAACAACACCACGCGGAAACGCACGCCGCGCCGGCGGCACAAGCCGATCATCTCGTCGAGCCGTTGCTGCTGAAGCCGCCACAACGCCGCATCCGCGTAGCCGTTGGCCAGCCAATCATGATAACCTCTGACGGTCGCCGCCCGGGGCACGTATACGCGATAATAGACGTGCTCCAACAGCGCCGAGCCGTGCAGATTGAAAAACGTGCTGCCCGGCGGTGGCAGCGTCGGGTCGAAGTTCTCCCCGACCGGCAGGACCTTTTCTATGTCGTTGGGAACGTAGCATAGAACGACCTCATCGACCTTGTATACCGCCAGGAGTTGTGCCAGGAACTCCATTTGCTCGCCCACATCCCATCCAGGCTTGGCGACGTTCATAATCTCAACCGAGCCTGGCGATCGCCGGTTCAGCTCGGCTCCGATTCGATCGGGGAAGCGGTCTGATCGCTGCTCGATGCCCCAGCCATAGACAAACGAATCACCGACGAACGCGATGCGACGGGCGTCGCGGGCCGGAGCCGCAGCCCATTCGGTGTCGCGACAGCCGCTCGAATTGAGTTGCCCGTACAGCACCAGCCAGCGGCGGGCTGCAAACGTCATGCCGAACGGATCCATCTCGACGCTGATGAAGCGAAACCAGGTCTCGCCGGCCAGCGCGGCGCAGTCGGCCAGACATGCGAACACCAGCACGTTGCCTACGAGCAGGCCGATCTTGCGACGGCGTCCGCGCGGGAAGAACCTGAAGAAGCACCACGTGTGGATGATCAACGAAACGAAGATCAACCACCACAGCAGGTAATCGAACATGTATCCGTATGCAACGTGGAGCATCGAGACCACCTGTTTAAGCCGGCGCTACGAGCGGCTGGACCGAGAAAGGATTCTCGGTCCAGCGGTCAAGAGAATTCTCGGTCCGGCGGCAGTCGGGCATCAGGGCATTCCGACCGCGGCGATCAAGGCCGACGAGCGACGGACTAAGAACCTATCAAAATAGCCCCGAGCCGCGGGCTTTTGCCCGCGCGATGCTTAGAAATCAAAGTTGTTCGGATAGTCTCTAATCCACCCGGTCGAGCGAGAGATCCAGCGCCGTGGCTGAATGTGTCAGCGCACCGACGGAGATACGCTCGACCCCCGTAGCCGCGACGTCGCCGACGCCGTCCAGCGTGATCCCGCCTGATGCCTCCAGCGCGACCTTTCCCTTCAGGCCCAGCCGGTCTCGCAGTTTCACCGCGGCTGCGAGCTGATCCGTGTCAAAGTTGTCAAGCAAAACCACGTCGATCCCGACGACCTTGAACAACTGCTCAGCCTGTTCGAGATTCTCCGCTTCGACCTCGACGAAATCGGGTTTCTTCTCGAGCGCGCCCAGTCGGTTCAGCATCGAGAAGACCTCGTCGGCCAACCCAGAGAGTTCCACGCCCGCCAGGTGGTTCTCCTTGATCAGGACGGCATCAAACAGCCCTGAGCGATGGTTGTACCCGCCCCCGCATCGGACGGCATACTTCTCCAGGATCCGCCAGCCGGGCGAGGTCTTGCGGGTGTCGTAAATGCGCGCTTCGGCATCCTCGATTGCATCAACGTATCGCCGTGTTAACGTGGCGATGCCGGACAAACGCTGGAGAAAATTGAGCAAAACACGCTCGGCAGCCAGGATGGACCCAAGCTGCCCGCGCAGGACCGCTATGTCAGCCGGCGCTTGCTCAAACCGTTCGCCGTCGCGACAGACGTCAGACGGGGTGAACTCGATGGCCGGATCATAGGCTCGCAGGATCGCCGGGATGATCTGAGCGCCGGCCAACACACCGGGCTGCTTGAGCACCAGGCGGAATCGCGCCGGCTGGGCACTGTTTTCCATCAGTTGGGTGGTGATATCGCCGCCGGCGAGATCCTCGGCCTTGGCGAGGTCGATCAACCGCAAAACGGACGCGTCCCGGGCAAGGTCCATAAGCGGCATTCTCCAACAACTGACGGCCCAAGACAAACCTCCCCACCGGTGACCTGCCCCCGATTCATGTACCAGTTGCTACGAGAGTCGATGACGTTTCGCCCAGTCGGATCCGCAGACCCGACATGCGTTGGCACGAATGACGTGTCGGCTCCGTTGACGCGACATACGTCTACTCACCGCCACAGGTGGTGGATCAACGAGGATTCAGAAAGCCCGTGCCACACGCACTTTCAACCGTGGATTATGCAACCGCGCGAGGCATGTGCTGCTTGGCGATTTCGACGATGGCGTCGAAATCCTCGGGGTGGTGGATGGCGATCTCGCTGAGCATCTTGCGGTTCAGTTCGATGCCGGCTTCCTTGAGCCCGAAGATGAACCGGCTGTAGGGGATGCCCCGCGTGCGGCAGGCGGCCGTAAGCCGGGTGATCCACAGCGCCCGAAAATCCCGCTTGCGCGTTCTGCGATCGCGATAGGCGAAGGCGCGCGACCGGATGATCGCCTCCTTGGCGGTGCGATACAGCTTGCTGCGGCCGGCGCGGTAACCCTTGACGGCCCGGAACAGACGTTTCTTTCGACGATGGCGGGCGGCACCCACTCTGGCTCTGGGCATGATCGATCTTGCTCCGCAAGCTCTCGATGTCCATTCCCGTCGGGATGGACGAATTAAAGCAACGCAGGGACACGGGTTCCGCACCTGTCGTCACTTCGTCAGGATCGGGCGCCACAGGTCAACATCATCACGGAATCACAGGAAACGCGGCACTACCCACGGCTGAGCATCTGCCCGACGATCTTACCGAACGCCGGTTTGAGGATTCCAGGTCGGCGTAACCGCCGGCACTTGCCGCCGCTCTTGCTGCTCATAAGATGCCCCGCGTTGCTCTTCTTATACCGCACTTTGCCTTTCGCGGTCTTTCGAAAGCGACCGGCCAAGCCCTTGTGAGTCTTCATTTTGGGCATTTCGTGACAACCGTCCTGCGTACTAAGAGCGTATCCCGAAGCCGCTGTGGCACCGGCTTTCCAGCAGCCGGTCAGATGGCAGGTCGGAAAACCTATCCCATACGTTCAGGACAGGCGGCAATCCAACCGCGAACCTCGCATTATATCCGCCAGCGCCCGTCCTGCAAGCCTTGTTGCCGGCGGTCAAGAAGCGCGTAAATCCGGCGCCGAGAGCCCAGGCGAACCCGCATGGACGTTGCCCTCAAGGCTCCTCAGGCCTCCGCAGATTCCCCAAAGCAACGCCTTTGGCCTCTCGGGAGATTCACAGGTCGAACCCTGATGCGTTACGGAGAACCAGATCCACAGGCTGCGCCCGCTGCAGAGAACCAGAAACAGGGGTTGCACCCTGGGAGAACCAGAGCCAACTCCCTTGACCGCCGGAAAGCCGCGCCTTTCAACCGCCGCCAATAGGACCGGACGACCCAGCGAAGGCCGGGAGCGAAAACCCTTGGCGTCCCAGGTACATCGTTGCTTAGCGCCGTCTTGAGTCCGGGTCGGCTCGAGTTGTGTAAACAGCCCCTCGGCGTCCTGGAGTAGGTTTCGGCGTTCGTCTTTCAGAACCGTGAGGATATCTTTCCGCCGCTTCAGAACCAACTCGAAAAAGGGTACTTGAGCGTACAAAGCGTCGGCGAGCACGACGTCAAAGGCCCGCGGATAATCCCGTACCACTCGATCCAGCAGGTGTGTGGCGGCAGCCACTTCATCCTCGCCGGCCTTCTGCGGCTCGGCGTCGACCAAAAAGTGTATGTCATCGGTAAGGACCGCAGATTAAATAACTTCCCGATTTCATATGTTTGTGTGTACTGCTGTGTAGTTCCATTTCGGAAGTTACTCGTCGAAGAGAATCTGCATGTGGTCTTTGAACCATTCGGAAACTTTGCGTCCGGTCTCGTAGATCTTCTTGATGATATTCACGGTAAGAGCGCGAGCAAGAACAAAGTCCACAATTCTCATTGCGCGAACCGCTCAATCAAGCTCTTTTTGCAAGGGGTCTGTAACACTTGTTCTTGCGCGGTTCCTAACCCGGCGTAGCCGGAACCAAACAGGGGACTGGACGCGTTTACTTGCGCGGGTACAATTCGCGCAATCACCCGCGAATGCGGGAACATTCATCACCTGTTTTGACAGGTACAGCTTCTG
>Ga0114922_10000693_pt1 | contig 32379 bp, 18 predicted proteins | sample AartaG_FD_100975 | JGI IMG/M metagenome (GOLD analysis project Ga0114922, IMG submission 100975) | Deep subsurface microbial communities from Aarhus Bay to uncover new lineages of life (NeLLi) - Aarhus_00045 metaG | ecosystem: Environmental > Aquatic > Marine > Oceanic > Sediment | place... | reverse complement strand
GAAAATCAAAAACAAACAAGTATTTGAAGAAGCTGTGAGTGCATTAAGAGAAATAAATATGCCGGAATTTCTGCATGCACTATATCTTTATAACGTAGGAGCTATTAGCATACTAGGACTGAAGCCTGCTCAGAGAGGACTTTATGAACTTTCAGAAACCCTACATTACTTAATACATTCTCAGGGAAGAGCAATTATGGCTGTTAATGGAGATTCGGGAACAGGAAAAACTTATTTTTGCGAATCCATTTTAGAAAGCTTTGGAGACCTGGAACCAAAAGAAATCCTCTATCTAATGAGAGACAGAAAAAAAGACCAAAAAATATTTAATAAGATCCTTGGGATAAAATGGCTGAAGAAATACATAGATCCCATCTATTACCAGGATTATCCACATTCTGAAAAAGATGATGATCCAGAGGAGTTTCTTACAAGATTCATTGAAATAAATTCTGATAAAAAACTGATTATTATTGACGGCTGCAGAGATCTGCACTATTTCCAGAGAGTTATTGACCTTTTACATTTCAGAGAAAAACTTGACGTTGCTGTGAATTTCAGAGCTAATTTTTCCACAAGAAGAAAAAATCTGGAGGACCGGGAAATAGCTTTAGAAAGCATCAAAACACACCTTTCATTTCTCGAAAACCCCCCTCTTGAAGATACCCACTTCTATCAAGAAGGCAAAGTCATCGTTTATGACCTTGATAATTCAATCAACAAGCGTCTAAACAAGCAAGAGATTCAGGAACTTTTTAAAAAGAGAAGAATAAGAACCTGGGGTAATATGATAAAAGTAGGGGATTTTAGTAAAAAAGCTGAGACTCTGAATAAAAGAGCAGAACATATTTCTTTTTCTGACAGCGGATTTGAGTTGGAAAAAGGAGTATTCTCCAGACATAAAAAATGGGATTTCAAACCAGAAGAAAAAAGATTTAAACCTATTCTTAATGAAAAAATCGAAGATAATCCCAACCTTCTTCAAACCATCCCGGTTGATGAACTCCGGCCGCAGCATATCCGCTTTTATGCTCAGGACCAGATTGCAGGAATCGGAGAAAAAGGAAAGGTTTTTATTCTTACTTTCCTAGACAACAGAATATTTCATGCCTCTATAGAAGAATTCAAGAGTATTTCTCTTCTTGGAAGAAATATTTTTTTGGTTAATAGAAAAGGGGAGCTGCTGAGTGTTTCCTTTGAGAATTGTCAAATAGTTAAATATGGAAATTTTAATTCCCCCATATGTTCAATTACTTCATTACCCAGGAACAAACTGATAACCGGACATAAAAACGGTTTCATCCTGATCTGGAACATGGAAAACAACGAACTCATAAAACTCAAGTCACATTCCTCTCCAGTCACTTCTTTAGCTGTAGATTATTCCGGTAATATATATTCATGGGGTACAGATCAACGCCTTCAGCACTGGAATTTAAAAACAGGTTGTGTACAAAAGGTCAATACAAAAAATGAAATGATCTCTTATTTGAGAATCTACCCACAAGGGAAAATAATGGCTCTGTCGGAGAAAATATTAATAAATAATAAAACAAAAAAAAGCAGATACGAACAAAAAATAAAAATTATAGATTTGCCTGACAAAAGTTCATATGTTTTCTCACTCCCCTTCCGTGTAAATTCATCAAGCATTAATGTCTATTATGATGGCAGAATAATTTTAGGATTATCTGCTGAAAATAAAACTAAACATAATTTGGCTGTATTGATTCCCGGTAATAAAATATGTAAGTATAAATTTTTGGAAGGCCACGAGCAGGAAACCAGGGACTGCCTTTGTATGGGGCCGAAGATAATTTCCTGTGGAAAGGAAAAAGAAAATATCCATACAGTCCGTATCTTGGGGACTGAATTCTATGTAAGAACCCAGGTCAGTAAATTATCTTATTAAATCTATACTCCCTTAGCCCGAATAATTCATTATTAAAAGTGAAAAAGAAGGGTTTATATGTGTTTTTTGGGCAAAAAAAACTATTTCAATGGGTCAACCACAGTTTCTACCTGAGAAAGAATCAATCCTTTTTCAATAAGCTCAGTAAGAAGCTTAATATCCTGATGAAGTGGTCTATCTGCATCAATTTTTGAAACAATCTTGCGAATCTCATTATAAGCCGCTTGCACACCCCTTGATGGAGTTAACGGTTTTAAAAACTCAAGACCTTGCGCACTTGCAAGTAGTTCAATTGCAATAATAGTTCTTACATTTTCAAAAATGTGAAATAATTTCAAACCCGCATTTGCACCCATACTCACATGATCTTCTTTATTTGCAGAAGATGAAATAGAATCAACACTATTTGGATGACATAACGTTTTATTTTCATTGACTAGTGATGCAGCAACATACTGGGGAATCATAAGACCTGAATGCAGCCCATGATACTTTGTTAAAAACGCAGGAAGATCAGAAAGGGTACTATCAACTAAGCGAGCAATACGACGTTCACTAAAATTACCAAGTTCAGACAAAGCAATAGCGAGAAAGTCTAAAGCAAACGCGAGTGGTTGCCCATGAAAATTACCTCCAGAAATACTTTCAGAAAGATCAGGAAATACTAAGGGATTATCTGTAACTGAGTTAATCTCAATTTCAAACACATTTTTTACAAATAAAAACACATCTTTTGATGCCCCAAACACTTGCGGCATACACCGAATTGTGTAGGCATCCTGTACTTTGCTGCAATTCTTATGAGAATCATGAATCGCACTATTTTGAGTTAACTTCCATAAGTTTTCTGCACACGCTAGTTGTCCCATATGCGGACGAAGCAAATGAATTTCCTTTCGAAACGCTTGATTTGTGCCTTTTAATGCTTCTAAACTCATCGCTCCAGCAATTTGCGCATGTTTCAACAATTGTTCAGCATCCCAAACAAAAAGACAACCAAGCGCGCTCATTAGATGGGTCCCATTAATCAAGGCCAGGCCTTCTTTTGCTCCCAAAGAAACAGGGTGTAACTGTGCTTTTTCAAATGCATCTGCTGATGACATCTGTTCATCGTGATATGTTACTTTTCCTTCACCAATTAAACACAAGCCAATATGAGCAAGTGGGACCAAATCACCACTAGCCCCAATAGATCCTTTACTTAGGACCACTGGATGAATACGAGCATTCAATAGGTCAATAAGTAATTGGACGACACAAGGTCGAATTCCAGAATAGCCTTTCGCAAGAGAATTAGCTCGAAGAGCCATCATTGCCCGAACCACATCAACGGGCAATGGTTTTCCAACGCCACATGAATGGCTGCGAAGCAGATTGACTTGTAATGCTTCAATGTCTTCTTCACTTATTTTATCAGAAGATAAACTTCCAAAACCGGTATTTACTCCATACACTGTCTTCTGAGAATGCAATAGTTTTGTCACAAGCAGCTGTGATTTTTCCATGTTGATTCGAGCATTTTCTGAAAGAGTTACTGATTCAAAATTGCGTGCAATAGAAACAACATCAGCAATACCCAGATGAGAACCATCGAGTGTAATCATGCTATTTATTCCTTTAACTCCTAATATTAGTGATATTAAGTTACAAAGCCGACAAAATCAAGGAGAAATCCGCAGGAAAGAGAGCGCTTTATTTCTCCCTGTTAGTTGCTAAGCTCGATTCTGGTTTTAAATGATGTTTACAGGGTTTAAAAATAATTTTCTTCCTTTTGGAATATTATATTGACTTTGGGGTGATATTTTTGTATGTTCAAGTCTTTATGTATGAACATATATACATATAATTGCCTTTTCCTAAATAAAAAGGAGGCAAAAGTGAATAAAAAAGAATTGGGATTGTTTAAGAAACATGCCGAAACATGCTGCATTTTCTGTAACGAACGAAGGCTAATGATAATGTGGGCCATAGGAGAAGGGGAGAAGGCCGTTGGCGAAATAGCCAAAGAACTCAACCTCACTTCTCAAGCCGTTTCACAGCATCTTCGCCTGATGAAAGATAGGGGTGTGGTTGTTTCCAACCGTCGAGGACGCAAGATATTTTACGCTATGGCCAATCCCAAATTCCTTGAAGCACACCAAATGATTCGGAGTGTTTTGGTGAAACATTTAAAATAATAAGGAGGTGAAAAAATGCCAAGATCGGCAGTTAGAGAGGAAGGAAAAAAATATGTTTGGGACAACGGGCTCTATTCGAGTGAGCAAGAGGCAGAGGGAAAAAAGAATTCTTATCTGAAAGATGATTTTGAAGTGGTCCAATTGAAAGAAGAAGACAAGTATCTGCTTTACACAAGAAGGATCGTGACAGAAATAGTTTTAGAGGAAGGAGGACAACCTTTATGAAAGGATCAGTACTTGTGGTTGGTGCGGGCGCTGCGGGGATGCGTGCAACGACCGAACTTGTGGAACAGGGTTTCCAAGTGTTTCTTGTTGAGGAGAAACCTACTATCGGCGGCAAGATGGGGCAGATTGACAAGGTGTTTCCATCCAATGAATGTTCCACCTGCACCATTTTACCACGTATGTTGGAATTGACCAGCAATCCCGATAATATCAAACTTATGGCCTTCTCGGAGGTCACTAGTATTGAGGGAACCGCCGGAGATTTCAAAGTCAAGGTGACAAAAAAGCCAAGATATGTGGATCCCATGAAATGCACAGCCTGCACAGATTGTTTTCCTGTCTGTCCGGTGGGGGGCGTTCCTATGGAGTTTAATTTTGGTCGAGGCGTCTCCAAGGCCATAACATTTTATTCACCCTTCCCGCCAAGAAAAGCAATTATATTTCCTGAAAAATGCGATTTTTTTGTCAAAGGGAAATGTGGAGACGAAGATGTGCCTCCGTGTGTGAAAGCCTGCAAGCCGGAAGCCATTGATTTTAATCAGAAACCTCAGGAAGTGGAACTCAATGTCGGCGCAGTCATCCTTGCCGCTGGGATGGATGAAATAACAACAGAGGCTTCGGAAAGATATGGGTACGGAAAAATTCCCAATATACTCATGGCGATTGAGTATGAGCGTCTGCTTTCGGGGCTCGGCCCCACCGGCGGTGTGGTCAAACGTGATGACGGCAAGGAGCCTCAATCCCTAGCCTGGATGGTTGTTGACAGCTCTTCACCCATTGCTTTTTTAACTGCAGTCGCTGAGGCATTAGGAACTATAGAAAGAAATCCAAACGCTTCGGTCTCTATTCTGTACGAAGACATGAACCTCGCAAGACATTCTTATAAAGATTTCTATCAGACAGCCAAAGACAGTGACATAAATTTTATTCAATCAGGTTGTATTTCTATGGCCGAGGGGAAGGATGGCAATGTAGCCGTCTCGTATACAGATGAAGGGAAAGAAGACAACCAACTGGAAGTTGAAATGCTAGTTCTCGCGGTGCCCCTCGCTCCTACTTCAAGCACTCAGAATCTTGTTGAAAAAATAGGGCTCAGTTTGGATGAATCGGGTTTTTTCCAGAAAAAAGAGGGAGATTCTCATCCTCTCCGGACCCTGAGGGGCGGAATTTTTGTCTGTGGATGCGTTCAGGAAGCCAAGGGCATTGATGATGCGATTATTCAATCCTGCGCAGCTGCGGCAAACGCGGCTGCACTTCTGGCACCGGAAAGGGGTGCAGAAATAACATCACCACCAGAGAGAGAGTTCCTGCCTGTAAAACCAGAGGACGAGCCGTCAGTGGCAGTGGTCATCTGCCGTTGCGGAAAAAATATTGCCGGACTTCTTGATATCGATGAGCTCGCTCAATACACCGAATCATTGCCCCATGTAAAACTTGTCGAACTCACTCCTTTCGGCTGTGACGGAGTAAAGATGAAAGAGCTGCTGCAGAGCAAAGAGTACAACAGAGTGGTGTTGGGGGGCTGCTCTCCCAGAACCCATGAACCTCTCTTCCAGCTTCACACCGAGATGGGTGGACTGAATCCTTATCTCTTGGAGGTCGTCAACCTGCGCAATCACTGCACATGGGTCCACTCAAAGGATCAGAAGAAAACAACCGAAAAGGCCAAAACACTGATGAGGATGGGGGTCAATCGTGCGAATTTGCTCGAGCCACTGGACAGTATTCATGTTCCAGTCACTTCATCCGGTCTGGTGGTTGGGGGCACGCCCAGTGGAATTGCCTGCGCGCTAAAGCTGGCCGAGATGGGATTTCAAGTCCATCTCGTTGAAAGCGAAGGCAGCTTGGATGACATCAAAGGAAACAATAGTCCGTATGTGAAAGCTCTAATAGAAAAACTCAAGGGAAACAAGAGAGTGAGTATTCATACTCAAACTAGAATAGCCGGTGTTGAAGGATTTATTGGAAGCTATAAGGCGAATCTTGTCAACTCAAATGAAAATGAAGAAATAGACATTGGTTCTGTTGTTATTGCGACAAACGCAGATATGAAAGCCGATTCAGCAGAGTCTGACTATGAGAAGGATCTGCAACTTACCAGAGATGAACAGAATTCTTTCATCGGAATGCTCGGGATACTGAATCCTTTGGATTTCAATACAGATGGTGTATTCCAGTGTGGTTCTGCGCGGGCAGAGATGGGCATTCTGGAAGCGATCATAGATGGAGAAGGAGCCGCCTCACGTGTGGCCGGTATCATTTCGAAAAAGGAACTGGTCAAAGCACCCACTGTCTCAGTTGTTGTGGATGAAAAATGTGATGGCTGCGCTTATTGCATAGAGCCCTGTCCCGCTCAGGCATTAACTCTGATTGATTACATGCTGCATGATGGCAGTATCAAGAAGACGGTCGATTCCAATGATGCGATCTGTAGAGGATGCGGAATCTGTATGGCAACCTGTCCTAAGAAGGGAATCTATGTCAATCATTTCAGGCCTGAACACTTTAATGCGATGATTCAATCTGTAAGGGAGGCAGAATAAAATGGTAGAAAATTTTGAACCCATCATTCTTACGTTTTGCTGCAATTGGTGTTCCTATGCGGCTGTTGATGCGGCCGGCACGGCCCGGATCCAATATCCATCCAATGTCCTTGTGATTCGCTGTATGTGCTCCGGAATGCTGCATCCGAATTATGTTATTGACGCACTCACCAAGGGATATGCTGATGGAGTCCTCATCTGCGGATGTCATCCCGGTGACTGTCACTATCAGGAAGGCAACACAAGAGCGGAAGCTCGCGCCGAAGCCATTACCCTCATGTTGGAGGATTTTGGATTAGAGGAAGAACGTTTCCGGCTTGAATGGATTTCAGCCTCGGAAGGACCCAGGTTTGCTAAAATTGCAGAGGAAATGACTAATACCATTAAGGAGTTGGGACCTAATCCTTATAACAGTGGATGATTTTTAACAGGAAAGGGAGCTATTTAAAGTTCATGAGACTAAGGAGTTCCTGGTACTTTGGTTCGGAACTCACATTTTTAAATCTATTATTGGCAAAGATTTTCAGATAGATCATATTGGGGGAGCCTTCTTTATAGGCTTTTTCAAGGCACTTTAAAGCCTCCTCTTTTTCTCCTAAAACCGTATAGACCTCGGCAAATGCCCAGGGATCGACATATCTTCTCTTTTGCATTTCCTGGAGCTTGAACAGGGCTTCTTCCGCGCGCTTTGTTTCTCCGGTTTTGGCATAAACCTGGGCAAGCCAGGATCGGGACAAAGGATTATCTTGCCCTTCTATCAATTCTTCGGCTTTTTCGGTTGCCTCAAGGGCTTGGGGAATATCTCCTTTTTCAGCATAGACTCCGGCTAATTTGATGTACCCCCAATACCAGGTTGGGTGAAACTCAATAAGCTTTATAAACTCCCTTTCCGCGATATCATATTCTCCAGTCATCCAGTAAATGGCGGCTACCCAATGGCCCGGGCTTATAGCAAGAGGATCAAGTTCCTGAGCTTTCCGGGCATGAATTAATCCCTCTTCGAACCGATCCATTGTAATCAGAAAAATACAGTATCCAAGATGTGCTTCACTGCTTCCCGGATTGAGCTGGATTCCCAGCCGGAATTCTTTTTCAGCACCCGGCCAGTCCCAATCAAAGCGGTATTTAATGGCTCCGGCGGCTGTATGGGCTTCAGCTAGTTTCTCATCAAGCTCGAGAGCCCGTTGTGCTGCGGCCTTGGCCTTGGGAAGGGCTTCCTGCCGTGTCTTGGTTGTCAGAAAGGCCTGGGTTGAGTAAGCTTCTGCAATGGCTGCATAAGCCAGAGCAAAACCCGGATCCTGATCGACTGCTTGTTGGAAGTAGTCCAGGGCCTTGTTCATTTCTTCCCTTGTCCCGTAAATATAATGCCGTCCCTGCAAATAGAGGTTGTAAGCCTTTGAGTCTTGGGGATAACGGCGGGAAAGATTAGTTCTGTCTTCCCGGGACAGTTTCAAACGCAGTTTATCGGTTATGCTCGTAACGATGTTTTCTTCAATGTCTAATACCTCAGTCATGCTGCGCTCAAAGCGATCTCCCCAGATCTGGGTTCCCTCCGCCACATTAACAAGGTCGGCTCCCACGACCAAAGACTGCTCGCGAAGATCGACTCTCCCTGTCAGGACAGCGGCAACTTTGAGTTCCCGGCCGATCTGCTGCGGATTGATTTCTTTCCCCTTGTATCGAAAAACAGTGAATCTGGCTATCACTTTGAGCCCGTTAAGCTTTGAAAGCTGATTAATGAGGCTTTCTGTAATACCGTTGCTGAGATACTCAGCGTCAGGGACATTGCTCAAGTTTTCAAAGGGTAGTACTGCAATAGAGCCAATCGTTTCCTGATGGGCAGGAAAAAAAATAAGGCCGAAAACAACAATTAAGATAACTATGGCAGCTGCTACGCTGAAAAGAATTGTCCTTTTGAGCTTGGCTCTGCTTATCTCTACGGTTTCTGTTTTCGTACCGACTGCTCTTCTACTCTCTGTGGAAAGATCTTCTTTTATTTCGGACAAAGCTGAGGATGTTTCCTTTGCACTGTGAAACCTTTTCTCTTTATCTCTCTCAAGACATTTTAAGATCAACCGGCTTAAAGGCTCCGGAATCTGAGGATTCAATACTTTGGGATCTTTGGGTTTTTCTCCTCTATGTTTCATGGCTATTATAAAGGAAGTGTCTCCTTCATAGGGGTATCGGCCTGTAAGCATCTCATACAGAATGACTCCCAGCGAATAGATATCCGAACGCTCATCCACTTCTTTGGCTTCGGCTTGTTCAGGAGACATGTACACAGGAGTCCCGATCATAATCCCTTCCCCGGTTAATTCCGCATCTTTCTCTGTTATGGAGCGGGCGATGCCGAAGTCCATGATCCTGGCATTACCCTCTCGATCGATCATGATGTTCCCGGGTTTTAAATCACGGTGCACTATGCCTATTCTGTGAGCTTCAGCCAGCCCCCCGCAGATCTGTTTGGCGATTTTGATCGAGGTGTCCACCGCCAAGTGTCCTGATTGCCTGATCAACCCCTTCAAATCTTGCCCTTCCACGTACTCCATGGTTATGAAATAATTGTCTTCCGCTTTGCCGAGATCAAACATCCGGCCGACATTCTTATGGGCGATTTTCCGCGCTAATCGAATCTCATTTCTGAATCGTTCGATCGTTTTCTTATTAGAGGCGATTTCCGGCTTTAAGAGTTTTAAGGCCACCTTTTCCTTTATTTCCGTATCATGGACTTTATATACCTCCCCCATTCCGCCTTTTCCCAGCTCTTCGATGATCTGAAAACGCCCCGCAAAAGTAGAACCGGTGGATAATTTTTCAAATGGTGTTTCCAGAGTTTTTGTATAGGAGGCCTCTAAATCAGGAAGAAGAGGTGTGGCACATTCCCCGCAAAACTTCTGATCTTCAGGATTTTCGGTATGGCACTTTGGGCACTTTATGCTCATCTTCCCTCTTTGCAAATGCTATATAAAGGTATTTATTTTAAGGGGAGATGTCAACTTTTAATTTAATTCTCATGTCTCAAAAAGATTTAAGATAGATCATCAAGGAGCGCTTTTGCTTCTTTCAGGTCCCCGGTATCAAATCCTTCCGTGAACCAGCCATAGATCTCCTGAAGCAGCTTGCGTGCCTCGTCTTTTTTCCCCTGTTTTTGCTTTAGCCGGCTCAGACTCATGGCGGCGCGAAGCTCCAGAGATTTCGCCTTTAAGCTGCGGGAGACTTCAAGAGCCTTCTGAAAACATGATTCGACTTCTGATGCGGATGAAGTTTTCCCATGAATCAAAAGCAGCTCTCCTTTTAGACGAAAAAGCTCTGCTTCATAATATCGTTCATCATGTCTGTTTAGCACTCCAAACCCCCTGTCGATAGCGGTCAATCCTTCCTCTACCTGGCCCACTTTGACACAGGCCTCGGCAAGTCTGGCGTTAAGACGCGTCATGCAGGTTTCTGTTCCAGTAGCAAGGAGGGTTTTCAGGGCCTTATTCATCTGGACTATCCCTTCATCGACCTGTCCCTCGAGAGTTTTTATTTCCCCCTGATAAAAAATGCCATGGCCCCACCAATAAACAAATCCTGCCTCTGATGAGAAGGGAACCAGCTCCTCTGTGTATTTATTTACTGTCTTGAAATCCCGCAGCCACCAGTGAAGTTCACAGCCGATCGTCAATCCAAAGGCTAAGGTAAAAGGATGGGCAAGTTTACGGGCCAGAGAAATAGCCTCAAGGCCGTTGCTCAAAGCCTGATCAGGGTATCCCAGCAGAAAGAGGAGCAATGATTTCCAGCAATAAGCAATCACGCCGGTATCCTGGCCATAAATGAATGTCTGGGAAAAGAACTCCTCCGGATTATACCTTTCAATTAAATAATTCATATAATCCAGAGATTTTTCAAACTCCCCCACATTAAGTAGAGGCCAACCCATCAAACTGTATGAGACCGCTCTTAAAAAAGAATCATCCGCTTGCTCTGCTATCCTCTTGATCTGCTCTCCCATTTCAATCGATTTGTGATACTCTGCCTTCATAAAATAAAACATACACAGCAGGCCGCGGGCTATAAAAAGCTGAGGGCTTTCCCCTAACTGCTCACACAGCTCCCGGGCCCGGCTGATAGCCTGTTCCACTTCCGGAGCTCCATAGCCCCTAACAGCCACAAGAGCTCCGGGAAGAGAGATTTGCAGCATAAGTTCCGATTGTTTCCGCTCTAATGAGTCAGGCAGATTCTTCAGCAGCTCGAGGCATTTGTTAAAGTGGGCAATGGCCTCCTCATTGGCGGAAAGCTGGGCAGATTTGGTTCCTGCTTTCAGCAGATATGCTACGGCTTTTTCTGTAGCTCCTGCCTCCTGAAAGTGCCTTGCTAATTGGACGGCGATTTCATCCGCTTGATCTCCGTACAGTGTCTCCAGGACATTTCCCACTTCCTCGTGCAGATGAGACCGCTCCACTTCATCCAGGCCTTTGTATAGATATCTTTGGAAAAGAATGTGCCGGAAAAGGTACATTGACAGGCGCTGTGTCGCCAGCCGTTTGATCCCTTTAGCAGAGACTAAGTGATGGCGTTTGTCCAGCTCATGACTCAAAAGCCTTATCAGCTCCCGGACCTCTGTCTCCTGCAGACGGGCCACAACCTCAGCGGTAAATTCCTCTCCTTCCACACTGGCTAGGGTAAGCACATCACGCAATTTTTCTGTCAACCGGCTGATACGCCCCTCGATCACCGCATCAATCCGTACGGGCAGAGCATCCCAATTTAATCCCGGGCCTTCCACCCACCGGTTTTCTTTGTCTTTAACCAGAAGGCCCTGCTCCTCCATTCCTCTCAGAAGTTCGATGGTAAAAAGAGGATGACCTTTTGTATGCCGGAAAAAAGTATCCCGGAACTCCTTCCCCAAATTGTTTGGCTCAGTGTCTAGAAAGGCCTCGACGAACTCTCGGTCAGCATCCTCTCCGAGTGCCATTTCCAATTCTCCAAAATCCCGTTTTATCTCATTGATGACAGGCACGAGCGGATGCTGCTTCTCCTCCCGTCCGAGAGCCACTTCAGCAGGCCGGTAAACTCCCACTATCAAGATAGGGCATCCTGAAATCCGCCGACCCAGATGAAACAATAAACTCGCAGATCCGGTATCGGTCCACTGCAGGTCATCCAGAATAAGCAGAAGCGGATGTTTCTGGGCCAGAGCCTCGATTGCCTTTGTGTACTGCTCGAAAAGGTTGCTCTGTTGAAGCATGGGATCTACTGGAAGTAGTTCTTTTTGCTCTACGAGCTTTTGAATTCTGGATAGCCAATCCGGAAATCCGGATGCAAATTTTTCGCTCCGTGAAACAATGGCTGCTCCTGGAACAAATGTTTTAATAAGGTCCTGTCCGTTATTTAAGAGCGCTTCTACAGAATCGGGAATCAAATTCCATAAACGGACGGCATGTCCCCTGGAAATAGCTCCGGCCGACCACATCACTTCGACATCTCCGGTTAAAAGACCGAGGATCTCTATAAAGGGCATGTAAGGATCTCCGATCCCTGTCTGAGCATTGCATTTACCGCTGGCCACGATAAGGTCTGAATGTGTTTTCTGGGCATGGAAGGTAAATTCCTGAATAAGGGCTGTCTTGCCGGTTCCTGCTTCTCCTTTGACAAAAACAACCTGCCCTTTTCCCTCCAGAGCGTTATTAAGAAAATTATCCAGCCGTTCCAGTTCCTTTTCCCGCCCCACAAAAACAGGCCTCTCCGGTTCGGCCGGCTCACCCTCTATAGAGAGAAATCCGGGGATTTGAGGTTTGGCTGTGCTGGTTTCAAGCATGTTTTTTTCTAATTTTTCCAACGCCTCCAGGAGCGCCTCTGCCTTCTGATACCTCCTGTCTTTTGATTTCTCTATACATTTCAAGATCAAACCACTGAGGCCCTCTGAAATCTTAGCATTAAGCTTTCTAGGATCTGTAGGTTTTTCCGTCTTGTGCTTTACGGCAACGCTCAATGAGGTCTCCCCCTCAAAAGGCACTCTTCCGGCGAGCATCTCGTAATGAATAATCCCCAGAGAGTAGATATCAGAGCGTCGGTCTGTTTCCAGACCATCCACCTGTTCGGGAGACATATAAGCCGGTGTCCCGATGATCATGCCCTGCTTTGTGATTCCTTTACCCTCGCTGGAATGGGCAATCCCAAAATCCATAATCTGGGCATTTCCCTGTTTGTCGATCATGATGTTCTGGGGTTTAAGGTCCCGGTGGATGACTCCCAGGCGGTGGGCTTCCACCAGACCTTCGGCAACATCCTTGGCTATAGCAATAGCTTTTGCTTCTGTTAACTTCCCTGACCTTCGGATGAAGCTCTTCAAATCCTCACCTGCCACATACTCCATAGTGATAAAAGGTGTGCCTTCCTCTTCATTAAAATCATACATACGGCAGACATTCTTATGAGCTATCTTCCGGGCAAATTTTAACTCGTTCCTAAAACGTTCGATGATCCTCTTATCAGCAGCGATCTCAGGCTTAATAAGTTTTAATGCGATTTCTTCTTTAATCTTCTTATCTTCAACCCTGTAAACTTCTCCCATTCCCCCTTTGCCAAGCTCCTCAATGATCTCGTATCTGCCTGCAAAAGTCGTTCCTCTGGTTAATTCTTCTAAAGGGGTATGGAGAGTTGTTGTAGGGAAATCGCTCAGCTCAGGGGAGGGTTGAAATCTGGTCCCGCATTTTCCGCAAAAAAGAGTATCGTCTGGATTTTCGAAATCACATTTAGGACATTTCATTTCCCTTATCTCCTTCTGACTTTGTGGAATGAATGTATCACAGGATAAACAGGGAAGTCAACTTGATAAGGATTCTGGAGTTCCCCCATTTTTTCTAAGCCTTAAGAAAGAATCAGGTCAGTTGATACGAAAACACGCAGATTTTCCCCAGCGTGGAAAATCCGCTCGGATACAGTCTTCGCTCTCTTCTCCATAAAGGAGAAGAACCATGCCCGCTCATCCTTGCTAACGGCTTTCTTAATCATCCTGAATCATTCATAAAAATTGCCGATGTTGTATTCAATAAAAACAATAACTTATTTTATCATCGGCATTTTTTACCCTCCGGGCGAGCAGATCTTACCGCATCTACTTTGTTGCAGCGGATTCGCAGTGAAGGACCACAGCTTCATCCCCTGCGCCTCGTATCTACAGCAACCTCGGCTCATGAATAATCCAGGCAAGCTAACCGGATTCTTTTTACTGCTCCTTTGCCTCACTATTCACTATTAGCGATATTAAGTTGCATAACAGAAAAAATCAGGGAGAAATCCGCAGGAAAGAGAATGCTTTATTTCCCCATATTAGCGGCTAAGCTTGATTCTGGTTTTAATCCTTATCGCCGGCTGAGCCTATTTTTTTTGGCGTTGCCATGAAGATGTTGCCTGTCGTCTCGGCCATCCATAAGACCAGTTTGTCTGTAGCCACGGCCACAGTGGCATTGCCGCGCGGCAAATTCAGATTAAAACGGTCTTGATGGACGCGGTAGACTACTTTGGTGTCCCCGTCCGGTTTTTTCGTTAGGGGATCGAGTTTCTGGGTCCAGAGACGGCAAGAACCTTCTCTTTCCGAAAGATAATACAGACGGTTTCCGTCCGGAGACCAGGCCGGTGAGCCCAGGTAAAACTCCTCGTCGAAAAGCAGGATCCAGTCTGACCCAGGGATGGGGCTTTTGCTAAGCGGGGCAACATAGATTGCTGCCTGTCCGTCCGGTTTTCCCAGGACGAAACTGATCCAGCGGCCGTCAGGAGACAGGGTAGGCTCGCTGATTCTGCCGGCGCCGGCTTCCAGGAGGAGTATCCTTTCACCCGAGGCGATATTTAACCTCAGCAGCTGCTTGTCCTCTTCCTGGATGAGGGCGAAGTTCGGATCTGGAAAAAATTCCAGGATCACACAGGAATCGCAGATTTTACGGCCGGTTGTGTCCTGCTCGCTCACGATGAATGTCCTGAGTTCTCCTTCGGCTACATCGAGATAGGAAAGGACGCTTCCGTCGGGGCTGAGCTTGGGCCTCTGTCCAAACTGCGCCGCTCTCATCAGAAATATTTTCTCTTCTCCTCTGGCCAGGTCCTTCAAATGGACCTCGCGCGCCCTCTTAAAACCGCCAAAAGTGCTGTAGGCCAGCCTGGATCCGTTGCGGCTGATGCTGGGGCTGAACTTGGCCTGAAGGCCCTGGGTTACAGGGACCGGTTCCCCCCTGATAAGGCCCAGATTAGGGCTGGCTTTGAGGGTCCAGATGTTTGCGACCCAAATGAGATTATGATATATGATAGGGCCTTCCGGCTGGACCGAGGCGTGAAACTGCATCCCCGGGCCGGATGTGATTTGCTCGACCGGCCCTGTGACCTTCCAGTTTGAGCCATTGATCTGGGTCCGGAAGAGATTGACCCCCTCAACGGTCGTGCCTGTCGCAAAATAGATGTAGGATCCTGACCAGGAATAAGGGCTCAGCCAGACACGAGGCAGAGAGAGATTGCGATGGGCATCTGTGCGGACTGCTGGTCCGCCTATGACCGGAGCAACCCACCAGTCAAAGCTGCCCCGGTCGTTGAAACGCCGGCCGTTGAATATCAGATATTGACTGTCTGGAGACCAGACCGGGCCGAAATTTGTGGCCGGATTGACAATACAAAACTCCGGCTGGAAGGGTGTAGGAACCCCCCCCTGGGCTGGCATCAGAAACATTTTGTTCAGACGGGTATCCGAGGAAGCCGGGATCTCGATAAAAGAGATCCAGGCACCGTCAGGGGATAAACGGGGAAAGCGGCCGCGGTCTGCAATCCGGCGTGCCTGGCCGCCCAGAGTGGCGATCTCATAGATCCCGCCGCCGTCCCGGGCGGAATGAAAAAGGATCTTGGAGCCGTCGGGGGAGAAGGAGGGGAAGCCATCATTGGCGGGATGGTTCGTCAATCGAAGCGGAGGTCCGCCCGCAATCTGCTGGACCCAGATATCTGTATTGCCGTCGCCGCTTCGATCTGATGCGCAGGCAAACATGGACCCATCCGGAGAGATGGCGGGAGTCCAGGCAATACCTGAGTCGAAGGTAAGCCGGGTGATCTCGAATTCTTGTGGATCTGCCGGTTTCGGCAAAAAAATCCAGAGAAGAGCGGCTGCTGCGATTGCCCCTACTCCCAGGCCCACCCAGATCAGGGGATGTATTTTGCGCCGGCTGACCACCGCCTGGGGGGCACGGAGCTTTCCGGATTCCGAATCCTCCTTCAGGTCCTGAATCACGACTTTGAGGTCAGACATGTTCTGCCACCGGCGCTGGGGATCTTTGCGCAGGCAGCGGGCGAGAGCCTGGGTGATTTCCAGCGGAAGCGCTTCGTCGATCTGGACGGCCGGTTTCGGTTCTTCGTTGAGGATGGCCGCCAGGGTGGACACCCGGGTTTCCCTCTGGAAGGCTTTTTGGCCTGTGAGCATCTCGTAGAGAACAGATCCAAAGGAGAAAACATCGGAGCGGGCATCAATTTTTTTGCCCTCGGCCTGCTCCGGTGACATGTAAGTCACGGTCCCCATGATGAATCCCTCTTCGGTCTGGGGCTTTTCCGGGCTGCCCATGGTCACGGTCGGGCCGGCAGGTGCGGCCTGTATGTTCTCGATAAGCTTAGCTAAGCCGAAGTCGAGGATCTTGACCCTGCCTTCATCGGTAATCATGATGTTGGTGGGCTTTAGGTCCCGGTGGATGATCCCGGCGGCATGGGCTTTGGCCAGGCCGTCGGCGATCTGGACCGCAAAGCCAAGCGTGTCTTTTAGCTTCATTCCTTTACGGCCGATCAACTGGTCGAGGGTTTTGCCTTCCACATATTCCATAACCATGAAATCGAGGCCGTGGTCGGAAGTTATGTCATGGACGACGATGATGTTGGGATGGTTCAGGGAGGAGGCGGCCTTGGCCTCCTGCACGAACCGCTGTCTGCGCTCCGGGTCTGACAGCTTCTCTGGAGGGAGAAACTTGATAGCTACGATGCGGTCGAGATGCGTATCCTGTGCTTTGTAGACAGCACCCATACCGCCTTCGCCGATCTTCTCCAGAATGCTGTAGTGGAGAAACGTCTGGCCGGTTATGGACATTTGTACTGCTTCCTATCAAACATATTACTAAATTTGAGCCCTTTTATCTCCTCTATTGCCAATAATATATGGAACAAACATATCCTGTCAATAAGGAGGGAGCTGTTTTGATAAGAATTTCCTTGCTGCTAAGCTCGATTTCAGGTCCCTGCTTCTTCGAGATAGATCTTCAGCCCGCTTATAGAACCAGGTGAAATCCCGATGCGATTTTCAGAGACTTCAGCAAGCATTGATTTTGTTTTTAGATAATTGGCTGCTTTCTCAAGGGAGCTGACTTCAAGAGTTATTGAAATTACCAAGTCAGAATCAGCCTGAACAAGCCGAAGGCATTGATCGTCGGTAAATTTGAACGTGGATCCTCCAGCCCTCTGTTTTTCTAACATATTGGAATACTCACTGAAGCGATTCTGCATATCCGATATCCCAAGGGTGAGTTCCTTCATTCTTATTATAGAGAGCGGACCTCCATTATCAGCCTCAAGTTGTTGCTTCAGCCATTTTCTCATATCAGCGTGAGACTGCAGGACCATTTTATCACCTTCCTTTACAGGCATCGGTTCGTAATCGCAGATGAACAGATTCAGGAGCGTTCCCTCAAACTGGGTGAGATAGACCAATTTCCATAACAGGGCCTTACTCCCATCCGGCATTGGGGCAAACCAGGGTTCGACTTCGCTGTGTTTTATATCCTTATCGTCAAGCCTGCGGATTGCGTCCTCAAGAGGGGTCGGTTCAAAGGCAACCCCGATATATCCGCAGTCGACCGGAGGTCTTTCAGCGATATCATTGCCTTCCCAGGTCTCAAACTCCAACGTGACATTCCCCAGAAAAATCCCGCCACTGTAACCGTGTACCGGCTTCAATTCCTTGCCTTTTAAAACATTCAGTCCTTCCGGGCCCCAGAATACCGGAAGTTGAAAGTCTTCTCTGAAAATACGCATGAGTTCATCTACCTTCTTTTGGGAAGAAGCGAAGACAACGATATGATCCATGCGAGTCAGGATTATCCCTTCTTCATTTGCCGCAAGAGAAGATGACTGACTCCATCCCATGACGGGAACTGATATCATGATTACTGCTATCAATATGTAGAGTTTTTTTGTTGACGCTCGGTGCATGCATGAAATTTTCATAAGGGCCTCCTTATATGAAAAACAGGCTTGCAAACTAAACACAATTTCTGATTGAAAAGGGCGGTATTAAAAAAGATAAGATATTACTATCAGGATTGCAATAGCAGCGACTATTATCACGCTTACGATAGTGCCGGGATTGCTTTTTATATATATTTTTTTCATGATGCCCTCCTCAAAGATTAATAAGTGTATTTCTATCCTTGTAAACGTATTATCAGCTTAAAAAGTTCCCTTCCTTGTTGTAAGAGTTGGCCAAGGAAAAAAGATATATCAGAAATTGTAAAAGTTATAAAAGCCTGATCCCATCATTTATTGGGGCGGCCAAAGTATTTATCCAGCCAGGCAAGAACTTCTCTAACCTGTTCGCTTCTTGGGATGAAATGGTCTGTTGGATAGACCTTTAATACTTTGTGTTCAGCGGGCGTTCCCAATAGATCATACATTGGCTTTACAGTTGTCTCAAACGGGAAGGTCATATCGTATTCTCCGTTGAGCATCAATGTTGGAATCTTAACCCTGGTAACGTAGTTGATTTCATTAGCTTCAGCTCGGCCTTCTCCCCACATGCCTCCTATTTTTATTATGCTTATCTTAAGGCGCTCTTCTACAGCCGGAATAATTGCCCCATATAATCCGCCCCAGCTGAAACCGCAGTAAGCTAGTTTATCGATGTTAATGTCTTCTCTGGTTTCTAAATAATCGATGCATCTTTTCAAATCTTGGACAAGCTTAATCAGGTATTGCGTATATAGATGGCTGTTATCCCCGGTGTGTATTGGTGACAATTTGGGATCGCTGCGTTCGAATGTCCCTTTGTAAATCGGATAAGCTACTGCTCTTCCGTTCTTTAATAAGAAAGCAATGTTTTGCTTAAATTCGTTAATATTTACAATATCTTCGCTGGAGCTTTTATACACAGAGCCCGACCCGGGAAAGTAAATCACTGTTTGATAGGGGGGGGAAGCATTCTTAGGAAGAAAAAGACACAAAATCATTCGTTCGTTTTCATATGCTGCATCAAATGTGATCTTCTCTTTTATCCAGTCTTCAGCGCTATCATCCTTGCTTTCCACCTGTTCATTCAAATCCGTTTTGTCATAAGAGAATTGGTTTTTATAGGCTTCGAAAACATCATCTGGAACTGGCGTCTGCTTATAAAAATCAACTTCTTCCTCAACTAAATCTGGTGCAAATACTGTATCAGGCAATTTTTCAGGCTCGATGTAGAGAACACAGCGGAATCCATTTTTTTCTGAGCGGTCAAAAGAAGAGGCTTGCGTCCAATTGCCGTACATATAGGAGAAATCATTCCAGGCACCGCCTCTAAGGAGTCTTCCTTTTTGTGTTTTGTTCCAGCACCATTCTCTCACATTTCCTGCCATATCGTAAGCTCCATAAACGGTCATTCCTTGAAAACTGCCAACTGTCGCAGGTTTTTCGCCGTTTAAATTACTCATCGGCAGCAATATGGAGAAAAGGCCGCTGAATGATGCCATAGGGGTATATCCACCCCTGGCAATATTCCAATGGATTCCGGTCGGCAAGCTTTTTCCTTTAAATTCTGTGTATGCGGCTGCTTCATACCAACTGAGTCCTGAAACAGGAAAATCATCTTTTCCTTCGGGAAAGTCTCCTGCCTGCCAAGTTGAGGGGCCGGGCCTGCCGGTTTGATCCACAAATTCTGCCATTGCTTCATCCCAGGCTAGTTTTTTCCCATCTTTTAGGAATTCGTGCTGCCAATATTCTTTTTTCTGATAACCTCCTTTATCGATGAATTCTTTAAATTGTGTATTTATCACTTCGTATCTATCGATAAAAAAATCAGGAAGATCACCGATGTTTAGATATTGGACTTTTGCCCCATTTACCCGAACCATTCCTGGCGGGATGCTCTCTTTTTTATCAAGAGTTCTTTTTATGGTGTAAGGAATAATCGCACTTTGTTTAGATATATCGATGTCGAATGTGCAAGAGACAGCCCAGACTGTTTCGTATCCTTCTTTTTCCATCTTCCATCGGAAATTTCCTAGAGGAAGTCTGATTTTTTCTAGGGGTGAAGTCCCGAGGAGCTCCCAGTCGCTGTCGGATTCAGAGTATTTTTTCATATAAATTTTTGCTCCTGGGGGGTTAGTGTAGATGGAGCTGTTAACAACGCATGCTGAAAGAAGTTCAATGAGTTTTGGATCTTCGGGAATAATTTTTTTGGCCTTTAGAATCAGCTTGTAAGCATCATAATAATTTTCAGCTCCTGGTTTAATTTCACTAATTATTAGTTCGATTTTAGGGAGGAGCTCTTGGCGGGCATAGCGGATTTTGGCTTGGCGATTGAAGAACCAGATGGAGGCGAGGGCGATTAAAGCGATGATGAGGAGAACTGGGATGGCCACGATCGGCTTTCGAATTTTGCGGAGAAATGAACGGAGGTTAAATACTCCCATTTTTTCTACCCTTAGGCTATCTCGATATTTTTTCAGATCATTCAGCATCTCGGAAGCAAAGGCATAGCGGGCTTCGGGTTTTTTCTTTAGAGCGCGATTAATGATTTGCTGCAGTTCTGGAGGAATGTCAGGATTCCAAGCCGTAACAGGCTTTGCTTCTTCATGGACAACCGAGTAGAGGATAGAGGCTTCTCGGTCTCCCATGAACGGGAGTTGTCCGCTTAGCATTTCATACATAACGATGCCCAAAGACCAGATGTCAGAGCGATGGTCAACCTCTTCACCTCGGGCTTGTTCGGGAGACATATAGGCCACAGTGCCAAGGGTCGTTCCTTCCCTGGTGAGGAGCGTTCCTCCTTTTACCTTGGCCAATCCAAAATCCATGATCTTGGCCTGGCCTGCATCTGTCACCATGATGTTAGCGCTTTTGATGTCCCGATGGACGATCCCTTTCTTGTGGGCCTGTTCCATCCCCTCTGCCACCTGAATTGTGATATCCAGTGCCTCTGTAATCTCAATCGGACCTTTATCGATCTTGGCCTTCAGACTTTCCCCCTCCACAAATTCCATAACAATGAAGGATTTGCCTTCCTCCTCGTTGATTTCATGAATGGTGCAGATATTGGGATGGGAAAGGGCGGCGGCTGCCTGGGCCTCGAGAACAAAGCGTTCTTTGGCCTCTTTGTCCTTGGTCAGCTCTGGCGGCAAAAACTTAAGCGCCACATTTCGTTTGAGCTTTGTGTCCTTAGCCTTATATACAATCCCCATCCCACCTTTTCCTGCCACCTCAATGACTTTATACTTGTCAGCGAGGACTTTTCCAGGAACCATTTCATTGATCGGTCTGAGAATAGTCCTGGTGTGAGATAGAAAGATTTTGTCTCCCGGATGGATGGGTGCTCCGCATTTGCTGCAGAACTGGGAATCATCCAAAATATCGGCCTGGCATTTGGGACATTTCATGCTGTTCCTCCCCTCAAATGATCAGCTCTAAATTATCAATTCATAAGAAAAAAAGCAACTGGAAAATGATTCTCTTCGCTCGCAATAATACCGGGAGATTACTTTTAGAATGAAAATATTAGGTGATAAAATCCAGATAGTCATCCCGGTTCACAACATGAAATTCAGCATTGGGATAAGCCTTGCGGAAAGACTTGGGTTCCCGGGCCCCACCACTCAATTTAAATTCATAAGCAAACAGACGACCTTCCCGTTCTTCAATAAGGTCAATCTCTTTCTGCTGCCAGGTACGCCAAAAATAGAAATTGAGGGCAACCGTCTTGTAGGACTGTTTTTTTTGTCTTTCCATAACTAGGAAATTTTCCCAAAGTATTCCAATGTCGTTACGCAGCTCAAAAGGATTAAAATTGGCGATCAGGGAATTCCGAATTCCTGTATCGAAAAAATAATACTTTGCCTTTTTTGTCATCTCATTGCGGAGGTTCCTGCTGTAGCCCCGCAGCATAAAAAGCACGAAATTCTTTTCAAGAAGATCTATATAGCGGGCTACGGTTTTATAATCAATTCCAATCTTCTGGCTGATCTCGCTTAAGGAAACCTCGCTGCCGATCTGAAATGCGAGCAGCCGAAGGAGATCGAGTAGAATCTTAGAACTTTTCACACGATCAAGAGCTAGAATATCTTTAAGAAGATAAGAAGAGGTGATTTCTGTTAGAATCCTTGTTTTTTCTTTCTTATCCGTTTCAGCGACAACTTCAGGATAAGAGCCGTATATCAAAAAATCTTCCAGATGCTTGCGCATTTCGAAGGGAGTGTAAAGTTCTTGAAGTTCCATCTGGGCGACAGGGTACAACGTCAGTGTGATCTTTCTTCCGGTAAGGGGTTCTCCGACTTGACCTGCTAGATCAAATGATGATGAACCAGTGGCAATGACATAAATTCCCGGAATCTGATCAACAATAATTTTAAGACCTTCACCCACATGACGAATTTTCTGAGCCTCGTCAATAGCGAGAAGTTCGTACCCTTGGGCATAATCCTTGATTTTCCTAAAATCATGGGATTCGAGTATTTCCTGGATTCGAATATCCTCTCCGGAATCCAGTCTATATTTCAGTTTAGTTTTCTGAAGATAATCTGTCAGGAGAGTCGTTTTTCCTACCTGTCGGGGACCGTAAATAACCAGGACTTTGTTGGGTTTAAGATAGGAATCCAATTTTTGATAAAAACGTGGGATTTTCATGAACCAATGCTAACATAATCCTTAAAAAATGTCAATTATAAGGAAGTAGGTTCCTTGAAATATAATAAATATAAGGATCGAGTAGATTATTACTCAATTATGAGTGAGCCGTAAATTGCTTTCTTAATAAGAATTTACAAGCTGCTCTCTATTTATCTTTTTTTTCTATTATCCTCGCCACTTTTCCCCCACACTTCTGGCATTTGCCTTCAAGAAGAATATCACCTTGCACAACTCTGCCGGAGTAATTAACGATTGTTGTCATCTTTTTGCATAGGCCGCACCATACATTACTTAAAATCTTAGTCTTTGTATGCGGAGGGAGGGCCTCCCACAATCGATATGCATTTGGAGTAAAGTTAGTTAGTTCAGGCAGAAGGCCAAGCAGACGGCGTAGTTTGTCAAAATCGATATTTGGCATTTTATTAGTCGGGGCATTATGTTTTTGTTCGATGTCGTCGATGAGAGCTGTGACTTTTCCGCGGTTTTTTTTTCTTTTAACCGCCTGGAGCGGTGAAAGGCCTCCGAGCAAAGGGATTTTCGCCTTGGGCCAAATATTAAAATAATGGTGTTCCAGGTTTTTCTTTACTTCTTCCTGGATTTCTGGCATTGAGTTTAGTTCTGCGGATTCTTTTTCATGAGCTTCGATTTCATCCGGAGACATCTCCGGCATATCGTATAGGTCACGAAAGAGTGTTTTTTCATAAGCGATAAGGTCATGTAGATGTCCTTTGAGCTTGGACCGTAGCCGGGAAGCTCTTTCCTGCGAACTGGTCTCAGCAATGAGCCGGTCGTCTTTGATGTGGAAGTGTCCGATGACGGTCCTGGGAGCGTCAGGAAATTCCCGGCTTTTTGGATTTAACCAGATCCATGATTCGTCCGTATCGTTATATTGGAAACTTTGGAGAGTTGAAAGCCGTTTTCTTAGAGCCTTTTCATCCCTGATGCGGAAATGTATTTCTGTGAACACTAACTCCTCGCCATCCGTGGTGAAAAGGGCCGGAGTGTGAGGTTTGTCAAAGTCGCTCGATTTTCCCTTGAGGATATAAAATGCCCAGAATGGAGCCGCCTTTTTCTGAGATTCGGCAAAATGGCGGTCAGCCGGAAAAAGCGACGCAGTCGGGCCATCTCTGAAGTCTTTTTCCTGCAGCTTGACAACCCGTTTGAATTCCGCGCGAGAATCCGGATCAAAGATATAGGGAGTTGTATAAAATGTGGATTGGTCCGGCAGGCCTACCCGGCGTGCGAACCAGATTTCCCCTGCCATTGGGTCGATTTCAATAAGTTTTCTAACATCTTGGACGATGAAACGCTGCCCGGTTCCCAATTCTTCCACAGTAGTAACATCAGGCATGGAGGAGGACGCGATGATTTCATAGAATGTGATATAGCTTTCATTGAGATGTTGAATGTAAGTCGGCCCCGGCTCCTCGAGTTTAGCGGAGATGGGATCTGAAAGAAACCTTTCTGCGATTGTTTCATGTTTCTTACCGAAGCGGAGGTCATAGTGCATCCAGTTCATAAAATAGCTGTCAAGTATCCCGTTCTTCTCTCCTGGATGGAACTCTTTCTCAAAATCCGTTACGGCTTTTTTGAGTTCAGAGCCGTCTTTGTCAAAATCTATGATTCTTTTTCCAAAAATAGTGATGACCGGGAATAAATCCATGTAATCATCAAAGAGAGTACCTGTTCTCTCAGGAAGGTCCAGCAAGGGCTTTGGTGTTTGGATCATTCCCCCCTGCGATTGATTGAGACCGCAGCACTTTTTGTATTTCTTCCCGCTCCCGCATGGGCAAGGGTCATTCCGTCCGATTTTTTTGCTCATATCAATACTAGGATATTCAAAATAATGATCCAATACAAGCGGAAGTTTGCCAGGGAGTAGTATGCTTAATTTCAACTTATGTTTTTACTTATAAATATACAAAACATGGTTATTTATTGTGCATGTCTCGCTGAATCTGGCCTAAACGGGGAATTAAATGATGTAGTGATATGCAAGCTATTGCGAAATAAAATTTCGTAAATAATACTTGAAATACGAAATAAAATATCGCAAATAGTGCTTGAAAAGGAAATCTTACATTAGTACACTTCGAGAAGCGGATGGCTCAAACTATAAGCCTCTGATTGATCTTCATAAAAAATATATTTCAAATTTTTCGCTATAAACTATTATATCGCCTATTTTATGGTCATCCCAATCGAACCACTGTTGCCTCACCGATGTTGTTGTACCGGTCTGGTACACAAGTGAGGATAATGATTTGGCATTCTTTCCCCGCCTTGGCAAGAACTGCGCCCATCAGTTTAAGCCGCTCTGGATCTGTATATCCCAGAGCATCATCTAAAATGAGAGAACCCCCACCGTCCTTTGAAACGGTCATCGCGCATGCCAAACGAGATATCAGAGAGATCTGTTCTTTGGTTCCTCCGCTCAAGGACTCAAAGGGGACATTGGAACCATCCATCGCCCGGCTAGCAACCGATAGGTCCTCAGTTACCTCAACCTTAAAGGAGTTGTTAAACACCAAGCGTCCGAGCCTCTCTATCTTCTCTTTAAGGGGTGCTACATAGGCAAGCCGTGCCTTATCACGTTCCTCTTTCATGGTTACATACAGAAGCTTGGCCGCTTGAGCCCTTCGGATTATCGCTGCGTTTTCTTGCCTTATGTGATCAAGATGACTCTGGGCTGCCTGGAGCTTCTCATGCAATCCCTCTTCGCCGAAGACTTTGAGGCGAGTCCGTACTTCAGTATTTTCTTTCTGCGCCGCTTCACGCTTTTTCTCTACAGTTCCCAAAGAACCCTTTGCTGTTTCCGCCAGCGCTTTTACTCGATCAGGTTCCTTGTCGCGCAGATCTGTCTCGGAAGACTTTACGTTCTCCTCTGCTGTATGGACAAGCTTGGTCGATTTAGAATGCTCCGATTTGAGGTCGTTATCGGAGGTGATTTTCCGGGATCGTGTAAGCTCGTCCTTAGCACGGTTCAGTTCTTCAGTCTTGAGGTCAAGTTCCACCCTCACTTGCTGGTGTCGTTCCCTCAGCCTATCACGCACCTTGCGGGCCGCTTCCAGTTCCGTCCTGGCTTCCTCCCATGCCTTATTGGTCTTTTCAAGATCGCCTTCTGCAGTTCGTAGTTCCTTCTTCGCAGCTTCCATATTTTTAGGAAGCTTGGGTTCTGATATCCGGGCTGCTGGATAAGCAGGGACATCTTTTCCCAGCCCTATGACTTTTCTTTCCAACTCTGCATATGTCAGGTCGCGAAGATTTTCTTTCTCGATTTCCCTCTGTCTTGCTATAGACTGCTGCGCTTCCCGTCGCATATCATATGATTGCCTTGCTTCCTTCGCATTGTTAACTCCAGCATCATTGCATACGGCATCGAGCTTCTGTTCTGCCTCTTCGACCTTTTTTGAAAGATCAAATGAACTGGCCCCGGCTGTCACATCTATTTGCAAAGACCCAGGAATTGTCACACGGACCCGATCAGCAACGGATAAGCTGAGCTCCTCGTCTTGTGAGATAGTGGTTTGATCTCCATTAATCTGTAATTCGGAAGTGGCCAGTCCTCTCAACAGAACATTCGGCGCACCAGTCTCCAACTTCGCCTGAGCGGTAATGAGCAAGCGTTCAGACTTCTGAATTGTTTTTAAAGTATCTTTGTCTACGCTGTTCTCCATCAACAACTTTTCAGCTAGGAGTGCTGCTTCCCGGGCATGATCTATGCGGTTTTTACGTTCCTTTAGTAGCTCCAGGTCAAGCTCATTTTTTAAGTAGTCGAAATCTGCACGGTGGAGATTAATAAGTGATTCGGCCTCTTTGCGCCTGGCTTCAGCTTTGGTCGCGTCCGCTTGGGTCTTCTCCAGATCGTTCTCCGCCTTTTTGACTGATGCGGTTGATGATGTACTGGATTCGTCGAGTTCCGTGTATATCTTTCTGGCTTTGGAGAGCGTTTCGATGAGGTTTTGGCGCGCTTTCTCATCTCGTTTCGCGGCCTGTTCGGATTTTTGGGCCGACTCCAACTTGAGTCGGGCTGTTTCCAGAGCAGTCTCCAACCCCTTTATTTCATCGAGAGATTTTGTGTATTCGAAGACACCCCGCCGGAGATCCTCTTCTTGTTTCTTTAAAAGTTCCAGTTCCCGGACAAGATCCGCGGCTCGGACGATATCCTTTTCCAGGTCTTGGATCTTTTCTTCCAGTGAAACAACTTCAGTCTCTGATTCCTCCTGGGCTTTTTGGGCCTCCTGCAATTCCTTTTTTTCACTGCCACGCTCCGTGAAATAGCGTCCATACTCCTCTCGCACCTTGTCGAATAGACTTTCCTCTCTGGGATCTGCCTTGTGACTACCAGCAGCAATATCGAGCGCAGCCGACAATGATGTCTGTTTTGTTAAATTGGCCTGCTGGACCGCTTCACCCTGCTGAATGCAAAGTGCTTTCCACAGATCAATATCGATGGTTTCGCGCAAGATTTCCTCGGCACGCTCATGAGCTTCGCGCCCGGTATGGTTTTCCGGTTTCGGACTTGTGACCGTAAGAGTAGTCTCCGGTTTATTGTGAAACCTCTTGAAGTATGTAAAGACGTAGGGGCCGCTTTCCGCCTCCAGTTCAATCTCCGGGCCTACGTCTCGCATTACAGGCTTAATAGCTTTGACCTCACTGTGCTTGCTCGAGTCGAGATAATCGAAAAGAAGCCTGATTGCTTCGCCAAGGCTGGTCTTTCCGGCTTCATTCGGCCCTTCCACAATGGTTAGTCCTTGGGGGCCAAATCGTGCTTCAGACTCATCAATTCCCCGGTAATTGACCAGGTGGAGGCGGAGAATCCTCATCGTTCCCTCCCTGCAAGCCTGACGAGGAGAGCAAGTGCATCGCGTGAAGTGATTGAATCAGGACCTGATTCCTTAACATTGGACCGCAACCGTTCAACGGCATAACTGGCAAAGCCTGAAAAACCAAGATCCATGAAATCGGCGTCTTCCGGAATGACAGAGAGATTGTTAATACGCGTTTCAACCGCGCCCAGAATCTCCTGAACATGAGAAAGAAGTTCTTCAAGCTCGCCATGTAACGAGAGCGAGAGTGTGCCGACAAGGCGCAATTTTACTATGGTTCGTTCTTTATCTTCAAGATTCTCAAGCCATCCTCGAAGTGCCTTAATGTCTTCCTTTGTATTGAGGTCTATCTGTTTACGCTCGATGAACTTCCATTTTCCGACATTCACTTCTTTTGTGGTTACGCCTTCTTCGTTGATTGTGGTGACCAGAGCAAAGCCGGGTTTTGCTTCGTTGTAGTCTGTTGGTTCAGGAGTGCCGGCGTACCATATACGTCCACTGTCACCGACATTAGTCAGAGAGTGTCGATCTCCGAGAGCCAGGTAATGAATCTTGTTCTGTGATATCGCATTCTCAGCTGCATGAAGGGAAATAAGCGATGGATCATCAGGATTTGGAGAGAGGTTGTCCACCATCCCATGGGCAACACAAACAAGCAGCCTATCGGCAATAGGTTCAAGTTTTTCGCTCGTCAAAGCAACCAAATCTTGCAGGGGACGTTTCGATGTCCAGGGTATCCCTACAATCTCAATACTCTCGTCAAAATGAATGGGTGTCGTGTCATCAATCACATGGACGTGAGCCGGTTTCCGCTCCAGGAAGGTTGTGCTGCGGTAAACAGATGCCGCGTTGAGCGGATCATGGTTGCCGGGGAGCAAGTATACAGGAACGGGTACATTCTTTAAAGCCTCGAGGGCACGCGAGACGGTCTTTCGGTCAACCAGGTTTGACTCGAATACATCCCCGCAGACTACCATAAACAGGCAATCTTCTTCTTTGGCAATGCGCCCAAGTTCACGGATGGCATCAAATCGGGATTGGGCGAACCTCTCCTGAACCCCTTCAGAGAAGAAATGCCGGGTCATCCCCAGTTGCCAGTCGCCTGTGTGGAGGAATCGTGTCAATGTCTGCTCCTTTTTATAATTCTAATTTCTCCTCCTCCCTTCAAAATCATTCGACTATTCGCTTCTTACTTTCTTAGTCTATTTGTCCATTTATTCCGTCTCATAGCCATAAACAGACTCAACAACCGTCTTTAGTCGATCAGGTATCTCGTCAATGGCTTTATCTTCAAAGTGATCTAGTGCTGCCAAAGCCTTGCCCTTTTTCTCTCCCTGGGCCTTGGAAACTTCCGCAACGTCCTCGAAATGAGGAGAAAACATTTCCACTGATCCAATTGAAGCAACAATGGTGTTTTTTATCTCTTCGTTTAGTTTAAACGTGTGACGTTTATTACGGAGTTTATCCTCATTCCAATCTGTGGGGGTCGAATCAGGAAGCGGATCTTCATCATGCACTACAACGTACGAAAGCCGAAAGGCATTGGCGATTGTAATGTACAAGAGCAGGTTGTGTTTCGAGCCGCAATCGATTACGGACACATCGGCATCAAAGCACCTGATCTTCTGCGCGAGAAACGGCAGAATTGTGCTTTCCGTCTCGCCTTCAACAAAGGCTACTTTCCTAGCGAAAAACATCTCTCCTCTGTCTGGATTAATCCAGCGCGACATGTGGAATCTTTTCTTGCGATCTGTGTGCGTTTTCTCTGAAAATAGATCATCCATGCATTGACGCACAGAAGTGCCTTCGCGAGCGCTTGCCTTAGTAACTACAACGATGTTCCTGTAACGGTCCAAGTTAACAAAATGGGTTGAATGAGTACAGACAAATACTTGGTGTTGAGGTGTTGATGACATCTCTTGCAAGGCTTCAGCAAGCCGACGCTGTGCATGAGGATGCAGAAATAATTCCGGTTCCTCTATAGCAAAAATAACTGACTCAGAAGATGTGCGTGGAACAGTTGTGCTTTCGCTATCCGGCGCTGACCTTAGGGCCATCGCCCATGCCCTAATTAAAGCAAATATAACCGCGCGTTGTAGACCATGCCCTTTCTGCTCTGCCAATGTCCTAAGGCCATCGTTTAAATGTAGATTCGTACCAAGCTCGAAAACCTTTTCGATTGCAGGAGGTTGCACTTCAATATCTACTGAAACGCCCCATTGTTTAAGTTCCCTTTCTATATTTCTCTCAAGCGCGACAAGCTGTTCAGGCCGAGTGCTGTCCTCACCGCTGGCATTGAAAGCTTTGATCAATTCTTCAATTTTCTCACGCACATCTTTGAAGCGAGGATCTCTCATTGCCATTTCCTGGATTGCTCGGTTCAAAAGCTTTCCAAAAACAGTGCCGGATTTGATCTTCGTTTCGTCTGAGAGGTCACGAACAGCGGGGATTAGGTAGAGGTCCGGTAGAACTCCTCCTCCAACATTCTTTTGCCCAAGGAAAGGACCAGTTTCAATCGCCTCAGAGAACGTGAGTTCGCCTCGATGCTCGTCTATGTATCTTTGCTGCGCTTCTTGGATCAGGGATTTTGTCAATCTGCCTTTCTCTGGCACAAGATCGCTAAGAGGGGTATCTTTGAGCTCCTCTCGTTTTGTCAGGTGGTCGACAGCATCACTCTGAAGCCACCGCTCTTCCGGTTCCTCAACGTATCCATTATAGAAGGTCTCGACCTTTGCGCCTTCGGTGAGCTTTGCGGTTTTCCTAACGCATATACTATCATCCGAACGCAGATATCTTTTAAAAGTCGTGCGTTCCTGCTCGGTGATCTCGTGAAACGTAAGCTCAACCAATAGTTCATTGTCATCGCCTCGGTATGCGAAGAAGTCCTCTTCAGATGGTTTTGCTGATGTGGAAAGAAAGAAATCGAGAGCAGACAAGATATTTGACTTTCCATGGTTATTGGGGCCGAGCATGACCGCGAGAGATTCACAATGCATTTCGAGATCGTGAATGCTTCGGTAATTGTGGATTTTAATGCTTGTGATCATCATATCCTTACCTCCGGAATGTTAAGAATAGATAATATGCGTTCATTTCTCACGTAACCGCCATCCTCAGTATCTTTTCAATGTACGTGCCCTTGTCTTCCTGCTGGAAGAGAACGTGTTTCTCCTCGAACTGCTCTTTCGTCATACCACCCTCAGACTTCGGGCTTGAGGTCTCCTTACCCAGCTCGTCAACAATCATGGCCAAGGTATACTGACGCTTCTGGAACGAGTCGCTTACCTCGTAAGTGGCGACATTCGTCCGTAGGAACAAGTCCATCTTGTCATAGTATGTGTCCTGCTTCAACAGGCGGTATGCCAAGTGAACCAAGTCAAATGAGGAAATGCTGGCTTTCATGAGTTCAGCCCCTCAACAATATCGCCTAAGGAAAGCCATTGATCTTCTATTTTTAAGCCCGGTTGCCTCGGTTCCCATCTTAATATTGAAACATGACATGCTGTTTATTTATGTACTAGTTTGTACCGGACATGCTTGACGGACATTCATCTGGACAAACCAGAAGAAACTGGTTTAAATTATATAAAAGCCCGACTATTTGTCAACTGGTTTCCCGGGGTTTTACCGAATATAACCGAGCGAAAGCCTATTATGAGCAGCAAGTACCCCGAAGGCACCAAGCTGGAATCAAGTCGGGACCAAGTTATAAGTGTGACTCTGTTTATAAGTATGTATATGATATGGAAGGGAAAGGGGCAGAGCAAAAGAGTTTTTTATCACAGTAACTTTGTAAGCCGGCTGTATCCGGAGCGGCTTATAGGCAGGGTTTTTCCATTCTTTAAAATGGCAATACGGCTGTCTTTTGTATAGGGCTCGATTTTGTTCAGATAATCGATATTCAGGATATAAGAGCGATGTATTCTGTAAAATTTTTGGGGATCAAGCATTTTTTCCATATTAGCTAAAGTGTCGTTCTTCAGGGAAGATTTATTTGCAGTATATATACAAACATAATCATCCTGTGCTTCTATATAAATGATATCTTCTGTTGGGATTAGGTATATGTTCCCGCGGTCTCTTACCAGGATCCTTTTATGGGGGATTTCTTTTAAACGGTGCTGCTGGAGTAATTTATCAACGGGCTGTCTGCTTTTTCCCGGGAAACGTTCTTTGACCCGGTCAAGTGTTTTTGCCATACGATCTGGTTTAACCGGCTTTAAAAGGTAATCCAGAGCATGGGCTTCGAATGCCTGCAGGGCGTATTCATCATATGCGGTTACAAAAACTATAAAAGGGGCATCCTTTCCCAGAAGTTCCAGGACATCAAAGCCATCGAGTTTCGGCATCTGGATATCCAGGAATACCAGATCCGGCTTTATTTCTTTTATTGCCTTTACTGCTTCAAATCCGTCTGAACATTCCCCCACGATCTCGATCTCTTTAAAACCATCAAGGATCATTCTTAATGCTTTTCGGGCCAGATGTTCGTCATCGACGATAATGGCTCGTTTTCTATCCATTTTTTCCCTCTAAGGGGATTTGCAGTTTGTAGTCTATCATACAATCGACTCCCCCAGGAGGTGCATCACATCATCATGTTACCTATCTCAATCCTTCCGTGTCTATCCCAATGCCTTTAGTTCTGTCCATAAAAGCCCAATGTATATGTTTGGCGCTGGGGATGTCAAGAAGCATTACCCAATCAGGAGTTCCCCCAAAAATTTAAGGGTCGAAGAGATGGAGCTGATTATTTTCTTCAATCCAATGGTGATGAAAGCGTTGTAAGCCTGAATTACGGCCGAAAAGGAACTCACGAATACCATCGG
>Ga0114922_10000692_pt1 | contig 32410 bp, 24 predicted proteins | sample AartaG_FD_100975 | JGI IMG/M metagenome (GOLD analysis project Ga0114922, IMG submission 100975) | Deep subsurface microbial communities from Aarhus Bay to uncover new lineages of life (NeLLi) - Aarhus_00045 metaG | ecosystem: Environmental > Aquatic > Marine > Oceanic > Sediment | place... | reverse complement strand
TTTATAGATTGCGTGGTTGAGCATGTGGAATACTCCGCCGGCAATACCCACAGGCGTGCCTGTTGCTATGCCAAGTATCATATAACCGACCTGGCTGATAGCGTGATAGGACAGCAGCTTCTTTAGATTGTGCTGAACCATCGCAATCATCACAGCAATAATCACCGTAGCTGCACCGATAATTGCCAGGATAGTGCTTAAAGCCGGAGAATTAAGTATAAAGATTTCTTTGACAACTATCACCAGTAAATAAATTCCCAGAAGCTTATCAATTGCAGCGGGCAAAAGTGCCATCACCGAGGCCGGTGCATATTCACCACTGGTGGGCAGCCAAGTATGTAATGGCAATGCACCTGCTTTTGTAATGGCTGCTGTCATAAGCAGTAAGAAGGCTATAATCGGCAGTGCCGAATTGGTCGCCAGGCTAATATCCGAGATGACAAAAGTCCCCGAAACTGACCATATCATAAAGACGCCGAGCATAAAAGCGGCATCGGATGCGCCTATCATTGCGAAACTCTTTGTCGCAGCAAAATTGGAATTTCTCCCTCCAGTGCTTATTAAGAGATACAGCGCAACAGTAACAATCTCCCAGAATATCAATAAAAACAATAAGTGATTGGAAAGCAGTATTCCTGCCGAGCCGCCTATTGTGAGCAAAATCGCACCATAATAAATATTCGTCGCTCGTCGCTCTTCGCTCGTCTCTCGTGATTTTAGTGAATATAAAGTTATTAACAGGCCAAAACCCATTGCGAACAACAAAATAAATTTACCCAGAGGTGTGGCACTCAGCAACAGCTCCAAGTTTACATTTTCCAATTTAAGGATAGACCAGGTGTATGCAGACTCGCCGCCGGTAAATATCCTGATGCCCAGAATAAAAGTGATAATTGAAATAATCAGCGTCAATGCCCTGGACAAGGACTTTAGTTTATTCGGCAAAAACAGCAACACAAAGCCCACAATCAGCGGCAAAAAGACTGGGATACTTAGAATATTAATTTCCAATTTAGAAATCCTCCAGCTTAAACTCGGGCGCGCCGATTTCCTTCTTAATCCGTGCAGTTTTCTCACGAGACAATTTCAGCAGTGCTTCATAATCATGCAGAACACTGTTATGCCCATCGACTACAGCTAACCTTTCGGTGCAGCTATAGCATGGGTCAACTGCTGCCAGGGTAAGTGTAACATCAGCAATATGCTGACCAATGCACGAGGCCTTGAACGAAGGCACGTTGACATAACTCGGTGCTCTGACCTTGTGGCGAACCGGTCTGTTACCACCATCGCTGCGGACGTAATGAAACGTCTCACCTCTCGGGGCCTCAGCGTGGCCACAACCCTCGCCAGGGGGGATTTCCTTGACCTCTACGGCGATAGGGCCATCCGGAAGCTTTTTGAGGGCTTCCCTGACCATCTTAATACACTCGAAGGTCTCGAGAAGGCGTACAACAGCTTTTGCAAAGACATCTCCTTCAGGCTGACTAATTACCTTCCAGTCCAAATCGGCATAAGCCGCGTAAGGATCATCATGCCTTACGTCGATAGCAACCCCGCTGCCCCTGGCGGTTGGGCCTGTTACCGCATATTTGATAGCATCTTCCTTGCTCAGCGTACCTACGCCTTTTAGCCGGGCGTGCAGAACAGGGTCGTCAAGCACTGCCTTGGTGAGCATTTCAGTTTTCTTCTCGACCTTGTCAAGCTCTCTCAGCATCTTAGGGATAAGCTCATTGGGGATATCTTCCCGGCAACCACCAACCCTGACGTTTCCGTAGTTGTTTCTGTTGCCGGTTATCTCTTCCAGCAAATCAAGCACCGGCTCACGGTATTTCCAGGCCCACATAAAGACAGTGTCGTAACCGATAAAGTGCCCGGCAAGACCTACCCATAGTAAATGACTGTGGATACGCTCTAGCTCATTAATAATTACGCGAACATATTGAGCACGGTCAGGAGCTGTTACACCGGCAAGCTCTTCTACTGCATTAATGTAAGCCAACGGATGCGAAGCAGAGCAGATTCCGCATACACGAGAGACCAAAAACGGAACCTGGTCAAACTGGAGCGTTTCGCTGAGTTTTTCTATACCACGATGGTTATAAGATATCCTTACATCTATATCCGTCACAATTTCACCATCGACGGTAAGCTGGAAAAACTCCATCTCTTCCTGCAGTGGATGAAATGGACCGACCGGAAGAACGGGTTTCGAGAGTTTCACAGTTCGGCAGGCGGGTGATTTCGATTGGACGGTCGGACGTTTTGATGGTTCACCGTCCGGCCTTTTTTCCGGCATTCTCGCATCTTTCCTCAACGGATAGACACCCTCAGGCCAATCATCAGACAGGATCAACCGCCGCATATCAGGATGATTATTGAAATCTATCCCCAGTATGTCGCGTATCTCTCTTTCTATCCACTCGGCGCCGGGTAAGAACGGCGCAATAGAGTCAATCGCCGGATTTTCGCGGTCATGTATGAAAGCTTTTACAGTAACAAAGCAGCCGGTTTGGTCATACGAATAATGATATAGAACTTCAAAGCAATCGTCAGAATCAATTCCTGTGGCAATTACAAACCTTAAAGGCACATCTTCAAACATGAACTTGTTGACGGCATAACTGTTTTCGGCCTCACATAAAAGGAAGATTCTATTGTCCGCCTTCTGCTCTATATCTATTAGCTTATCTTTTATTTCCGACAGCTTGTTTTTTAGTTCTTGCTGGTTCATATTCGTATCCTGTTATAAAACGGACAGCGCCTTTACCACGCCGGATATCATAGCTTCCGGCTTCGGCGGGCAGCCCGGCACATAAGCAATAATTGCATTGGGGTCTATTTCTCTGATTATCTTATCAACCGGCCCTACCACATGGTAACCACCGTTAAATATACCTGTGTCACAAGCACAAGCCCCCATCGCAAAGACAACACAGGGCTTTGGGGTCTGGCGATATACTTCCCGCAGTCTCGGGGCCGCCTGAGCGGTAACCACGCCGGTTACCAGCAAAGCATCGGCATGCCGCGGCGAGCCGACCAATTTGATGCCAAACCTCTCAACGTCATACTTCGGGGTGAGCAAATTGACAATTTCGATATCGCAATTGTTGCATGCGCCGGTATTAACGTGAAACACCCACACCGATTTTTTCAATGACCATATTTTCCAGCTCATAAATTCACCCCTTCGGCCCTTCGGCTACGCTCAGGGCAGGCTTTTATTCGCTCAGGACAAGCTTACAACCAATTGATGCCATAATAATTGCCTATTGATGCAAGCACAACAGCGACAGCCAAAGTAATCCCGCAATACACCCAGAAGAACTTCATCGCCTGGTCAATGCGTAGACGCGGGTTTGTATTCTTTATCAAAATCAACAAGACCAGAATCAAAACATACTTGCCGATGCCCCATATCAACGGCCATCCTGCCGTACCAAATCCCCCGAGAAATACCATCACCAAAAACAACGGCAGAGCCACAAGCATCATTGCCTGCATAACCTTCCAAACCGCAAGCAGAGCCCCGGAATACTCTATAATTATGCCGCTGGCCACTTCGGTTTCCGACTCTGCTATGTCGAACGGGACAAAACCGAGTTTTGCCTGAATACATAATAATGCAGCCAAAAACGCTAACATTCCGGAGATACTAAGGGCCGGCGTGTATTCGGCGATTGCAGCTAAATTTAGCTGGCCGCCGGTTTTTATAATCACCACGATAAAAGCCAAAACAAGCGGCAATTCGTAACCCATCACAAGCTTCATTTCTCTGCTGGTGCCAATTGTCGCATGGGGACTGGCACTGGCGCTGCTGCCGAGAATCAACGCCAGCGACGGCAGCACCATTAGATAAATCGCTACAATGATATCGCCAACCAATGCTGATTGGGCAACCGTCACCCACCAGAGCATTACCGAAAGCAACAGCACCCCTGCCAGACCAACAAGCGGCGCCATAAGAAATACGATTCGTTGAGCATCCTGTGGTATAAGTATTTCCTTGCCCATCAGTTTCATAACGTCATAGAACGGCTGGAAAAGCGGCGGGCCAACTCTCCACTGCACCAGGGCACTGACTTTGCGAACTATCCAGGAAGCGACCAAACCGAGAACAATGGTCCCGGGGACGACGACTATCCAGAACAAAATGGTCAATGGGGTATTCATTTCTTTGCTTTTTCCCTCAAAAACGGCTCCCATAAACCGCCGCCGGAAACCTTAACAACGATATCTTCGAAAACCTCTACCAAATCACCTTTTACTTCAACTTCCCTGTAATCCAAACTTGCGTCCTGACATGTATTTACACACAAGGGTTTTTCATCCGTTGCCAACCTGCCTCTGCACACATCACAAACGCTGCTCGGAAAAGGTATCAAATCGGTATATATTGTACCAAACGGGCAAGCTATTGCACAACTGCCGCAGCCGGTGCACAACATATTTGCCCGTTTAAGAATACCGGCATCATCATTTTCAGTCGGCAGTTTCTCCAAGGCCCCCTGAGGACAGGCATTGATACACGGCGCACTTTCGCATTTGCGGCATATCAGAGCGAAACGGATCATCTCCAACAGTGAGTCTATCCCTTTGTTCTGGGGATGATGCTTGTACGAACACCGTACTTCGGATTCATCCTGAAGTTTGCATTTTGCCAGGTCAATTATTAACTTCGCACGCATAATCTTGTATCTCGTATATCGCTTAATATTTGACGAATTTTAATCCCAAATATTCGGATAGTCCTTTATCTGGTCGTAGGTAAAGACAGGGCCATCCTTGCAGACATAATACTTGCCAATCATACAATGGCCGCATTTGCCTACTCCGCAGCTCATATTCTTTTCCATTGAAAGATAAATCTGCTCAGCGCCGAATCCGAATTCCAACAATTTCAAAGTGGCGAATTTCATCATAATGGGGGGGCCACAAACGACCGCCACGGCTTTTGAAATATCTACGTCATCAGGTGCCAGGATAGTAGTTACGACGCCGACGTTGCCGTCCCAGCTTCCGTTTGCCTCATCAACAGTAAGTTTCATATCGACGCGGTCAATCTTCTGCCAGGAGTTGAAAAGCGTTTTTTTGTAGATATAATCGTCAGGCGTTTTCGCTCCGAATCGGCAAACCACGGATTTGAAATCCTCAATTCTCTCAACCAGGGTCAAAAACAAAGACCTTATTGGCGCCAGCCCCACACCGCCGCCGACGATATAGACTTCTTTGCCAACAAAATCATCAATCGGATAGCCCTTACCGTAAGGTCCCCGAATGCCGACTTTTTGTCCCTTTTCACAGTCGTGTAATAAAGCCGTTATCCGACCTGCCTTCATAATTGTGATTTCCATCTTCTTTGTATCTGAAGGCGACGAGGAAGGAGTAAAAGGCGCTTCACCTTCGCCGGGTAAAGTCAGCTCCACAAACTGGCCCGTTTCAAACTTAAATGTTTCTTCCAGCACAACGACAAAACTTTTAATTGTCGGCGATTCGTCTATAATATCAACGATTCCGCCGTTTATGGGTTGGTAGAGATTTCGATTCATTTTGCAACTTCCGCTTTTGTCTTATCTTTACCTTTAAGCTCTTCATTCAACTTTTTTAATACCTTGCGGATATCCACCTCGCCCGCCTCGGCATCAACACACCTTCCACAGCCGATACACATCTGAATTCCGTACCTATCGAGAAAATAAGAAAACTTGTGCATAAAACGATGTCTTAGCCTATCACCAAGCACTTTGCGGGGGTTTGCGCCGCCGGCCACTTCAGCATAAGCAAGCCTCATGCAACTGTCCCACATCTTCATCTTGGCAAAGTAATCATCTTTCTTGGTGTCATAAAGAAAGAAACAATGGCAGGTGGGACAGACCCGCGTACAGGCCTGGCATTCAACGCAGGTTTTCGCTTCCTGGTCATAAACATCGGAATCCTGGCTGTTTTCAACAATCTCATTAACCGGCTTATCGAACTTGAGATCGGCATTGTTTTGCTCAAGCTGCTTCTGTGTTTCGGCCCTGTTTTTGTCTCGGTCAGCTAATAGGCTTTCAGTCGTCTCTGTGAAAAGTCTGGAGTATTTTTCTACAAAATCTTTGCCCTTTTGCGAACCAACTTCGATAATAAAGCCATCCTTTACCTGCGAAACATTCAAATCAAACCCGCTCGTGGCAAAGGGCCGTCCATCCAAAACATTGCAGAAACAGCTATCAGCCGGCTCAAAGCAATCGGAGGAGATTATGAACATTATCTCACGCCGACTCACATAAAAGGGGTCCTCAAATTCCTCTTCTGTAAAAACCTTATCTAATATTTCGATAGAGCGCAAATCGCAGTCTTTAAGCCCAAAGACGGCAAATGGCTTTATATCCTTCGGCTCAAAAGGCTCAGGGTAAACCGCAGCAAGCTCTCTCAGCGGGAACAAAAACTCTTTTACAGGTGTACAGGTGCGTATGTTATTGAATTCTACCGGCACCTCTGTAGAAGGGTCGTATCTATTATATACATAATGCGTCCCGGTCTTTTGTGGAACATAGAGTTCCATCTGTTCAGCAACAGCGTCAAGAAAGGGCTTTAATTCACTTATAAGAACAGTCTGCATTTTGCTCACCCGAATTCACTCAATAATTTATGCAACACTTTCTATACTACCGAATGCAAATAGTCAAATAGAATTTATAATCTCTTAATGGCTAATTTTAATAATTATCTGACTTCACATTTCAACTTGCCGGCATATAATAAGGCAGGCAAGCCATGTCCATTGCAATATCAATGGTTACTACCTTGACTTTCTTAGGCACCGCTATATAGCACGGAGAAAAATTCAGAATACCTTTTACACCCGCTTTGACCAGTGCGTCCGCTGTCTCCTGTGCGACCTGGCGCGGAACAGCTATAATTGCAAGTTTAATTTTCCGTTTCTTCAGCATCCATAGCTTTGAGACGTTTTCAATCGTGATATTCTTTATTTTCCTTCCCACTTTTTTAGGATTAACATCGAAAGCAGCGGCAATATCCAAGCCATATATCATAAAGCCCGGATAAGCCAAAATCGCCGAGCCCAGATTGCCCACACCAACCAGGGCTGCTTTTTGAACAACATCAAGTTTGAGAATTCTTTTAATTTCCTTTGCGAGCTTTTCGATATTGTAGCCCACTCCACGAGTGCCGAAATCACCAAAGTAAGAGAAATCCTTCCTTATCTGCCAGGGATTAACACCAACGAAATCGGCCAGATTTCGACTTGATATACTCTTTTGGCCCTGTTCAGGCGTAAGCAGCAACCCTCTCAGATAAATCGGCAACCGCCGAATCGTCTCTTCTGGAATTCTACTGTATCTCATAAATTATAACTACGATTACTTAGTACTTGCGTTCACATTCACAAATTACAGTTGCTGCATTTTATAATCGATGATTGTTGCATCCGTCAAGAAAATTCGCATTATTTATAGATTAACCCCAAAAAAGATACTTTTGCCTAATTACTTTACAGATATGAAGTTACCGTTCAGAATGCTGAAAAACGCGAAAAAAAACGATAAATTTTTGTAAATCTTTCGGCTGTATAGCACAAAAACAGCAAAGTCATATCTTTCTGTATCGAACAAAGATAATTCCACGCTGTTTGTCGTAAACATCAGAATGATAGTCCGAGGCTGCGGTTGCAAGTGCTTTTTTGAACAGAGATTAGAAGCGACTTTTGAGCTAAAGGCAAGGATTACAAGTGATTGATGAGCGGGTACAAAGTGGAGTATTGAAGTGGTTTTGTCTTGGCACGGAGTTCAAGTGGAAAATTCTTCTTTGATTTTGTAAGAGGTTTCTATCCAGAAAAATTCGATACTCATTTCTTGCGAGAATGTTTTGACTTATATTTACGATAGGCTCCATGGCTGGGACGCTCGGACCAGTGGTGCCGCAAGAATAGCCCTGGAAAAAGCTCGGGTAATCGGCTGAATTAGCTCTTCAATCTTCATAGCCATAGCAGCCAATATCATCGATGGCAGAAAAATTATATCGCCTTGCTGCAACAAAACATCTTTCCTTGAAATTCCCTATTTAGAACGCTTATTCATGCCGGGCAGAGACTTGCCCGGCTTTATTCACCTTTCTTTTCCTGAAGCGTCACGAAGCTCTTTGAGAAATCCCGGGGGTACCTGCTGCCCCAGACTCTGTGTCTTACGCACATCTTCCCATGCTTTGTCATACTCTCCCTTGTTGTAGTAAACAATCCCCCGATTGTTGTAGGATTTAGCGTATCCTGGATTTATCTCAATGGCCTTGGTGAACTCTAAGATGGCCTGGTCATATTCGCCTTTAGCATAGTAGGCACTTCCCCGATTGCAATAGGCCACTGCAAACATTGGATTTATCTCGATGGTTTTAGTGTAATCTAAGATGGCCTGGTCATATTGCTTTTTCTTGGCGTAGGCAAGCCCCCTATTGTTGTAGGCCACAGCAGAACTTGGATTTATCTCAATGGCCTTGTTGTAATCTGAGATGGTTTGATCATATTTGCCTTTAGCATTATAGGCACTTCCCCGATTGACGTAGGCTGCAACTAACCTTGGATTTATCTCAAGAGCTTTTGTATAATCTGAGATGGCCTGGTCATATTCGCCTTTAAAATTGTAGGCACTTCCCCGATTAGAGAAGGCCACCGCAAAACTTGGGTTAATCTCAACGGCCTTGGTATAATCTGAAATGGCTTGTTCAAATTGCCCTTTCTTGGCGTAGGCAAGCCCCCGATTGTTGTAAGCCTCAGTATACCTTGGATCTATCTCAATGGACTTGTTGAAGTCCGAAATGGCAGTGATATATTCGTCGTTATGATTATAAGCATTTCCCCGATTGCAGTACGCTTCGGCATTTGTTGGATCTATTTCAATGGCCTTGTTGAAATTTGATATGGCCAGGTCATACTCGCCTTTAACATCATAGGCACTCCCGCGATTGTTATATGCCTCAGCATACCTTGGATCTATTTCAATGGACTTGTTTAAGTCTGAAATGGCCAGGTCATACTCGCCTTTAGCATTGTAGAGACTTGCGCGATTGCAGTAGGCTTCGGCATACCTTGGGTCTATTTCAATGGCCTTGTTGAAATCTAAGATAGCCTTGTCAAGCTGGTCTTTAGCAAGGTAGATATTCCCGCGATTGCTGTAGGCCTCAGCTAACCTTGGATTTATCTCAATGGCCTTGGTGAATTCTGAGATGGCCTGGTCATATTCACTTTTCTCGGCATAGATACACCCGCGATTGTAGTGGTCAACGGATTTGTCTTTACATCCTAAGAGGAATAGACAAACAACCAATGCCGATCTGAATAGTATCCTCTTAAATGTTTCGTTGTTCTGAATATACATCATAACTAACCTCGCTTTCGTGTAACCCATGACGACTGTCAAACCGACCAGGAAAAGCTACCAAGCAAGTTTGTATCGCTATGAGCAACAGGGTAACACAAAAGTGCTACAAATAGCCGGCAACAACTGATACTTTGTTGACACTAACAAAGCTTATGAGGGAACCTAAAATTTCAAACATTTAAAACCAAGCACGTTATAATATAATCGATTAAGTTATTATTGCAATCTTATGAGTTCTTTGAGAAAAACGGCAGCAATCAACTTTTTTGTTTTTCATTATGTGTTCTTTTCTTTCGGCAAATTCTAACAGCGGCTGGGATAAAAAACTGTGGCAATATCCCGTTAAACTTCTCCTAATCCGAGATAGGAGTGAAATGTGTCTGGTCAAAGTGGGTGGAAATTACTCTTGCATCAGTTACGAATCTGAGGAGCATTGCGATTTTGCTTTTGACGCGGGCCTTTCGATAAATATTTCTTGTGTGAGTTTTTACCGTACCGGGGCTTATACGCAGATACTTAGCTATGTTACCATTGTGCAGACCCTGGCAGATCAACTCCGCTATCTGGCACTCACGAGGTGTTAAGCTATATCGCTTCTTCACGTACGACCACTCCTTGTTGTTCAGTAATATGATTTCCTGGTTCTTGCCGCGGGAATCATCCCAGGCAACATTCTCGATTGGTGGATTTGGTAATTCGAGCATGGTTAGCTACCCTCCTGTAACTCTTTGCGCAGACGCTGTGCGTCTTTCAAGTCTGAAGCTGATAAACCACCGATTTGGCTGTTCAGGTCCAAGGCCTGGTTCAGATGTTCAACTGCTTTGTTCTTTTCTCCAAGTTTGTCAAAAGCCCTTGCTAAATGAAAATGTGATGCGACCACTGACGGATTATTTTCCGGATAGAGTGTAATACATTTAGTGAAATCCTCTTTGGCCAGTTCGAATTCACCTTTGCGGTAATATGCAACACCGCGGGTGTCGATAAGGTCAATATAGTCAGGTGATTCTTTTAGTCCCCTCTGGGCAAGTTCGAGCGCTTCTTCGAACATGGCCTGCTCTTCACACTTTATCCAGGCCAGATTGTTGATAACGATTAGATTTCCAGGCTGAAGCTGAAGCACCCGCTCATAGAGCGGAACCGATTCGTCAGAACGGCCAGCGGTTTGTAGTAGTATAGCAAGGGTAGTCATAGCCTCTACAGAATCGGAATCATTTTTCCGGATCATTCGAAGTATATCCTCGGCTGTTTTAACGGCCTGGCTATCATTAGTTGCCATCAGGTTCCTGGAAACAAGAATGGGCGTAAGACTATCCTTTGGGTGCTTTTGGTACCAGTCCACAACCTTCTGGCTAAGCTCGTCCCATAATCGGTCGTCTCCGAGCAATCGTGCCTGGGCTAATAACGGAACTGGGTTATTTGGTTCAGACTGAAGCAGAGAATCAAATCCCTTTTGGGCCTCCACCTTGTTGCCACTCTTGTGCAATGCTACAGCCAGAGCAATATTTATTCTTCGCTCGTCCGGAGTGCCGACGCGAGATACTAAATGTGTTTTAAGAAGATTTACGGCCTTTTGCGGCTGGTCTGCTGCAATATATGTGTTGGCAAGGGACAGTGTGTTGTCGGTATTGTTTGGGTCCAGTTCATGGAGCAAAGAGAGAGTTGGAATTGCCAGGACAGGTGCCCGGTCTGCCTCGGCCCGAGCTTTTAACAACAGCAACGCTCTGTCGTTGGGCGTATGGGCGAGACCTCGTAAAGCGGCATCCAGAGCCTTTGCGGATTGACCCTGCGAAAGTGAGATTTTTCCCAGAAGATCCCATGCCTGGCTGGTTTCAGGCCGGTCTTCGGTTATCTTTTGAAGAATCTGCGTAGCATTTTTGATTGCCGGAGCCGTTCCTTCTGTGAGCAGTGATTCAGCTTTGAACAGCCGCAGGCCAACATCGTCAGGATTTGATTGCAGAGCCTCATCAAGGAGGACTTTTCCCTGACGAACTTTTTCGGCGTCTCCCGATCCAGAAAGCAGCGAAATGGCGCGTTTTTGGATTTGGACATTGTCCGAGGCTAAAAATATTGCCCGTTGAATATCAGCGATCGCCTTATCCGGCTGGCCAATGGAACGATAAAAGTCACTCCGTGCCATCCAAACACCAGCGTTATTTGGTTCTATAGCAGCGGCCTGCTCAAAGTCTTCTATAGCCTTATCAGTCTTTCCAAGAGTAGTGTATGTTCCGGCGCGAAGCATATAAGCGTATGCGTTGTCAAGGTTGCTTACTATTTCATCGCAGAGTTTCAATGCTTCTGCAGGTTTGTCTTGACTAATATTAAGCTGGATTTTTAGCTTAGTAGCTTCCAGCAGTAAGTTAGGGTCCTGGATTTTTAGTTGAGCTATTAATTCTTCAGCCTCATCAAACTGACCTCGTTGTTTCTTGAGTTGTGCGAGGGCTAAAAGGGCAGATTGATTATTTGGGTCATTACTGAGAAAGTCCTCTAACATACCTGATGCCGAACCTAACTCTTCGCGTCTGAGGTAGCTTTGCAATCGCAGTTGCTGAAGTTGTGGGTGCTTTTGTTGGGGAAAGCGGCTCAAAAGCTGGGCTGCCTCTTCATCTTCTTTTGCCTTGAAGAGTACAATAGCGAGTGCAGTAACAATTTTGTTTGTTACGCGAGGATCATCCGGAGAGCGGCTCAGGGCTTCACGTAATGTCGAAATTGCTAATTGCAGCTCGTCGGAACGGTCGTATGCTGCCGCCAAAAGCATCCTGCTTTCCTGGTCGTTCGGATTTGCCTGCATATTTTCCTGCAGGCGCGAAACAATTTGGGGATAACGGACTTTGAAATCATCCGCTACACACCAGATTCTTGCCTGTTCATACCGCCATTGCCAGCCATCCTCGCCTTCGAGTAACTTGATATCATCGATGAGCTGCTGGGCTTTTTCGGGGTCTTTGATAACTTGCTCGCACTGTAAAAGTAGGCGTTTTACAGGAATGTCATCGGGCAGTTTTTCTGCAAGTGCGTTAAGCATTGGGTAAGCATCGTCTTTCTGTTTCCACTGAGTATAAAATTGGGCAAGCCACAGGCCTAACGTGCGTTGGGTAACAGGCTGGTCAATGCGCGCCAACGCATCTTTAATAACTGCTTCGCATTTTTCTTTATCGCCTTGTTGGTTTAATAAAATCGCAATGTATCTTACCGGCTCAATAGCCTGGGGAAATTCCTCTATCGTCTTATTTAATATCGATATGGCTTCAGGTATTTTTTCCTGGACAGCAAGCAGCTCAGCTTCAGCCATAGCAATCCTTATTTGCGAAGGATGGTCCTTCTTCAGTTGAGTTACCAATGCCTGGGCATTGGCAAAATTGTCCTGTAGTAGAGCAAGCTGGAACTGCAAGAGTTTAACCCAGAGAGCGCCATCATTGTCCTTTTCCAATGCGGACAATTGTGTTTCTATATCCTGCCACTCCTGGTCATTTTCACCTGTTGAGTCTGCCGCCAATAGTTGCATTTGAGCTTGTAAAGACAGTAAGACAGGCTCAGGATTTCCCTGCGAAAGTCGCTTTGCCGCTTCGGCGTACTTGGCTGCCTCTGTCCAGTTTCCGGTCTGGGCTAACAATTTGGCCAGGGCCAGATGTCCAGCGAAAAGTTCCGGCCTTTCGGAAACGAGCGTGCGTAAATGCTCCAGCGCCGATTGTGTGTTACCCAAACGCGACAGAGCTGATGCCAGAACCAATCTAACCTGTGAGGATGTATTACCCAATCCCATTGACTGCTGCCAGTATTTAATGGCCTCAAACAGATGGCCTTTCTCGGCAGCTACAAGACCTTCGTAGTATGCAACCCTTACGGGCGCGACATCCTTTTGATTCATTTTGGAGATGCAGTCGGAAGCTCGGTCGAGCCGGCCGCAACGGATAAACAGCTCTGTAGCTATTGGCATAAAATCCCAGGGGCCAGAAGAAAGCTCTTTTAAGCCGGTCTCGGCTACGTATAGCATCTTTTCCTGCGATTGCGATCTCAGTGCAAGCTGAGCCCATATTGCCCACAGACGCTGGTCTGTCGGTGTGGCTATTTGCACAGCCGTTAGATGTTCTAGATGTTCTTCTGCCTTATCCAGAATGTCTGCATTAATAAATTCGCCGGCAAGGCGCAACTCCACGTTCGGATCGGATAAATCCAGTTTTTCAGCCTGTTCCAGGTCGGCTAAAGCTGCTAAATCCAATTCTTCAGCCTGTTCCTGGTCATCTAAAGCTTTAGCTCTGGCTTTGGCTCTTTGATAGAAACCGGCACGGACTACATATGCCAGGGTCGAGGACCGATTGTTGTTTACCGCTTCGTTATACCAATATTCGGGGGAGTCGTTGGGATCCGTAAAATCATCCGGTCGTTGCTCTATAAGTTGACATAAGGTTACGTAGGCTAATATCTGGTCAGGATGTTCTTGTATGATGGCCTTCAATTGTGCTGCTGCTTCACTGAACTTTCGTTGTCCGGCCAGTGCCAAGGCCAACATCCTGCGAAGTTCAGGGTCATCATTTGTTTTGAGCTGTTTGTTGGCAATTAACTCGGCTTCACCAGGCCAACCCACCGTTAAATATACTTCAGTAAGTCGCATAGCAGCTTTGGAATTGTTTGGGTCTGCTCTCAAAACGGCTCGATAAGCCGCTATGGCTTGTTGAATTTTGTTTGGTTTGGAAGGCCTGATTTTAAGCTGTGCCTCGGCGTATTTGAGCAGTGCGGGCACATCATTCTGCTCAACAGCAAGATAACGGCCCAGATTCGCTGCTGCTTGTTCCCACTTTTGTTCATCATACGCCTTATTGCCAAGGACAAGTCCCTGTTCGGCTCTGTTAGCTCTCTGCCATTGGCGCAGGCCAAAAGCAGTTACGCCTAAAACACAAATACCGATTACCAGAACAATTGCCAGTTTCCAGTTAAAGTATCTTCTTGGCATTTCCGTATCCTTTCTCGATATCTCTGCTATTCGCAGCGCTTCGCAGAGCATAGTTAGAATTGGCTGATGAAGTTATCAAACAGCTTTTTGGTTGTTTTCCAGCATATCCATAAGTCCATCCTTAGTGACAGATTTCTGACGTATTCGGTGTCATAATGTATCCATTCCTGGAAGTCTTTCATTGGCTCGCGCGTTCTGCAAATCTGCCAGAGTCCCGTTATTCCCGGGCGAACAGACAATCGTGCGTCACGCCAAAACGGACACAACGTATTCTCCGATTCAGGAGAAGGCCTTGGACCAACAAGGCTCATTTGGCCAAGCAGAACATTTATGAATTGAGGTATTTCGTCTAAATATGTCTCTCGCAGGAATCTGCCGACGGCGCTGATTCGCGGGTCGTCGGTCATCTTGAATTGTGGGCCATCGACTTTACTAACGAATCGTAGTTTATCCTGCATCTTGTCGGCGCCGAGGTGCATTGTCCGAAATTTTATACAGTTGAATGTTTTTCCATAAAGTCCCTGCCGTCTATGCTTAAAAAACACCGGTCCAGGCGAAGTTAATTTTGTCGCTAAGGCAATGAAAGGTATTACGGGAGCAAATAGAATTAATACTATTATTGCAGCGAAACAATCGGCGATTCGCTTAAAGCTGCCTGCGTAAGAGAACCTTGGCCAAGTGCGGAAGGTATCTTTGGTGCGTTGTTTGCGGCCCAGGCCAAAAACTGTGTGGCAAGTTCGCTTTGAACTATTTTTAGCCGAGCAGGTTAGCCGTTTCCAATGATATGGTGGTCCCTTTACAATACAGTTCTGCACAAGTTGATTCTGCGGTACCGAGATTTCCGGGCCAATGATAGATGAGTTTATTACCGCCCCTTGTTTAATTTTAACGTTATCGCCAATGATGGTTGGGCCAACCACGATTGTCTTCGGGCCTATGTGAACGTTTTTGCCTAACAGTACTTCCCCGACTAATCTTGAATCCCGTGATATTGTATTTGAATTCTGCCCCTGCTCTTGTCTTCGACAAGAAGACGTGGGGGTCGTATTTTTAATGTTCACAATTCTGGCCCTGCAAAAGCTCAGCAAGCCATCTTGTGTTCCTAAATCCAATACAGCCCCACCTATATTAATTCCGCACGATCTCAATGAATTTGACAGGCACTTGTCTAAAAGAGCGGAAAAGGATTGAGGCAAAGCACAATCAGTGAGAACCTGGTCAAGAATATTGGTTTTAACAAAAAGATGATGAGGCCAATCGGAGGAAACAGGGGCGAGCTCGGCCGAATCACAGTATAATCGACGGAAACCTGCTACTTTACCCTGAGCTGTCAATCGCATTTTTTCTCGTTCGCCCAACAACTCAGGCTCGACATTAACCGCCACCACGTCGGCCTGGATTTTAGTTAGCACTTTATTGAGCAATCGGCTATCAATTTGTGTGGCAAACCGCCCATTGGAAATAACAAACCATTTGTCTCGTTTAGCTTTCCGCAGTCCGCAGGACGCCTTACGGCGGAACTCCGGCCGGATTGGCACATTTTCAGAGTAAGGTACTGTCTTTAACCTGGCTATACGAGATTCAACGTTCCATTTTTCGGGAATGGCACAAACAATTTTTCCGTTGCGGCCCCAACGTAAGCTTTTGCTTAAGCCATCGAGAACGACACCGGCAATAGGCTCGCTGGCCAGAGCAAACCGAAGAAGACTATCACTGCTTCTTTTTGCGTCCGCCCCTACTCCTGTCTTCCGACAGGAAGACGTGGGGGTCGGATTGTTTTTATGTATGATAATCAGGTTCATCTGTGGATATAGGGAGCAGCAGCTTTCTTTTTGCTCGCCTGACATTTTTCCTTGATTTGGCATTTTGTGCGTAATAATTGTATCTATAACGGTAGTAACTCTCTCCGACCTGGACGTTACTTAACACTATGCCCAGTACTTTGACATTTATTTGCGTTAGCTGTTCCTTTGCCTCTTTGAGATCCGGCGTAGTAGTTCGGCCGGCGAAGCCGGTCAAAATAACCCCATCTCCAAATTTGGCCCATATAAGCGCATCAGGAAAAGCCAGTACAGGAGGAGTATCAATAATCACGTGGTCGTAGTTTTGGCTAAGCATATCTATGCACTGACGTGTCCCCGGGGAGGCTAATAGTTCGTAGCCATTGATTCTACTGTGCGGATCGGAAGCCAGCACATCCAGGCCGGTCGAAGCTATAGAGTAAACAGCCTGGTCGAATTCCTTCCCCAAAAGTACATCCTGCAGCCCCCTTGAGTCTTCGGGGATACTCAGCAAATGCGCAACATCAGGTTTTCTCAAGTCACCGTCTATAAGTAAAACCTTTTTCCCCGCCCTGGACAAACTTGTTGCCAGATTAACGGAAAAAGTCGTTTTGCCCTCCCGCATACCCGGGCTTGTAACAACCAATTTGTTAGGTATTCCTTCGCCATTCAGTAACCCTAAATTGGTGCGAATGGTTTGGTAGTCTTCGGCTATATGTTCCGGAAAAAGAGCTGCCTTGATATTTTGTGAGCTGGTCGTAGTGCCGATTATTCGAATACCCGTGCGTTTACTCACATCTTCAGGCGTATGCAAGCGATGGTCCGCTTTGTCTCTTAGAAAGGCTAACATCATTCCGCAGGCCATTGCGCCGAATATCAGGGCCATTGAGTATTTGACACGTTTATCCCGGATAGGACCAATGTCAGCAAGATAAGCAATAGAAACCCTTGCAGGACGCTTTTGTTCCATCTCCAATACTTGTATACGCCGGAGGACTTGATCATACATTCCTTTATCCAGGTCAAATTGGAACTGTAAGTCCTGAATATCCAGTTGCGCACGTCCAACTTTGATGGTTTGTGTATCTTCATCAGCCAGCAACTGCTGCAGACGCTTTTCGTGTGCTTTGGTTTGTTCCAGCTCTGCCTTTGCTGCTCGCAGTTTTTGTTTGCTTGCGTTAGCGGTTTCTTTTGAAATTATAGTGTCAAAATCCTCGCCTACTTCCTGGCGTTTCTCTTCGAGACGCGGTTGGAATGCATCTATAAGGTCCTGTTTTTGTTTAAGAACTGGGTTTCCAGCCTGCAATGTCTGTTTTGCAATAATCAGGTCGCGGTCCAATTGAATAATATCTTGGGAAAGTTTCTGGACCGTCGGGTCGGAATTTATATACTCATTTCGTATTCTCAGCATTTCTTCCGGCTTAATATCCTGATCCTGCTCTGGGAACTGCTCGAGTAATTCCACCTGGGTTCCGAGGCTGATTTTGCGTGCATCTAACCTGGCGAGTTCGGATAACAGCATGGAAACACGTTGATTTTGCAGTATAATACCCTGCTGGTCAACCATGGTTAAAGTAGTTCCTTGTGCCAATTCACGGATTCGGCTACGGTGGTTATTTAATTTTGTTAACAGCACTTTTTGTTCAGCATCCAAGGTGGTTATTTTGCTGTTCCGTTCATCCCTTGACTTGTCGACTTCGACAAGCATATAGGCTCTAATAAAAGCGTCCACAATCTTCTTAGCTTCTTCCGGCTTTAGACTTTTCATAGTTATTCCAATTAGCTCATCACGACGACCGGGGGCGACTGTGATAAATCCATCAGATATTGCCCGTTTTAATATTGCTGCAGGCTCAGGATCTATTCTGGTGTTCTTTAGTTTCTGGCTTAATTTTGTGGCAAGAGGTGTAGGTGGATCCTTAAAAAATGAAAGGTTTTTATCCATTAGGTTATCTGCTGCTCTTTGCAAAACCTGGCTGCTGGTGATTAGTATTGCCTGAGTGTTCATAAAGCTTTGATAATTTGATATTCCTCCGCTGTCTGTTTCGCCGGTTACGATGTTTTCGAGAATAGGATCGACCCTTATCGCGCCGGTTACAGTGTATAGAGGTTCGATCAGGAACCATATTGCGGGTAGTCCAATTGCACACATAATAAAGAATATCAGCAGCACGAGGTGCCAGCGTCGCAGTATGCCTTTAATTAAGTTGGATGTGTCTTGGCCGCCAGGTTCAGGCGGGGGTGCGAAACTAACAACCTTTTGTTCAATTACCCGGTCATTATCATGATATTTTTCTAAATCGTTCATTTTTGGTATTCCTCCAGTAATGGTTTGTAATACTAATCAGGGTTCGAGCCCTATTTTGCAATCTTTCGTGAAATGGCCCGCCACAAGCGGGTCCCACATGTATTTTATAGCCTCTGGGGTTTCTCACCCATTTGTCGTGTTATTATTATAGCTTCTTCTTTTTCCGGAAGTGTCGTAAGTTTTGCCAAAAGCCAAAGCTCAGCAACCATAGCCGCAAGGGCCAACGGCATCATCGCATATCCGCCAAAGTCGTGAAATATCTTTTCCCAATGCTCGCCTTCGAGTATTGTGAAAAAAACCGCTGTTATTGCTAATCGAACAGTGTTACACAGCAAAGCGATAGGCAGGCTCGAAGCTAAGACTATCAGTTTTTCCCACCATGCCCGTTTGACTAACAGGACAACCAGACCGCTAATCACAAAAAAGGCGGTTATCATCCTCAGGCCGTTGCACGCCTCAGCCACTGCAACACTCGCATCGCCGATATGAATAACATTGCCTTCCCGTATAACCTCATAGCCCACCATTTCCAGACAAAATACAGCTGACGAAGTGGCCCAACGCTGGAGGGGAATCGTCACAGCCGCCTGAACACGGTTAGGCCAGGGGAGCATCAAACACAGGTACAATAATACCGTAGATACCTTTCGGAGAAGCTGCCAGCCGAACAGAAGCAGCACTAATGCAGCTATAGTTAAAGCAATGGATAATCTTTCTGCTGAGCCGTACATAAAGAACAGCCCGAAAAGTCTGACCACTTGGGCCGCCGCAAAGGCAAATAAACCCCATAAAAAGGATGGCCTTACCGTACACTTGGCGATTGTCTCACGCCTCGACCACAGGATATAAACAGCTAAGAAAGGAACTAACAGACCGCTGGAGTATTCATCACTTCTTTGCCATAGATTCCAAAGGTTTACAAGGCCAGCCTTATAAGACCAAAGAAATGCAATTAGAACGAGACCGCCTGCAAGCCAGGGAACTATCTTTGTTTTGCGAGATTGTACCCAATCGGGCAAGTTCTCATTAATCTTGGCAAGCGGCGGCTGCAATTTATGCTGTAATCTGCGTGCGTTATTTTGCGCGAGCTTAAAAGCTTTGCCGGCTGAACTTTCAAGTATTCCCTCCGGCTTAAATGGTATGGCCTTTCCTTCGGCAATGGTATTAGCTCGCAAAGCCGTGTTGTAGTCGAGTATACATCGCTGGATTTGGCAGTTTGGCCCTACTCGTGCCCCGTCCCATAGCACGCTGTTTACTACGGTACTATCTTTGCCGATAGTGACATCGTTTCCGAGAATAGTCGGCCCAAGAATAACAGCGCCGTTTGAAACGCAGGCACCATCCATAATAACAGCCGGCCCGTAAATTCGTCCTTCTGGGTCAACCTTAGCATTCGCTGCTATCCACACAGTTTGTGAGTCGGCACCCTTAGAGGCTTTTAAGTCCGAATCTAATTTCGGATTGCCTTCAAGATAATTGGCGATGGCATATAAATATTCTTGCCGATCCCGGAAATTACCGGCGTGATTGGGTAACGTCGCCGCGTGAACAGTTTTGCCGGCACGGAGCATTTCAGGAATTAAGCCTTCCTTGATATCGAAATAGCCTGCCTTCGGGATATATTCCACGATAGTGGGGTTGCAAACATAAATCCCTGCCGGTTCACCTTGTAATTTACTACGCCTGTCAGAAGCGTGTGTATCCGCACTTCCGCCGCCGGGATTAAACATCACAGTCAAATCAGACTGACCCTCGCAGTGTGCATTTATCAGTACATCAATTTTTGGGGGATTTACCATACTGGCAGGGAATACCAAAAGGGCCCCCGCCTTGCGGGAACCTAATGCATCCGTTTCATCACTGGCGGCATCACGAATACAACCTGCAGTGCCAGCCGGAAGGGATTCATCCAGAAAATTCAGATCCAAACGATTATCGGCGTGGATCGATTCTCTTAGCAGTGAACCATCACCATTAGAACAAATTGTTGCTTGCTTGATACCCTGGTCGGCTAAAGAGGTTAGCAGATGTTCCAAGACGGGTTTTCCCATCACTGGCCACAAGGCTGGAGGCAGATGCGATGCCAACGGACAACGTCCGAAGTCACGACTGCCGGTGAGTATAATTGCTTTGATTAGCTTGTTGCTATCCATTTAGTTTATCTAAAGTTAGTCCTGTAAACTGTTCAGAAAACGACGGATTCTATCAGCCACTGCTTTAGGATTGGCTTTTCTTTCTTTTGGAACAAAGTTCTTCAACTTGCGAATACCATCAGGCAATTCTTTGACATCATACACAGCCAATATGTGTCCAAGCTCTGAAAACTTCCTTGCAATAGCAGCCTGGTGATCATTAACTACTTCACCGTATTTTTTTAATCTGGGCATAACAAGTAATGGCTTTTCGTTATCCAAGGCCATTGCTATTGTACCCATTCCTGCATGGCTGATTATACTTGAGGATTCCTTCAAGTATTTATCGAACAAGTTTTTCTCCAAAGAGGCCACCGACCCAAAGTTGTGGGGCTTGTAGGAAGTTTCTCCTATTTGGGCAAATACTCCTTCATCAACTAAACCCTCGTTAAAGGCATCGTCCACAGCCTTGACGAGACGGTCGAATGGAAACTGTGTCCCAACACTCAGGAAAATCATATCACCGCGCCTACGTACTCCACATTACGATATTGCTTGGCCAGTTCGGGCCACTGTACGAGGCATAAGTCGGCTATGTGCCGAACCATTCTACCCGACAGCGATATCCGTTCCACGTTGGTAATACTGTCAATCCAGACTACCTTCGCACCTAACAGTTTACTGAGAAAACACATGATACAGCCTACTGCTGCTCCCGTGCTTATCACAACATCAGGCCTTTCACGTAAGATTATGTTTATACATCGCATTAAGACAGCTACAACTTTCAGCAGATGCTGCCGATTACACTCTCCAACCACATAGACTTTGCCATATTTCTGAAGTTTTTCCTGGACGACACCTGTTGTTGTAACACAGAATGCCTCATAGCCTTTCCAGCTTTTACATACCTTTAACAGTTGGGACATATGTCCGCCGGCGGATGCAACTAAACAGACTTTCATATTATTCTTACGCCTACCACGACCCTATCCGTCTCCGGATCGGCCGAAAAAGGAACTGCGGCCAATAAATCGGCCGGTAACGAGCAAACCTCTTTGCTATGTATAACCATAGCCTTAGTCGTGATTTAGCTTCCAGGCTTCTCAACTCCGATGTATATTGCCTATCGTACTCTTCCGTATCAACAATCTCCTGCCTCGAGAGATTGCAACGACGTAGTACTTCCTTCTGCAGTTCATCTTTTCTTTCGCCTCGAGCGAGTGCCGGCCGGTGGTCTTTGCCCCTCAGTACTGGAATAGCCTCCCATTTACTCACCTTTTTCTCCGACATTGTTATACTTAGTATTACCGACCAGCCCGTAGCTTCCAGGTAACTGTCAAAAATAAAGTTGCCAAGACTATAGGCCGTCAAGGCGCTGTCGGAACTATCGACACCCTGGACTACATGAGGATGGTGGCCTACGATCAGAGAGGCTCCGGCACTAATAAATTCTCTGGCGACTTGTCGTTGCCAAATGCTGGGGCGGTCTATCAGTTCATCCCCCCAGTGAACAGAGACTATCACCAGATTTTCTTTACCCACTTCGGCTCGTATCGACGCCAAAACCTCGTTCAACTTGCTGCTGAAAGCATATTTCCCATTGTGAAAGCACGCTCCAACAATAGTCACCAACTGGTCGCCCAAGGTTAGAGCGACAGTTCCAATTCCTGATTGAAAGCATCCGTTTGTACCTGCGCCAACTGTTTTGATCCCCACTGATCGCAGCTGCCCTACCGTGTCCACCGCTGCTTCAACTCCTTGTTCCAGAATGTGATTATTAGCGACATGAGCTACCGTTATCCCCCACTGTGCCAAGTACTCTACCGCCTGCGGACATCCTCGCATGTGCAGCCTGCGCAGACTATTTTCTTTCCGGCCAACATCCGACAAAACACATTCAACATTACAAAGCACCAGGTCATGGCCGCGAAGTATATCCACAATTTCACCAGACAGAAAGGATTCGCCGTACCTGTCCAATGCCGAAGCAACACCATGCCCCAATGCGTAGAAAGAATCTCCACACATCACATCACCAATACAGGCAATTTTAAGCTTGCTCATTTAGAAATGTTTCCGGAATACGTTTGTTTAATGTCCATTTGTTGCCGTGATTTTGTCTCTAAGGCTTCACTTATGATCTGCGACAATTGCTCAATATGGCTATCCCAACTGTGCTCTTTGGCAGCTTCGATTCGCCTTTGGACACGTTCGTTAGTGTCGTTATTCAACTCCCACGTTATCGCTTTACAATACTCCTCTTTGCCCTCTGCCACACTCACTACGTCAGAGTAATTCTCGACAATTTCATCGATAGGAATCGAGACTATTGGTTTTCCTGAAGCCATATACTCGAAGAATTTCAGGGGATGACAGTATCGTATCCATTTGCTCATTTTCCACTGAAGCAAACACACATCGAAGCAAGCACACAGGGCGGGAATTTGTTGATACGGGATCCTGCCCAGAAAGTAGACGTTAGACAGCTTAGACAAATCCTCGTAGTTCCCGCCTGTGACCTGGCCAGCCAATACAAAGGAAACGTCTTTTAAGTGCGAGGCGCAGTACTGCAGCAGTTCGATATCATTAAACGCTGTCATCGTACCATAATAGCCTGCAATGGGTTTGGGAATGTTCGCGAGTTGCATAAAAGAATCGCCAGCATTATTCTCAGCATCCCGGAAGAGCTGAAAGTCAACTCCGTGTGGCAAATAGAAAACCTTGTCTTGTTCGGCTTTTTTCGCCTCATACAGTCTCTTCGATACACAAATCAAGACATCGCTCGCTTGTGATATTCGTTCCTCCCGTTGGCGCAACGCCGCTGGATTCGCAGTATATCCATCCTCACCAAAAAGGTCCGAAACATGATATACTATAAGTGAAGGGTTGAACCATTCCAAAATATCTGCTGCTCTGACGTTTTCCACCCAAAGGATCGGCTGTGACATCCGCAGGAGCAAGCAGACTATTCTAATCTGCAACCTCAAGAAGAAGTTATTGACTGCATCGATTATCTTATTGCCCTGAAAAGGAAAGAATATAGGGCTAAATACGTATAGGTTATTCTCTGGTCGTCGCAAAAACCTGGACATGCTCTTTACTTTTCTTACAACGCGTCGTCCAAATCCCTTCTTTACCGCGCCCAACAGATCCGAGCTGAACGGATTCACATAAAGAATCTTATTCTTCGCCGCTAGTTTTTGCATTATGTGAGTAGTGCAGCTTGGGTTCATGCCCCACCAGTCACTGGGACCAAAGCAAATGAAATTATGTCCTTCTAACATTGTCGGGCTGTCAAGTAATATGCGAAACGACTGGCTTAACTTTGCCGCTCAGCGTTCTTTTCACCTTTTCCACCTGTTTCAGAGTAACCTTCAGTTCGTCTGGAAGATGCCGGGTAATTAGTTTTTCAAACGCCCCCAAGTCATCTCGGTAAAAGTCTTTGTCTGGCACATATTCAATCGTTATATGATCGAGAGAGTCCTGGATTATTTGGCTTTCCAAAATGTGATTCGTGCCATATAGCAGATGTGTAAGAATCGCTGCACCGAACTCTCTCCCGGAAGGTGTCTTTATCACAACTCCCTCTCGTCCTTCTATAGACTCTACAACTTGAAAGTGCCTGCCACAGGGACATGACTCATCTGATATCGTGACAATGTCACCCATATCATATCGTATTAAAGGCATTGCCATGTTCCAGAAACCTGTTGAAACTACCTTGCATTTTATATCATCGGATTCATCAATCGGTACCAACTCGGTCAATCCGTATTCAGGTATTACGTGGTATCGACCATGCTCGCAAGTATGAATGTAGCAGACGCGCTCAGCGTTACCGTAAAAATCGAATACTTTGCATTTAAAAGCCTCAGCGATAGTATTCCTCATAGGTTCCGTCATGGTTTCAGATGACATTAGTGCTGATTTAAGTTTGATGTTGATTCCCAAATCCAAGCATGTATGGGCAAGTAAATAAACTGCGGAAGGGTAACCAACGATAGCCTTTACCTTGTATTCCTTTATCACTTGCGCATAGCTCTCAGCCGTCATAGGAGAAAGATGATATGTAGAAAGGATCAATTCTTTCATTATTGGGTCATAGGCATACAATGGGCCATCCTTTTGGTTGGGTTTTGCAATGAGTCTGCCCGTAAGATACGCACATCTATCTCGGAGACCGATACCGGCCCAGTCCCACTGTCTGCGAACGAAAGCGTGTTCATTACCTATGGAAAAAAGGTCCCGCTGGATTTGCATCGGAGTTCCCGTTGTGCCGCCTGTGTAAGCGGTTCGCAGTAACCACTTGGGATATTTAGTAGAATAAATCGAATTACTTGCCTTTAGTACATCCTTTTTTGTAAGTATTGGAAATTTCTTTATATCATCAAGCATACATATGTCTTCGACCTTAGTACCTCGGTCGTCCATTAAGCTCCTGTAGAAGGGTACTGTGCGGTAGCAGTGCCTTATAAGTCTCTTGAGCAGTTTTAGCTGTAACTCCTGCAGCTCTCGTTTCTCGAACCACTGTGTTTTGGCTAATTGCCTTCGACGCAGCCAAAAAGGACCCGCAATACGCTTTACAAGCAAATTTGAAAAACCGTTTGCTATTACCTTAAAATTCACAGCAATATCCCTGCAACCATTATTTCAACACGAGTCATTTCTCATACGGCTTTCGAACGAGAAATAGATTGCACGCCTTAAACTCGGTTAACTCTCACGCCTGTTCACCCAAAAACGAGTGCGTATCCATTTCTGCAGCCTTGTGGCGATAAACTCAATATACTCCCTATTTAGGCGTTGATGGATTGGCAATACCAGGAGATTATCTTTAAGAAAACAAGCGTCAGGGTACGTATCCCACGGGAAAGCACGGTGATAACCCGACCACCAAGAAATCGCTGCTATCGAAAGCGTGTTAAGTTTCTCGCACAAGTAGTCGCGGTCTCTGACTATAACTGGAAAATACAAGGGGCATACTCCCTCGGGTAACTGTTTGTAAAGGGGCTCTATTCTCCTTACGCCGGACAGCAAGTTTAAGAACAGACTAAAGTTATCGCGACGCCTGTTTACCACATCGGATACGGTAAACGTTGCCAGCATGCGTCTCGTAATTGCCGAGACTCCCATGTTACTAAGTTGCTCATCATAATAGTAACTCTCTGGCATCTCCGCTCGCTCGCCCACGCTCCTAATGGCACTGCGAGTTGGTACGTGTATCCTTTTCAGTACCGCCCACATTAACGGATACAACACTTTAATCCCCGAAGATTTACGCAATATTTCCCGCTTAAATAGAGGTAGCATTCCTCTTAGCACTCTTGACGCTTTGGGTCGCCTTAGCGACCAGCTCTCTCCCACCAAATCTTGGTTGTTTATCAGCAACGCACCTCCATCCGGCACCGGCAGTGTCTTTGGAAAATTGAACACTGAAATATCACCTGCTGTTCCAATTTTGACTTTCCCATCTCTGCTAAATAATGACAGGGCACAATCTTCAATTAAGTATATTCCTTTCTCTTCGGCAAGATTCTTAATCGCAGCAACCGGCTGTGGGAAGCCAAAATAATGCGTTACATATATTGCCTTTGTTTTGTTTGTCAACCGCCTTCGCAAGTCAGCAAGATCAACTTGGGCACGCCGGTCAACGCGATATAGTACGACCGAAGCGCCGTTGCTCTGCAAAGCATCTATTTCTGAACCGCAGTTATATGACGGAGCTAGAACCTCGTCCCCCTCGCTAATACCACAGAGTTCACAAGCTCGACGAATGGCTACTCTGGCTTTGTGTGTGTAATAAATCGTTTTCTCTCCAAACCATCTATGTACTCCATTCAATCGACCTATTACGAGAACACGGCCAACGCCAGCGCTCGGTGGCCCACAATATAGGGCGTCTTGAGAGCATTTCATAATTTTTCAATACAACTGCAAAATCAGCTTTTGCTTTTGCGCGTCTTGGGGGCGAATGTAGCTAACGTCAACTCTGTTGTTTTGAGTTGTTTTTCGCAACCGAAAAGAGGTGTCGAGTCTTAAACTGATAAGGTAGACTTTTTGCAAAATTGCACGCTCTGAAAAATAAGTTATATCCTTTGTAGACGGAATAGACCAGAGGATTACAGACGTAAATATGCTGTGAAATTGTCTGCGTAGGTTTGGGACGAAATTTTCTCTTAAACTCATGGACATGATATGTCTGACTTGACTTGTCAGTGTCCTCACTGTAACCTTCGACGTCGAGCCAAGAACATCCCTTCTCCTTAGCCCATTTTATTCCCTCCCACCATAATGATGGCCCAATACTTAAACTGGAGGGCAATTTCTTTGAGACAGATTGTAAGACGGCATAACCGGAAGGGTTTGCGGTTTTTGTCCCCCTAATTATCCATAACCCGCCTAAAAACGTATCGTCGATGAAAGAATTAAAGAGAATACCATACTCCTGTCGTTTGAGCACATGCTTGAATGTGGCCTCGAATTCCCTATAATCGAAAGGCGTAATTCCACGTTTCGCCCGCATTTGGTTGAGACATCGAAATGCCACCAGCGCGTCGTCAAGATTAGTCGCAGGACGCACGGATACATCGAGGCGCTTAGCGAGATGGATTTGGTATCGAGCACTTCGTGAAAATGATGCAAAGATTTTATCTTCGCTGCGTCGAACATCCACCAGCCCGGTTGACTGGCGACCATTGGAACCGCCGGCATAAGGTGAAAAGCCCAAACCTGCAAGAGCTGACAAAAGCGCGTCGGCCTCCGGAAATATCCAATATGGTGATATGCGGATGCTACCAACATTGAGTGCTTTGAATTGAGATATGATTTGCAAAAGAAACTCTCTGCCATGGGTGACATCATCAAATGCAGGCCCGCGCAAGCAAACAGCTTCCAGAGAAAATCTATTTCCGAAGAATAAAGGCCGTATACTGAATATTCCGAGACAGACAATCGAACCATCTATCTCTCCGAAGGCATATATCGGAATTCTTCCTTTTGCTCGTTCAATCTCTCCAAAAAGAAAGTGCTGCCGAGGGTGACTATGTCGGCATTGATTCCAAAAACGCTTCCATTCCGCTTTTGAACTCTCATCTAATTCTTCACAAAAGTGTACCTTCATTGCATTATCGAACTAATTCTTAACTTAGACCAACGCGGTAGAGGTCATGCAAACGATCGCGTCCGTATCCATATCTTCCACAATGCTTTTCGTTTGAATGGTAGTATGGGGGCTATCCGGCAAAACCAGATTTTATAATAGCACACATCGAGTAAACGGGCTAAAGCTCGAAATATAAACAGTCGAAGTAACATCCCTAATCTCACCGGATAAATATATATACTCTTCACAGGGAAAAGCTGTCCCCCAAAACGGAGTTTGTGCTCATATCTCCCTTGCATACTATCTATATACTGGGCGTTTTCTGCTATCGCGTGTTTTGACTGCTCGGCAAAAAGAATCTTGCCAAGACTAAATTGCGATAAATTTGAATCATCAGAACGCGCGCCCAATAACGAGAAATATTTGTCCCCAAACTTATATCCGTACTGATATCCAACAGGTAAGTTACAAAGACTAACTTTAAACAGACGCAGTCTATTATGTTTCAGTTGAGCCTCAGCCACTTCCCGATGAAAACATATGGCATCAGGCCAATCACAAAAATGTCCTCCTCTGTCTAATTTCTGCCAGTGATATTGATGCATCTCTACGAAATCTCTAAAAACGTCTTCAAAATCTTTTTCTGTGGAAAAACAGGAAGATAGACTCAAATTCCCACTTTTTATTTTTCGATAGTTTCTTCTAAATTTTTCTCTTTCTTTCTTCCTCAGTTTAGAAACCTGTTCATCCCAACTGGAAGATAGTTCAAAATATGTCTGGACACTTTTATTTGCAATCGACACGTAATTAGAATTGCCAAAGAATTCACTGAAAGTATCCTTCAATTCGCCACAGGTGGCATATAATCCGGCAATAGGACCTATATGTATAATATCCCAGTTGTGCTCAGAAGAGACCAATTCGTAAAACTTTTGGATGACTTCTTTGATATGTTTATTGTGGATAGGCAAACTAAACTGAGCAATTGTAAAGTCTGAGCCTACGATTTTTACCACTCTGACAGATATGGGTCCCAGCCAAATTTTCTCAAGAAACAAAGGAATTATACCTACCAAAGCTCCCTCATAGCGAAAAACAAAAATCCTTAGACTGCGGTTCTTTCCATAGTACTTCCACCATACACGGCACCAATCGTATGTAAGAAAAATCTCTGCTCCAACGGACTCAACAAAGTTGTCCCATTCCTGCTGTATTGGTGCAAGTTCATCAAAGTTATCAAACACATCAACATGAATCTCGCCGCCGGCTCCATTGCGACAGCTTCGAGCTTTACCTTGTGGTACCGTATCTTGTGTATTTGCCGCTTCACTATTCATTTGGCATTATATCTACCTTTTAAGGAATCGATAGGCCCGCTCCCCTAAACGCCAAATCCTTTTGACCACCGAATTTGCACATATATCAAAAGTCCCTATATGGAAGACCTCTTCGCCTCTTGTCCCACGCTTGAAGTTATAAACCGCAGGATTGTTCTCAGGGTCGATGCCTCCAAGATCATATCTTTTCATTCCGTCACGCTTACTGGCACAAAAGGCTTTCCAGTAAACCAAGAATGATGAGCCGCACTGCAAAGCTTCCTCGCTATTTGCCGCGAGTATATCCACCGCGGTATCTCCCAGGTTGCTTGTGACAAGAACAGTGGTTGCCTCTCCCTGGAAATAAGCCACGGTGACAGTCATCTTTTCTTCCGGCGATAGAATACTCTGGGACTGCGCAAACTCTTGTGGGTCGAGGCCCTTGAACCTCTTGCGTTTCAGCGCCGCGGCGTATAACTTCTCAAATACATCAAAATGGCTGCTGCATTCCTGTTCTATTTTTACTTCAGCTTTCTCGGCTTTTTTCAGATTGCGCCGCCAGTTCCGGTTCAATTTCGTTCTCAAATCTGTCTCGGAACCCTCAAGTGGAAACATAATAGTGCGGTAAGGTGCTGGTGCAGGCACACGCTCAAAACCGCTGCTCTCAAGCATTTCAACCACTCGTTGGCCAACTGCATTGTCGATAACATTAGGCCTTAAACGCAATACGTTCACATATGTCCCAAGATAATCCCGCGCGAGTTTCTCCAAAGTCGCAATATTGCAACTCAATTCACCGCTTCTACCGCGTAATAGCGGCCCCCATTGCATATAACCTATCTTGATTCCAAGTGCCCTAACTTTCTTTATGCGCACATGGCCCATCATACTGACGTGCCCGTTTTCGTCTTCGATAACAACTCGGTTTAGTTCCTGACCATCTGTATCGGCTCGCGTCTGCTGATACGGCCAGGTTTGATATATGCTATAGTCGGCAAAATCGCCCGCGTATCGCTCCCAATCCCGTCTATCTACTTTATCGACATGCAATGTGCAAGGCATTGTATTGACCTCTCGGCGTTAGTGAAAACGTCTAAAGAGCTTTTTCTTAACAGTCCTCAAGTAGCTTACCACTTGGTATGCCCCACTGACTTTCAGCTTGAACTCAAACAAACTGTCCTTCGGGGAGACGGAAACCCGTCCTATCTGCATACTATCCGTGTGGCTGCCAACTATACGGGGTTCTATGGTATACCCTGACAGATACCCTGCCTGCCTGGCGGCCCTGCAGACTCCGCAATCGTATGCCCCGTGTGGATAGCTGATGCCAGAGACTTCGTGCCCGACGATGTTTTCGAGTGCAAGTTTCGACTCGGATAGTTCGCTTTTTAGCCTACGGTCGTTTTGCTCGGTCAAAACACAGTGTGATACCGTATGTGAAAGAACCTCAAACCCATCTTTATCAATATCGGCAAGCTGTTCTTTGCTCATCACCACTTCATTCCTGTCCAGTGAATCCTCGGGAATATCCCATTTCGGCGGTTGGCCCAGATTGCCCATCGGTACGAAAATAGACGCTGTCAGTCCGTACCTTTTCAGTACCGGTAACCCGTTTTTCAGAACGCTGACAAAGGCATCATCAAAAGTTATCGCTGCAATTACATTGAAATCGCCCGGCTCGGCCGTGAGTATCTCGGAAACTCTAACCACTTTGCATTTACTCGCCAGATAGCTCATCTGTTTCTCAAAAGCTTCGAGATCTTCTTCTCGCACAGCGTGGTAATATAGTATGATTCGATAGGGCTTCTTTCGGATAAAAGGCAGAACAACCGAGTAAACCATTGCAAGAAGTAGCTTTGCTATCTTTCCCATGTGAAACGACAGAAATATCTATGACTCTCTGTTTACCCTCTCCGGTTCAATTCCAAAGACACAGTATCTCACCCCATCCCAATATTTGCTTGCTTCGTTCCACTCTCGCAGGGACGACTTATATAGAAGCCTACTCATCGCCGAACGCATACCCCAGAGGCAACTTCGGGATCCGTTCACTATCAGCAGAAATAAACGAGCAATGAAAAAGGCAACCACGCCATGATGTTCTTGAAAAAATCTCAGAAGGCTCTTTTGCTGCTGAACGAACATCTCTGGAGGTTGCTGCTTCGTACTCCCGCTACCCCCTTCAATGTGTAATATCGCGGCCTCAGGCCAAAATACCATCTTCCAGCCCGCCTTTGCAAAACGGTAGCACCAATCCGTGTCCTCGTAATACATGAAATATCCGTCATCCATCAGCCCCACTTCATCGATTGCCTCACGTCTTACAAGCATAAACATCCCAGAAACAACATCCACTTCGCGCTCGCTGTCACGCTGCCACCACAGCATATGCTCCTGGCCGAAGAAATGGTTATTCTTGAAGACTCTTGCCAAACCGGATGCCCACAGAAAGAGATTAAGCAAACTGGGAAACCGAAGGCAGGTCATCTGAACCTTGTCCGGGCTTTCTCTGACCTGACAACCAACAACCGCTGCTTCTGGATGTCTATCAGCATAACCGACGGTCTTGGCAATAGCTCCATCACAAATCAACGTGTCACTATTTAGAACTAACACGTATCGGCCCTGAGCAACTCTTATTCCATCGTTGATAGCTGCTGCGTACCCACGGTTAGTCTGCTCGACAATGAGAGTTGCCTCGGGAAAACGGGACCGAACCATATCGGCTGAGCCGTCAGAGGAGGCGTTATCGACAACAATAATGTCATAATCTACATCACCCGCCTGCTCCAAGATGGACCCAAGACAGTCGCACAAAAGCTCTTTAGTATTCCAGCTAACTACGATTATAGAAACGTCCAATTAATTCCTCCTTTTGCCGCGGCTGAACAATTGTGAGCAAGTCAATACTTGCATACCGGTTTGTCGGGCCATTGTCAAAGCCGACCGAACTGACTCGAGAATTAACGAATCCGCTGTGTCATCAGAACGATCAAAATCATGAGCTAATGAAACTGCTCCGCCGGCTTCTTTCGCCAAATGTGCAATTCTGGCCGGATCAATCGTTTCCATCCACGTGTCTCCCAAGTCCACAGACCAATAGACAATCGGCACCCGGCAAAACAGCAAGTATAATAGAGAGACTATGTTTAGCTTTCCACGAGGTGGTCGAAACGTGTACTTTGAGCGATTAATGTCCAAAGCGGCATCTATGGCCTGCCAACCTTGTTTTATGTCCTTTATAGTACGCATTGGCGAGATCTTCAGGTAATCCAAATGATCGTAACCATGCGAACATATTTCATGGCCCTGGTCGAAAATCTGACGGACTATTTGCTGATGTCCAGCTACGTTCCTGCCAAGCAAGAAAAACGTAGCTTTGGCACCGTGTTCACTCAGAATACTCAGAATGGCCGGGGTCAACCTGCTGCTGGGCCCATCATCAAATG